>Ga0172373_10000502_pt1 | contig 64061 bp, 62 predicted proteins | sample Lak10m_2_FD_114546 | JGI IMG/M metagenome (GOLD analysis project Ga0172373, IMG submission 114546) | Freshwater microbial communities from Kabuno Bay, South-Kivu, Congo - kab_092012_10m | ecosystem: Environmental > Aquatic > Freshwater > Lake | place: Democratic Republic of the Congo... | reverse complement strand
GTGTTTTCATGAGTCGCAGCTGCGTCTCGCCCAACCGTCGTATGGATGCCCGCCTGCGCGGGCATGACGAGTATGTACCAGGGGAAATTAGCCACTTCTTAACCTGGATTCGGAGCCCTGGGCCGACGGCCAGGGCGATCGCCTTTGGCGATCACCCTGGCGTCTTTCATGTCGGCCTCAATCGCCGGCGGGGGCATCCGCCCCCTCAGGCTTCCTCGCGTTCCCTCCGGGGCTCCGCCCCTCCGGCCGCTGCGGCGCCCAACGGGCATAGTCCTCGCTACGCTCGTCCAAAGGCGATCACCCTGGGCCGACGGCCATCGGCGATTGACAGAAGGCGGGGCATGCGCCATCACACCCTCAGCGGATTTCGAGGGAGAGAGCGCATGAGTGCCGTCAGGATCGTCTCGACCACCCCGTTCGATGGCCAGAAGCCGGGGACCTCGGGCCTGCGCAAGAAGGTCAGGACCTTCCGGCAGCCGCATTATCTGGAAAATTTCGTCCAGGCCATCTTCGAGTCCATCGGCGACGTCTCCGGCAAGGTGCTGGTGCTGGGCGGCGACGGCCGCTACCACAACCGCGCCGCCTGCCAGATCATCCTGAAGATGGCCGCCGCCAACGGCTTCGCCAAGGTGATGGTCGGGCAGGGCGGCATCCTGTCGACGCCGGCGGCGTCGTGCGTCATCCGCAAGTACGGGACCTTCGGGGGCATCATCCTGTCGGCCAGCCACAATCCCGGCGGCGAGACCGAGGATTTCGGCATCAAGTACAACATCCCGGCCGGCGGCCCGGCGCCGGAAGCGGTGACGGAAGCCATCCACGCCCGCACCCTGTCCCTGCGCGAGTACCGCATCCTCGACGCCGCCGACATCGACCTCGACAGCCTGGGCGGCAAAAGCCTGGGGGGAATGGCGGTCGAGGTGTTCGACCCCGTCGCCGACTATGCCGGGCTGATGGGCACCCTGTTCGATTTCGACGCCATCCGCGCCGCCTTCGCCGGCGGTCTGCGCATGAAGTTCGACGCCATGCACGCCGTGACCGGCCCCTATGCCACCGCCATCCTGGAAGGCATCCTGGGGGCGCCGGCCGGCACGGTGATGAACGGCCGCCCGCAGGAGGATTTCGGCGGCGGCCATCCCGACCCCAATCTGGTTCACGCCCATGATCTGGTCCAGGCGCTGTCCGGCCCTGGCGCCCCCGATTTCGGCGCGGCATCCGACGGCGACGGCGACCGCAACATGATCCTGGGCCGCGATTTCTATGTCACCCCTTCGGACTCGCTGGCGGTCCTGGCGGCCAACGCCACCTTGTGCCCCGGCTATGCCCGGGGACTGAAGGGCATCGCCCGCTCGATGCCGACCTCGGCGGCACCCGACCGCGTCGCCGCCGCCCTGGGCATCCCGGCCTACGAGACCCCCACCGGCTGGAAGTTCTTCGGCACCCTGCTGGATGCCGGGCTGGCCACCCTGTGCGGCGAGGAAAGCTTCGGCACCGGGTCCGACCACGTGCGCGAGAAGGACGGGCTGTGGGCGGTCCTGATGTGGCTGAACATCCTGGCCGTCCGCAAGCAGCCGGTGGCCGACATCGTCCGCGAACATTGGGCCAGATTCGGCCGCAACGTCTATTCCCGCCACGATTACGAGGGCATCGACGCCGCCGCCGCCAACGGCCTGATGGACCATCTGCGCGGCCTGGACCTGAAGGGGCGGGTCCTGGGCGGCTATACGGTCGCCTTCAACGACGATTTCGCCTATACCGACCCGGTGGACGGCAGCGTCAGCACCCGCCAGGGCATCCGCATCGTCTTCGAGGACGGCAGCCGCGTGGTGTTCCGCCTGTCCGGCACCGGCACCGAGGGCGCCACCTTGCGCGTCTACATCGAACGTTTCGAACCCGATCGGGCCAGGCACGACATCGACCCGCAGCAGGCCTTGGCCGACCTGATCGCCATCGCCCGCGACGTGGCCCAGATCCAGGCCCGGACCGGCCGCAGCGAACCGACGGTGATTACCTGATGGCCCATCTTTTCCATCCCACCATCCTGCGCGAATACGACATCCGCGGCATCGTCGGCGAGACCCTGTTCGCGGCCGACGCCGAAGCCATCGGCCGGGCCTTGGGCACCAAGGTGCGCCGGGCCGGCGGTTCGGTGGTCTGCCTGGGCTGGGACGGGCGGCTGTCCAGCCCCGAGATGGCCCGGGCACTGGAAGCCGGGCTGGTTTCGACCGGCTGCACCGTCCGCCGCGTCGGCCGCGGTCCCACCCCGATGCTGTATTACGCCGCCAAGGTGCGCGACGCCGATGCCGGCATCATGGTGACCGGCAGCCACAATCCGCCCACCCACAACGGCTTCAAGATGGTGTTCCAGGGCAAGCCGTTCTTCGGTCCCGACATCCGCGGCCTGGGCGAGATGGCGGCGTCCGGCGATTTCGCCGACGGCGACGGCCATGCGGTCGACGACGACATCCGCGTCGAATATGCCGACCGGCTGGCCCGGGATTGGGACGGCAAGCGGGACCTGAAGGTGGTGTGGGATTGCGGCAACGGCGCCGCCGGGGAAATCACCCGGATGCTGACCGAACGGCTGCCCGGCCGCCATACCGTGCTGTTCGGCGAGATCGACGGGCGCTTTCCCAACCACCATCCCGATCCCACCGAGCCCCACAATCTGCGGGCGCTGCAGGATGCGGTGCTGTTCGAACGGGCCGACCTGGGCGTCGCCTTCGACGGCGACGGCGACCGTATCGGCGTCATCGACAACGAAGGCCGCATCCTGTGGGGCGACCAGATCCTGGTGATCCTGGCCGAGGACCTGCTGAAGGTCCGGCCCGGCGCTTCGATCATCGCCGACGTCAAGGCCAGCAGGGTGTTCTTCGACGAAGTCGCCCGCATGGGCGGCAAGCCGGTGATGGGCCGCACCGGCCACTCGCTGATCAAGACCATGATGGCCGAGACCGGCGCGCCGCTGGCCGGCGAGATGAGCGGGCACATCTTCTTCGCCGACCGTTATTACGGCTTCGACGACGCCCTTTATGCCGCCGTCCGCCTGCTGGGAATCGTCAGCCGCATGGATCGCGAAAGCCTGGGCCGCCGCCGCGATCGCCTGCCGCACATGGTCAACACGCCGGAAATGCGCTTCGATTGTCCGGACGAGCGCAAGTTCGCCGTCGCCGCCGAGGTCAAGGCCCGCCTGGATGCCGCCGGGGCCACCGTCAACGCCATCGACGGCGTGCGGGTCGACACCGCCGACGGGTGGTGGCTGTTGCGCGCCTCGAACACCCAGGCGGTGCTGGTGGCCCGGTGCGAGGCCACCTCGGTCGACGGACTGAAGCGTCTGCGCACCGCGCTGGAGGAGCAATTGTCCCTGAGCGGCGTCGCCTTGCCCGGTTGAGGAAGGGGCTGCGATGAACCTGTTCTTCTATGGCACCCTGATGGATCCCGATATCCGCGAAATCGTCTGCGGCAGGCCGCTGGATCGTGTCGAACCGGCCATTGCCCAGGGGTTCCGCCGGGTTCATGTGGCGGGGCGGCATTATCCCATGCTGCTGCCCCACGCCTCGGGCTGGGTCGACGGAACCCTGGTGACGGGCGTCGATGCCGAAGCGGTCCACCGTCTGCAGGTCTATGAAGGCTGGGAATACGCCCTGCATCCCATCAAGGTCCGCACCGGCTCGGGCCATCAGGTGATGGCCCATGTGTTCCTGTGCCCGCCGGGCATCCGGCCGGACCCGCGGCACTGGCGGCTGGACAAATGGCAATTGCGGCACAAGCGGCCGTTTCTGCGCAAGGCCCTGGCACTGATGGAGCGGGCGCTGAAACGGCCCGGACTGGCGCCGCGGCGCTGATCCTGGCGCGGTACGCCTTCAATCCGAGGTGCAGCCATTCCTGCGGGCGTTGCGCGGGCGGCCGCATCCGCAGCCTTGGCCGCGCGCTCAATGGGCGCTGGATACGAAGCCCGAATGAATCTCCGGGCTTCGTATCACAGCCCCTGCCGGCCGGCCCAGTCGGTCAGCCCGTATTCCGCCAGGATGGCCGCCAGCCGGCCGCTGGCCCGCAGGGCGTGGATATTGCGGTCCAGGATGGCGGCCAGATGATTGCCGCGCCGGTTGCCCAGGGCGATGTGCAGGCTGCCGCCGGGCAGCCGGCCGGCCACCCGGACCGGCAGTCCCTGTCCCGAGCGGCGGAGGGTGTCGCCGGCCACGGCGTCGTCGTCCAGCATCACGTCGATGCGGCCGGCCAGAAGCTTCCTGAGATTGCGCCGGGCTCCGCCGCTGCCGCTGATGGCCTGGACCTGTCCCGGGTTGGCCGCCAGCCAGGCGTCGATTTCCGCCGAGTAGCTGTAGCTTCTGACCGACCCGACCTGGCGTCCGGCCAGGGAATCCAGGCCGGTGAACCGCCAGGGGTCGTCCCCGCGGGTCAGGAAGACGTTGACCTGGACGCCCAGCGGCTGGCGGTGGGTGATCAGATCGGGGGCTTCGTCGACCAGGGCGCCGACGGCGCCGTCGGCGCGCTCCTGCCGGACATCGCGCATGGCGCGCGCCCAACTGGTGGTCTTGTAGATGACCTCGAGGCCGTCCATCGCAAAGGCTTCGCGGGCGATGTCGACCATGTAGCCGTCGATTCCGGACTGGCTGTCGCAGGTGTGCGGGCACCAGGGGTCGGCCACCAGGACCACGGGGGCTTCCCCGGCCAGGGCCTGCGCCGGGGCCAGCAGACACAAGGCCAGGGCGGCGGCCAGCCTGCGGATCATTTCGGCGCCCAGCGCGCCAGGGTCGAGGTCAGGGCCAGGAAATCCACCGGCTTGGCCAGGAAGGCATCCATCCCGGCCTCGGCGCATTGTTCGGCGTCCGAGCGGAAGGCGTTGGCGGTCAGGGCAACGATGGGAACCTGACAATTGGGCTGGGGCAGGGCGCGGATGGCCCGTGTGGCGGCCAGACCGTCCATGACCGGCATGCGCATGTCCATCAGCACCACGTCATAGGGGTGCTGGCGCATGGCCTCGACGGCCTGGGCGCCGTCTGAAACCGTATGGACCCGATGGCCGCGCCGTTCCAGAAAGACCTGGATCACCTTGCGGTTGACCGGATTGTCCTCGGCCATCAGGATTTCCAGCGGGGCCGGGCCGGGCCTGTCTGCGGCGTCGGGAACGCTTTGAACGGCGGAAGCCTCGGCGGCCTGCAGGGGGACCTCGAACCAGAAGCGGCTGCCTTCGCCGGGCTGGCTGTCGGCGCCGATGGTGCCGCCCAGCGCCTCGACCAGCCGGCGGGCGATGGCCAGCCCCAGCCCGGTGCCGCCGAACCGCTTGGCAATCTGGGCGTCGCCCTGGCTGAAGGGGGCGAACAGGCGGGTCATCACCTCGGGGTCGATGCCGGTGCCGGTGTCGGTGACGTCGACGCGCAGCCTCAGCGGGGCGCGGTTGGCGACCGAGACGATCAGGGCGATGGTGCCGCGTTCGGTGAACTTGACGGCGTTGCCGACCAGATTGAGCGCGACCTGACGCAGTCGCAGGTCGTCGCCTTCCAGCAGCGGCGGCACCTCGGGGGCGACGGCCATGCCCAGGTACAGGCCTTTTTCCCTGGCCCGATAGCCCATCAGGTCGGCGATTTCCGAGAACAGGCGGCGCGGGTCGAAGACCTGGACGTTCAGGTCCAGCCGGCCGGCCTCGAGTTTCGACAGGTCCAGGATGTCGCCCAGCAGGGCCTGCAGCGCCCGGCCCGAGGCGCACAGGGTTTCGACCTGGCTGCGCTGCTCTTCGTCCAGCGTCGTCTCGCGCAGCAGTTCCGCCATGCCGATGATGCCGTTCATCGGAGTGCGGATCTCGTGGCTCATGGTGGCCAGGAATTCGCTTTTGGCCTGGGTGGCGGCCTCGGCCTCGTCCTTGGCCTCTTTCAGGGCCTGTTCCATGCGGTGGCGTTCGCTGATGTCGGCGATGCCGCCCAGCAGGATCTTCTCGCCGCGGAATTCGGTCGAGATGATCGACAGCAACGCCCAGAACTCGTCGCCGTCGGGGCGGCGCATGCGGGTCTCGAAATTGTGGACGGCGCCATCGGCGGCGATGCGGGCCAGCATGACGTCGCGTTCGGCGGGGACCACCCACAGATCGCGGGCGGCCATGCCGACCGGGTTGGTGGTGATCTGGAACTCTTCGCGCAGGCGGCGGTTGACGAACAGGACGGTGTGGTCGGACAGCCGTGTCATCAGCAGCGGGATCGGCAGGTTCTCGACGATCAGCCGCAGGCGTTCTTCGCTTTCGCGGATGGCGGCGGCGGTCACCTTTTCGGCTTCCAGCCGTTCGATTTCGATGACGTGCAGGCGAAACACCTCGGCGGCACGGGCGATGTCGCCGATTTCGTCGGCCCGGCCGGTTCCGGGAATCTCCAGGTCCTTGCGTCCGCCGGCCAGGGCCCGCAGGGTACGGCTCATTTCGCTCAGGGGCTGGCTGATGCGGCGCAGGCTGCCGCTGATGGCCAGGGACAGGGCCAGGAACACCGCCAGCAGGCCGCCGATGCTGACCAGGGCGTGGCGGCGCAGTTCGGCGTCGGCGGCGTCGGCCGAGAAACCGATGCTCAGGCGGCCGACGCCTACGCTCTCGCCGCGATTGACATGGACGATGGCCCGCTCGGCGACCAGGCTGGATGCGATGGGCTCGCGCAGGCGGGCGACGGTTTCGCCATCGGAATTGTCGACGCGGACCCATTGCACTTCGGGGTCGCCGGCCAGGGACTGCACCAGAACGGCGACGGTCTCGTCGTCGAAGTCGAACAGCGGCCGCGACATCGACAGGGCCTGGGCGTGAACGGTGGATGCCGCCTTCAGGTTCAGCCGCTCCAGCCGCTCGCCGCGCACGCTCCACAGCCGGTAGGCCTCGGCGGCGGTCACCACCAGGAACGTCGAGACCAGGGCGGCGGCCAGCACCTTGCCGGACAGGGAAAGCCCCGACCGCACCGGACCCGGCGCGGGCTGACACAGCGAGGAGGGTGAAGCTTGCTCGTCGGACACAGCCGACTCTACCGCGATGCGGGAGCGGCTGCAATAATTTACAGAACGATTACAGGAAGCAGTCCGCCGCTCTCAGGGCGGAACCAGCGCGGTCAGATCGGACAGGCCGACCCGGCTCAGGTCGGGCCAGACCGCCCAGGCTCCGGCGACATCGTCGTCGGCGCTGTAGGCGCTGCGGGTGACCACCACGCCGATGCCGGCACCGCGGGCGGCCAGGACGCCGTTGCGGGTATCCTCGACCGCCAGGCAGTCCGCTGCAGGCAGACCCAGCCGTTCCAGCACGAAGCGATAGACTTGCGGATCGGGTTTCTTCACCGGGGCGTCGTCGGCGCAGGCCATCACCTCGAACCAGTGATGGCCGGCCCCGCCGGTGGCGCCGTCCAGCAGGGCCAGCAGGTTGGCCCGGGTGGTGGTGGTGGCGACGGCCAGACGCAGGCCGGCGGCGCGGGCCTCGGCGATCAGGCGGGCGACGCCCGGGCGCAGGGGGACCGCGCCGGTGGCCACGGCGGCGGTGTAGATCCCGGTCTTGCGGCGGTGCAGGCGGTCGACCAGACCGTCGTCCAGGTGGCCGGGGGCGGCGAAGGCCCGCATGCGCTCCTTGCCGCCGGACACCTTGAGCAGGCGGCCGTAAAGGCCGGCGTCCCAGTTCCAGTCCAGCCCGAACTCGGCGAAAGTCCGGTTGAAGGCCTGCCGGTGGGCTTCCTCGGTTTCGGCCAGGGTGCCGTCGACATCGAAGATCAGGGCGCGCAGCATCCCGGCAGGATACGCCGGGGTCCGGGCCGGCGCCACGCCCCGGGCGGGTGGGGTGGATTCCACCACAAATGGCGGCTGCCGGGTTCAGGATTCGTGATTGCGCTCGATCTTGTCCAGGACGGGCCAGAATTCCAGGAAGATGCGTTGCTTCCCGATATCGCCCTTGCCCCCCTGATCGGGGTGGAAATGGCGGGCGAAGGATCGTTTGGCGTCGCGGAAGCGGTTGTCGGCGGCGCCGGGGCCGGGCAGGACGGCGCGGGCCTTGGCCGCCTCCAGGGCGTCCTTCAGCAGTTCCAGCTTGTTGTTGGCGATGCGCAGGTCGTCTTCGGCCATCATGGCGCGGGCCAGGGCGGCGTTCAGGCGGGTGTCGGCGTCGATGGCGGGGCGGTGGCCGGACTGGCTGGCCAGTTGGGCTTCCAGATCGGCGATGCGGTCGCGGGCCTCGGCAAGGTCCCGCTCTTGCCGGGCGATGTCGGCGCGGTCGGCGCGGTCCAGGCCCTGGCGCAACCGCTCGACGGCGTCGGCATGTTCGGCGATCAGGCGTTCCTGTTCCCGGCCGTGGCTCAGGCGCAGGCGGGCCAGATCGGCTTCCAGATCGGCGATGCGGTCGGTGGCGGCGATCAGCCGGTAATCCAGTTCGCCGCGCTGGCGGTCGGCTTCCCGCTGCAGGCGCTCGATTTCCTGGCGATGGCTGTCGCTCAGGCGGGCGCCGTCGGCGGCGGCGGCGATGGACGGGCGGTTCTGCAGACTGGCGATCTCGGCGGCATGGGCATCGCGCTGGCGGGCCAGTTCGTCGGCCAGGGCCGCGATGCGCGCCTCGGCGGCGGCGGCGGCCTGGGCGTGGCGTTCGGTCAGGGCGGCGATCTCGCCGGCCTGGGCGGCATGCAGGCCGTCCTCGGCTTCGCTCAGCCCCTCGTGGCGGGCCTCGGCGATCCGGGCGGTCAGGCGGGCGACCTCGTCCGCCCGGTCGGCGGCGGCGCTTTCCTGCACCGCATCGAACTCGGCCGTCATTTCGCGGCGCATCCGCTCCAGGGCGGCGGCATGGGCCCGGGTTTCGGCTTCGGCCCCGGCCTCCAGTTCGGCGATGCGGCCGTCGCGTTGCGCCAGCTGGCTTTCGGCGGTTTCGGCGGCCTGGGCCAGACCTTCCCGCAAAATCCGGTCGTGAGCGGCCTGCAGGTCGTGCCGCTGGTCGGCCAGGGCGGTCTGCAGCCGTTCCTCGGCGGCCCGGATTTCGTCCTGGGCCTCGGCCAGCTGGTGCTGCAGCGACACGGTGCGGGCCTTGGCAGCCAGCAGGGCGGCCCGGGATTGCTCCTGCCCGGCCTCCAGGGCGGCCTTCACCGCCTCGGCCTGACGCTCCTGCGGGGCCTCCATCTGCCGTTCCAGTTCGGTGATGCGGTCCAGTGCGCGCTGCAGATGGGGACGGAACTCCTCTTCGACCGCCCGCCGTTCGCGGGTCAGTTCGGCGGCGTGCCGGTCCGCCAGGATGCCCAGTTCCCGCAGATGGGCGTCCCGCTCTTCCTTCGTGCGGGCTTCCCACTGGCGCCGTTCGGCCTGGATGCCGGTCAGCTGCTCCAGGGCATGGCGCAGGTTGGCGTCGCCGCTTGCGGCCAGGGCGGCCCGGTTCTTCTCGATCTCGGCGGCGTGCCAGGCGGCGGTGGTCTCGCGGGCGGATTCCAGTTCGGCAACCCGGTCCAGGGCCTGTTGCAGCATGGCGCGGGCCTGGGCGGCCATGTCCTCGCGCAGGGCGGTCAGTTCCGCCGAATGGCGGTCGGTCTGCTCGCGCTGCTCCCTGGCATGGGTTTCCAGCAATTGGCCGATGCGGGATTCCAGAACCGATCGCAGGCGGGCGGCCTCGTCCCGGGCCTGCTCGTGCTCGGCCTGCCGGGCGGCGGTCCGCTCATGCGTCCGGCGTTCGGTTTCGTCGCGGGCGGCGGCGGCCTGACGGCGCTGCTGGTCCAGTTCGTCGGCGTGGCGGCCGGCCTGAAGGCGCAATTCGTCGAGATGGGCCTGGCGCACGGCCTCAAGTTCGGCCTCCAGCGCCGCCTGCCGGCGGGCGGCAGCGGCTTCGGCCCGTTCCAGGTCGGCCAGCAGGGCGTTGCGGTCCTGTTCGGCCTTGCGGGTTTCGGCCTCGGCGGCGGCCTGCATCTCGGCCAGGATGGCCGCCATCTCGCGATCCTTGGCCTCGCCCAGGGCGGCCAGGGCGCGGGCCTGGCTTTCCACCAGTTCGTCCATCCGCGCCAGCAAGTGGGCGCGCTGGCGGGCGGCCTCGGTCAGCTTGTCGCGGGATTCGTGCAAGGCGGCGTCCAGGGCGGCCGAGGTGGCGGTGACGGCAGCCTCGCTTTCCGCGCCCATGTCCTGGCGCAGCCGCTCCAGTTCGGCGGCATGGGCCGCCGTCATTCCGACGATGCGCAGATCGCGCTCGGTCAGCTGGATTTCGGCGTCGGCCAGTTTGCGGGCGGTCTCGGCGGACAGGTCGGCCACCAGCGTTTCGGCGGCGGCCTGGTTTCGCGCCGCTTCGGTCCGGATTTCGGCGATGGCGCGCGCCGACGATTCGGCGGCCTGTTCCAGGGCGGCGGCATGGGCGGCATGAGCCGCCTCCAAGGCCCGGTCCTGGTCGGCCCGCAGCGAGCCCATGCGCCGTTCCAGTTCCTCGACCCGGTCCAGGGCCTGGCGCAGCGGGCCGTCGCTGATGGCCGCCGCCGCGTTGCGGGCCTTGGCCAGTTCGGCGTCATAGGCCTGCTGCAACTGGTTGGTCAACTGCTCCAGCTTGCTGGTGCGTTCCCGGGCGTGGGCCAGCTCGCGCCGGGCTTCCAGCAGCGAGCGGTCGGCCTCGGCCTGGATTTCGGCGCGGATGCGGTCGATGTCGTCGCCGTTTCCCCGGCGCGCCTGTTCCAGGGCGGCCTGATGGCGGCCGTGCAGCCGGTCCAGTTCGGCCTGATGGGCTTTTTTCTGGCGGTCCAGCTCGATCTCGTAATTGTCGAACAGCCGGGCGATGTGGCTGGTGTCCTGGATGTCGGGCCGCTTGCGCCCGCCCATGCGCCACATCCAGTAGCGCATGTTCTTGCCGACGCCCGAGGACGGGGCGGAATCTGCCGGGTCCGCCCCGTCCTCGGCGCGCGGCGCCAGGAACTGCTCGGTCAGGGCCAGGGCGGTGGACAGGTCGGCATCTTTGCGCGACGAAGGCGGGGCGGAGTCACTCATCACGGCCAAGAATGACAGGTAGGACGGTGGCGGAAAAGGGGCTTGGGGCACGGACGGGCTTGCTCCCGGCGCGGCAAGTCCTATACTCCGGGCCTTCCCTTATTCCATGTTCCAGGGGCGTTACCCATGAAGGGCGAAGTCAAGAAGGTCGTTCTGGCCTATTCCGGCGGTCTCGATACCTCGATCATCCTGCGCTGGCTGCAGGATCAGTACCAATGCGAGGTGGTGACCTTCACCGCCGATCTCGGCCAGGGCGAAGAGCTGGAGCCGGCGCGCAAGAAGGCCCAACTGATGGGCATCAAGGACGAGAACATCTTCATCGACGATCTGCGCGAGGAATTCGTCCGCGACTTCGTCTTCCCGATGTTCCGCGCCAACGCCCTGTACGAGGGGGTCTACCTGCTGGGCACCTCGATCGCCCGGCCGCTGATCTCCAAGCGCCAGATCGAGATCGCCAACATGGTCGGGGCCGACGCGGTGTCGCACGGCGCCACCGGCAAGGGCAACGATCAGGTGCGCTTCGAGATGGGCTATTACGCCCTGAAGCCCGAGATCAAGGTGATCGCCCCGTGGCGGCTGTGGGACCTGAATTCCCGCACCAAGCTGCTGGATTTCGCCGAAAAGCACCAGATTCCCATCGCCAAGGACAAGCGGGGCGAGGCGCCCTATTCCACCGACGCCAACCTGCTGCACATCTCGTACGAGGGCAAGGCGCTGGAAGACCCGTGGGTCGAGCCGTTCGAGGACATGTTCACCCGCTCGGTCAGCCCGGAAAACGCCCCCGACAAGCCGACCTATGTCGAGATCGAGTTCGAGAAGGGCGACGCGGTGTCCATCGACGGCGTCCGCATGACCCCGGCGCAATTGCTGACCCGCCTGAACGAACTGGGCGGGGCCAACGGCATCGGCCGCCTGGATCTGGTGGAAAACCGCTTCGTCGGCATGAAAAGCCGCGGCGTCTACGAGACCCCCGGCGGGTCGGTGCTGATCGTCGCCCACCGGGCGATGGAAAGCCTGACCCTGGATCGCGGCGAGGCCCACCTCAAGGACGACATCATGCCCCGCTACGCCGAGCTGATCTACAACGGCTTCTGGTTCAGCCCGGAACGCATCGCGCTGCAGCAGATGATCGACCATATCAGCAGCAACGTCTCGGGCGTGGTGCGGCTGAAGCTTTACAAGGGCAACGTCACCGTGGTCGGCCGCAAGTCCGAACGCTCGCTGTACCGTCTGGACTACGTCACCTTCGAGGAAGACTCGGTCTATGACCAGCGCGACGCCCAGGGCTTCATCAAGCTGAACGCCCTGCGCATGCGTCTGGCCAAGATGGCCCGCGGCTGATCCCGCCGGAAGGGTCCCGGACAGCGCCGGCCGGCGGAGCGATCCGCCGGCCGGGCCTGTTTCCGGGAACGGCTCAGCCGGCCGGTTTCCACTTGCCGCCGGCTACCGCCGACAGTGCGCCGGAGATGTTGTCCGGCGCCGACATGATGCTCATGAAGCTGTTCGACCCGACCATCGACAGGTCGGGAAAGCTGGCGGCGATGCGGAACCGGGCCGACAGGGCATAGACCTTGCCGCCCGACACCACCATCTCGTAGGGCAGATGCGGGGTGGAGCGGACCGGCTTGAAGTCGATCTCGGTCATGATGTAGGCGTCGTTGCGGGTGTCGCCTTCGCCGGCCACGCCCTGCATTGCCACCCCGAACACCGCTTCCTCCTTGCCGGGAATGTCGACGCGGTAGACCTTGGTGATCTGGCGGACACCGGCCGCCAGCCCCTTTTCCACCGCCTCGATCGCGGCGGCGTGGGTCGGATAGGCGGCCAGTTCGACGGGATCGGAAAAGCGTTCCATCCCGAACATGTAGCGGTAGCTGCGCAGGTCCTCGGCATCCATGCCGTCCTTGGGGCCGTACTCGCCGCCACCGCCGCCCAGGGCGGCTGCCAGGTCGCGGGCCTCGGCCGCCAGGTCGCCTTCCATGCGGAAGGCATGCGCCCAGTAGCGGGGATTGGAATAGGCCACCTGGATTTCCCCCTGGACGTCGGTGACGGCGACGCGGTGGACCGCGCCATAGCCGCCGAAACGGCTTTTCGCCGCGGCGGCCTTCAGGGCGTCGCGGGTGACGGCCAGGACGCGGGCCGTGGGATAGGGGGCATAGACGCCAACCACCTGATAACCGGCCGAAACCAGGGTCCGGCCGACCTCGTCGGCCTTGGCGGCGACGTCGCCCCGGCCTTTCCAGGCCAGGACGAACGGCTTGAAGGTCTCGCCACCCGCCGCCGCCGGAGCGGCGGCGGACGTCAGCGCCACCAGCGCCAGCACCGCGATCTGCAGAAATTTCATGTCATACCCTCCCTGTCGTCCGGCTTGTGGGGTGCCGGTGGGGCAAGGATAGGGACCTGCGAATATTAACGGGCAGTAATATGTGCCCACATGGCGGTGCAGGGTCCTGACGGTCATCCCGACGCCTGCGCCAGGATGACCTATGTCCGGGCTTTTTCGTCCCAGCCGCCATCGGCGCGCTGCTGGTAATAGATCAGCTGGTGGCCGTCTTCCTTCCAGCTTTTCCAGCGGTCCCTGGCGGCGGCGACGGCGGTTTCGTCGGTGCCGTCGAACAGGTCCAGGCACCGCTGCCAGCCGGCCAGCGAGGCGGGGCGGACGCCGTCGCACAGCACCAGCAAGGTGGCGCCGTTGGGGTTTTCGTCCTGATCGGTCAGCCAGATGGGCTGCTGGTCGGCCTCGCCGTCGCGGGCGCTGCCGTGCGGCAGCCAGCTGTCTTCGGCATAGGTCCACAGCAACGCACTGAGGTGTTCCACCCGCTCCGGGCTGCCGGCCATCAGGACGGCGCGCATGCCGGCGGCGGCGGCCTTTTCCAGCAGGCGCGGCAACGCCTGTTCCAGGGGCAGTTTCAGCAGGTGGTAGAAGCCGATCTGGGTCATGCCGGCACCTTACCCCGCCGCCAGGGCGTCGAACAGCCTGACGCCGAAGCCGGTGGCGCCCTTGGGGCAAAAATCGCCGTCCCCGGGGCTGTCGGCGGTGCCAGCGATGTCCAGATGCGCCCATGCGATCCCGGCGGGGACGAATTTCTGCAGGAAGCGGGCGGCGTCGTCATGGTCGGGGACCGGCCCCCAGCCGCAATTCTTCCAGTCGGCGACGTCGGATCGCAGATGGGCGTCGCAGGCCGCCGACAGCGGCAGCCGCCACAGCGGTTCCGCCTGCCGCCGGCCGATATCCGTCAGGCGGCGGGCCAGCCCGTCGCGGTTGCTGTACAGGCCGGCATGATGGCGGCCCAGCACCCGCACCACCGCCCCGGTCAGGGTGGCGATGTCGATCAGCGCCGCCGGGGACAGGTTGGCTGCCGCCCACGACAGGGCATCGGCCAGAACCAGCCGGCCCTCGGCGTCGGTGTCGACCACTTCGACGGTCGGTCCCTTGTGCGAGCGGATCACGTCGCCGGGCCGCAGCGCCCCCGCGCCCGGCATGTTTTCGGCGATGGCCAGCACGCCGGCGACGTTGACGGCGGCGCGGCGGGCGGCGATGGCGGTCAGGGCGCCCAGCACGGCGGCGGCCCCGGCCATGTCGCCCTTCATCTCCTCCATGTGTTCGGCCGGCTTGATGGACAGGCCGCCGGCATCGAAGGTCAGTCCCTTGCCGACCAGCACCAGGGGTCTGGCTCCGGCCGGGCCGCCGTTCCAGCGGGCCACCGCCAGCCGGGGCGGACGGGCGCTGCCCTGGCCCACCGCCGCCAGCAGGCCCAGGCCATGCGCGGCCGGGTCCAGGATATCCACCGCAACCCCCAGTTCCGCCAGCAGGCGGACGCGGTCGGCCAGTTCGGCCGGACCCAGGTGGTTGCCCGGTTCGGCCACCAGATCGCGGGCCAGGAAAACGCCGCGCAGCACGGCGTCGTGGTGCCGGAAGGCGGCTTCGGCCGCGGCGGGGGCGGCGGTGACGATGACCACTTCGCCCGGGGCGGGGGCGGGGGCGTCGTCGTCGGGGCGGGTACGGTATTTGGCCAGCGGGCGGAAGGCGCGCAGCCGCAGCCCATAGGCGAAGTCGGCCGCCGCCGCTCCATCCAGCCCCAGCTCGACGGCAAGCGGCGACGGGCAGCCGGGCAGCAGGGCGGCCAGCGCCGCCCCGGAACGCCGGGGATCGGTCCCCGGGGCCAGCCGGATCAGATAGGGCCGGGCGGCGGCCAGGATCTCGCTTTTGCCGCCGGGCGCGGCGGCTTCCGCACGGGCGGCGGCGGGCGCCGCCCGGACGGCGAAGCGGATCTTCACGCCTTGTCTTCGTAATGCTCGGCGATCAGGCGGTCCAGCAGGCGCACGCCGAAGGCCGAGGCCCCCTTGGGGATGGTGGCGGTGTCCTTCTTGCTCCAGGCGGTGCCGGCGATGTCGATATGCGCCCACGGCACGTCGGCGACGAACCGCTTCAGGAACTGCGCGGCGGTGATGGACCCGCCCTCGCGGCCGCCGACATTCTTCATGTCGGCGATGTCGGACTTCAGCTGCTTGTCGTAGGCCTCGCCCAGCGGCAGGCGCCACACCGGCTCGTCCACCGCCTTGCCGGCGGCGGCGATGCGCTCGGCCAGCCGGTCGTTGCTGGCGAACAGGCCGGCATATTCGGTGCCCAGGGCGATGACGATGGCCCCGGTCAGGGTGGCCAGGTCGATCATGGCGGACGGCTTGAAGCGTTCCTTGGCGTACCACAGGGCGTCGCACAGCACCAGGCGGCCCTCGGCGTCGGTGTTGATGACCTCGATGGTCTGGCCCGACATCGACCTGACCACGTCGCCGGGGCGCTGGGCGGTGCCGGACGGCATGTTCTCGACCAGGCCGACGATGCCGACCACGTTGGCCTTGGCCTTGCGGCCGGCCAGGGCGGCCAGGGTGCCGATGACGGCGCCGGCCCCGCCCATGTCCCACTTCATGTCTTCCATGCCGGCGGCCGGCTTGATGGAGATGCCGCCGGAATCGAAGCACACCCCCTTGCCGACCAGGGCCAGCGGGGCGGCGTCGGGGTTGCCGGCGCCGGTCCAGCGCATCACCACCAGCTGGCTTTCGCGGTCCGAGCCCTGGCCGACGCCCAGCAGCGCCCCCATGCCCAGCTTTTTCATCTGCTTTTCGCCCAGCACCTCGACCTCGATGCCCAGGGCGGTCAGCTTGCGGCATTCGTCGGCCAGGCTTTCCGGGTGGATGACGTTGGCCGGCTCGGAAACCACGGTGCGGGTCAGGAACACGCCGTCGGCCACCGCGTCCAGGGGGGCGAAGGCGGCCTTGGCGCCGCCGGCGTCGGTCAGCACCGCCAGCTTGCGGACGGAGGGCTTGTCCTCTTTCTTTTCCTTGGTGAAATACTTGTCGAAGCGGTACGAGCGCAGCCGCGCGCCGAACGCGGCATTGGCGGCGAACTCGGCCGCCGGCAGCTTCAATCCGTCGAAATCGTCGCAGGCGATGGCGCAGGCGGCATCGCCCGAGGTCAGCACCGCGGCCAGTCCGGTGCCGCCGAACGACTGCGCCGCCTGGGCATCGACGGATTCCGCCTTGCCCAGGCCGACCAGCACCACGCGGGCCAGCGGCGCGCCGGCCGGGGCCAGCACCACCAGGGTCTGATCCTTCTTGCCCAGGAACCTGCCGGCGGTCATGGCCCGCTCCAGACCGCCGCCGGTCAGCTCGTTCAAGGTCCGGGCCGTGGGCGTCAGGGTCTTGCCCTCCAGCACCCCGACGATCAGGGCGCCCTCGGCGGGCAGGTGCGGCTTGGCGAAGCTGATCTTCATGGGCTGGAATCCTCAAGGCCAGGGAAAACGTCGCTCCACTGTAGCGATCCGGCCGGCTAGGGCAAGGCCTTGCCGTCGTCGCGCAGCCAGACATAGACCGCCGGAATGACCAGCAGGGTCAGGACGGTGGACGACAGCAGGCCGAACACCAGCGAGATGGCCAGTCCCTGGAAGATGGGGTCGGCCAGGATGAAGGCGGCGCCGATCATGGCGGCGGCGGCGGTCAGGGCGATGGGCTTGAAGCGGGTCGCCCCGGAATCCAGCACCGCCTGACGGATCGAGGCGCCTTCCGCCAGCCGGTGGCGGATGAAATCGACCAGCAGGATGGAATTGCGCACGATGATGCCGGCCAGGGCGATGAAGCCGATCATCGATGTGGCGGTGAACGGGGCGCCGAACAGCATGTGGCCCAGCACGATGCCGATCAGGGTCAGCGGCACCGGCACCAGGATCACCAGCGGCAGGCGGAAGCTGCCGAACTGGGCGACCACCAGCAGATAGATGCCCAGGATGGCGACGCCGAAGGCCGCGCCCATGTCGCGGAAGGTGACGTAGGTGATTTCCCATTCGCCGTCCCACAGCAGGGTGGGGCGGGATTCGTCGGTGGGCTGGCCGTGATACTTGACGGCGATGGTGCCGCCCAGGCGGTCCTCGACGGCGAACATGCCGTAGATGGGGGCCTCGGTGCGGCCGGCCAGTTCGGCGGTGACCATCTCGGCGAAGCGGCCGTCGCGGCGGAAGATCGGCGGGCTGGCCGGTTCGGTGAAGACCTCGACGACGTCGCCCAGTTCCACCGTTCCCTTGCGGGCCGGCACCGGGGTCGAGGCCAGCAGCTCGCCGGGATGCTTGTCGGCGACGGCCAGGGCGATGACGATGTCCTTGGGGGTGGCGCCCTCGCCGCGATGGGAATAGCCGACGCGGATGCCGCCCATCAGGGCCTGGATGGTGTCGTACACCGCCTGCTGCTCGACGCCGAAGAATTCCAGGCGTTCCTGGTCGATGGAAACGCGCAGGCGCTGCCAGGGCTGGCTCAGGCTGTCGTCGGTGTCGACGACGAAATCCACCTGTTCGAAGGCCTTGCGGACCTCGGCGGCGGCGGCGCGGCGGCTGTCGGCGTCGGGTCCGTAGATCTCGGCCAGCAGGGTCGCCAGCACCGGCGGACCGGGCGGGACCTCGACCACCTTGACGGCGGTGCCGGGCGGCACGTCCAGCCCCTTCAGGCGCTGGCGCACGTCCAGGGCGATGGCGTGGCTGGCCCGCGAGCGGTCGTGGCGCGAGGTCAGGTTCAGTTGCAGGTCGCCCAGCTCGGGCGAGGCGCGCAGGAAGGAATGGCGGACCAGCCCGTTGAAGTTGAACGGCGCGGCGGTTCCGGCATAGGTCTGGATCGACACCAGTTCGGGCAGGTCCTTCAGGCGCTGGGCGGCGGCGGCCAGCACCCGGTCGGTCTGCTCGACCGGCGAGCCTTCCGGCAGGTCGACCACCACCTGCAGTTCGGACTTGTTGTCGAAGGGCAGCAGCTTCACCGTCACCGCCTTCAGCGGGAACATGGTCATGGCCAGCAGGGTGGCCACCGTCACCCCGGCCAGCAGTTTCTTCGAACGGTCGCGCCCTTCCAGCAGCGGACGGGCGACGCGGCGGTAGAAGGCGTCCAGCCGGTCGGCATGGTCGCCGTGATGGGCGGCCCCCCTGGAGCGGCCGGCGATCTTCAGCAGCAGCCACGGGGTGATGATCACGGCGACGAAGAACGAGAACATCATCGCCGACGAGGCGTTGGCCGGAATGGGGCTCATGTACGGCCCCATCAGCCCCGACACGAACATCATCGGCAGCAGGGCGGCGATGATGGTCAAGGTGGCGACGATGGTGGGGTTGCCGACCTCGGCCACCGCGGCGACGGCGCGGTCGGCGCGGTCGGCGTCCGGCTTCAGGCCCCAGTGGCGGACGATGTTTTCCACCACCACGATGGCGTCGTCCACCAGGATGCCGATGGAAAAGATCAGGGCGAACAGGCTGACCCGGTTGATGGTGTAGCCCAGCAGCCACGAGGCGAACAGCGTCAGCAGGATGGTCGACGGCACCACCAGGGCCACCACCAGCCCCTCGCGCCAGCCCAGCGCCCAGGTGATCAGCACCACGATGGACAGCGTCGCCAGTCCCAGATGGAACAGCAGCTCGTCGGCCTTGTCGGCGGCGGTCTCGCCGTAATTGCGGGTGACGGCGATGGTCACTTCGTCGGGGACCAGCCGGCCCTGGATTGCCGCCAGGCGTTCCATGATCTGGTCGGCGACCACCACGGCGTTGGCGCCGCCGCGCTTGGCGATGGCCAGGCTGACCGCCGGCACCCGGTCCAGCGAGCCGTCGGCGGCCCGGGTCAGGTTCCAGGCGCGATGCTCGCGGTGTTCCGGCCCCATCACCACCCGGGCGACGTCCTTGACATAGACCGGGCGGCCGTCGCGGGCCAGCAGCAACAGGTTGCCGATGTCGGGAACGCCCTTCAGGGTCTGGCCGCCGACCACCGGCAGGAAACGCCCGGCCTCGCGCACGCTGCCGGCGACGAACGAGCGGTTGGCCGCCTCGATCTTGGTGACCAGCTGGTTCAGGGTGACGCCGTACAGGGCCAGGGCCTCGGGATCGGGCTCGACGCGGATCTGGTCCTTGCGGCCGCCGACCACATAGGTCAGGCCGACATTGTCGACCTTGACCAGTTCGTGGCGCAGTTCCTCGGCCAGCCGGAACAGGGCGTTGTCGTCCCAGCGGCCGGCCTTGTCGGGCTTGGGCGACAGGGTCAGGACGACGATGGCGACGTCGTTGATGCCGCGGCCGACGATCAGCGGTTCGCGGATGCCGGTGGGGATTTCGGTCAGGTTGGCGCGCACCTGTTCGTGGATGCGCAGGATGGCGGCGTCTTCCGACGTGCCCACCTTGAAGCGGGCGGTCACCACCACCTTGTCGTCCCAGGTCTGGGAATAGACATGCTCGACGGCGTCGACGCCCTTGACGATGTCTTCCAGCGGCTTGGTCACCAGTTCGGCGGCGTCGGGGGCCTTCAGGCCGTTGGCCTCGATGATGATGTCGACCATCGGCACGCTGATCTGCGGCTCTTCCTCGCGCGGCAGGGCGGTCAGGGCGATCAGGCCGACCGCCAGCGCCGCCAGCAGCAGCAGCGGGGTCATCGGCGAGCGGATGAACGAGCGGGCGATCGAGCCCGAGATGCCCAGCTTCATGGCGCTCACCACGTCACCACGTCGCCGGCTTGCAGGCCGGACAGCACTTCGATGCCATCGGCGGCGGGTGCCCCCAGTTGCACCACCACGGTGCCGGCCCCCTTCACGCTGACCATGTCGACCCCCATGCGGCGGCTGACCGCCTCGCGCGGGATGACGATGGCCGGGCGCTTGCCGGTGGCGACGTGGACCGGCACCCGTTCGCCGACGAAATAGTCGCCCAGACCCTCGACGGCGACGTCGGCGATGACGCGGCCTTCTTCGATGCGGGGATAGACCTGACGGACGGTGCCGGGGCGGGCCGGGGTCTCCGCCGTTGCCAGGACGCGGGCGCCGACCTCGACGCGGTCGCCGGTCTTCAGGAAACGGGCGTGCCGCTCGGGCAGGGCCAGCCGCAGCACATAGGTCTCGGCGGCGATGGTGGCGATGGTCTCGCCCGGCAGCACCACGCTGCCTTCGGTGATGTGAACCTTCAGCACCCGCCCGGCGCCGGGGGCCAGCACCGCGCCCTCGCCGGTCCGTTCGGCGCTGACCTGCTTTTCGGCCCGCAATGCGGCGATGGTCCGTCCGGCCACTTCCAGGCGGGTGCGGGCGTCGTCGACGCGGGCCTTGGTCGACGCTCCCTTGCCCAGCAGGTCCTGGGCGCGGCGATATTCGATTTCCGCCAGGTCGCGCTCGGCCTCGGCGCCTTTCAGCCTGGCGTCCAGGCCGGCGGTGGCCAGGGCCAGCTTGGGGTCGCCGATGGTGGCGATGCGGCTGCCGGCCTTGACTTGCGTGCCTTCATCCACCAACAATCCCGACACGGTGCCGCCGATGCGGGCGCGCGCCAGCACCTCGTCGACGCTTTCGACCGTGGCGAACACCGCCTTCAGATCATCGAGCGAACGGGTCTCGACCGTCATCTCCCCGGCCCAGGCGGGGGCGGTGCACAGGGCGGCAAGGGCGGCAAGGCGGATGGCGACGGGCATGGCGGCACTCTTTCACGTACGGGGTCCCTTGACCTATATATTAGAATAGTCTAATTATCAAGGGACGGACCACTCCATTTTCCGGATGAATCATACCATGACTATCGATCGCGTCGTCTTCGCCTTTGCCGGCATCGTCACCCTGGCCGGTCTGGCCCTGTCGCAGGTCCATTCCGTCAACTGGCTGCTGGTTCCCGCCTTCGTCGGCGCCAACATGCTGCAGGCGGCCTTCACCGGCTTCTGCCCGCTGGCGACGATTCTGAAGAAGATGGGCGTCAAGCCCGGCTGCGCCTTCGAATAGCGGCGGCGGTCAGTCCCGCCCCATCACCTGCTTGACGGCGCCGGCCAGCTGTTTCAGCGAGAACGGCTTGGGCAGGAAGGTGATGCCGGAATCGGGGTCGATGCCGTTGCGGGCGACGTCTTCCGAATAGCCTGAAATCAGGATGATGCGGATGGACGGCCGTTCCATGCCGACCAGCTTGGCCAGGGTGACGCCGTCCATGCCGGGCATGACCACGTCGGAAATCAGCACGTCGACGGTATCGGCGCCGCGCAGGACGTCCAGGGCCTGCTCGCCCGAGCGGGCTTCCAGGACGGTATATCCCTTGTTGCGCAGGGCGCGGCCGGCGAACATGCGGACCGCATCCTCGTCCTCGACCAGAACGATGGTTCCCGAGCCGGTCAGGTCGGCGGTGCCGCTTTCGGCGGCGTCGGCAGAGGGCGTGGCCGGCTTGCGCGGTTCCGCCGCCGGTTCGGCCTCGACCCGCGGCAGATAGATCGAGAAGGCCGCCCCCTGGCCCAGCTCGCTTTCCACCACCACGAAGCCGTCGGTCTGGCGCAGGATGCCGTAGACCGTCGACAGGCCCAGGCCGGTGCCGGCTCCGACTTCCTTGGTCGAGAAGAAGGGCTCGAAGATGCGGCCCAGATGTTCCTTGGGGATGCCGGTGCCGGTGTCGACCACCTCGATCAGCACGTAATCGCCGGCCGGCATGGTTTCCGGGCCGCGCTGGATGGGCTGGTCGAAGGTGGCCTGGCCGGTGCGGATGGTCAGCGTGCCGCCGCCCGGCATGGCATCGCGGGCATTGACCGCCAGGTTGATGATCACCTGATCGAACTGGCCGGGATCGACGCGCACCAGCCCCGACTGGCGGCCATGCACCATCTTCAGTTCGATGGTTTCGCCCAGCAGCCGGCGCAGCAGGTTGTGCAGCTCGGCCAGGGCGTCGGTGACGTTCAGCAGGCGCGGCTGCAGGGCCTGGCGCCGCGAGAAGGCCAGAAGCTGGCGCACCAGCGAGGCGGCGCGGTTGGCGTTCTGCTTGATCTGCATGATGTCGGCGAAGCTGGGGTCGCCGGCGCCGTGGCGCTGCAGCAGCAGGTCGCAGAAGCCGATCATGGCGGTCAGCAGATTGTTGAAGTCGTGCGCCACGCCGCCGGCCAACTGGCCCATCGCCTGCATCTTCTGGCTTTGGGCGAACTGGACTTCCAGGTTGCGCTGCTCGGTGGCGTCGATGAAATGGACCACCAGACCGGAAATGGCGCCGTCCTCGTGGGTCGGGCTGACGAACAGCTGGGCGATCAGGTCGCGCCGCCCCGACAGCCGCACCTCCAGATGGGTGCCGGTGACCGATCCGTGCAGGACCTTGGACAACTGGTCGGCGGCGGCGGTGCGGTGGTCGGCGGCGATGATGCCGGTCAGCGGCCGGCCGCTGATGGCGTCGTGATCGATCCCCAGCATGGATTGCAGGGCCAGGTTGCAGGTGCCGATGGTGCCGTCCAGTTCCACCAGGGCGATGCCGACCGGGGCGTCGTCGAACAGCCAGCGGAACCGGCGGTCGGCGGCGCGCAGGGCCCGTTCCCACTGATGTTCCGGCACCATGTCGCGGACCACCACCGACCGGGTGCGGATTTCGCCGCCGTCGTCGAAGACGGTATGGGCGACCATTGCCTGGAACACTTCGCCGCCGCGCCCCATCAGGCGCAGTTCGACGCGCTCTTCCTCGGGATCGGGGACGCTGCCCAGCACGTCTTCCAGGCTGTGGCCGATCAGTTCCGACGGCGTGCCGCCCAGCCATTCGGCCAGACGGTGGTTGGCGCTGCGGATGATGCCGTCGGAATCGGCCGAGTAGCAGCCGACCGGCAGGTAATCGATGAAATCGGCCAGCCATTCGTTTTCGCGGCGCAGGGTTTCCTCGATGGCGCGGCGGGCGGTGACGTCCTCGACGAACCACACCACGGCCCCGGCCCCGGCAGGGCGGATTTCTGCGGCGAACCATTCGCGCGCGCCATCGGCGGCGGTCAGGACGATCTCGGTCCGGCGGGGGGCGCCGACGGCGGCGGCGGCCTGCAGGCGTTCCAGTTCCGACAGGGCGCGATCGTCGGCGGCGGCCCGCTCCATCAGGGCGGCCAGCGGGTCGGCGGCCGTTCCCAGCAGGCGGCGCGCCGCCGTGTTGCGGTGGATTTCCCGGCCGTCGCGGCCGATGACGACGCAGGCGCGGGTTTCCGATTCCAGGGCGCCGGCCAGATGGTGGGCCTGGGCGGCGGCCCGGCGGGCCTGTTCCCAGCGGCCGGCCAGGACCCAGGCGGCGGCAAGGGCGACCGCCAGGGCGGCGGCGGCCGGGACGGCCAGCGGGCCGCCATTGCCGGCGATCAGGCCCGCCGTTCCCGCGATCGCCGCCCCCAGGACCCAGGGCAGCCGGCTGGTCGTCCGGTCAGTTGGCAAGTTTCCCCTTCAGGCGCATGACATAGCCGATCACCTCGGCCACCGCCTTATAATGCTCGGGTGGAATTTCCTGGTCCAGTTCGACCGTGGCGTAAAGGGCGCGGGCCAGCGGCGGATTTTCGACGATGGGGACGTCGTGCTCGGTTCCCAGGTCGCGGATGCGCTTGGCCACCAGATCGACGCCCTTGGCGACCAGGATCGGGGCGCTCATGGTGTCGGTGTCGTATTTCAGGGCGATGGCGTAGTGGGTGGGGTTGGTGATGATGACGTCGGATTTGGGCACCGCCGCCATCATGCGCTTGCGGGCGCGCTGCATGCGCAGCGACCGCAGGCGGGCCTTGATCTGCGGATCGCCTTCCTGGTTCTTGTGCTCGTCCTTCACCTCCTGCTTGCTCATCTTCATCTTCTGGATCCAGCGCCAGTGCTGGAACAGGTAGTCGCCGGCGGTCAGCGCCGCCATCATCAGGACGGTGGCGAAGATCAGCCAATAGACGCGATCATGGATGTATTCCAGGATTCCCATCAGGTCCAGGGTGGCCAGGTTCTCGAATTCCCGGACGTTGCGCCAGATCATCCAGGCCAGCACCACGCCCAGCACCACCAGTTTCAGCAGCTGCTTGACGAACTCGATGGCCTGGGTCGCGGAAAACAGCCGCTTGACCCCTTCCAGCGGGTTGAGCTTGGCGAAGCTGGGTATGATGTTCTTGGTGACCCACATGAAGCCCTTGGCCTGGGTCGCCTGGGCGCCGATTCCCAGGACCACCACCAGGACCATCGGCACCAGCAGCACCTTGCCCATCCCCACTCCCAGGGTGATCATCAGGCCGGGCAGGGCCTCGCGGTTGACGGCGATCTGTTCTGGCCGCTCGATGAAGGGAACCAGGGCGGTCTTCAGGTCGGTGGCCATGCCCGGAGCCAGATAGCCGATGATGACCAGCGCCGCCACCAGCGACGCCAGCACCTTGATTTCCGAGCTTTGGGCGATGTTGCCCTCGTTTCGGGCGTCGCTCAGGCGTTTACTTGTCGGGTCTTCTGTTTTGTCGTCGGACATGCCCGCCTACCGTGCCAGCACGAAGGGCATCAGGCCGCCCTCGAACCAGCGCAGGAACAGGAAGACCATCAGCGGCATCGCCACCATCAGCATCCACAGGCCGCCGATCAGCTGCAGCGGCAGGGCGATGAAGAACACCTGGATCTGCGGCGACAGGCGGCTCAGCAGGCCCAGTCCGACATAGAAGATCAGGCCGAAGGCCAGGATCGGCGCCGACAGCTTGATGGCGAAACCGAAACTGTCGGCCATCAGGTGCGACAGGGTCTCGATGAAATCGCCCAGCGGCAAGGGCTGTCCGGGGACGAAGGTGGCGTAGGAATCGAACATCGCCTGCAGCATCAGGTGGTGCAGGTCGGTGGAGAAGATGGCCACCAGGGCGATGTTGGTCAGCAGGGCGGTCAGGGTGGCGCTTTGCTGCTCGGCGATGAAGTCGAACGAGAAGGCGTTGGTCAGGCCGATCTGCGAGCCGATGAAGGTGCCGGCCACATGCAGGGAACTGAGCAGAACCTGGGTCAGGCTGCCCAGGTAGAAGCCGATCATCGCCTCGGAGCCGACCATCAGGAACAGCGCCCCCAGATCCTTGGGCCGCGGCGGATACAGCGGTCCGGCCAGGGGCAGCAGCAACAGGGTCAGCGCCAGGCCCAGGATCATCTTGCCGCGGGCCGGCAGCAGCTTGCCGCCGATGCCGGGCAGCAGCATCATCATCGCGCCGATGCGCGAGAAGATCATGAAGAAACGGTAGATGTCGAAGGACAGGATGTCGCTGAGCACCGCGGCCCCCCCCCGCTTAATTGCCGCCGGCAATGACGCGGTCGAGGACGCTTTTCCAGAACTCGTTCATGGTGTTCAGCATGAAGGGGAAAAACAGGATCAGCGAGCCGAACACCAGCAGGACCTTGGGCACGAAGGTCAGGGTCATTTCCTGGATCTGGGTGACGGTCTGGATGATCGAAATGGCCAGGCCGACCACCAGCCCGGTCAGCAGCGGCGGGGCCGCCACGATGACCAGGGTCATGATGGTTTCGCGGGCAACGTCGATCAGTTCGGCTTCGGTCATGGCGGCGGCCGAAGGTCAGATCGGCATGCGCATGATTTCGTTATAGGCGTTGATGACCTTGTCGCGCACGGTCACCACGGTGTCCAGGGTCATCTGGGCGTTGGTGACGGCGGCGACCACCTCGCGGATGTCGGCCTTGCCGGCGATGGCCGAGGCCGAGGCCTGCTCGCCTTCCTTCAGGGAGCCGACGGCGACCTTGGCGGCGTCCTTCAGCACGCTGGAGAAGTCGCTGCCGGGGACCGGGGCGGGGGTGTCGCGGGCTTCCATTCCGCCCTCGCCCAAGGGCTTGGCGAAGGCGCTGTAGGCATTGATGGCGTCGGAGATGCGGTTCATGGTCTGTTACCCCTGGGGTCCTTACTGGCGCAGCATTTCGACGGTGCGCGACAGCATCTGGCGGGAAGAATTGATGACGGCCATGTTGGCCTCGTAGGATCGCTGCGCCTCGCGCATGTCCATCATCTCGATCAGCGGATTGACGTTGGGCGCCAGCACATAGCCGTCGCGGTCGGCGGCCGGGTGCTTGGGATCGAATCGGCGCTGGAACTCGGCGTTGTCGGGGCGGACCCTGGAAACCTTGACGCCGGTAAAGCCGTTGGCGCGGTCCAGTTCGCTCTTGAACGACACCACCTTGCGGCGATAGGGCGATCCGTCGGGGGTCTGGGCCAGCGAATCGGCGTTGGCCAGGTTTTCCGAGATGACGCGCAGGCGCTCGGCCTGGGCACGCATGCCCGAGGTGGCGATCTTGGTGCTTTTCTGCAGTTCGTCCATGATGGCCCTTCCTGCCTATTGCCCCTTGGACAGGGCGGTCCGCAGCAGCTTGAACTGTTTTTCGAACAGGCCGGCCGCCAGGTCATAGGCGCTGCGGGCCTCGCCCATCTTGGCCATCTGCTCTTCCAGGACCACGGCGTTGCCGTCGGCCGACGATTCGAAGGCCTTGCGGTTGGTGACCACCTTGGTGGGGTCCTTGATGGCCGGGGTGATGTGGCGGGCGTCGGTGGCCTTGATGCCGACCGACGGCACCGTCTGCTGCAGGACCTCGCGGAAGTTCCACGGCGTCAGGTCGCGGGGCATGTATTTTGGGGTGTTGGCGTTGGCGATGTTCTCGGCCAGCACCTCCTGGCGCCGGGCGACCCAGTCCATGCGGCCCTTGGTGAGCGAGACCAGAGTTAACTTGTCGAACATCGGACGGCCGACCCCTGACGGAACGCGGGCGAGAGAACCCTGCACCGGGCATCGTCGCACCAAGGCCTTTAATAAACGGTGAATCCGATTCGCGATCAACGGCTTAACCGTTCTTTAAGTGCGCCGGGCCAGACTTTGTGCCGGGTAGCGCCGACAGGCGGTTCACCTCGATCGGGAATGGAGCAGATGGGGCAAGGCCAAGACCTCTGGGACGAGAGGGCCGAGGCAGAGGCCGTCCGGCCGGCTGCCGGGCGGGCGGTGGCGGTGGCGCTGTCCTACGATCCGGACGAAGCCGACGCCCCCCGGGTGGTGGCATCCGGCAAGGGCGCGCTGGCCGAGCAGATCCTGCAGCTGGCCTTCGCCCACGGCGTCAAGGTCCGGACCGATCCCGACCTGGCCCAGGTGCTGGCCGCCGTCGAGATCGACACCGTGATCCCGCTCGAGGCTTTTGCCGCCGTGGCCGAAATCCTGGCTTACGTCTATCGGGCCAATGGCGAGGCCCCCCCCATGCCGGCGGGAGAAAGCGCGTGAGCGACGTGAAGGACGAACTGGAAAAGGCCGTTTCCCTGGTCACCGCCGCCCGGCGTCTGCTGGCCGGCGGGACGATGGTCGACCTGGCCGCGCTGGACGGCAAGGTTCAAAGCATCTGCGCCGGCATCGCCGGCATGGCCCGGGACGAGGGCTGCCTGCTGCTGCCGCTGCTGGAACGGCTGCTGGCCGACCTCGACCGGCTGGCCGATGCCATCGCCGAACGCATGGATCCGCCGCCCGCCGACCAGGGGGCCGGCTGAATGGATCTGGATGCCGCCGGCTATCTGCGCTTCGTCGCGTCCCTGGTCTTCGTCATCGGGCTGATGCTGGCCCTGCTGTGGGCCTTGCGCCGCTTCGGTCCGGCCGGCATGGTGGTGCGGCCCGGAACCAGACGGCGCCTGGGCGTCATCGAAAGCAGCGCCCTCGACGGCCGCAGACGGCTGGTGCTGGTGCGTTGCGACGATACCGAACATCTGCTGCTGATCGGCGGCGTCAGCGATCTGGTGGTCGAAAGCCGGACCGTCGCCCCCGCCACGGAGGACAAGGCATGAGGATCGCGCCCTGGGCAAGGGGACTGGCCGGCGGACTGACGGTGCTGGCCGGGCTGGCGCTGGTCTTTCCCGCGGCCGCCCAGCAACTGACACTGGACATGGGCGGCGGCAACAACCCCAACAGCACCACCTTGCGGGTGATCCAGCTGGTGGCGCTGACCACGGTGCTGTCGGTGGCGCCGTCGATCCTGATGATGGTGACGTCGTTCACCCGCATCGTCATCGTGCTGGGATTCCTGCGTCAGGCGCTGGGCACCATGCAAAGCCCGCCGAACATGGTGATGATGAGCCTGGCGATGTTCCTGACCATGTTCATCATGGCTCCCACCTTCGAAAAGTCGTGGAACGACGGCATCCAGCCCTACATGGACGGCCACCTGGACGAGATCGAGGCCTTCGACCGCACCGTCAAGCCGGTGCATGCCTTCATGACCCGGCTGGCCCGCGAACAGGACGTCCAGCTGTTCATGGGGCTGTCGCGCACCGCGCCGGTGGCCCGGGCCGAGGACGTGCCGCTGAAGGTCATCATTCCGGCCTTCATCATCAGCGAACTGCGCCGGGCCTTCGAGATCGGCTTCCTGATCTTCCTGCCGTTCATCGTCATCGACATGGTCGTCGCCTCGGTGCTGATGAGCATGGGCATGATGATGATCCCGCCGGCGATGATCGCGCTGCCCTTCAAACTGATCTTCTTCGTGCTGGTGGACGGCTGGTTCATGATCGTGGGTTCGCTGGTGCAAAGCTTCGGGGCCGGCTGACCGTTTTTTTGCGGTGGGCTGCCATGTCGCCGCCGCACGGCCGGCGACGGGGGGCGGTGGTATAATCGGTCCACGGGCCGGGAAGGTTCTTGGCCCGGGTTCGGTGTCTTCCGTCATGTCAGGAGGAAGCCATGACCACCAGGGTTCCGCGGCGTCCGCCGGAAGCCGGATCGCCCTGCGTACCGCCGTCGCGTCACCCGGTGGCGGGCTGGCGCGACGAGGTCGACCGTCTGTTCGACAGCTTTTTCCCTGCGGCTTTCGGCCGGGCTTTGCCCGGCGTCGACCCGTGGGTGGGCCACCCGTTCCGGGAACTGGGCGAGCTGGTCCCCGAAACCGGCGTCAAGGAGCGCGGCGACCATTACGAGATCGCGGCGGAACTGCCGGGGCTGGAGGTCGGGGACGTCGAACTGACCGTCCGGGACGGCGTGCTCAGCATCAAGGGCGAGACGCGCGGCGAGTGCAGCTTCGGTTCGTTCGAGCAATCGTTCCTTCTGCCCCGGGATGCCGACCAGGGGGCCATCGGCGCCGAGTTCGCCGAAGGCGTGCTGACGGTGACCGTACCCAAGCAGGAAGAAGCCGCCGAGCCCGCCAGGAAAATCGAGATCAAGCCGCACTGAGCGTGGCGACAGGCCTTGCCGGGCGGCGTCGGCCCCCCCCGACAGCCGCCGCCCGGCCGGTTCCCCTCCCGCTCCCATCGGGGCGGGAGGGGTTTTGTTGCGACAAGGCTGTTGAATTTCCGGTCTGCCGGGACCATGCTGCTGTGTGGAAGGGCGCGCACTGCCCTCGCGGTAACAAAAATAAGGGGGACCGATGTCCGTCGAAGCTATCTTGAAAGCCAAGGGCCGCAATGTTTTCACCATCCGTCCCGAGCATTCGGTGTCGGATGCCGCGTCGCTGATGTCGACCAAGCGGGTCGGCGTGGCCATCATCTGCGACGCCAAGGGCCGGCTGATGGGCGTCGTCTCCGAGCGCGACATCGTCTCGGGGATCACCCAGTACGGCAAGGGTCTGCTGGAAATGCCGGTGCGCAACATCATGACCAGCCCGGTGCTGACCTGCTCGCCCGGTGATTCCGTCAAGAAGATCATGGAAGTGATGACCGAACGCCGCATCCGCCACCTGCCGGTGCTGGAAGGCGAGGAACTGCTGGGCATGGTGTCCATCGGTGACGCGGTCAACTTCCGTCTGCGTGAAGCCCAGTTGGAAACCGCCGTTCTGCGCGATTTCGCCGCGACCCGGTGACGCCGCGCCGCCCCTGCGTCCATCGCGGGGGCCGGCGAACGATCAGGGCGCTGCCTGAGGGCGGCGCCCTTTTTGTTGCGTCTGCGAGAAAAATTTGTGCAGTGCAAAAAAAGTATTTGCAAAGGCGGGGGCGTCCGGCATATCCTCCCCTTATGTTGCATTGCACAATGATCGCCGTCGGGGTGGTCGGGTGCCGAAAGAAAGGGTTTCGTCATGAAGATCGAAGGTTTCGACAAGTTCGTCGCTCTGGGTCAGGAAAACGCCGATGCCGTCGCCAAGAGCGGTTCCGTCGCCATGAAGGGCTTCGAAGAGCTGGCCAAGGCCTCGCAGGCCTATGTCGCCACCTCGACCGAGAAGGCCGACGCCGCCCTGAAGGCGCTGTTCGCCGTCAAGACCCCGGCCGAGTTCTTCGACCTGCAGGGCCGTCTGGCTCGCGAGTCGGTCGAGACCGCCATCATCGACAGCCGCAAGTTCGCCGAGCTGGCCCAGAGCGTCGTCACCGCCGCCCTGGAGCCCCTGAACGCCCGCGTCGGCGCCTTCCAGGCTCTGGTCAAGCAGGCCGCCTGAGGCATCTGTTTCCCGCCGCCGGCCTTCGGGCCGGCCGCGATCCGGCGGGCGCCGGATTTCTCCTCCCTTCTGGCGCCGGACGTGACTGCAAGCACCCGATCTCGGTTTCCGAGTTCGGGTGTTTTCTTTTCTGCGCCACCCGAAAGAGCTGGTCTCCATACACCCGTACGGGCAGTTGTTGCTGTGCAATATGTAGTATTTTTCAAGTAATGACTCATTGCTCTTTTAATTGCGTTGCAGCATGAGCTAGCCTTTTTTCTTACGCGAACAATGAAGTCGCGAAGCAGGGAGGCGTCAATGACTGTTGAAAGAATTCTAAGGTACAAGGGTGGCGATGTTTTTTCCGTGCGTCCTGACCATACGGTCGCCGACGCCGCCCATGTTCTTCATTCCCGGAAGATCGGCGCGGCAATGGTCTGCGACGGTCACGCCTGCGTCGGCGTCCTGTCCGAGCGCGACATCGTCCAGGGGCTGGCCGCGCACGGCGGCAAGGCCCTGTCCATGCCGGTGCGGGCGCTGATGTCCAGCCCGGTGGTGACCTGTGGTCCGAAGGACCGCATCAAGGATGTCATGGACGTGATGAGCACCCGCCGCATCCGTCATTTGCCGGTGGTGCGCGACGACACCATCGTCGGCATGGTTTCCATCGGCGACGTCGTCGGCCAGCGGCTGGCGGAAAAGCAGTTGGAGGCCGCCGTCCTGCGCGATTTCGCCCTGGCCGCCTCGGCTTGAGCTTGCCATCGGCGGCAGCCTCCCGCACATTCGGTGACGGGAGGCTGCCGCCGATGTCATTCACTGGAACCGATACCTATGTCGCCACCGACGACCTGATGGTCGCCGTCAACGCCGCCCTGGCGTTGGAACGTCCCTTGCTGATCAAGGGCGAGCCCGGCACCGGCAAGACCGTGCTGGCCTGGGAAGTGGCCAAATCCCTGGGGCGGCCGCTGATTTCCTGGCATGTCAAGTCGACCACCAAGGCCCAGCAGGGATTGTACGAGTACGACGCCGTCGCCCGCCTGCGCGATTCGCAGCTGGGCGACCCCAGGGTGCACGACATCGGCAACTACATCATCCGCGGCAAGCTGTGGGAGGCCTTCGAGGCCGAGCAGGTGCCGGTGCTGCTGATCGACGAGGTCGACAAGGCCGACATCGAGTTTCCCAACGACCTGCTGCTGGAACTGGACCGCATGGAGTTCCATGTCTACGAGACCCGGCAGGTCGTCCGGGCGGCGCGCCGGCCGCTGGTCATCATCACCTCGAACAACGAGAAGGAACTGCCCGACGCCTTCCTGCGCCGCTGCTTCTTCCATTACATCCGCTTCCCCGACCGCGAGACCATGCAGCGCATCGTCGCCGTCCATCATCCCGGCATCAAGCCGGCCCTGCTGCACGAGGCGTTGACCGTCTTCTTCGAGCTGCGCGAGGTGCCGGGGCTGAAGAAGAAGCCGTCGACCTCGGAACTGCTGGACTGGATCAGGCTTCTGGTGGCCGAGGACCTGTCTCCCGAGGATCTGCGTTCGAAGGATGCCAAGACCCTGATCCCGCGCCTGCACGGCGCCTTGCTGAAGAACGAGCAGGACGTCCACCTGTTCGAGCGTCTGGCTTTCATGAACCGTCGCGGGGGGTAATGTTCCTGTCTCTTTTTCTTGAGCTGAAGGCGGCCAGAATTCCCGTCAGCCTGCGGGAATATCTGACGTTGCTGGAAGCGTTGGAAAAAGGGGCCGCCGGCTACAGCGCCGAGACCTTCTATTATCTGTCCCGCTCGGCCCTGGTGAAGGACGAACGCAACCTCGACAAGTTCGATCAGGTCTTCGCCAGGGTGTTCGACGGCGTCGTCGGCGAAGCCGCCCCCCCGGATTCCGGGACCGCCGCCGACATTCCCGCCGACTGGCTGCGCGCCCTGGCCGAGAAGATGCTGTCCCCGGAAGAAATGGCCGCGATCAAGGCCGCCGGCGGCTTCGACGAATTGATGGAAATGCTGGCCAAGCGTCTGGCCGAACAGAAAGAGCGCCACCAGGGCGGCAGCAAATGGGTCGGCACCGGCGGCACCTCGCCGTTCGGCGCCTTCGGCTACAATCCCGCCGGGGTGCGCATCGGCCAACCGGCCAACCGCCACAACCGCGCCGTCAAGGTGTGGGACCGCCGCGATTTCCGCAATCTCGACGATGGTGTCGAACTGGGCACCCGCAATTTCCGCCTGGCCCTGCGGCGGCTGCGCCGTTTCGCCCGCGAAGGCGCTTCGACCGAACTGGACCTGGACGGCACCATCGCCCGCACCGCCCGTTCCGGCGGCATGCTGGACGTGCAGTTCCGGCCCGAGCGGCACAACAAGGCCAAGGTCCTGCTGCTGCTGGATGTCGGCGGTTCGATGGACGCCCATGTCGCCGCCTGCGAGGAACTGTTTTCGGCGGCGCGGTCCGAATTCAAGCATCTCGAACATTACTACTTCCACAATTGCCCCTATGGGCATCTGTGGCGCGACAATGCCCGGCGCTGGGACGACCGCATCGCCACCGCCGACGTGCTGCGCACCTATCCCGCCGACTGGAAGCTGGTGATCGTCGGCGACGCCGCCATGAGCCCGTGGGAAATCACCGTTCCCGGCGCCGCCGTCGAGGAGTGGAACGAGGAGTCCGGACAGGTGTGGATGGGGCGTCTGACCGCCGGCTGGCCCGGTGCGGTCTGGCTGAATCCGGCGCCCGAGGCGATGTGGCAATGGTCGGAATCGACCCAGATCCTGCGCCGGCTGATGGGTGGGCGGATGTATTCCCTGACACTCGACGGGCTGGACCATGCCATGCGGGAACTCAATCGCGGCGCGGCGTCCTCGCCGCGGACCGGATAGGGGGCGGGCCGTGCTGCTGGGGACCTTGCGCAACCGCTTGCTGGCCGTTCTGCTGCTGGGTATCGCTCCGGCCCTGTTCGCGGTCATGCTGCTGGCGGTCGCCCTGCTGGCCCGCGACGTGCGCAAAAGCATGGTCGAGGCCAACGTGGTCAGCCTGGTCCGGCTGGTCGCCGAGATCCACGACCGGACCTTGCAATCCACCCGTACCGTGCTGATGTCCCTGGCCGCCGAGCACGACATCTCGCCGCAGCATTGCGCCGGGCATTTCCGGCGGGTGCTGGCCGATTCCACCGATCTTGACGGATTGACCCTGCTGAGCCCCGACGGGCGGGTCCGCTGTTCCGACGGCCGCGGCGCCGACATCGCATGGCAGGCCCGCCTGCCGGTGGTGCGCGCCGCCCTGGAAACCGGGGCCTTCGCCGCCGGTCCGCACCTGTATTCGGGCGGCGAGACCCTGTCCTTGCCGATGGCGGTGCCGGTGCGCGACGATTCCGGGCGGATCGTGGCCGTTCTGGTCGCGGTCCGTCGCTACGACTGGCTGACCGGCGAGCTGTCGCGCCAGACCCTGCCGTCGGATGGGCAGATCTTCGTGGTCGACCGGGCGGCCACGGTGATCGCCCGCCTGGGAAGCGCCGCCCGGGTCGGCATGTCCCTGCCGGTCGAGCCGGTGGCCGGCGCCGTCCGCCAGGGCGAGACCGGCAGCCTGACCACCCGGGACGGCGACGGCGTCGACCGCGTCTTCGCCTATGGCCATCTCAGCAGCGAGATGACCGACATGTTCGCCGTCATCAGCGTGCCGGAACGGGCGGTTCTGGGGCCGGCCCGGCTGTATTACTGGCTGATCATCGGCGGGTTCGCCTTTGCCGGCCTGGGAACCATCGTCATGCTGTATCTGGCCGGGCGCTGGCTGGTCTTCGTGCCGACGTCCCGGCTGCTGGACGTCATCGGCAGGGTGCAGTCCGGCGACCGCCGCGCCCGGGCCGGCGAGGTGCGGGCCTACGGCGAACTGGAACAGATCGCCGCCGCCTTCGATTCCATGCTGGACGAACTGGACCGTCGCCAGGCCCGTTTCCGCGATCTGTTCGACCAGTCTCCGGACGCCATCCTGGCGCACGACCTGAGCGGGCGGCTGACCGACGCCAACACGGCGCTGGTCCGGTTGGCCGGCCTGCCGCGCCAGCGCCTGCTGGGGATGGATGTCTGCGCCCTGATCGTCGATGCCGAGCCGCCCTGCTGCCGCGAGACGTGGCACGCCCTGCAGCCGGGGCAGCCGGTGACGGTGGCCGGGCAGTTGCGCCGGGCGGACGGAACGGTGCTGCCGGTCGAAACCCATCTGGCCCCGCTGGGATCGGGGGAGACCCGGCAGGTGGTGGCGGTGGTCCGCGACCTGACGGCCCAGAACCAGGCCCGCACGGCCCTTGAGGCGGCGCTGGATCAGGCGCAGCTGGCCAGCCGCGCCAAAAGCGATTTCCTGGCCAGCATGAGCCACGAATTGCGCACCCCCCTGAACGCGGTGATCGGCTTCGGCGAAGCCATGACCCTGGAGGTGTTCGGCCCGCTGTCGCCGAAATATCGCGAATATGCCCAGGATATCGTCGAATCCGGGTCGCATCTGCTGGACCTGATCTCGGACATCCTGGATCTGGCCAAGATCGAGGCGGGGCGGGTGGAACTGTCCGAAGAGAAGGTCGGCCTGGAACCCCTGATCGACGCCGCCGTCAAGCTGTTGCGCGGCCGGGCAGAAAGAAGCGGCATTCATCTCGATATCCGGCTGCCGGATGCCCCGGTCACCGTGCTGGTCGATCCGCGCCGCCTGAAGCAGGTGGTGATCAACCTGCTGACCAACGCCGTCAAGTTCACTCCGGCCGGCGGCAGCGTCACCGTGACGGTGACCCTGCCCCCCGACCGGGGGATCGAAATCATCCTTGCCGACACCGGCATCGGCATGCGCAAGGAAGACATCCCCCATGCGCTGGAACCTTTCGGGCAGGTCGGCCGCAGCGTGACCCGCCCGAACGAAGGCACCGGCCTGGGCCTGGCCCTGGTGCACGGCATCGTCGACATGCATGGCGGCCGGATGGACATCGACAGCGATCCGGGCCGGGGGACCACCGTCACCGTGACGCTGCCGCCGGAACGGCTGGTGCGGCAATAGGCTCAGCCGAAATGCCGCTGCAGGCGGGCCATCGCCTCGTCGATGGCGGCGTCGGTCTTGGCGAAGCAGAAGCGGGCCCGGTGGGTCGGTCCGCCGCCGTCGAAGAAGGCGCTGACCGGAATGGCGGCGACCCCGGCCGCTTCGGTGATGTGGCGGCAGAAATCCCCGTCCGGGCCGCGGAATCCCACCGGGCGGAAGTCGGCGGACAGGAAATAGCTGCCGGAACAGGGCAGCGGGGCCAGCCCCGCCCGGCGCAGCCCGGCGGCCAGCCGGTCGCGGCGGGCCGCCAGGGTGGCCGGCAGGGCTTCCAGGTAGTCCCGGCATTCGTCCAGCCCCCAGGCCACCGCCGCCTGCAGGGCCGGCTGCGTGGTGAAGGTCAGATATTGGTGGGCCTTGGCGATGGGGGCCAGCAGGGCGGCCTCGGCCACCACCCAGCCGACCTTCCAGCCGGTCAGCGAAAAGATCTTGCCGGCCGATCCGATCTTGGCGCAGCGGCCGCGCATGCCCGGCAGGCTCATCAGCGGGACATGCGCCGTGCCGTCATAGGTCAGGTGTTCGTAGACCTCGTCGCAGATGACGGCGCAGTCGTGGCGGTCCACCAGCCCGGCCAGAAAGGCCAGGTCGTCCGGGCTCCACACCCGGCCGCAGGGATTGGTCGGGCTGTTCAGCACCACCAGCCGGGTCCGGGGGCCGAAGGCGGCGGCCAGGGCGTCGCGGTCCAGTCGCCAATCCGGCGGGGCCAGGCGCACCGGCCTGGCGACGCCGCCGGCGCGGCGGATGATCGGCAGGTAGGAATCGTACAGCGGCTGGAAGACGATGACCTCGTCCCCCGGCTCGATCAGGCCGAACAGGCAGGCGGCCAGGGCTTCGGTGGCGCCCGACGTGACCATCACCTCGGCGGCGTCGGCGCCGGTGCGCCAATAGAAGCGTTCGTGCGCCGCCACCGCCTCGCGCAGGGCGGGGATGCCCATCATCGACGGATATTGGTGCGGCCCCTCCTGGGCGGCGCGGGCCAGCCGCTCGATCAGCGGCTGCGGCTCCAGCCCTTCGGGGAAGCCCTGGCCCAGGTTGATGGCCCCGCAGGCCTGGGCCAGCCGCGACATGGTCTCGAAGATGGTGGTTCCGCAGGCGGCGAAAACGGAATTGGCAGGGGGCACGGCGGCAGACTCCGGGTGCGGTGGCGGGAATGCCCAACAATTGGGCAACAATGCCGAAAAAAGCGGCATTTTCCAATGGATTACGCCGATATTACCTGAGTTTTCCCGGTGGAAGAACTGGCACGAGGCGTGCTACATGTCGTGCCGCAATGCCCTTGAAGAGAAATCCGGGCGAGGCGCTGGTTCCACGCTTTCCGAGAGACGCGGGTCATGAAGAAGATCGAAGCGATCATCAAGCCCTTCAAGCTGTACGAGGTCAAGGAAGCCCTGCACGAGGTCGGGCTTCAGGGATTGACCGTGACCGAGGCCAAGGGCTTCGGCCGGCAGAAGGGGCACACCGAACTGTACCGCGGCGCCGAATACGTGGTCGATTTCCTGCCCAAGGTGAAGATCGAGCTGGTGATCGAGGACGGCCTCGTCGAGCGCGCGGTCGAAGCCATCCAGCAGGCGGCCCACACCGGCCGCATCGGCGACGGCAAGATTTTCATCTACACCGTGGAAGAGGCCATCCGCATCCGCACCGGCGAACGGGGCGGCGACGCCATCTGATTATCCGGCGGCCTTCCTGCCGACATTTCCGTTTTCCATCCACCACATCTCAACTCAGGAATTGTGACAATGGCTGACGACGTCAAAAAGGTCCTCGAACTGATCAAGGAGCACGACGTTAAGTACGTCGATTTCCGCTTCACCGATCCGCGCGGCAAGTGGCAGCACACCGCCCAGCACGTCTCGACCGTGGACGAGGACATGCTGAGCGAAGGCATCATGTTCGACGGCTCGTCGATCGCCGGTTGGAAGAGCATCAACGAATCCGACATGATCCTGATGCCCGATTGCAGCACCGCGGTCATGGACCCCTTCGCCGCCCAGGCTCAGATGATCATCTTCTGCGACATCGTCGAGCCGGCCACCGGCCAGCTTTACGACCGCGACCCGCGCGCCGTCGCCAAGCGCGCCGAGCGTTACATCCAGGAATCCGGCGTGGGCGACACCGCCTTCTTCGGTCCGGAAGCCGAATTCTTCGTGTTCGACGACGTCAAGTTCAAGACCGGCCTGAATGTCGGCTATTACGAGCTGTCGTCGGAAGACGGTCCGGAATCCTCGGGCAAGGACTTCGCCGAGGGCAACCTGGGCCATCGTCCGGGCGTCAAGGGCGGCTATTTCCCGGTTCCGCCGGTGGACAACGCCGTCGACATGCGCGCCGAGATGCTGACCATCATGGGTGAGATGGGCCTGCCGATCGAGAAGCACCACCACGAAGTGGCCTCGTCGCAGCACGAACTGGGCTGCAAGTTCGGCACGATGGTCCAGGCCGCCGACTGGATGCAGACCTACAAGTACGTCGTCCACAACGTGGCCGCGTCCTACGGCAAGTCGGCCACCTTCATGCCGAAGCCGATCTATGGCGACAACGGCTCGGGCATGCATGTGCACCAGTCCATCTGGAAGGGCGGCAAGTCGCTGTTCGCCGGTTCGGGCTATGCCGACCTGTCGGACACTGCGCTTTACTATATCGGCGGCATCATCAAGCATGCCAAGGCGCTGAACGCCTTCACCAACCCGCTGACCAACTCGTACAAGCGCCTGATCCCCGGCTTCGAAGCCCCGGTTCTGCTGGCTTATTCGGCCCGCAACCGCTCGGCCTCGTGCCGCATCCCCTACGCCACCAGCCCGAAGGCCAAGCGCGTCGAGGTCCGCTTCCCCGATCCGGGCGCGAACCCCTATCTCGCCTTCTCGGCCATGCTGATGGCCGGCCTGGACGGCATCGCCAACAAGATCCATCCCGGCGACGCGATGGACAAGAACCTGTACGACCTTCCCCCGGAAGAGCTGAAGCAGGTTCCCACCGTGTGCGGCAGCCTGCGCGAGGCCCTGGAATCCCTGCGCGCCGACCACGACTTCCTGTGCAAGGGCGATGTCTTCTCGAAGGAATTCATCGATGCCTACATCGAGCTGAAGTACGAGGAAGTCTACCGCTTCGAACACACCCCGCATCCGGTCGAGTTCCAGATGTATTATTCGGTCTGATCCGAGTAAGGGTTTCCGGAGCACGCCGCCGCAAGGCGGCTCCGTTGCAAAGGCCCCCGTCGCGTTCGCGGCGGGGGCTTTTCGTCGTTTCGGGGAAACATGGACGGATTGCCCCTTGCTCCGGGGCAAGGCCGGGCTCAAAATCAGAGCCTGGGGTGGCGTCGGATGGGGACGACGGGCATGGCTCGGATTCTGGTGATCGAGGATGAGGAACTGGCGCGGTGGACCATCCGCGACATCCTGGAGGCGGAGGGCTATCAGGTCGCCGAGGCCGCCGATGGCGAGGAGGGACTGGCCCTGCAGAAGGCCAGGCCGGCCGATTTGGTGGTGACGGACATCATCATGCCCAACAAGGACGGCGTCGCCACCATCATCGAGATGCGCAAGGCCTTCCCGACCCTGCCGATCATCGCCGTCTCCGGCGGCGGGCGCACCAAGAACCTGGATTTTCTGCGCTTCGCCGAGGAGTTCGGCGCCAACCGGGTGCTGGTCAAGCCGTTCCCGGCCGAGGCGCTGGTCGCCGCCATCCGGACCTGTCTGGCCGGACGGCGCTAGGGTCTTCTCGCCGTCGTTTCGTTTCGCTGTATTCCGTTGGGGCGCAATGTCGAAATCATCCTTTCTGCAAAGTCTGCTGGACAGTTTCCGCGGCGCCAAGGACATGCCGGGCGATGGCCGGCCGGGGAGCCCGGTGCCGCGGGTGGTGCCGCCCTCCCATGATTTCGAGGTCCGGCTGCACAATGCCCTGAGCCTGCACGGTCCGGCCGCGGCGTCGCGTGTCCATCTGATCGATTTCGCCGGACTGCGCACCCGCTTTTCCGATCGCTGGGAACGCAGCCAGGCCAAGGTCCACGCCATCGTGACCGAGTGCATTCAGCGTCATCTTGCCGAAGTCGATGTCTACAACCAGTTCGGCGACACGTCTTATCTGCTGGTGTTCGCCCGCCTGAGCGTGCAGGAAGCGCAGCTGAAGTGCCTGCTGATCGTGCGCGAGATGGCCCGGCGGCTGGTCGGCAGCGACGAGGCCGCCCGCGAGATCGACATCCTGGGAACGGTGCTGCGGGCCGACGGCCAGCTGGAATTCCGCAAGCTGCCGCAATCCGAGGTCCTGCCGCACGAGCAAAAGCACAGGCCGGCGGCCAAGAAGCCGGACTTCCTGCTGGCATCGCCCGTTCTGCATCACCTGGGGCGATCGGTGGATTGGGAAAGCATCCAGTTCGTCTTCCGTCCGCTGCTGGCCTTGCGCGGCATGGTGGTCTCCACCTTCATCTGCCTGCCGGTCCGGCGGACCGACGCCAACAATTTCGTGTCCGGCTATGACGTGCTGCCCGACCCGGCCGATCCGCTGCAGGTCGGGGACCTGGATCTGCTGACCGCGGCCAAGGTGGCGTTCGAAGCCGAGAGCATGGCCAAGGCTGGCAGCCTTCAGGGGCTGTTGTCGCTGCCGGTCCATTTCGAGACCCTGGCCAACCAGCATGGACGGTCGCTCTATCTGAAATATTGCGCCGAGTACCTGAAACCCCATGCCGGGCGGCTGATCTTCGAACTGGTCAATCTGCCCGACGGCGTTCCGCAATCGCGTCTGGTCGACCTGACCACGCTGCTGCGTCCCACCGCCCGCGCGGTGATCGCCCGCTTTCCCCTGACCCGTCATGCCTTCGGGCCGTGTCGGGCCGCCGGGCTGCATGCGGTAGGGTCCGACATCTTCCGGACCGGCATGGACGAAGCCACCCTGATCCGGGAGATGGATCTGTTCGTCGAGGCGGCCAACCGCGAAAATCTGAAGACCTATATCCACGGTGTCCGGTCCATCAGCCTGAACACGGCGGCCATCGCCGCCGGCTTCGATTATATCGACGGCTATGCCCTGAGTTCGGTTTCCTGTTCCCCCGGACAGGCGCAACGTTACGACCTGCACAGTCTGTATCAGCTTCTTCTGGATGGGGGGAACTGATCCCGGCCGGCATTCTCCCGCGATCGAAGACGGCGGCGGCGCACTGTTCCGGTTTTCCCTGCCTGCGGCAGGAGAGTAGAATGGGTGTCGGAAAGTGCCTTCCGTCCCAAGGTGGGGGCCATGAAACAGTCTGACCGCGGCCGCTACGTTCTGGGGATCATCCTGCTGTACTGGGGGCTGGGATCGGCGTGGATTCTGCTGTCCGATCCGTTGCTGGCCTCTCTTGTCGACATGGAATCGGTGCGGCGGCTGTCGACGGTGAAGGGCGAGGCTTTCGTCCTGATTTCGGCGCTGCTGCTGTATTTCGCCCTGGGGCGGCATGCCGCGGAAAACGGATTGCCGCCTGCCGCGATCCGGCACGGACGGCTGGCCCGCTGGGCGATGTATGGCGGCGCCGTCGCCATGTCGGGAGCGATGGTGGCGGTGCGGCAGGGGATCCCCGCATCGTTTCTGGATCGGCCGCTGCTGATCGTCTTCATGCTGCCGGTGATCCTGAGCGGCGTGATCGGCGGGTTGGGGCCGGGGCTGGTGGCCACCGCCATCGTCACCGCCGGGACGGCGGGCCTGGCTTTTTCCGAGGCCGGGGCGCCGTGGAACTGGCGGCCCCACGCACTGTTCCAGTGGTCCTTCCTGCTCGCCAACGGCGTCCTGGTCAGCCTGCTCAGCGAAAGGCTGCATCTGTCCCGGCGCGATGCCCTGGCCCGGCGCGATGCCGAGAAGAATTTCCATATTCTGTTCGACAATGCCGAAACGGCGATTTTCGTCCATGACCGCGACAGCGGGGAAATCGTCGCCGCCAACCGCCGGGCCATCCGGGTGTCGGGATGCGCTTCCCTGGCCGAGTTGCAGCACAACGATTTCTGGCTGGCGCCGCCCTATTCGTTCGACGATGCCCTGCGCATGATCCGCAAATGCGCCGCCGAGGGGGCGATCAGTTTCGAGTGGAAGAATGTCCGGCGTTCCGGCGACATCTTCTGGGAGCACGTTCAGTTGAACCGCATGGTTCTGGACGGCGTCGAGCGGGTGGTGGCCATCACGACGGACATCACCGACCGCAAGCTGGCCGAAGAGGCGCTGCAGCGGCAGACCGAGGAATTGCGCCAGCGCAACGAGGAACTGCAAGACAGCGAGCAGCGTTGGGTCATGGTGATGGACGCCGCCGGCCACGGCGTCTGGGACTGGACCATTCCCACCGGCAAGGTGTTCTTCTCCAGTCTGTGGAAAAGCATGCTGGGCTTTGCCGACGACGACGTGGGCGACGATCTGGCGGAATGGTCCGACCGGATCCATCCCGACGACTGGCTGACGTGCCAGGCCGACCTGCACCGTCACTTCCGCCGTCAGACCCAGTTCTACCGCAGCGAACACCGGGTCCGCTGCAAGGATGGCCATTACAAGTGGATCCTGGACCAGGGCCGGGTGGTCACCTGGGACACCGACGGGTCGCCGCTACGGATGATCGGCACCCATACCGATCTGACCGGCTTGAAAGAGGTCGAGGCCGACCTGCGCAAACTGTCCTTCGCCGTCGAGCAAAGCCCGCACAGCATCATCATCACCGATCTGGATTCGCGCATCGAGTACGTCAACGCCGCTTTCCTGGCCAATTCGGGCTACCCCCCGCACGAGGTGATCGGCCGCAAGGCCGGCTTCACCCGCAGCGGCGCGACCGATCCGGGTCTGTATGCCGCCCTCAGGGAATGTCTGCGGCAGGGCAAGGCCTGGCAGGGCGAATTCATCAACCGCCGCCGGGACGGCGAGCTGCGCACCGAATTGGCCCGCATCTTCCCCTTGCGTCAGGCGGACGGCAGCATCACCCATTACGTGTCGATCCAGGAGGACATCACCGAACACAAGCGGATCGGCCACGAGTTGGACAATCACCGCCACCATCTGCAGGAACTGGTCGACCAGAAGACCGCCGAACTGGCGGCGGCCAAGGAAAACGCCGAGGTCGCCAACCGCGCCAAAAGCACTTTCCTGGCCAATATGAGCCACGAGATCCGCACCCCGATGAACGCCATCCTGGGGCTGACCCACCTGCTGAAGCGGGACCTGCGCGATGCCGGGCAGGTGGGGAAACTGCGGATGATTTCCGACTCGGCCCACCATCTGCTGTCCATCATCAACGACATCCTGGACATCTCGAAGATCGAAGCCGGCAAGCTGGTCTTGCAGGAGGTGGATTTCGACCTGCAATCCCTGACGGGGAACATCCGGTCGCTGTTCGCCGAGAAGGCGCTGGCCAAGGGTTTGGCGCTGGCCATCGACATGGGGACGGTGCCGCGGTTCCTGCGTGGCGATCCGACCCGGCTGTCCCAGGCCCTGATCAATTATCTCAGCAATGCCCTGAAATTCACCGACCAGGGCGGCGTCACCCTGCGGGGACGGCTGGTCGAACAGTCGGATGCGTCGCTGCTGGTCCGCTTCGAGGTCGAAGATACCGGCATCGGAATCGCCGAGGCCGATCTGGACCGGCTGTTCAAGGCTTTCGAGCAGGCCGACGGGTCGACGTCGCGCCGTTACGGCGGAACCGGGCTGGGGCTGGCCATCACCAAGCGGCTGGCCCGTCTGATGGGGGGCGGGGTCGGTGTGGAGACGGCGCCGGGAACCGGCAGCACGTTCTGGTTCACCGCCCGGCTGGGGCATGGCGCCGAGCTTGCCGCCGCTGCAGCCGCTGCCGTCGGCGCAACCGGCGTCGGCGCCGCCGAGAGCGTGGCGCGCAACCATGCCGGCTGCCGGCTGCTGCTGGCCGAGGACAATCCGGTCAACCAGGATGTCGCCCTGGAATTGCTGCGCGATGCCGGGCTGCTGGTCGATCTGGCGGAAAACGGGGTGCGGGCGGTGGCCCTGGCCGAACGGGCCGCCTATGACCTGATCCTGATGGACATGCAGATGCCGGATATGGACGGCCTTGAAGCCACCCGGGCCATCCGGGGGCTGCCCGGGCGGCGGAACGTGCCCATTCTGGCCATGACCGCCAATGTCTTCGACGAGGACCGCGAACGCTGCCGGGCCGCCGGGATGAACGATTTCATCGCCAAGCCGGTCGATCCGGAACAATTGTTCGCCACCTTGCGCAAATGGTTGCCGGACCGGGTCGGGTCCGTGCCGGACGCTGCCGTGGCCGCGGATGCAATGGCCGCCGACGATCTGTGGCGGCAGGTCGAGGCCTTGCCAGGTCTGGATATCCAGGCCGGGTTGCGCAGCATCGGTGGCCGTAAGGCCAGCTATCGGAAACTGGTGCGCAAATATCTGTCGGTCCATGCCGACGATCTGGCGGCCCTGCGCCGGGCCTTGGCCGGCGGCGCCCGCAACGAAGCCCGCCGCCTGAGCCATTCGCTGAAAGGCGCTGCCGCCATTCTGGGCGCGACCGGGGTACAGGGGGCCGCCGCCGACCTGGAACTGGCCATCGCCGAGGGGAGCAGCCCGGATGAAATCGGACGCTTGCTGATCTCGACCGAGACCGAGCACGAGGCGCTGCTGGCCGCGATCCGGACCCTGCCGGAAGAATCCATCCCGGCCCCGGCCGCCGCGCCGGTCGGCACGGAAGCGGCCTTGCGCGTTCTGTCCCGCCTGGAGCGTTTGCTGGCCGAGGACAATGTCGAGGCCAATGGAGTGCTGCAGGAAAACGTCACGCTGCTGAAGGCGGTGATGGGGGCGCAGGCTGCCGATCTGGAGCGGCGGATGGATGCCTTCGACTATCGGCCGGCGCTGGAACTGGTCCGGGCGGCGCAGCGGATGCTGGAAGGCGGCTGACCGGGCCTCAATAAAGGTGCTGGCCGCCGGTGACGAAGATTTCCGTTCCGGTGACATAGGCGAAATCGGGGCCGCACAGGCGGAATACGGTCCCGGCCACGTCTTCCGGCGTTCCCATGCGTTCCAGCGGAATACGCGGGACCAGCGCCTCGTATTCGGCCGAGATCATCTCGGTGCGGATCTCCCCGGGCGAGACCGCGTTGACCCGCACCCCCAGTTGCGCCAGTTCCACCGCCATCTCCCGGGTCAGTCCCGACAGCGCCGCCTTGGACGTGGAATAGGCCGAACCGGCGAAGGGGTGGACGTAATGACCGGCGATCGAGGTGATGTTGACGATGGCCCCCTTGCCGCGATGCAGGGCCGAGGCGAAGCCGCGGGCCAGCCGCAGGGGCGCGAAGAAATTCAGTTCGAAGACCTGCTTCCAGCCGTCGATGGGGCCGTTCAGCACTCCCAGCCGTTCGCGATAAGGGGTCTTGGGGCTGATGCCGGCATTGTTGACCAGGGCCTGCAGCGGCGAATCGCCCAGCCAGGCGTTGGCCTTGGCGATGAAGGCGTCGGTGCTGGCGGGGTCGGCCAGATCGGTGACGATATGGTGAACCCAGTTGGGATCGCTGCGGCAGGCCGGCGGCATTTCCGCCCGTGCGCAGGTGATGACCCGCCAGCCTTCGGCCAGGAAGCGCCGGGCGATGGCGTGGCCGATGCCGCGGCTGGCCCCGGTCACCACCACGGTGGGGGGGGGCGGGCTCATGGGCGCAGGGCCGGCATGCGCAACGCTCCCGCCTGCGGGTCCATCGCTTCAAGCCGCTCGATGGCCGGGGTCAGGATGCGGGCGGCACGGGTCAGAACCCGCAGGCCGGGATCGTCCGAGACGCTGCCGCCAAGGACCTTGACCAGCATCTGCCAGGGTTTTTTCGGTTCTGGAAACGTCACCGGCTGCAAGGGGGCGTTCCGATCCAGCCCGGCGAGTTCGCGCACCTGATCCAGGGTGACGCTCCAACCGCCCAGGGCGTCGACCAGCCCGATGGTTCTGGCGTCGGCGCCGCTCCAGACCCGGCCGCGGGCGACGGCTTCCAGCCGGTCGGCGGGCAGGCGCCGGCCCTCGGCGGCCTTGCCGGTGAAATCGGCATAGATGCGGTCCAGCATGGTGTTCATGCGGTCCCAGGCCTGGGGCGAGAACGGCCGGTTCATGCTGAACATGGCGGCGTTGTCGCCGCGATGCAGTTCATCCCAGCTGACGCCCAGTTTCTGCCAGAAATCGGCCAGCACCATCTTGCCGGAGAATACTCCGATCGAGCCGGTGACGGTGCCGGGCTGGGCGACGATGCGGTCGGCGGCCATCGCCACGAAATAGCCGCCCGAGGCGGCCACCCCGCCCATCGAGGCCACCACCGGCTTGCCGGCGGCCCTGGCCCGGCGGACCTCGTTCCACACGGTGTCCGAGGCGACATAAGAGCCGCCGGGGCTGTCGATGCGCAAGATGACGGCCTTGATCGACGGGTCGTCGACGGCATCGCGGATGGCCTGGGCGACCTGTCCGGCATGGAAGCCGTCCTCGGCGGCGAACGGTCCGCCATCGTCGCCGCGCTGGATGGGGCCGGTGCCGGTGACGACGGCGACCCTGGTTCCGTGCGCTGCCGGCAGATGGGCGGCATAGGCGGCCAGGTCGACCTTCTTGACCTTGCCGTCGCCGGCGGCGGCTTTCCACGCCTCGTCGTAATAGCCCAGCCTGTCCACCAGGCCGGCGGACAGGGCCTCGCCGGCCAGGAACGGCCCCTTGCCGAACAGGGCGCGGGCCTTGTCGGCGGGCAGGCGGCGCCCCTCGGCGATGCCGGCCACCACCTGGGCGCTCCAGGCGTCCAGCAGACCGTTCAAGGTCTCGGCATGGGCGGCGGAATAGCGTTTCCCGGTGAAGACCTCCAGCGCGGTCTTGTATTCCTTGCGGGCGCCGAACTGGGTGTCGATGCCCAGCATGTCCAGCGTGCCCTTCAGGAACGGCGATTCGGCGACGAAGCCGGTCAGGCCGACGTCGCCCGACGGCTGCAGCCAGACCTGGCCGAAGGCCGAGGCCAGATAGGTGGCGATGGTGCCGTTGCCGAACTCGCCCAGGGTCTCGGCGAAGACCACGGTGGGCTTGCCCGAAGCCCGGAAGACGGCGACGGCGTCGCGCACTTCCTGGGCGCCGGCCATGTTCAGCGAGCTCTGGCTGAGGGTGGCGAACAGCGCCACCACCTGATCGTCCCTGGCGGCGGCCTGCAGGGCGGCGGCCAGATCGGCCAGGACGTAGTCGCGTTCGCCGGTCAGCCTGGCGAACGGGTCGGAACTGGCCGCTTCGCGGAAGCGGGCGTCCAGATCCAGGGTCAGCACCATGCGCTTGGGCAGCGGCGGCTCGACGCGGGAATGAAGCGATGAAAAGGCCCAGATGCCGCCGACGATGCCGGCCACCACCAGCAGGCCGATCAGGGCGAAGGTGCCGACGATGATGCGGAACAGGCGGCGCATGGCTGAAATCCTAGCTGAATGCCGCGGCCAGTTCGTCCAGGTGCTGCTGGACTTCCTGCGACGGCGCTTCGATGGCGGTGACCAGTTCCACCGCCTGCTCGAACTTGCCTTCGCGGTACAGGCGGGCGGCCTCGATGCCCATGTCGTGCACCCGCTTGTGCGGCGCCTCCAGGGCCAGGAACGACGGGTGCGCCTTCAGGGCCGGATCGTCGACCTTGTCGTACCACTTGCCCAGACGGCATTGATGATGGTTGGCCAGTTCGTCGGGGTTGACGTCTGCCCGGTCCACCAGCATCTCGGCCAGCCGGCGGCGCCAGACCATGTGGTCGGACTTGGCCAGCAAGATGACGGCGTTGCGCATCTCGACCTCGATCAGGGTGTTCAGCATGTCGCCCAGGCTGGTGCTGGCCACGCTGGCGGTATCGATCAGCCTGTTGATGGAATCGGTGTCCGACTTCGAACGTTCGGTGGCATGTTCGAGGTTGCTGGCGATTTCCTGCGCGGATTGGCGCTGCTGGCCCAGATGGTCGGCGATTTCCTGCATCAGCGAGGTGACGTCGCGAATTTCCTCCGAGACCTGTCGCATCTTGTCGACCGAGGCCAGAACCGACCGTTCGCCACGGCGGACCGCTTCCGAACCGTGTTCCATTCCGGCCAGGATGGCGTCGGTTTCTTCCTTCAGGGCGGAGATGCGGTCGCGGATGTCGGTGGTGGCCGAGGCGGTCTGGTTGGCCAGAGCCTTGACCTCGTTGGCCACCACGGCAAAGCCCTTGCCGGCCTCGCCGGCGCGGGCCGCCTCGATGGTGGCGTTCAGGGCCAGCAGGTTGGTCTGCCGGGCGATCTGCTCGATCTGCTTGACGATGGCGCCGATGGATGCCGAGGTTTCCGACAGGCCGGCCACCCGCTTGGCGGTGTCGTCGACGGTCACCACCATGTCGCGCATGGTGGCGACCACCTGTTCGTTGCCGCGCGCGCCCTCGTCCGAGACGTCCTGCACCGAACGGGCATTGGCGGCGGCCAGCTCGGACGTGCGGCTGATGGCCTGCACGGTGGAGACCATTTCCTCGGTCGAGGCCGAGATGGTGGCCATGCGCTGGCTCATCTCGCGGATCGAGCGCATGGTCTGGACCGATTGGGTGACGGTATCGTTCAGGAAGATCGACATGCCGACCGAGTGGCGCAGCAATCCTTTCGACCGTCCTTCCAGCCGGTCGGCAAGGTCGCGCAGCCGGGCGGCCAGTCCGGAATCGGCGGCTGGCAGGGACAGATATCTGCCGTCGATCAGGTGGTCGATCAGCGCGGTCAGTTCTGCCAGGGGAACGGAATCTCCGACCGTCATGCAAAGGCCTCCTTATCGCAGGATCAGGCAACCATACAAGCGCGATGGCGGAACGCAAACAAAAGCTGGAGCAGGAATAGAGTTATTCGAAAGGCCCGGGCGTCCCCGCCCCGGCGCGGTCAATAAGGCGGGCAATGCATGCCCCGGGGCGAGGCGGTGAAAATCTCGCACCCCGTCGCGGTGACGCCGACCGAATGCTCGAACTGCGCCGACAGCGACTTGTCCTTCGTCACCGCGGTCCAGCCATCGGACAGGATCTTGGTTTCGGCCCGTCCGGCATTGATCATCGGCTCCATGGTGAAGAACATGCCTTCGCGCAGGACGGTTCCCTGGCCGGGAGTGCCGAAATGCATGACGTTGGGCGGTTCGTGGAAGGTGCGGCCCAGGCCGTGGCCGCAGAAATCGCGGACCACGCTGAAACGGTGCTTCTCGACATGGCCCTGGATGGCCCAGCCGATATCGCCCAGGGTGACGCCGGGGCGGACGATCTCGATGGCGCGCATCAGGGATTCGTAGGTGACCTCGACCAGCTTGCGCGCCTTGATCCCGACTTTGCCGACATAATACATTCGGCTGGAATCGCCATGCCAGCCGTCGAGGATGGGGGTGACGTCGATGTTGACGATGTCGCCGTCCTCCAGCCGCTTGTCGCCGGGAATGCCGTGGCAGACGACATGGTTGACCGAGGTGCAGATCGAACGCGGATAGCCGCGATAGTTGAGCGGGGCCGAGACGGCGCCGCGGGCGGCGATGAACTCGGCGCACAGCCGGTCCAGTTCGGCGGTGGTCACCCCCGGCTGCACATGCGGCGTGATGAAGTCCAGGGCCTCGGCGGCCAGCCTGCCGGCCTTGCGCATGGCCTCGAAATCTGCCGGCCCGTGCAGGATGATGCGGCCTTCCTCGCGTTCCATGTGTCCCGTTATGGTCCTGCTGCGCCCAGGTGGATGGGCAGGGTGGTTCCGATGCTGATGCCGTCCAGGCTCATGCGGCAGGTATAGCAGATCGCCTCGACGCCGTCGCCTGTGGCCTTCGCCAGGGCGCGGGCATAGACCGGGTCGATGTCGGCGGCGGGGCGGAAGCCGGTGCAGTCCTCGCGCTGGACCAGATACAGCATCACCGCGCGGGCGCCGGCGGCCACCATGTCGGACAGTTCCGCCAGATGCTTGGTTCCGCGGGCGGTGACGGCATCGGGGAATTCCGCCCACCCGTTCCGCTTCAAATGGACGTTCTTGACCTCGACGTAGCAGGGGGGATGGCCGGGCTCTTCCAGCAGCAGGTCGATGCGGGACCGGCGGCTGCCATAGGTCACCTCGCGGCGGATCGAGCCGTAGCCGGCCAGCTCGGCGACGGCTCCGGCGGCGATGGCCTCGGCGGCGATCCGGTTGGGGTGGGAGGTGTTGACCCCGACCAGGGCGCCGTCGGCCTCGACCAGTTCCCAGCTCCAGGCCAGCTTGCGCGTCGGGCTGTCCGAGCGTGACAGCCAGACCCGGCTGCCCGGGTCCGAGGTGCCGGTCATCGATCCGGAATTGGCCAGATGGACGGTGGCTTCGCTGCCGTCGGCGAAGCGGACGTCGGCCAGAAAACGCTTGTACCGGCGGATCAGCGTCGCCTGGACCAGGGGGGTGGGAAAGTGCATGGCCTCAGTCCGTCTGCGGCCGCAGGGGGGCGCACGGGTCGGCCAGCGCCTCGGCCAGGGACACGCCGCCCGTTCCCGGCTTCAGCGGCTGCGGCTGGCTGGGGTGGGGTTTCCAGGCCGTCATGGTCAGCACCTGGAAGGTGGCCGGCAGACGGCCGGCGGCGTCGGCGAAGCGGGTCTGGTAATGCCGCAGGGCGTGCAGCAGGGTGGCGCGCCGGGTCAGTCCCCTGCGCTGCAGGGCCACCGCGTTGGTTTCGCCCATGCCGCGCAGATCGGCCAGCAGCCGCATCGGATCGGCGTATTTGACCGGCACGGCGTCGGCGTCGGCCACCGGCAGGGCGAAGCCGGCCCGTTGCAGCAGACCGCCCAGGTCGCGGACATCGGCCATCGGCGACACCCGCGGCGACAGGCCGCCCTCGATCGCGATTTCGGCCTCGGCCAGGGACTGGCGCAGTTCGGTCAGGGTGTCGCCCCCCAGAATGGCGGCCAGGAACAGCCCGTCCGGTTTCAGCACGCGGCGGATCTGCACCAGGGTGCCGGGCAGGTCGTTGACCCAATGCAGCGACAGGCAGGACAGCACCAGATCGAAACTGTCGTCGGCGAAGGGCAGCCATTCTTCGTCGGCGGCCAGGGTCGGGCGGCGGTTGACGGCGGCGCGGGCGGCCATGCGCGGCGACAGGTCGCACTGGACCAGGGTCTCGATGCCGCCGCGGGTTCCCAGCGTGTCGGCCAGTTCGCCGGTATGGCAGCCCAGGTCCAACGCCGCCGGAAAGCGGCGGGTGACGTCGTCCAGGCGGTCGGCCAGCCGTTCGGCCACCTCGCGGACCAGGAAGTCGTGGGCGGCGAAGCGGTCGGCGGCGCGGTCGCGGCGCTTGCGCAGAAGCGATCGGTCGAAGATGGTGATGGCGTCGGACATGGTTTTCATATGGCACGGCGGGCGGGCAGGGGGAAGTCCCATGACGGGTCTCGGGCGATGGATCAGGCTGGCGGTGGACGCGGTGTTGCCGCCGGTCTGCCTGTCCTGCGGCGCGATGGTGGGCGAACCGGGGACCCTGTGTCCGTCCTGCTGGTCGCAGGTGGATTTCCTGTCCGCCCCCCAGTGCGCCGCCTGCGGCCACCCGTTCGAGGTCGAAGCCGGCCCCCAGGCGCTGTGCGGCCGCTGCCTGACCCGGCCGCCGCCGTGGCGGCGGGCGCGGGCGGTGTTCCGGTACGACGACGCATCGAAGTCTCTGATCCTGCGGTTCAAGCATGCCGACCGGCTGGAGGGCGCCCCGACTTTCGCCCGGTGGCTGGCCCGCGCCGGGGCCGAGCTGCTGGCCGAGACCGACCTGATCGTTCCGGTGCCGCTGCATCGCTGGCGGCTGCTGGCCCGGCGCTACAACCAGGCGGCCGTCCTGGCCAACGCCCTGGGCCGCCTGACCGGCCGGGCGGTGGCTCCCGACCTGCTGGTGCGCCGGCGGCGGACGCCGCCGCAGGGGCACCTGGACCGCGACGAACGCCGCCGCAACGTCAAGGATGCTTTCGCCGTGCGGCCCGGCCGCCGGACCATGCTGCCGGGGCGCCGCGTGCTGCTGATCGACGACGTGCTGACCACCGGGGCGACGGCGGCGGAATGCGCGACGGTCCTGTGCCGGGGCGGGGCGGCATCGGTGGATGTGCTGACGCTGGGCCGCGTGGTGTTGCCCCACGCCTGACCGGCGCTATATAAAAGGCCCCTGTCCGATGGAGAAGCCGATGTCCACCCCCGAGATCCAGATCTACACCACCCGCGTCTGCCCCTATTGCGTCCGCGCCAAGAAGCTGTTCCAGAAAAAGGGCCTGGCCTATACCGAGATCGACGTGTCCGACGACGACCAGATGCGCGAGTTCATGATCAATCGGTCGGGCGGCAAGCGCACCGTGCCGCAGATCTTCATCAACGGCACCCATGTCGGCGGCTGCGACGACCTGTACGAGCTGGAATCCGACGGCAAGCTCGATCCCCTGCTGGCGGGCCGTCCGTGAAGGGCGAGGTCTTCCGGGCCGCCTGCCTGCAGGTCAATGCCGGCACCGACCTGCAGCGCAACATCGACGAAGCCGGCCGGCTGTGCGTCGAGGCCCGGGCCGCCGGGGCCGACCTGATCCTGATGCCCGAGAACGTGGCGATGATGGAATGGGGGCGCACCAACATCGTCCTGAAGGCCATGCCCGAGGACGAGCATCTGGCCCTGAAGGCCTTCCGCGAATTCGCCCGCGAGCTGGGATGCTGGCTGCATGCGGGATCGCTGGCGGTGCTGGTGGATGGCGGCATGGTGGCCAACCGCAGCTACGTGATCGCCCCCGGTGGGGCCATCGCCGCCCGTTACGACAAGATCCACATGTTCGACGTCGATCTGGGATTGGGCGAGGTCTATAAGGAATCCGCCACCTTCCAGTCCGGCGACAGCGCCCGGACGGTGCGTCTGCCGTGGGGACGGATGGGGTTGTCCATCTGCTACGACCTGCGCTTTCCCCACCTGTTCCGGGCCTATGCCAAGGCGGGGTGCGACTTCCTGGCGGTGCCGGCGGCCTTTACCCGCACCACCGGCCGGGCGCATTGGCACGTCCTGCTGCGGGCCAGGGCCATCGAGACCGGCTGCTACGTCTTCGCCCCGGCCCAGGTCGGCACGCATGCCAACAACCGCGAGACCTACGGCCACGCCCTGATCGTCTCGCCGTGGGGCGAAATCCTGGCCGACGCGCTGGAGCAGCCGGGCTTCGTCATGGCCGACATCGACATCAAGCAGGTGGTGGAAGCCCGCCGCAAGATCCCCTGTCTCGAGCACGACCGTCCCTTCGCCTTGCCGCCCAAGGGATAGGGGTGATCGCATTTGGACGGGCGTAGCGAAGACTATGCCCGTTCTTTTTGCGCTTGCGAAAAAGGGCGCAGCCTGTCATGGTAGGGGGGTCGAATACGTTGGGTGTTTCCCCCACGACGGCGCTCTTCGCAGCGACCACTCCTGGACTTTCCCCCACTACTGATTTGATGCCTCGCGCAATCCGGTGCGGGGCCACGCCAGCATTGGAGGATCTCATGTCCACTGGCACCGTGAAATGGTTCAACAGCACCAAGGGCTTCGGCTTCATTCAGCCCGACGACGGCTCGGCCGACGTGTTCATCCACATTTCCGCCGTCGAGCGGGCCGGGATGAGCAATCTCGGCGAAGGCCAGAAGCTCTCCTACGAGCTGGAGCGGGGCCGTACCGGCAAGATGTCGGCGGTCAACGTCCGCGCGCTCTGACGGATCGGGGGGCAGCTTCGGCTGCCCCTTTCCGCTTCTGCCCCAATCAAGGAGCCGCCCGTGGCGAAAGAGGACCTGATCGAGTTCGAGGGCGTCGTCAGCGAGGTGCTGCCCGATTCCCGTTTCCGTGTCACGCTGGACAGCGGGCACGACGTCCTGACCTATACGGCCGGGAAAATGAAGAAGTTCCGTATCCGCATTCTGGCCGGTGACCGTGTCACCGTCGAGATGACCCCCTACGACCTGACCAAGGGTCGCATCAATTTCCGTCACAAGGACGACCGTCCTGCGACAGGGCCGACCCGCCGGCCGCCGCCGCGCCGCCGCTAGACGGCTGCGCCGCCTTCGGCGGACGGTTCTTGGCATCGTTGGAAAAACGGAACCGTCCGGCCAGGATGCAGCCCTTCATGCCGGGGTCGCAGGGCCGGCCGCCGACATTGCCGCACCGGCCTTGGGTTTCGTGCGGGCATCCCCAGCCACTCATCAATTCTCTCCCGGCGGATCGTCGTCGGGGCACTGTACCCTGGTCGGCGGCCCGGACGGAAGCCTGCCGTGCCGTGTGGTGGGGGCGGGATGGGGACCTTTCTGCCGCCGTCCTACCTGTGCAGGTGGGGGGCTGGGGGCGTGCAGGGCCGAGGTAGCCCCCTGGCTGCCTGATAAATATGGAAAAATTCGAAAGAATAATGCGCACAGGCCTTGTGCTCATGTGATTGACCTTTCCCCCCCGGATTTGCTTTACTGACGACAGACAGGACGGTCGGCCAACGGTTACCGCCAACGATAAAGAAAATGTTCAGGGAGAACGGGGATGGCAGAAACCGAGGGCGAAGTACGCCCGGATCAGGACCGTGGCGATCGCTTTGCTGCCGAGGTTCTTGAAAAGATTGAAAGTCTTAGCCTTGAGGTGGCCGATGTCGCAGGCACCATCGATGGCTTGGCCAGGTTCGTGAAGCACCAGGAGGAGTTGTTCGGCCATCTGAAGACCATCGCTCACACGATGGCCGAGGCGATCGGCCGCATCGATTGCGCCGGCCGCGAGACCCGCGACGTCACCGAGGCTGCCGGCCGGCAATCCGCGAATTCCCTGCGGACCATCTCCTCGGCTTTGTCCGACATCAACCTGCTGGTCGGTTCGGTCCAGGGGATCGAGGAACGGCTGGAAGAACTGGAAGGGGCGCTGGGCGAGGTGTCGACCATGTCCCGCGACATCCAGAAGATCGCCCGGCAAACCAATCTTCTGGCGCTGAACGCCACCATCGAGGCCGCCCGCGCCGGCGAGGCCGGCAAGGGCTTCGCCGTGGTCGCCACCGAAGTCAAGGGGCTGGCCCGGCAGACCGCCGACGTCACCACCGGCATCGACGACACCGTCGGCAAGCTGTCCTGGTCGGTGACCGACCTGATCACCTCTTCCACCGATACCCTGAGGATGGCCGATTCGGTCAATTCCGGGGTCGGCGTCATCAACGACGCCGTCGCGGTGTTCGGGCAGGCCATCGGCACCGTCGAGGAGCGGGTCAGCGACATTTCCGGCTCGGCCAGCACCTCCCTGTCCCAGTGCAACGACGTCATCTCCGAGATCGACAAGTTCTTCGACGGCATTTCCCTGACCTCGGAATCGCTGCGCCGGGCCGACGAACGCATCGTCTCGCTGCTGGCCAATTCCGAGGAACTGATCGGCTATATCGCCGATTCCGGCTTCCGGACCGGCGACACGCCATTCATCGAGATGGTGCAAAGCGTGGCGGCCGGCGTGGCCGCCCGGTTCGAGGCGGCGGTGGAAAGCCGGCGGATCACCATCGACGAACTGTTCGACGAGGATTATCAGCCGGTTCAGGATTCCAACCCGCAGCAGCATATGACCCGCTTCGTGATGCTGGCCGATGCCCTGCTGCCCGAACTGCAGGAGCCGGTTCTGGATTTCGATCCTCGGGTGGTGTTCTGCGCCACCGTCGACCGCAACGGTTATCTGCCGACCCACAATCGCAAGTTCTCGCAGATGCAGGGCAACGATCCGGTGTGGAACAACGCCCATTGCCGCAACCGCCGCATCTTCAACGACCGCACCGGGTTGCGGGCCGGGCGCAATACCAATTCCTTCCTGCTGCAGACCTATCGCCGCGACATGGGCGGCGGGCAGTTCGTGATGATGAAGGACGTCTCGGCGCCGATCTTCGTGCGGGGGCGTCACTGGGGCGGGGTGCGGATCGGCTATCGGATTTCGTAGGGCTGGGCTGCAAACCTTGCCCGGCTGGCGGCGGCCGCGGGCGAGTACCATAGGGGATCGAACGGCCACCATCCCGGGAGGGTGAAATGCGCCAGACGATTCGCACTCTTGCCGCCGCTCTGATCGCCGTGACCCTGGCCGTTCCCGCCGTGGCCGGCGACCTGGGCACCAATGCCAACCCATCGGTCGCCGCCAAGGGCGGCTGGTGGGAGGCCGACGTGCAAAGCGTCGATGGGGCCGCCGCCTTCGGCGCCGAGTTCGCCATCGACAATCTGGGCTATGCCCCCGCTTACGGCAAACTGCACCACATGCTGTCCTGGAACCATGCCGACCATGACGGACTGGGCCTCGACAGCGCGGAATGGAACGTCCATTGGATGCTGGAGGCCAGGCCCAACCTGTGGCTCGGCCTGGGACCCGGCGTCGGATGGGTCTGGGCCGATGGTCAGAACCTGAGCGATTCCGCCGCCCTGCAATTCGGCGCCTCGGCCCATAGCGTGGTCGGGCACGCCATTTTCGGCATCGAAAGCCGCTATCAGTGGACCGAGGCCGGCAGTGCCGACAACTGGCTGACCATGCTGACGGTGGGCTATCGGTTCTGATACGAAGCCCGGATGATTCATTCGGGCTTCGTATCCAGCGCCCATTGGGGGCGCGGCCAAGGCCGCGGATGCGGCCGCCCGGCGAGGGCTTGGGAACCCGGATGATTCATTCGGGCTTCGTATCCAGCGCCCATTGGGGGCGCGGCCAAGGCCGCGGATGCGGCCGCCCGGCGAGGGCTTGGGAACCCGAGTGAATCATTCGGGTTCCGTATGACGCGAAGCCCGGACGGATGCGTTGCGCTGCGGGAAGGGCTTGTCTTTCCGGCGTTCCGGTGATGAGATCGCGCCCCATGCGACATCTTGCCGTCCTGCTGCCCCTGTTCCTGCCCCTGCCGGTCCTCGCGGCCGGCGGTGGGGCGGTGCCGCCCGCCATCCTGTCGGTCGATGCCGGCAGCGGCCGGGTGGTGGCGGCCGAGCAGGCGGGGCAGCCGCGTCATCCGGCTTCGTTGACCAAGCTGATGACCGTCTATGTGGCCTTTGCCGACATGGCGGCGGGAAAGGTGTCGGCGGATGCCGTGCTGACCGCTTCGGACCGTGCGGCCGGACAGGGCGGTTCCGTCCTGGGATTGCGGACCGGAACCACCCTGACCCTGGCCCAGGCCTTGCGGGCGGTGGTGGTGCGGTCGGCCAACGACGCCGCCGTGGCCGTGGCCGAGCATCTGGCGGGGTCCGAGGCGGCCTTTGCCGCACGCATGACCGCCGAGGCCCGGCGGCTGGGCATGGGGGCCACCAGCTTCGCCAATGCCACCGGCCTGACCGCCCCCGGGCAAGTGACCTCGGCACGCGACATGGCGGTTCTGGCATTGGCCCTGCACCGCGATTTCCCCGATCGCTGGGCGTTGTTTTCCTCGCGCGGGCTGGACTGGCGCAAGGCCCATCTGCCCACACTCAACGGCTTCCTGGTCTCGTATGGCGGGGCCGAGGGACTGAAGACCGGGTTCACCTGTCCGGCCGGCTACAACCTGACCGCAGCGGCCAGCCGCAATGGGCGGCGGGTGGTGACGGTGGTCCTGGGGGCGGCCAGCAGGGAACAGCGTCTGGCCCTGGCTTCCCGGCTGACCGACCGGGCCTTTCATGACCGTGGCGAGGGGCCGGCCCTGGCCCAGATCGCCAACCAGACCGGCCCGGTTCCCGATCTGTCGGGCGAGTCCTGCCGGGGGGGCGTGCCCGGCGATGCCTCGGTCCGGGTGCCGGACGGCTGGGCCGTCGAAGTGGCGTTCGGACGCGACGCGGCGGCGGTCCGGCGGCAGGTGGCGCAGCAGCTCAAGGCATTGCGCAAGGAACTGGGCGGCGGCGTCGCCGTGGTCCTGGCCCGTCCCTTCGACGGCGGGCTGCGCTATCGCGGCCTGATCGCCGGCCTTGGGCAGGACAGGGCGGTGCCCGCCTGCCTGCGGCTGCGTCACCAGGGCGAGGATCGTTGTCTGGTCCTGTCGCCTGACAGCGTCGAAGGTGCCGTCGACACCGAACGCCGCTGGCGGATGGTCGCGGCCCGGTAGGGGCCCGCCGGCGCAGTCCCTGCGCGCATGGTCCAGGGATCAGTCGGAGGACTGGCCGGGCACGGCGCAGGCGTCGCCGGGGCTTTCCTGCGCCTCGCTGGCCCGCATCCGGCGCCGCTGCCGGACATAGCCGAACAGGCCGAAGCACAGGGCCGCCAGCACGAAGCCGCCCAGCATGGTCCATTTGTGCTCGCCCAGCCAGGTTTCCATCGCCCGGCCCAGCAGATAGCCGCCCCAGGCGAAAGAATGCGCCCAGATGGCGGCGGCGATCAGGTTCAGGATGAAATAGCGCAGCCGCGGCACGCCGGCGATGCCGATGACGAAGGGGGCGATGTTGCGGATGCCGTAGATGAAGCGGAACGACAGGATGAAGACGGTCGGGTGGGTCTGCACCAGATGGAAGGCCCAGTCGATCTTCTTTCCCAGCGTCGGCCAGCGGCTCAGAAGCGGGGTGCCGTAGCGGCGGCCGATGTAATAGTAAAGCTGGTCGCCGGCGAAGCTGCCGGCCAGGGCGGACAGCGCCAGCAGTTCGACGGTGATGTTGTAGCGGCCTTCCGAGGCGATGGCCCCGGCGATCAGCACCACCGTCTCGCCCTCGATGAAGGTCCAGACCAGGATCGTCGGATACAGCAGGTAGCCGTACTGGGTCAGGATGGTTTCCAGCACGTCGGCCGGAGCCCCCAGCCGGCTGAGCAGGAAGCCGACCGCCCCGACCACGGCAACGATGCCGGCCACCAGCAAAATCCGTGTCTTCGAGAACCGCATCCGGAAGCTTGTCCTAAACGAGCGACGCCGTCCAATACATCCGGCATCAAGGCGCGGGCGTCAACGACGAAGTGGCGGTGCCGCCAATTCGTCACGGTCGCCCGCGGCGCAGGCGGTCAGCGGGAGCCGGTGCGCGGGCGGATGCGGGTGACGTGTCCCATCTTGCGGCCCGACCGCGCCTCGGCCTTGCCGTACAGGTGCAGCTTGGCGTCGGGGTCGGACAGGATGGCCAGCCAGTCGTTGACGTCGTCGCCGATCAGGTTGGTCATCACCGCGTCGGAATGGCGGTCGGGGTCGCCCAGCGGCAGGCCGCAGACGGCGCGGATGAACTGTTCGAACTGGTCGGTGACGCAGGCGTCGATGGTCCAGTGGCCGGAATTGTGCGGCCGGGGGGCCATTTCATTGGCCAGGATGCGGCCGTCGCGGGTGACGAACATCTCGACCGCCAGCAGGCCGACCAGTTCCAGCGCCTCGGCGGCCTTGCAGGCGACGGCGACGGCGGCCCGGGACAGGTCGGGGCCGATGGGGGCGGGGACGGTGGTGGTGTCCAGGATATGGTTGGTGTGGACGTTCCAGGCCGGCTCGAAGGCGGCGATGCGGCGGTCGAGTCCGCGGGCGACGATCACCGAAATCTCGCCGGCGAAGTCGATGAACCCTTCCAGCACGCTGACCGCGCCGCCCATCGCCGCCCAGGCCCGGTCCAGGTCGGTGTCGGCGGCGATCTTGATCTGGCCCTTGCCGTCATAGCCCAGGCGGGTGGTCTTCAGCACCGCCGGACGGCCGATGCGGGCGACCTCGCGGGTCAGGTCGGCGGCCGAGGCGATTTCCGCCCACGGCGCCGTGGCGATGCCGATTTCGGTGAAGAACCGCTTTTCCGAGATGCGGTCCTGGGCGACGTCCAGCACCCGCCAGCTGGGGCGGACCGGGATCAGGTCGGTCAGGACGCGGACGCTGTCGGCGGGGATGTTCTCGAACTCGAAGGTCACCACGTCGACCGAGCGGGCAAAGGCCTCCAGGGCGGCCAGGTCGGTGTAGTCGGCCACGGTGGCGGCGGCGGCCACCTGCTCGGTCGGGCTGTCGGACTCGGGGCTGAAGACGTGGACGCGGTATCCCAGCCGGGCCGCGGCCAGGGCCGCCATCCGCCCCAACTGGCCGCTGCCGATGATTCCGATGGTGCTGCCGGGGGGAAGGGGCGCGGTCATGGTCAGGCGATCAGGTCGGGGCGGTCGGGATCGACCGGCCGTTCCGCCACCGATTCGGTCTGGCGGCTGCGCCACTGTTCCAGGCGGGCGGCCAGTGCCGCATCGCCCAGGGCCAGGATCGAGGCGGCCAGCAGGCCGGCATTGATGGCGCCGGCCTTGCCGATGGCCAGGGTGCCCACCGGCACGCCGCCCGGCATCTGGACGATGGAATAAAGCGAATCGACACCCTTGAGCGTGCGGCTTTCCACCGGCACGCCCAGCACCGGCAGGGTGGTCATGCTGGCGGCCATGCCCGGCAGATGGGCGGCGCCGCCGGCCCCGGCGATGATGACCGACAGGCCGCGCCCCCTGGCCCCGGTGGCGTACTCGACCAGCCGCTGCGGGGTGCGGTGGGCGGAAACCACCCGCGTCTCGTAGGCAATCTGCAGTTCGGTCAGGATCTCGGCGGCATGGCGCATGGTTTCCCAGTCCGACTGGCTGCCCATGATGATACCGACCTGCGGCGACGGCTTGCTCATTGGTGTCGTCTCCCCCCCCAGGGGCTCCGGAAAAGCGGGGATTATAGAAATAGCGGCCGGCGGTGCAAGTCCCGTGTGGAATGTGTTAGAATTATTGTCTTGAACGGAAGAAGTCCGGGCTGATCATGGCCGACGAGTACCGCACGGAACGTGTCCAGCGGACGATGGTGATCAACGAGTTCGCCCGCGAGCGCGAACCTTACCGTCGCCACGTTCCGCCGCACGCCTATGAAGCAAGGCCCGCCGCGGCCCATCCCAGCGCCGCCGACGTGGCGTCGGTGCTGGGGCTTCCGGCGGAATCACTGACGCCGGAACTGCTGGCCGCCCTGGGGCCGTTGCTGGCCGAGTTCGAACGGCTGCGCGCCGACGCCGAACATTGGCACCGCCGCGAAACCTGGATGGAGCATCAGGCCGACCGTCACTCGGTGGTGCCGGCCCTGAACCGGCGGGCCTTCGTCCGCGAAGTGGAAGCCTTTCTGGGCGGCGGCGATTCGCACGGCGTCCTGGCCACCCTGCAGGTGGCCGGGGTGGAGGCGTTGCGGCAATTGCACGGGTTGGCGGCCGGCGAAGGGGCCTTGCGTCACATCGCCGCCCATGTCCTGGGCGCGGTGCGCGGCAGCGATCTGGTCGCCTGCGTCGGCGGCAGCGATTTCGCCATCCTGCTGCCGGGCTCCGAGGAACCGCAGGCCCGCGACAAGCTGAGCGAGATCGTGGCCCGGATCAAGACGCCCCCGTTCACATGGCTGGGCCAGCCCATCCCCCTGACCCCGGCCTTCGGGCTGTGCCGTCTGGTCCGCGGCGAAGGCGCCGAACAGGCCCTGGCCGCCGCCGACCGCAACCGGCGGGGATTGTAGCCGCGGCCCGCGTGCTCAGTAGGCCCGGTCGATGCAGAAATCGATGACGTCGATCAGGGACTGCTTCAGGGGGCTGTCGGGAAAGATGCCCAGGGCGTCGCGGGCGACTTCGCCGTAATGGCGGGCACGGGCCACGGTGTCGGACAGGCTGCCGTGCTTTTCCATCAGGGCGATGGCCCGGTCCAGGTCGCCGTCCTGCTGGTCCAGCTGTTCGACGGTGCGGCGCCAGAACGCCCGCTCGGTCTCGTCGCCGCGACGGAAGGCCAGGATGATCGGCAGGGTGATCTTGCCTTCGCGGAAGTCGTCGCCGACCGTCTTGCCCAGCACCGCCTGCTTGGCGGAATAATCCAGAACGTCGTCGATCAGCTGGAAGGCGATGCCCAGGTTCAGTCCATAACTGTCCAGCGCCTCTTCCTCGACCTTGGGGCGGTCGGCCACCACCGCGCCGATGCGGCAGGCGGCGGCGAACAGGGCGGCGGTCTTCGAACGGATGACCTCCAGATAGGCGTCCTCGTTGGTCTCGGTGTCGTTGGCGGTCATCAGCTGCAGCACTTCGCCTTCGGCGATCACCGACGAAGCGCGCGACAGGATGGCCAGCACCGGCAGCGAGCCGTCCTCGACCATCAGTTCGAAAGCGCGGGAGAACAGGAAGTCGCCGACCAGGACGCTGGGCTTGTTGCCGAACAGGGCGTTGGCCGAAGCCTGACCGCGCCGCAGTTCCGATTCGTCGACCACGTCGTCGTGCAGCAGGGTCGCGGTATGGATGAATTCGACGCAGGCGGCCAGCTTGATGTGGCGGTCGCCGGCATGGCCGGCCAGCCGGGCCGAGGCCAGGGTCAGCACCGGGCGCAGACGCTTGCCGCCCGACGCGATGATGTGGCCGGCCAGCTGCGGGATCAGTGCGACCGGGCTATGCATCCGGTCGACGATGGTATGGTTGACTTTTTCCAGGTCATCTTTGACCAAAGCAACCAGCACATCGAAACTTTTCGCCTTGCGGCTGCGTTCTTCGTCCAGACTCACCACCTTGGCCACGCTGAAACTCCCTTGGTCACGGCACGTCCCCGTCCGTTTGACGAACTTACTGTTGCGGTGGAAAGGCGGTCAAGCTTACATCAGCCGGTCCAATGACATCAAAGGCGATTTTCCGTGCCGGATTGCGCGACGACGCTGGATCACCTGCTGGGGGGGCGGGTCGCCATCCGGCAGCCGGAACGGGGCTACCGGGCCGGCTCCGACCCGGTCTTCCTGGCCGCGGCGGTTCCCGCCGCCCCCGGCGAGCGGGTGCTCGACCTGGGCTGCGGCGTCGGCGCGGCGGGGCTGTGCCTGCTGGCCCGCGTGCCCGGGCTGCACGTCACCGGGCTGGAACTTCAGGCCGAACTGGCGGCCCTGGCCCGCGGCAATGCCGCCGCCAATGGCCGTGGCGACAGCCTGACGGTGGTGGAAGGCAGCCTGTCCAGACCGCCGGAGCAGATCCGGGGGCAGGGCTTCGATCATGTCATGACCAATCCCCCCTGGTACGATCCCGGCACCATCACCCCGCCGCCGGCCGGCAGCAAGCGCATCGGCCATGTCGAACGCGACCTCGACCTGGCCGGCTGGCTGGCCGCCGCCGTCCGGTTGCTGCGTCCGAAGGGACGGCTGGCGATGATCCACCGCGCCGACCGGCTGGGCGACATCCTGGCCGCCCTGGCAGGCCTGAAGATGGGGGGGGTCCGCGTACTGCCCCTGTGGCCCGCAACCGGGCGGGCGGCGATCCGGGTCGTGGTCCTGGCCCGCAAGGGGGCTCGCACCCCGCTTGAGCTTGGGCCGGGGCTGGTCCTGCACCATGATGGCGGCGGCTATACCGACGAGGCCGAGACGGTGCTGCGCCATCTGGGGACATGGGGAATTGCAAGAACCACTTGACTCTCGGCGGTGGATCAGTATCTTGCGCCGCCTGAGTTTCGCTCAAGCACCAACGATTTCGGGATTTTCGTCATGGCCAAGCCTGCCACTATTCTCATCAAGCTCCTCAGCTCTGCCGGCACTGGCTACTTTTATGTGGCGAAGAAGAATCCGCGCAAGACCACCGAGAAGCTGAAGTTCCGCAAGTATGACCCCGTCGTGCGCAAGCATGTCGAGTTCAACGAAGCGAAGATCAAGTAAGCATTCCGGTCTTCGAACGACGAAACGCCCGCCGGGGAAACCCGGCGGGCGTTTTGCCGTTTACCCGTGGAAGGGCGCCAAGGCTGCGGACGGGGCGGGGGCGTCCGGGCCGGCTGTCCGCTTATCCCAGGAATTTGGAAACGGTCTGCAGGAAGCTGGTCACCGAAATCGGCTTGGCGATATAGCCCTCGCAACCGCCCTCGCGGATCTTCTCTTCGTCGCCCTTCATGGCGAAGGCGGTGACGGCGATGACCGGAATGGCCTTCAGTTCATCGTCGTCCTTCAGCATGCGGGTGATGTCCAGGCCGGAAATCTCGGGCAGCTGGATATCCATCAGGATCAGGTCGGGACGGTGCGTCCGCGCCAGTCCCAGCGCCTCGCGGCCATCCTTGGTCTGCAGGGTCTTGTAACCGTTGGCTTCCAGAAGATCGTTGAACAACTTCATGTTCAGGTCGTTGTCTTCAACAATCAGGACGGTCTTCGACATTATCCCTCGCGATCCTGAAGTGAACACGCCAGTCCGGCCGTGCCAAGTCTGTGCGGCATCATCCCTGTTTCCACCAGCACTGTCAAACGTCAGCGCCTTGCCGAAAGGTTTGTGGTGCGGCGTCAGTTTCTGACCGGCGGCTTGATGCGCTGGGCATACAGGGACGCCGCTCCGCCCAGGCGCATGGCCTGATCCAGGGTGGCGGTGGCGGCAATCCGGCTGCCGGACGGTTCCGGTGCCGGCGGCGCGGCGTGAGGGGCGGCTGCCGGCTTGGGCCGGGCTTCCGGCGGTGGGGCCGGACGGGGCGGCGGGGCGGCCAGGATCGGGCCACGTGGCTGCTGCTGCTGGGCCACGGCCTTGGCGGCCGGGACATCACCCCTGGCCGGCGCGCTTTCCGCCGGCTGCGGTGCCGCCTGCGGCGCGGCAGGGGTCGGCATCGGCGCCGGAGCCGCAGCGGCCACCGGCGACGCGGGCGCCTCGTCCGGCTTGGGCTGGGACTCTTTCTTGGCCTGCAGCCGGTGCTGTTCTTCCCGCATCACATCCTCGGCGGTGCGGGCCGGCGCCAG
>Ga0172373_10000498_pt1 | contig 64361 bp, 53 predicted proteins | sample Lak10m_2_FD_114546 | JGI IMG/M metagenome (GOLD analysis project Ga0172373, IMG submission 114546) | Freshwater microbial communities from Kabuno Bay, South-Kivu, Congo - kab_092012_10m | ecosystem: Environmental > Aquatic > Freshwater > Lake | place: Democratic Republic of the Congo... | reverse complement strand
ATTGACACATTCATAGTTTCAATAAAGTCTGCTCGAAAAAGGGGCAAATGTTTCATCAATTTATCAAACAATGAGCATCTACTCATTGAAAAAGACCTCGTGTACGAATTTCAGTTGAATAAAGGGCAGCAGTTATCAAGAGAGATCTTTGACAAACTCATGTACAAGGAAGCATTGATAGAAGCAAAAAAGAAAGGATTGTCATATGCGACTTATGCCATGCGTTCAACACTGCAGGTTAAGAAGAAATTGCACGAACATGGATATAAACCTTCAATCATAATCGAAGTGATTGCATTCTTACACGAGTTCAAGTATCTATCTGATGAACTATTTACAATGAGCTTCATAAAAGCAAAGATGGAGCGTAAGTATTTTGGTATTCAACGTTTAAAAAGAGAACTAGAATCAAAAGGGATACACCCTACTATCATCGCTAATGCTTTATCATCTGCATATCCAGAAGAAAAAGCACTGGTATTAGCTAGAAAATCAGCTGAAAAGAAGCTAAGATCAATATCGTTTAGAGAAGATAAAAAGAAGAAGTTGCAACTTCAGAATCATTTATTCCGTCAGGGGTTTCCTTTAGAAGTGATAAAGCAAGTCATAAGTGAATATTGTTAGATTTTTGTATTTGATAATTCAATCACTCGATGAAAATGATCTTCTGAAATAGGCATCACGCTCAATCTTGATTGTTTTACCAAGGCCATTGTATTGAGTAGTGAATCATTCTTTATCTGTGTTAAACTTACAGGATGTTTGAGTCGCTTGTACTTCTTTAGATCAACTACACACCAGCGTTCATCATTAGTAGTTGGGTCAGCATAATGTTCCTTAATGACTTTTGCTACCCCAACGATTTCCAACCCTTCATTTGAGTGATAAAACAGGACCATATCACCTTTTTTCATTGACATTAAGGTGTTTCTTGCCTGATAATTTCTTACTCCATCCCAAAATGTTGAACCATCTTGTTCAAATTGATCCCAAGAATATTTAAATGGTTCGGATTTTACCAAGAAGTACTGCATATCATTGTTTAAATGGTTTGAGAATATGATAATTCTTTCCAAGCACCACAGAAGCTCTTAAATATAAATTGGTGTCATAATCATGCCTGACTGAAGAATCGGTTAGACCTAAAGCATAAGCAACATTTCTAGCAGATATTGTATCCGACAAATGATCAATGACATATGAAGTGCGTTCAAGCGAATCCGATGTTGATATTTCTACCACGTCAAATCCTCTGTCTCTAAAATAGTTCATTGCTTTTTTTGCAAGGCCTTGCATCCCTGTTGCATTAATTATATTTATTTGAATATAGACATCAGATACTGTTCGTCTTTTTTCTATTGGCACGATTGCAGATACAGGTGGATTAAGGAATGCTTTATCGATTAGGACATACAATAAATACAGAGTTACAATTCCAAGAATTGACAATAACAATAGCTTGAACGTAAGCCCTACGGGTATAGATATTTTTTGTAAATATTTCTTCATAGATCCAATGACATATCAATACCTGATAATTGCGATAACAACATCTTTCTCGCTCTAAACAATGTGATTTTCACAGTACCCAATGGTACATTCATCTTTTGGGCTATCTCTTCATAAGTCAATTCTTCAAAATGACGTAACTGGATTGTTTCTTTATATCGTTCAGGCAATTTATCAATAGCTTTATACAATTGAATTTTAGTTTCAGAATTTGAAAGACTAACATCAGCTAAAATCGTGGTATCAGGTAATAGATCTTGTATGGAAGATTGCATTTGCTGTATACCACCAAAAGCAATCGGCCTTATCCGTTTTCTTCTGAAATAATCTATACAAGTATTTGAAGCTATTTTATATAGCCAAGCAGGAAAAGGATAGGACTGATTATACGTATGTATGGCCGAATATGCTTTAATGAATGTATCCTGCAAGATATCATCAGCATCATCGATATTTCGCACCATTTTCAAGATATAAGCATATATCTGCTTATTGTATTTGTTCCATACATGTTCAAAATCGGACTTGTTTCCTGCAATAATTGAAGAAATCAATAAAGCATCATCTTTGACTTCAGATTGAACACTAGATTTACTCATATTACATTCTTAAACTATTGAGTTTGTCCGAAATGAACGCCTAATGTCAGTGAAAAAAATCTCCGTTCAGGTTCATCTGTTTCCCTTCCAATGAAATTGATTGTATTCATTTTGGCTTCCAGACTGGCAGTTATAACTTTTAAATGTACATCTAAGCCAACACCGACACCGAAACCAATTCTTTGAACGGTGTTTTCTTCCGGAGGGAGAGGAAAAGACTGATTATTGTAAGCAACATCTACTGAATTCATTAGGTAGTTATATGTTACATCACCAAGAACATGAAATGACACCAATCCCTTATTGAATTGATACATCATTCCCGCTTGAATTGGAACTACATTTTGGACTGTAGTCATGATAGCAAGCGTATCTTTTGAATTTGCTTGATTAATAATTGGAATAACACTTTGAGGAAATCGGGCAAGAGAGACGCCACCTACAAACCAGAATTGTTCATCGACATGTTGTCGCAAACGAATTCCAACAGTATAACCGCTGCTTGCTGCTTCACGTAGCAGAATACCTGTCAAATTCTGTGATTTTATCAAATCTGTGTTATACACTTGATTTAGTAAATCTGAAGGTGTTGCCAAACCTGCATAGAGCCCAAATGAGCTTTGTGTGTACATCTTACCTGTAGATAAGACAATTGCTAGCAGTGTCAATAAGATGAAGCGTATGTTTGAACCCATGGTATCCACCGTAATAAGGGAGTAAAGAGACACAAAAGAAAAATCAATATTGTGTATTTTTTGAAATTTTCATAATTTTGTTGCTCATGGTTGATCCCGTAGCTCAGTGGTAGAGCATCTGACTTTTAATCAGAGGGCCGTAGGTTCGAGACCTACCGGGATCACGAAGCCCCTTTTACGGGGCTTTTTTTATATGTGCTTTTTCTTAATCATTCCACCGATTGTATCCTTAACAGGAGACATTACTACGAAAGCTTCCGGGTCTATCCTCTCTATTTCTTGAGAGATTTTACTAACTTCAAATCTCGTTATAACTGAATAGAGTATATCTCTTTCTTCATTGAATCCACTCTTACCATAGCCTCCCTTACCCTTATAGATTGTAACCCCTCTTCCAAATTCCATTGAAATCAACTCTCTAATTTGATCCGGATATTTTGAAATAATAGTCACACCCAGATATTCATCAATACCAACTGTTACAAAATCCAAACTTTTAGAAGCCACCATATATGTTATCATGGAGTATAAAGCTATTTCAATTGAAAGTAGATATGCACAAATACTAAAAATAAGTACATTGACGAAGAGAATGATATCGCCAATGGTTAATCTCAATAATCTTGATAGTAGAATTGCCATAACTTCCGTTCCATCGATTACGGCTTGTCCGCGAATATTCAGTCCTATTCCCGCTCCAAGAAAAAAACCACCAAAAACGGATACCAGTAATTTATCATTCGTTATCAATGGAAATTCTATAAATAACAATGATGCAGCAAGCACACAAATGGATATCATTGTTCTTATTGCAAATGACAATCCAATGACTCTATTGCCCATATAGACAAATGGTAAATTGACAAGAACTATAAGAACAGATAAGGGGATATTAAGTGTGGTTGAAAGAAGCAAGGCAATACCTGTGGCACCACCATCAATGAATCCATTCGGTAGTAAAAAACCTTTAAGACCGAACGTTGCAGATAGAATACCTATTCCGCAATAGACTATTGATTGGACCATGGTAAATATCCATTAAGAAATGGAATAAGGACAGGCAATTGAATGGGTATCTGAAATGTTTAGCAATTGCGGTGTATGATTGGCACAATCATCGATTGCAATCGGACAACGAGTTCTGAAACTGCAACCAGATGGTTTATTCAAAGGATTGGGAATATCACCTTGTAATAGAATGCGTTGTTTTCCTTTTTGTTTAGGATCTGCGATGGGAACAGAGGAAAGAAGTGCTTTACTGTATGGATGCTTCGAATAAAAATATATTTCATCAGCCATTCCAACTTCGACCATATTTCCAAGATACATAACACCTATTCGATTACTAATATGATGCACAACTGATAAATCGTGTGCTATAAATAGGTAGGATATTCCAAACTCATCACGCAAATCTTCCATGAGATTTATCACTTGAGCTTGCACCGATACATCAAGGGCGGAAACCGGTTCATCACAGATGATTAGTTCTGGATTGGTTGCAAGCGCTCTGGCAATTCCTATTCTTTGTCTTTGGCCGCCGGAAAATTCATGCGGAAATCTGTTGGCATATTCCGGTTGAAGTCCAACTTTTTCCAATAGCCATAATACTTTATCTTCAACTTCCTTTTGCGAAAGTTGTGGCTCATGTATTTCAAGTGGCTCTGATATTATCTGTTTGACGGATAATCTCGAATTCAGAGAAGAATATGGATCTTGAAAAATCATTTGAATCTTCGATCTGAATACTTTCATGGCAGATGATGACAATTTGGTGATATTATGAACTGTACCATCTTTATCATGATATAGAATCTCGCCACCAATATGGACATCAGGGGAAACATGAGTCAAGACATTGATTATGGCTCTTCCTACGGTTGTTTTACCGCAACCGGATTCACCTACAAGTCCGAATGTCTCTCCGCGATGTATTGTAAAAGAAACACCATCAACGGCTTTTACTTCTGCGACCTTCTTTTGTAATACACCACCAAATACGGGGAAATAGACTTGAAGGTTCTTCACTTCTAATAGTATTGAATTATTCATATCTTTTTCCATTATCTAACTTCGTGGTGACATTATGACATCGAACAAAGTGATTTGATTCAATCTCTAAGAGAGGAGGTTCAATTGTATCGCAGATATCTTGTTTCTCTGTGCAACGTGTACAAAATTTACAACCTTGTGGAAAATTGAGGATGCTCGGTACATTGCCAGGAATTGCTTGCAAACGCGATCCTTTTTCACCAGGTTTATCAGCATGCGGAATTGAATTCATCAAGCCGCTTGTATATGGGTGCAGTGGAGTTTCGAAGAGTTCTTCTGTAGTTGCGATTTCTTGAATCTTACCTCCATACATGACAATGACGCGATTGCATAATTCTGCAACAACAGCCAAGTCGTGAGTGATAAGTAATATTGCTGCTTCCTTTCTCTTTTCTTTCAATGTGAGCATCAATTCAAGAATTTGTGCCTGTATGGTCACATCAAGGGCGGTCGTTGGTTCATCGGCAATCAATAAAGCAGGATTGCATGCAAGGGCAATTGCAATCATAACTCTTTGCCTCATGCCACCGGAAAATTGATGTGGATAATCATCAATTCTCTTTTCGGGAGCAGGAATTCCAACAAGAGAAAGCATTTCAATGGCTTTTTCTCTTGCTTGCTCCTTATTTAATCCTTCATGAACCATTAAGACTTCCTCAATTTGCATTCCTACGGGAAACACAGGATTAAGCGAAGTCATTGGTTCTTGAAAAATCATTGCAATTTCTTTTCCTCGAATTGCATACATCTCTTCATAGGAGCATTGAACAATGTCAGTTCCTTTATAGAGTATTTTCCCATCTACAATTTTTCCGGGTGGATTGGGAATAAGTTTCATCAAAGAAAGTGCAGTGACCGATTTTCCTGATCCAGACTCTCCTACCAATCCGAGAGTCTCACCTTGGTATATGTCAAAGGTAACACCATCTACAGCTTTTGCATCTTTCCCTTCAATGGAAAAGTATGTCTTAAGATTTTCTATCGAGAACAGAATATCGTTATTCACTGGAAATTCTCTGGAAGTTAGCGTAAACGTGAAAAAGTCTTGGGATCGAAGGCTTCTCTTATTGCTTCGCCGATGAATACAATCATGATCAATGTCGCAAACAAAGCGAACATTGGAGAAAACACAAGCCACCATTTAGTGAGATTTTGTAATCCTGAACTAAGCATTTGTCCCCAACTTGGTGTTGGTGGTGGTAATCCAAATCCCAAGAAATCCAATGCAACAAGTGAAGTTATACCGGCTACTACTGCAAATGGAAAGTTTGTAATAATCGGTACCAATGAATTTGGTAATATATGCTTGAACATTATTTTCCATGTAGGTACACCGATTGAAATTGCAGCAGCTACATAATCCTTGGATTTTTCACGGTAAAATTCAGCACGGATATATGTTGTGATTGGAATCCAAGCAGTCAAGGCCAATAAGAGCACTAATAATGTAAAACTTGGTTGAATGAAAGACACAACAATGATGATAAGGAAAAGAATCGGTAGTGTAGACCACATCTCGATGATTCTTTGACCAATCAAATCATACCATCCACTCTTGAATCCTAATAATCCACCGATTGGAATCCCGATAAGATATTCTAAGAAAACAAGAATCAATGCAAAGGAAATTGACACCTTGAAACCATAGGCCATCCTAGCAAAAACATCTCTTCCATTCTCATCAGTACCCATGATTCTTGGACCTTCGCCATCACTTGCAGACCATGGTTCCATAAAAGCAGTGTTGCCATCCGTTGTAATGTCTTCGATTGGACCATAAGGATATAAAGGCATAACTACAAAATTATCACCTTTTTCCTGCTCATATTGTTGTTGTAGGTCTCTGTATCTAGCTTGACCGGGATTACCTGTTTGTCCAAGAGATTCACCACTTTGAAACACACTGACAAATTGATCTACTAATGGAAATGATGCTACCAGGGAGGTAAATGCCGGAAAAGAATATTGACTATTATAACGAACTATAAGGGCTTTGTCATTGACAAGTATTGGTAACAAAAAGGATAAACCATAGAGAATGGTAAGAAGAATCAAAGAGTAATAACCTCTCTTGATGGTTTTAAACTTCTTCCATCTTCTTTGACCAATAGACTGTGATCCTGATTTCTGATTTGTTTGTGACATACATTACCTGAATCGAATTCGTGGATCAATCATCGCCAATACAAAATCGGAAATAATGGCTCCAAACAGATTAACCATTACACCACTAACTGTAAATGCAAATACTACAGTATAATCTCTCGAGAGGATTGCATAATAAGATAACTTGCCGATTCCTTCGATATTGAATGTTGTTTCAATGAAAAATGAACCTACAAATGCAATCCCAATGATATGACCAATATTGGCTGCTATTGGAATAACTGAATTCCTCATGGCATGTAACCAAATAATTCGCTTTTCTTTCAAACCTTTTGCAAATGCTGTTCTGATATAATCTTGCGACAGATTCTCTAATAATGAATTTTTCATGAGCAATGTCAATGTCGCAAAAGATTGAATTGTTGATGCAATGACAGGCAATACAAAGTGATGTGCCCTGTCGAGTATTTTTTCACCAAGAGATAACGTTTCATATTCTCTTGATTGCAAACCTCCAAGGGGAAAAACATCAAAGAATGATCCACCGCCAAGCAATACCAATAGAAGCAGTCCCAATGCCCAACCCGGAATTGAATAACTAATCAAAATAGATGAGCTTGAAATCAAATCGAAAGTAGATCCATGCCGAAGAGCTTTTTGAATTCCAAGATAGACGCATATCACATAACTCAAAACAAGTCCTATCACCCCAAATTGAAGTGAAATTGGAATTCTTGATGCAATGAGGTCTATGACCGGTTCTCTATATTCATAAGAATTACCAAAATGACCCGTAAGTATTCCTGCATATTCTGTTTTGAAAACCCTTAGCTGTGTGATTCCTGTTGAATCCAACACTGAATTCTCTGCTGTCCAAACACCAGTCAGAGATTGTTTGGAATCTTTGTCTATAATAGAATACGATCCATTTGCATTCCTTTCCACTATGACATATTGACCTTGGCCTACATTTCTTGGTTCGTCAAGTTTTACATTATAGCTATCGGTTTCGCGCGGCCAAAGTCCTAACCATATGAGATATCGTACATATACAGGTTTATCAAAACCATAATATCTTTTTAGTTCTGCCAATGCAGTTGGAGGAATTGTTGCTGCACCGTCCTTCGATGCAGCTGAACTTTCAGAACCAATGCCAAAACCCGAACCTGCTTTTAGCGCTTGAACTTGTTGTTCATATGGTCCTCCGGGAGCAAGATTGACTATAAAGAAGACGATAATCGTACATCCAAAGAATGTAGGAACCGCAAAAAGCAATCTTCGTATGAAATACTGAAGCATGAATCTTCCTATTTGAATATTCTTGTTTAGTAGGAATTATCGTTTAAGATTCTTCCAATATGATACTTCGCGAATAGCGCTATTGCCATTGAGTTTTTTCTTGTTCTTTTTTGCATCAGCTAAAGCTTGAACTTTTTCTGCGTCATACCACCAGCCGGTCATTATCGCCAAATCGTGCATGCCAAGTGATGAGTTCTTTGCAAGCACCCATTCCGGCACACCGAATTTATCCCAATATGCTATACGGATTCCTCGAGGAGTCCATGCCAATAAACAATGTATCATCGCTGCTTCCAAACTGTCTATTGTTTGAATGATGCTAACCTTGGACTTAGGATCGCATTCAATATCATATCTCTTGAGAAGTTGATCAACATAAGCATCTTTGAAACCGGTGATATTATTATTGTCATTTTTATCTGCGAGTTCAGATGCAATACTTGTTTTAGGATAAGGGTCGTCCAAACCACCATAATTAGCCCATGTGATATTGAAATTTCTTTCAGCAAAATTCTTTGTGATAGCATTACCATCTTGAAACTTGATTTGCAAATCAATTCCGGCTTGTCGTAATGTTTGTTGATATGGAGTCAGGAATTTTTCCAAAGGTTTTGCTATGCCAAGCTCCAAACGAAATGGTCGACCATTCTTAACAAGAATACCGTCTTTGTTTTTTGAAGTATATCCTGCTTTTGTCAGTAATTCAGAAGCTTTTGCAGGATCATAACCAATTTTTGGATTTGACTTATTCTCATACTTTGTATTGGCATAAAATGAGTGAATTCGTGCATACTCATTAAACAAAAGTTTTGAAATGATCGATTCACGGTCGAACAAATGATAAAATGCTAATCGTACATTGATATCATCAAATGGTGGTTTTCTCATATTCAAGAACAAACCCGAAGTACCAACCGGGCCGTCTGTGAATACTCTATCTCTCTTTACCCAATGATTCACAATTGCATCATATGTTGTATCACCAAGCCATTTATCAGTGGTATTTCCGGTAAACCAGAATTTGTCTATTTCCCCTTTTTTGAATTTTTCATATTCCAATGTAGGATTGTCTTTGATAACTTCAAATGTGATTTGGTCAAAGTTTCCTGAATACTTATTAACGGTAATGTCTTTACCCCAATAATCATCTCTACGAGTAATGGTATAACTTTGCTGTTTTACAATATCATCAGCCAATACGATATATTCACCAGACCCCACAGGTTGAGTAAATTGAAATTTATCCAAGAATTCTTTTCCGCTCAGACCGCCTATTTCTTTTGAAGATAGTACAAGCAAACTATTTGCGAATGTTTTGAATGCTCGACAATCGAATTCCTTTGATTTTACCTGCACAATATATTTTGACAGTGCAACAGGTGTTTCATATTTGCTGAATATCTGTTGCATTGATGGGGATAATATTGTTTCATCCATCAATAGCTTAAAGGTTGCAACGATATCTTCGGATGTAACTCTTTCACCCGATGAAAAGCGAGCATTTGGATCTATTCTGAATGTGAAGGTGAGATTGTCTTCTGATATCTTCCAATGTGTGGCCAGTGAAGGAACCGGTTGATCATCAAGACCAAGATTGCATAATGTCTCATATGACAATGAGGACATTTGAAGATTTTCAGCAAAATTAGCACCTTGACCATAGAAGAAAGGTCTAAAACTCAAAGGGAATCTACTTATGGTGAAACGAATACTTCCACCTACGGTTGCTCGAGGATCACCTGAGTGTTTGATATCAAATTCATTGAATTCGTAGGTAGTGAAGCCTTGAGAAACTGCAATTTTTTCAAATCCTGCACCACCTTGAATATCAGATACAGAAGGATCTGCACCTGGCGGGGTATCAACTTTTTTCCAAAGTTTCAAATTGTAACTTGGTCCGTTTTTATCGGCTGTAGAACCCGCATTCTTATTTCCACCACAACTCATGACAATCAAAGAGAACATGATTGACAATGGCAAAGCAAATTTGTACTGTTTTAACATATTGTTACACTCCATTAAGAGAGAATTGATTGTTTCAAACTTGAAAAACACCAGATTTCCAATCAGGTATATCGGCATTGTGCGATGCACAAGATAATGCCATTGATATCTTGTTTCTAGTTTCGAGGGGTGATATTATTTCATCAACCCAAAGATGTGAAGCAGCATAATAAGGCGTGGTTTGATCATCATAACGAGATTGAATTTCTTTAAGAAGGTCTTCTTTTTCTTGATCGCTCAACTTTTTTCCTTCTTTTTCCAATGATGCAATTTTGATCGTAAGCAATGTCTTTGATGCTTGTGCCCCACCCATTACTGCAATTTGTGCTGTTGGATATGCAAATATAAAACGTGGATCATATGCTTTGCCACACATTGCATAATTCCCTGCACCATAGCTATTACCGATTATTACCGTAATCTTTGGTACTATGGAATTGGCTACAGCATTGACAAGCTTTGCGCCATCTTTGATAATACCGCCTTGCTCTGCCCTACTTCCCACCATAAAACCTGTGACATCCTGAAAGAACACAAGTGGTATCATTCGTTGATTGCAATTCATAATGAATCTGGCAGCTTTATCAGCACTATCTGAGTAAATCACTCCACCAACTTGCATTTCTCCTTTGCCTGATTTTGAGATTGCTCTATTATTGATCACAATACCGACTGACCATCCTTCTATTCTGGCATATCCACAAATGATTGTTTTCCCAAATTCTGCTTTATATTCTTCAAAGTGTGAATCATCAATGATTCTTGCAAGGAAGTCATGAGTGGAATAGGGTTTTGTTCTATCGGCAGGAAGGATACCAAATATATCTTCTGCATTATAGCATGGTGGCTTGCTTACTATTCTATCAAATACTTGTTTTTGGCCTTTAAGCGGTGAGAAACGAGATACTAAATCGCGAATCAATGTTATGGCCTCTTCATCTGTTTGAACACGATAATCTGTATTGCCACTTATCGTGGTATGCATTGCAGCACCACCCAATGATTCAATGTCAATCTTTTCCCCAATAGCTGCTTCTACAAGAGCAGGGCCGGCTAAAAACAAACTACCTGATCCTTCGACAATTATTGCTTCATCACACATGATGGGTAGATATGCTCCACCTGCTACACAAGGACCCATGATTGCCGCAATCTGAGGTATACCTAATGCACTCATTACTGCATTGTTACGAAATTGTCTTCCAAAATGTTCTTTATCTGGAAAGATCTGATCCTGCATTGGCAGAAAAACACCTGCACTATCAACTAGGTAAATGATGGGTAAATGATTTTCGATTGATATTTCCTGGGCACGCATATTTTTTTTTGCAGTCATTGGAAACCATGCACCCGCTTTCACTGTGGCATCATTTGCAACAATCATGCATTCGCGACCATGAATCTTACCGATACCAGTTATAACACCGGCAGAAGGACATCCACCTTGTTCGGCATACATGCCATGAGCAGCGAAAGTCCCTATTTCTTCAAAAGTTGAATGCTCATCAATCAACAGTTGTATGCGTTCACGAGCCGTTAATTTTTTCTTGGACTTTTGCTTTTGAATTGCTTTTTCGCCACCACCCAAATGAACGGTTGCGGTCATTGTTGCCAATTGCTCAAGCAAATTATGATGGAATGTCATATTTGTAAGAGATTGCTGTGTATTCAACAATGGGCTACCAATCTGTGTAGACATAATCTATGGAGTTATTTGGAATGGCGTAATTAAGCGTATTTCAAGTAACAAAATACAGAAATGTCAGTACAACTTCAATAAAAAAAGCTCTGTATTAAAGGTTTTCAATACAGAGCTAAGGGACTACTTATGATATGCTTATTGAATGATCAATGGTAATGAAAGGGGCTTTAATTTACGGGGGTAGATCTGCACCCAATATTGACCTTTGGGAATATCGCTCAAACCAATTTCAAAACTAGAATTGCCCTGTATCATCAATATTCCTTTTTTGATCATTATACCCTTGATATCAACAATCTCATAGTTAATATTTGCATCGGAGATATATGAAGGTACTGATATAAAAACACTTTGTGTAGCTGGATTGGGATAGAGTGAGAAATATGACGAGGATTCTCCTCCTTCAACGGTGGTCACGGTAATAGCATCCGAATTTGTAGAACATCCTTGTTCGGAGATAGCTTTCACCATATAATCCCTTGTATTGGCAAAACGAGGTAAAACATAGAATCGAGATGTTGCTCCTGCTATATCTTTATCTGCCAGCACCCATTGATATGAATGAGCAGGACTTGAGAATAACGTATCATTACTCTTGGAAATGAAGGGCTTTTCAGGATTGCTTCCTTGAAGTATAGTTACAGTATCACCATCAATACAACCAAGTTTATTGGTAGTTAGAACAGATATGATACCGGGCTTATCAACTAATATTGTCCGTGTAGTATCACCTGTTGACCATTTGTATCTATCATAATTGGATCCTGCATCAAGTGTTATGGGTGTATTATTACAAATGGTAAATACGTTTTTGTTTGATAATATTTTTGGAATTCTTCTTTGATTGACGGTAACAGCAATAGGACCAAATCCTGAAGGGCAACCATTCGCATCATAAACTGTTATGCTGTAATTTCCAGATTCCTTCACGATGATGGATTGCGTGGTTGCTCCATTGCTCCAAACATAAGAGGCAAAGCCATCTTGTGCTTTGAATATTACACTGTCTCCGGAACAGAAGGTTACATCTCCTTTAATATCAACTGCACAAGACAATTCGGGGCAATTCACCATATCTGCTTCCCAAGTTCCTCTTCCATATGTTGAGATTCTTAGTTTCTTTGCAGATTTTAGTATATCAATGTCAGTTACAACAGTATTTGGTAATCCATCATTATATGGTATCCATACTCTTGTACCATTATCTCGATAATACACACCTAAATCAGTTCCTGCATATAGTCTATCAGGAGAGTTTGGTTGATATCGCAGACAGTTTACAGGTATAGGAGGCATCCCTCCGGAAATATCTGACCAATTTCCCGTAAGACCAGCATTATTAGTTTGAAAGACCTTCCTATTTCCGAAGCCTGAAATTGATATCCAGAAGATACTATCATTGTTTGGATGAAATTCAAATGATGTAATGATAGAGGATGCTATGCCATTAGGAAATGTAATTGGTCTCCATGTTTTTCCTTCATCATATGTGATATAAGAAGCATTGAAATTTGAAGCAATCAGAGTTCCAGGTCTGGATGGTGCATGTGCTAAAAGCATAATACGTGATTGTCTATTTGGAAAAGTAGAAGTTTTGTCCCAAAAACCCAATGAGTCTGTTTTCCAAACATCACGATATCCCGCATAAGCAAAGGATGCAGAGCCCACATTAGAATTAGGTGCAAACTCGATTGGAGTCACCCACTCACCTTCTTCAGATGTAATGGCTGAATTGATGCTTGAACTAAATGAAGATCCGCCATTGGTGGATCTTCCGAAATTTCCATTTTGCGAAGAAACGAACATATACTTATCATTCACCGGATCTATGGCATTGTCCATACCATCGCCACCCCAAACCTGAGCCCAGTCATCCAAACCGGAACGAAAACTTGTTCCATTATCTTGTGCACCACCAATAATCACATCCGGTCTTTGTTGAGAAATACTCATTCTATAGTATTGCGTAATTTCCAAACCATCGCTTATATCAGTCCAAGCTGTTCCGCGGTTTGTTGATATTGAAACTCCACCATCAGTTCCTGTAATGACTGTTGATCCATTGATGAAATCAAGATCATGAATATCGGCATGAACATAGGGTTTTCCTTGATTCTGTACCCAATATGTATTGATTGCCCATGCACTTCCGCCATTGGTTGAACGCCAAATATTTATTCCACCAACAAATATCAAATCAGGATTATCAGGGGAAACTGCTATGCAGAGATCATACCAACCTTGTTGATTTTCAGTATCTGTTCCTTGAAGATTTCTTCCAATAATATTTGGTGTGGTAGCACCTGTTTCCCAATTCGCTCCCCCATCATATGAGCGGTAAAATCCTCCGAAATCCCATGACCCTCTTCTTGCGGTAACGGCATATATTGCTTCGGGATCAGCCGGTGTGACTGCAATTGCAATTCTCCCGATTGTAGTAGGGATATTAGATTTTAACTCAGCCCACTTATCACCTGCATCTCTTGAGACATAAATCTTTGAGCCACTGGTAGCATATAATACAGAAGGATCATCAGGTTTGATTTCCATGTCTTTCACATCACCGACAAAACGATTTGTGAACGTTACACCGCCATCCGTAGACCTATGAATCCCATTATCTCCGCCAACAATGATGATTGAGGTATTTGTTGGATGAACAATCACGCGAGATAGCGCACGAGTATCTTTTTGTTGATAATTGAGACCGGTTTGGGTCCAAGTGATTCCGCCATCCGTGCTTTTAATTAGACCTATACTAAATGGAGCGGCACCATAATATGTATCGGCTCCAAAGGCATCTCCGGTAGCCAAATACACTATGTTGGGATTCTTGGGATCAGTAGTAATATCCGTAACACCCAATGTCCCTAACTTATCTGTTGTTGTTTGCCATGTTTTTCCACCATTCGTAGATTTCCATGCTCCACCGCCGGCAGCAGCTGCCCAAATAATGTTTGTTTGGCCGACCGGTATATGAATACCATTGACTCTTCCCGCTCCGCCTCCTCGAGGTATATTGGTAGGACCAAGATTTTTCCAATTTGGTTTCAAGGAAAGAGATTTCTCACCCTTTACAAGATTCGACCTTCTTAGTTCTTTTTGATAAATATCCTGTAAAATCATTGGTTGTGGAAACTCACCATCAGGCAACACTCTTTGTTTCCAAAACCATTCCCAGCGCTTAAAATGATAGAGCATACCTTCCCCATTGGATTCATTATCCAATGATTGTTCAAGCTTTGAGGTACGCTTTGAATATTCTTCTAAAAAAGAACGCTGTATGTCAAAGAAATTTGGCGTTTCTTTTCCATCAAACCTGAATTTTGAATCTTTTTCAGCATGCGTGGGCACACTGATAAAGAATGCAAATATGAACAAAGAGAGAATATGCATATATGGTGATTATTGTTTTACAAAAGAAATGATATAAGAGCGATTTTCTTGTTCAATTCTAAGAGTATATCTGCCTGGTACTATATCGGCAATTCGAATTTTATCATACACCAATCCTTTGGTACATTCAATACGTGAAGAAAGCACTGTCTTACCTTGCAAATCAATAATTGAAATAGATGCTGCAAATGAAGTGGATGGGAATTCGAAATACAGTGTTTGCTGAGCAGGATTTGGATAAATCTTCAGAGCAGAAGAAAGATCTTCTTCAGCCGATAGGGGTGAATACAAAAAATCATCAGAAATATTACTACACTGGCTTGCATTTGATATTTTGACTTTAAATCTATTTCCGATACTCGAAGCTTTTGGGAGATATCTTCTTTGTATTGCACCCGGAATTTTCACATCATTCTCATACCACTCATAAAAACTACCAATTAAGGAAGACTGCAATGTATCGGTCAAGCGAATCACCGAAGGTTTCTGTGGTATTTCCCCTTTTTTTACGGAGTATACCGAAGAAGTTGCAACACAGCCATTACTTCCAACAACAGTAACAGTATAATCACCTGGTTGTGATACTACTATACTTCTTGATGTATCGCCATTTGACCATTTATAACCAGAAAATACGCCCGCATCCAACACGACTGTATCATTCTCACAAAGAGATCCTTTTGTAGTTGTGATTCGAGGCGTTGGCTTGGGATTTGTAGTGACTGTTATTGGGCTAGTGGTGGATGTACAACCATTCTCGTCTGTTACAGTAGCTGTATATGATCCGGATTGTTTTACAAAAATTGATTTTGTTGTTGAACCGTTTGACCAACGATAACCTGCATATACTTCATTAACTTTCAATTCAACACTATCGCCGGCACAAAAAGTTAGTTGACCGACAGCAGAGGCAGTTGCAGTAAATCCTGTACAGCCAACCAAGTTACCTTTCCACAAACCTCTTCCATATGTCCCTGCAATGAGAGTTTTTGCAGGATAATTGATTTGTAATTCACTCACAATTGTATTTGGAAGTCCCTCACTATATTCAATCCAACCATTAGATGTAGTATCTCTGTAGTAAATTCCAATATCTGTTCCGACATATATACGTTCAGGGGAACCCTTTTCATGAATGACGACATTCGTTGGTATTTTAGGAAGATTTCCTGAAATGTCACTCCAATTCTTTCCACCATTTATTGTTTTATACACTCTGGTATTTCCGAAATCATCGATAGTTACCCATGCAGTACTTTCATTATCGTGACTGAACGCCCATGATGTAATATTATCAGGCGATAAAGGGGAAGGCATTGTTTTAGCAGACCATGTTTCACCACCATCAACCGATTCGTAAACAACTTGATCATTCATTGCAATAATGATATTAGGATTGACCGGAGAAACAGAAATAATTTTAATTGTTGAAGCAGTATTTGGAAAATCCGATACCCTTTTCCATGTACCGGATTGACCAGTATTTGTTGATTTCCATATATTCCTGAACCCTGCATACATTATTGAAGGAGTAACAGGATCAAATACATAAGGTGTAACCCATCTTCCATTTTCCTTTGCAATATCAGGGTTTAGGCTTGCTTCAAAATTCTTTCCTCCGTCTGTAGATCGATTGATATATCCATTTTGTATGGCACCAAAAACAATTTGGGCATTGGTTGGATGAATTAAACACTTCATGCCATCCCCACCCAAAACTTGAGTCCAAGCATTAGAGGCATATCTGGTTGTTCCATTATCTTGTGCACCACCTACATAACTTGGTGATAAGCTTTGTGAAGTTGCTACATGATAATATTGAGTTATTGCAAGTCCATCACTATTGTCAACCCAATTCAATCCATTATCAGATGAGGCTGAAACACCTCCATCTGTACCTGCGATGATAACTTTGTCAGAATTCGGTAAATATTTTAGATCATGTATATCGGCATGAACATATGGCGTGCCCCTATCGCCATACCAATGTGCGCTTATTGTCCAATTCGCTCCGCCATCGGTCGAACGCCAAATATTTACTCCGCCAATAATGATATGATTTGGTTGTTTATACGAACAAGCTATTGTTAGGTCATACCAACCCTGTCCACCCGCTTGTAATCCATCAACTGAGTGCGAGAGTATATTCGGAGTTGTGGATCTGGAAACCCATGTTTTCCCACCGTCTACTGAACGGTATAATCCTCCAAAACCACTTCCTTTGGCATTATCAGAACATAATGCATACATATAATCCGGATTTGCAGGACTGATCGCTATTGAAATTCTACCGACAGTAGTTGGTATGGACGTTGTGATTTTTGTCCATGTATTTCCTCCATCGGTGCTTCTATGAATATCTCTTCCTTCACATCCAATCATAATTTCAGATCCAGGACGAATTTCCAGATCGCGGAAATTAAGCGTGGATTTCTTTTGCCATGTTGTACCAGCATCAGTTGTTACAAATAAACCTTGACTGGTGGCTGCATATAATTTTCCGGCAATAGTCGGATGTGTAAGTAATCTATAAATCTGTTGTCTTGAAGATGTCTGATATGAAAGACCTGTTTGATTCCATGTAATGCCACCATCTGTTGATTTCATGACACCTATTGTATATGTACATCCGAGATCATCATCCCCGGTTGCTAAATAGACGATATTGGGATTATTCCAAGGCATTGCGATATCCGATACGCCCATTGAAAACAAATCGTCACATGTAGTTACCCATGTTTGGCCAAAATCTGTGCTTTTCCATGCTCCTCCAGCTGCGCTACCTGCCCAAAGCAAATTTGTGAGATTAGGATGCATAGTAATGCAGTTGATTCTGCCATTACCACCATTTTTGGGGATTTGTACAGGCCCAATGAGAGTCCATTGAGGATCAGCTCCGAGCTTTGTTTCATTTTTTAGAGTTGCTCTTTGTTCAAGTTTTTGAGTTATTGCATTTGGAATCATCATGCTGGGTGGAAATGTTCCATCAGGCATAAGTCTATTGGACCAAAAATGTTCCCATCTTTTAAAGTGCGTATAATTCTTGTCTGTATGTTCTATACGAAGGTATTCCGATTGTGAACCATAACTTTTCTCAGAATATTTAGGGTTTTGTTTATAATAATGATCACGCATGACTGAAAATTTATCATCAGTTATTCCTATGACTTGATCAATTTGAGCTTGCATTCGGAATGATTGCATGCCAAAGTAAATAAAGAAGAGTATGATGTGTAGTATATGTTTCATATTGATTTGAAAATGTTTGGACAATTACGATAATTTATATTCTTACCGGTAAAATGACTACTGGAATGCTCTCAAGGTATAATCTTCTTTGCACTGCAAAAACAGTATAATTATGCAACCATTTAGAGAATATAGATTCTTCAGGGAACACTACTTGACCTCCAAAGACTACTGTGTGGGGATATCTATCAACTATTTGCTTGGATAAATCAGCAACGACGGATACGACATCTGTTCCTATTTCTGTGTATGATTCAGCATAATAGCCATTATTGCGCATGAAATTCACATACTTGTCAGCTTCGGAATCAATATAAATTTGAAGATTATCCACTTCTTCCGAGCCTTTGAAATTTCCGGCATCAAGTATACCTACATGAACGAAAACAAAGTTCTTAAAGGTTCCTTCAAAAGTTCGCATTACGGTAAACAAAGTATGCAAACCAAGACCTGAAAATCCCGACACAAGAAACACAGCAGTTTTCGCTTTTGTATCACAAGCAGGATATTTCCCTTCTGGTGCAGGCAATAACATGGCATCATCGATAGCTGTCATTACCAATTCATCCAATTTTTTTAATTGCAATGATGTTTGGTTGTAATGACGTTTGAATGATAATACTAATGCAACTAAACTTCCGGTAAGAAGAATAGTAGCCCATCCGCCTTCTGAAAATTTGATAATGACAACTGCAACCAAAATGAATGATGACATCAATAAACCAAGTCCATTGATGAATATCTTAGATTTCCACTTTGCAAAAGTATTGCGAACTTGTATCCAATGCTTCACCATTCCAAGTTGTGACAAAGTGAATGTTATGAACACATTGATTGAATACAATACAATAAGCAAGTGAACTGATCCACCTGTTGCAAGCACGACAATTCCAGCAGCTATTCCCACAAGCAGAACTCCGTTTTGCGATACAAAACGATCACTAAGCATAGCAAAACGAGTTGGAAACCATCGATCTAGTGCCATATTTGATAGAATCTGAGGTCCTCCAAGAAAACCTGCCTGCGCTGCTACGAATAATAATACAGCCTCACTGATCAATACCACCAATAAGACTGTACTCGAAATTCCTGATCCCCAATTGGCAGTTAATTTTTCAAACAATACTGCATTAAGTGTTTTGCCCGGAGCATCCTGAACATGCATAAGCGCATATGAAAGCATGAGTCCAACAGCAACAAATGCCAATGAAAATGCCATGTATTTCATTGTTGTTTTTGCTGTCTCAACTCTTGGTTCTCTCAATATCGGCATGGCATTACTTACGGCCTCGATACCCGTATATGTACCGGCACCCATACTGTAAGCTCGCAAAATCAACATTATTGCTCCCATGTAACCCAATTCATTGGTAGCACCATTCCATTGTTGAACTGTAGTGCTTACAACCGTGGGAAACTCAAAAGCATGAGAACCAACTATATAGATGATTGCAGCAACATGAGTGATAACAAATATCATGAAGATAGGAAGGAGTACGGATACGGATTCCTTTACTCCACGGAGATTTAGAATGATCATCACTATCAAAGCAAGCATAGATAGTGGTATCTTATAATGATGTATGCTTTGCGGAAAAAAACTGAAGAGTGCGTCTATTCCACTTACTATTGAAATGGAAATCGTTAAAATGTAATCAATCACCAAACTAGAACCAGCAACCATGCCAACAGTTGGAGACAGGAGTTTACTCGCAACAAGATATCCTCCCCCACCCGATGGAAATAGTTCAATGATCTGCGAATAACTTGCTGAAATAACAAAGATTGTGAGAGCAGTGCCCAATGCAATGAAAATCGATAAATACGGATACTTACCCAATGCATTGAAAGCTTCTTCAGGACCATAACAAGAAGAAGATAGTCCATCGGCACCAAGCCCAACCCATGCAAAAAATGCAATAAGTGTCAACTTGTGAAAAATTGATCTGTCATCTATGGTTTTCCTTTCGCCGATCAAATATCGTTTTAAAGAGTCTGATAATTTTGACATAAGCAACTATTGTTCTGTGGAAAATGAAGATTCACCCAAATAGGAGAATGCTTTGGATTTCTTTTTCAATTTAAAACGCTCTATTGAATGTTTCTGGATATGTTCCATTGCTTCTGGAATTGAATCAGTAAACAAAACCAAATCCAGATCAGATTTGTCGATTGTTTGTTCATTAGCCATGTGTTCCAGTAAAGCACTAAGTGGTCGATAATACTCAGTACCCATAACAACCACAGGAAAGTCCTTGATTTTCTTGGTTTGAATCAATGTCAAAGCCTCGAAAAGCTCATCCATTGTTCCGAAGCCTCCCGGTAAAACAATAAAACCATAGGAATACTTGAACAGTAGAAATTTTCTAACAAAAAAATATTGAAATTTAGCAGTAGCATGAAGAAAGGGATTAGGATTTTGCTCATGAGGGAGCAGAATTTCTGCGCCGACAGAAATACCTTCTTGCTCAAAAGCACCTCTATTGGCACCCTCCATAATACCTGGGCCACCGCCTGTCATCACTGCAAAACCTATATTTGTCAACGACTTACCTATTTCTTCGGAAAGTTTATAGAAAATATGATCTGGGGAGAAACGAGCGCTGCCAAAGACAGTTATACATGGTCCTACAAAATGGAGTCTTCGAAATGCTGAGATGAATTCACGCATAACCTTTAAAGTAAATACAAATTCTCTCCAACGCGATTTTGGGCCTTCAAGGTAATAGAATTCATCTTCCCTTCCGGCAATCATGATTCGAGACTTTTTTTCTATTTCCATATCAGAGAAAGAATAAGTGATTCTACCCTACAATTTACGAAGAAATGAAGGAAAATAAGCCAATTTGCACCATAATTTGGCAGCAATTGAATTACTCATGACATTGCAGTAATTTGCCTCATATTTCTATCACCAAATTCATGCTTATCATGACAACATTCAATAATTACATCAATGGAGTGTTAACTCCTTCTGTGCATGCACATACATTCCAGAATGTAAATCCAGCTGACTCAGATGATATCATAGGTCTTTTTCCAATTTCTAATGATGATGAAGTTCATGCAGCTGTATTGGCAGCTTCAACTGCATTCATTTCTTGGAGTAAAATGCCTGCACCAAAGAGGGGTGACATTTTGCGAAAAGCGGGTGATATTTTCACAAGAAGAAAAGAAGAACTCTCGGCTATTATGACAAGAGAAATGGGAAAACCTTTGTTTGAGACTCTTGGCGATATTCAAGAAGCTATAGATACTGCTTATTATGCTGCTACAGAAACAAGGCGTTTATTCGGTTATACTGCGCCAAGCGAAATGGACAATAAAATGAATTTGTCATTTCGAACTCCGATTGGAGTATGCGGAATTATCACTGCATGGAATTTTCCAATAGCTGTTCCTTCATGGAAGATCTTGCCGGCATTGGCTTGTGGAAACACTGTGGTGTTCAAACCATCTGAAGACTCTCCACATTCAGCACATATATTTGCAGAAATCTTGGAAGAAGCAGGTCTCCCGGCAGGTGTATTCAATGTTGTCTATGGTGCTGGTTCAACAGGATCTGCTTTGGTTGAGCACCCATCAGTTAAACTTATTGGATTCACCGGATCAACATTTACAGGCAAGAAGATTGCTGAAAGGTGTGGTGCGCTCAATAAAAAATGTTCTCTAGAAATGGGTGGTAAAAATGCACAAATCGTAATGCCTGATGCAAATATCGATCTTGCACTTGACGGCGTTCTTTGGGGTGCTTTTGGTACTACTGGTCAGCGTTGCACAGCAACATCAAGGCTGATTTTGCACAAGGATATTTATGATTCATTCATTAATGCACTCATAACAAAAACAACGCAAATCAAACTTGGTAATGGATCCCATCCTCAAACTCAGATGGGGCCTGTTATCAATGCAAAACAACTTGAAAAGATTCAGCATTATGTTGCGATTGCAAGATCCGAAGGAGCAACATGTGTCATTGGCGGTGATGTGGAAATTTCGGGGGATTGTGCTAAGGGTAATTTTTATAAACCCACGATCTTTATTGATGTAACTCCTGACATGACCATATTTAAGGAGGAAATCTTTGGTCCCGTACTTGCCGTTACAAAAGCCAACTCCCTTGATCATGCCATTGAGTTGGCAAATAATTGCGATTATGGTCTATCTTCTTCACTCTTTACCGGAAATGTCGATGCTGCATTTAGAGCCATAAGAGATATTGAAGCAGGCATTACCTATATCAATGCCCCAACAATTGGAGCTGAAGCCCATATGCCTTTTGGAGGAATCAAAGGAACAGGCAATGGTCACAGAGAAGGAGGTTGGACTGCTTTTGAAATATTTACAGAGTGGAAAACAGTATATGTGGATTATTCAGGCAGCTTACAAAGGGCTCAAATAGATAATTATTGAATGTCAATGTAAGGTGTATTCCTCATTGATTGTCTTAACTATAGAAACAATAGGCAAATAGCTTTGATCAACAAACAGCACATAGAAAGCAAAAAAGGTATCGGTCACTCAGGCCAATCACAAACTTTGCGATCTGAAGAGTCAACATCATTCATGAATTTTCTGAATGGTGATGATAATGCTGCAATGTACTTTTTTAGAGCTTATAATCGCAAGATATTCCTGTATTGTGCAAAATTGGTTAATAATGCTCATATCGCAGAGGATATCACCCAAGAAGTATGGGAAAGAATCATTAAGCTGAGGAATCAATCACAACCAGAGATTGCAAACCCAGGCGGATTCATGTTTACGATTGCCAGAAATTTATGTTTAAATCATATAAAATTGAGAAAACATACAATTTCAATTGAATCTATCTCTGAACTTGATATTCCGCACGAATATCAACCCGGTAGCACCGATATGGAAGAACTTGTCAATTCCTCATTGGATACTTTGAAATTCGAGGATAAGGAATTACTGGTGCTTAACATGTTTTGCGGTTATCGTTTTGATGAAATTGCTGAAATGATGGGTATGTCTCCAAATGCCATTTGGACAAGAGCATCAAGAGCAAGAGCTCAATTAAGAGATAAAGTGAAAATCATGGTTAAGAAGGACAATCTTTGACATTCACCACCACTATATAGTTATGTATTTATGAATTCCCACGAAACAGTTGACAAGTTCCTTAATGGACTTCTTTCCCCTGAAGAAACAGCTCAATTCTTGCAGAAGGTTGAACATGATGCAGAATTGCGCTCACTTTTGGAGTCAGATAGAATCATTAATTCTTGCATCAATAAAGAACGTATGCAACTCATGCATCACGATCTATCCGGTGTAGCGGGTGCATTTGTTGCTGGTTTAGCTTCCACAGGTTCCATTGCATCTTACGGACTCATCACTGCCTCTTATGCAAAGAAAGCAGGTATGTCTTGGATAACACTTGCAACATCTTCAGCACTCTCCATTTCTGTTTGTGCAGGCGCATATTGGTTCATCAATTCAAATGGGCCTACTAACCCTAAAGCTGCTCAGAAAAACAATCAACTTATACATGTTGAGCAAGCAGAACCAATCACAATAAACGTACCTGTTACGATTCAAGACAAGACTCCTGAAATTGCCAAAAATAAAACTAGAAGTCTTAAGCAATCTCAGACACAACGAGGAAAGCAGATGATTCAAGATGTTTCGATGCCACCTTCTAAGAAGATTCAATTGGAACACTCGTCTTCGAAGTATAGACCCAAAACCCAAGAATAAACTTCCTAAACCGCCTATTTGGCGGTTTTTTTTTGAATATACTCCCTTTTTTGACATGGTATTTTTGGCTATTTTGGGATGAAAGTTCAATCATTCAACAGAGATATTGATGCCTTACCGCAAGTTTTCAAATGTGATAAAGTATAAATTTGACAGCTTCATGTCAAAAGGGGTTATTTCACTTATTGCAGGTCTTTTTATTCTCGCTCTTCTCTTTGTGATTTCGATTTCGATCATCGGTGCCTTTATAGGTATTGTCACAAGCGACAGCTCTTTTGCTGATTTTGGCAAACTCATGTGGGAGACCGTTCTCCATTCTTTGGATGGTGGTGTGATTTCAGCATTACGCACAAATAGTTTTTCTTATGTGACATTGATGCTCATTGCGACATTAGGCGGGATGGTATTAATTTCAATTCTCATAGGTGTGCTTAATAGCGGAATTGCAAAACAGTTGGATGATTTACGCAAAGGTAGGTCTTTAGTCATTGAAGATGGTCATACAGTAGTTTTGGGATGGTCTCCACAAATATTTTATATAATCAATGAATTGGTTACTGCCAATGAAGGCAAAAAGAATTCCTGCATTTCGATTTTGGCTGAAAAAGACAAAGTTGAAATGGAAGATGAAATAGCCATGAAAATTGGCGATTTCAAAGGTACAAAGGTAGTTTGTAGAACAGGGAATCCAATAGATCTCACAGATCTTGAGATAATCAACCCACATACCGCAAAATCAATTATCATTCTATCACCGGAAGGAATAGATGATCCTGATTCACTAATGATAAAAATGATATTGGCAATAACGAATAATCCACATAGAAGACCAGAAAGTTATCACATCGTTGCTGAAATCAGAGATCCGAAGAATATCGAAGTGGCTCGTTTGGTTGGTAGAAATGAAGTATCATTTATTCTCATGGAAGATGTTCTTTCCAAAATCATAGCTCAAACTTGCAGACAATCCGGATTATCAGTTGTATTCAATGAATTATTGGACTTCAAAAGAAATAAAATCAACTTTTTAGAAGAACAGTCATTGATCGGCAAGCAATTTTCCAAGGCATTGTTTTCTTATAATAGAGGTACACCAATTGGCATACGTTATGCTAATGGCATGATTCAGATTAATCCTCCATCGCATAAACTGATTGAACGAGGAGATAAAATCATAGTGGTCGCCGAAGATGGATCCAAGATTAATCCGGTTAACAATCCGGAATTGAATATTGATGCAACATGCATCAGACAATCTGAAGGAAGGCAAAGAAATCCTGAAAGAACCTTGATTCTTGGATGGAATCGCCAAGCACATACAATCATCACCGAACTTGATAATTATGTTATAAAAGGTTCAATCGTAACTATTGTTTCTGATATTGATCATATTGAAAATGAGATTCAAACTGTTTCAAAGGAACTTACCAATTTGACAATACATCAGATTTCAGGCGATGCGAGCAATAGAAGAGTATTGGATGATTTGGAGTGCGAAACATATGATCATATCATCATACTGAGTCATTCATTGACAAATAACATTCAAGAGTCAGATGCTCGTACCATCTTCACTCTGCTTCACCTTAGAGATATTGCTGAAAAGACTGGTCACCCATTCTCCATAGTGAGCCAAATGCTTGATATTAGAAACAGAGAGCTTGTAAAAGTGACAAGAGCTGATGACTTCGTGGTTAGCGACAAACTCAATAGTTTGATGCTATCTCAAGTATCTGAAGAAAAAGCACTTGCTTTGGTTTTTGAAGATTTATTTAGATCGGAAGGTTCGGAGGTTTATTTAAAACCGGCTTCTGATTATGTTGAGCTCAGAAAACCATTGAATTTCTTCACAGTAGTTGAAGCCGCGAGAAGAAGAAATGAAATAGCCATTGGTTGTAGATTATTGTCAAAATATGATGAAGATGCGCTTGATCAGGGTGTAATCGTTAATCCAGACAAATCCAAGAATTTCACGTTTTTTGAAGAAGATAAAATCATAGTACTTGCAGAGAATGATTGGTAGATCAAGTAAAACAGTGTTTAAGTACAGCCATACGAATATATAGCCCATATTTTACTTGTTCTCTAATCAGTACATTCTTGTGATTCATGCATTCCATAGACAGCTCCAATCCATAATTTGCCGGTCCGGGATGCAAGACTAGCAAATTGTCATGCTTCATTATCATTGCCTCATTTATAGAAAAATAGCGTGCATATTCACTTTTGCTTGGAATCAACCCATTCTTCATTCTTTCCAATTGAATTCTTAACATGATGACTCCATCCATCTCGTGAATAGCATTATGTATTGTAGGTACAATAGTAATGTTTGGAAGAAATCGTGGAAGCAAAGTACCCGGACCTGAAACAAATATCTTTGCACCAAGCATTGACAGCAATTGTATATTCGAACGAGCAACCCTGCTATGCAATACATCCCCAACAATCATAATGTTCTTTCCTTCAAGACTACCCCATTTCGAGTATAAGGTATATGCATCGAGCAAAGCCTGCGTTGGATGTTGATGAGAACCATCTCCTGCATTGATAACCATTGATTGAGTTTCTTGTTGAAGAATATGTGGTGCATATGCATGCCCATGACGTATGATCCAACCTTGTACATCATATTGATTCAATGTATGAATCGTATCAATAAATGATTCACCTTTTGAAATGCTACTTCCCTGAGCATCGAATGAAATTGAATTTCCACCTAAACGCTTCACAGCCAAGTCAAATGAACATCGTGTCCGTGTTGAAGATTCGAAAAAAGCAATCACTATATCCTTCCCTTGCAAAATACTATCGCGTTTCATCTTCTGATATGAACTAGCATAATCAAAAATGGTGGCAATATTTTCTTTCGATAAAGAAGATATGTCTAGTAATGAATGCATAAGTTTCTCCGATATAAAAAAAGCCGCCTCCCATCTTGGAAAGCGGCTTATGTAAGTCTTTCGTGATCATTATTTCTTAATTGCTTTTTTAGCTTTAGGAGAATTTACGACCTCTTTAAGAGCTTTTCCAGGTGAGAACTTTGGAACATTGCGTGCAGGAATCTTGAGAGATTCACCTGTGCGAGGATTCACACCTTCACGTGCTTTACGATGGCTGGCACCAAAAGTACCAAAGCCAAGAAGAGCAACAGAATCACCAACACCAAGTTGTGCAGTGATTGTTTCGAAAACACTGTTTACTGCTCTTTCAGCAGCGACTTTTGACATGCCGGTATCTTCAGCAACGGCAGCAATGAGTTCTTGTTTATTCATTGAACTACTCCATAAACACATTATGCGATAACGAATTACAGGTGCAATTTAGCATATAGATGACCAAATTCCCAAATACTTTTTAAAATTTATTGATTTTTTTAATCTTCGACTTACCGCATCAATAGTAGATTTGAGCCGATTTGAATAATCATGAAACCGTATAAAAAGGCAATAGTCAAAAAGGCAGCAACAATATCATCTGCCAAAACCCAAAATGCTCCTTTTTTACGATTGATGATATTGATTGGAAAGGGTTTAAAAATATCAAATAGACGAAATAGAAATAATGCTAGAACTAATATTCCGGGAGTATAGGTAACAAAATCAACAGATAGAATTATCCACATTCCGATAACTTCATCAATCACAATCACTGAAGAATCATCACCATGAAGTGATTCAACATAACGAATTGATGGTATGGCCAATATGATTGCTATTACAGTCACAATTTGAAGCTGGAAGTGGCTAATTGGCAAAATTGTAACTAAAATCGACATTACCGATGCTATAGTACCAGGTGCAAAAGGACTATACCCTATTCCGAAACAGGTTGCAATCATCGTTTTTAAACCGGGAATACGTGGTTCAAGCAATAGATGATTCAGGAGGAGTTTATTTTGAAAACAGTATTCAACAGAGGTATACACTGTTAGAAATGCAATACCATACATTATGAAGTCAATTACAAAACCGTAAGAATAAATCAATTGAGTGCCTGATTCCAGAGACAAAATCAAAAGGATGATGATAGAACAAGTCAGTTGAATTGCTGTCTTCACTTTTGCAGTAAATGAAGTTATGATGGGCATACCATTTCTGTCGGCATAGATTCTCAAAAGTGTGATAAATATATCTCGACCAATAATAATGATGATGATCCAAGGAGCAATGATATCTATTGCCATAAGACCAAGTAGAGCTGCATTTGTTAGAACTTTATCGGCAATTGGGTCCAAGAATGAACCAAAAGAAGAAGTATTTTCCCATTTTCTCGCAATCAATCCATCTAGATAATCCGTTATGGCCCCGATTGAGTAGATAACTAAGGCATATATTATCAATGAATGATCTCCGGAGCGAATCATTTGATAGACAAATGGAGCGATCAGAACTCGAAGGAAGCTCAATATATTTGGCAGTGAATAAGTCATGTTCAATTGGAATTGATGCTTCACAAAAATAGAGTAAATTGGCATTATTCAATCATAAAAGGAATCACTCTTCATGAATCGCAATGATTTAGCTAAGATTATCTTTGAGACTTCTCATTTAACGGGAGAATTTTTACTTCGTTCAGGCAAGATAAGCAATGAATATTTTGATAAATACTTGTTTGAAGCAAATCCTGATATCTTGAAACATATTGCTACCAATATGAGTGAATTGATTCCATCAGATTGCGAAGTTCTTGCCGGATTGGAGATGGGTGGTATTCCGATAGCAACTTCAATTAGTCTTCATACCGGTCTTCCATGTGCATTCATTCGTAAAAAAGCGAAGGAGTATGGTACAAGAAAAGTAAATGAAGGAGCCGATATAGCAGGCAAAAAGATTGTCATCATTGAGGATGTTATTACAAGCGGTGGACAAGTAATACTAAGTGCCGAAGATTTGAGAAAAGCAGGAGCACATATTCTTTGTTGTATTTGCGTCATCAATAGACAACAAGGTGGAAGCGAAGCATTACAAGAAGCAGGAATCCCACTGATTTCTTTGTTTACTATGGAAGAATTGAAACAATCTTGAATTTACAACCATTCATCATAAGAACTCAAGGAATCAAAAGATTTATAAGGGGCATATTTGTTGAGTACATTGATTGTTGCAGTCATGTCTTTAGGCAACTCTGCATTGAATATCACCTTGACCTCACTCATAGGGTGAATGAAAGATATAGAAGAAGAATGCAAAGGTGTTCTTGAAAGCAGGGGTCTTTCTTCTTGATCCTTCCCTACATTGTACTTTCTTTTGATTGTCGAAAGCTTAAATTCAGAACTGCTACCATAGTCAGGATCAACCAATAATGGATATCCGATCGCTGAAAGATGGACTCTAATTTGGTGAAGACGACCTGTTTTTGGTTTACATTCCAATAGCGAAGCAATCCTAAATCTCTTCAGTACATGAACGGATGTAAAAGACTCTTTACCTCTTGCAGATGGCCTCATCAACCCTTTCTTTCTAGTATCTGCTATCAATGGGATATCAATTTCTTGATCATCTTTCGAAACTATACCTCGCACTATTGCAGTATAAGTTTTTTCGATAGTTTGATGTTCGAATTGCATACTTAGATGTTTGTGAGCTTCTGCATTCTTCGCAAAGATGATAACTCCGCTTGTATCTCTATCCAATCTATGTACTGTGAAAATCTCACCATACACACTTAATAAATATGCACGAACATTCGGAAAGTCTTTATCGAAACGATCAGGAATAGTCAACGTTCCTGCCGGTTTTGATACGATTACGATAGATTCATCATCATGGAGAATTTCTGGCTTCATACTGTTTAATGTGAATGTGGTTCCCAATCTATTCCTTCGCAAGGAATATGATCCTCGGTAATATGTTCATCATACTTGGAACATATTTGCGCAGAAGATTCAAAATGCATACAACTTCCACACATTGTGCTTTCTTTTAAATATTCAACTGAATCTGAAAACATGGACAGTTCTCTATATGCAGGATAAAACACAATCATGACAACCATAATGGAAAATAGAGGCCAAAACTGATGGAATTCCCAAACATCTGAAATCCACCACATTGTCAATACCAATATTGAAAGTCGTATCAAACCACCCAATACTACTGTGCCTGTTGTAAGTCGAGGGGTTTTGCCATCTGCATGTTGTTTATGCAAACGGAATAGCAAAATGTCCATCAATGTATCAAGCATGGCTACTCCATAAAATCAATGATAGACTCTATTCTTCCAAACTGTACTCTTACCGGGCATGGACCACAATAATGAATTGCAACCAATGATGATTGCGAATAGAGCACTGAACGGTTGAAGAATTATATGAAATAAAGGCAATCTAAACTGCATTGTAGAGAGCAGGCGTATCAACATTCCTTGCATGAGCAATACAATACTCCAAATCAAAAAAGGAGCATTTTCTGTAATCAAAGAAATGATAAGTAGTATGACGGGAAATACATATATATTTATTATGTGAATGAGAAATATAACAAATGGAATATGTTTTCTTTGAAAACCGGCAAAGAAGTTTTTTGAAAATCCCTTAAAGACATCTTCAAATCCTGTATACATAGAACAAGAGACCAATGAGGTAGCATTCGCGAGGACCACTTTTGCACCTGATTCTTTAATGTTTCTAGCAATATCTATGTCTTCAACCATACTGTTTTTAACCGATTCATGTCCACCAATAGCATCATATGCATCTGCATGAAACAACATGATTTGTCCATTTGCAGCTATGAAAGAGGAATTGTTTTTAGTGTAAATAAATGAATTTGGAAGATACCCATGATAGAGAACATGCATGAAAGGCACCATAAGATGTTCCCATATAGAAGTCAATGTTTGATATGGGATTGCCGTAAGTAAATCAACCTGCATTTCTTGAGCACCCTGAACCAAAGAATTCAAAGCATATGGAGAGTGGACTGTGTCGGCATCAGTAAACAGCAGATAATCACCTTTCGCATATCTCGACAATACATGACATGCATGAGATTTTCCTATCCAAGAGTCGGGTAACTCATGTGAGTATATGACGGAAATGAGCTGTGGATACAAAGATTGAAGTTCATCCAAAATGCGCGGGGTATCATCTGATGAATCATCATCCAAAATGATAATTTCATAATTAGGATAAATTTGATTGGCTAGACTCTCTATGCATTCTCGTATGCAACGATCTTCATTTCTAGCAGGAACGAGTATCGAAACAAATGGCAACAGAGAGTGTGTATCCAGAACTCTTTTCACTTTGGCAAAAGTGAAATAATTATAAATGGATACCAAACATAATAGTGTAAGAACACCGGCTAAAAAACAGAGGAAAATTGTAAACATATCCAATATCACTTGCCATTGTTTACAGAATTTCCGAATATCATGAGTTCATCACTTGCAGAAATTCCCTATTGTCTTTTGTACTTTCTAACTTTGACAATAGCAATTCCATAGCTTCAATACTTGTGAATTCACTTAATACTTTGCGAAGAATCCAAACTCTCGCTAGTTCTTCTTGTGAAAGCAATAACTCATCATGTCTTGTACTTGATCTATTGACGTCGATTGCAGGGAATATCCTACGTTCAGCCAGCTTACGATCCAATACAAGTTCCATATTACCGGTACCTTTGAATTCTTCAAAGATAACCTCATCCATCCTTGAACCTGTATCAATCAATGCTGTTGCTATGATTGTCAAAGATCCGCCTTCTTCAATATTTCTAGCGGCACCAAAGAAACGTTTGGGCTTATGTAATGCATTCGCATCTACACCACCGGAAAGGATTTTTCCAGAATGAGGGATCACGGTATTATGCGCACGTGCCAGACGTGTAATAGAATCAAGCAATACAACAACGTCTTGTTTTGCTTCAACCAATCTCTTTGCCTTCTCAAGAACCATATCTGCAACTTGAGCATGACGCTCTGGTGGTTCATCAAATGTTGAAGAAATAACTTCAGCACGGACTGAACGTTGCATATCTGTTACCTCTTCTGGTCTTTCATCGATAAGCAGTACTATCAGTTTTACTTCAGGATGATTTCTCGCTATGCTATTTGCAATTTTTTGCAATAACACTGTTTTACCTGATTTTGGAGGAGATACAATCAATCCTCTTTGGCCTTTTCCAATTGGAGCAAGAAGATCAATGATACGCATCGGATATTCTGCTCTTGTTGTCTCAAGAATGAGCTTCTTATCAGGATATAAAGGTGTGAGATTATCAAAGATTGTTCTATCACGCATCACATCCGGTGATACAAAATTGATCGAGTCAACTTTTAACAATGCAAAGAATCGTTCGCCTTCTTTTGGTGGCCTTACATGTCCACGAATCGTATCGCCTGTTCTCATTCCAAATTTTTTGATTTGGGAAGGAGAAACATAAATGTCATCAGGAGATGGCAAATAATTATAATCTGCTGCTCTCAAAAATCCATATCCATCACCAAGAACTTCCAAAACGCCTTCACCAAGAGTGCCTTCGGATTGTTGATCTCTTGATTGTTTTTGCGCTTGAACTTCAATGATTTTGAAGATCAATTCTTGTTTCCTTAGATCGCTATAATCTTCTATACCCAATGATTTGGCAATACGTGTCAATTCAACGATCTTTTTTGATTTCAGTTCAGCAATATTGATTATACCTGAAGACTGATGTGCTTCACTTGATGTATTTTGTGAGCTTTGTCTTTCATGAGTTGGAGTTCTATCTTGATAGGAAGATTGCCTTTCATGATCATGAGAACTATGTGAATATTGCTGAGAAGTACGTCTAGGTGTACCCACACCTGATCTGGTGGTATTTCGCGGAGTGCGCATTACAAAACCAAAAAATGGAACAATGATCGATTATGGAGAGGTTATGTTTGAGGGAAAATTGGAGCCTTTACCCGTGCTAGGCTTATTTATAAGTATAGTAAAGCTGCTGAGACAAAAATAGGGATTGTATATGAAATTCCAAGCCTTTTTTAGAATAACGCGTGTTTTTCAGGAAAATAATGTATAAATCTCTTTTAATTCCTTTATACAGGCTTCGATTTCATCTACTGTACTATACATAGCAAAAGAAATCCTCGTGGTTGAGGGTACTTTGTAGAATTGCATCAAAGGGTGAGCGCAATGATGTCCGGCACGCACACAAATCCCCTTTTTATCAAGGATACTGGCTATATCATGAGGATGTACTGTGTCCATCACAAAAGAAATCGCTGAAACATTAGTACCATTATATCCAAGTATGGAAATGAAGTCCAATGACCGAAGTGCCTCAATGGCATAATTCATCAACATGGATTCATGTTTTCCAATTTTATCCAGACCAATAGATTGTAAATATTGTAGAGCAGTACCCAAACCAATAAATCCCTCAATATTTGGGGTTCCTGCTTCAAACTTTGATGGCAAATTTGCAAAAGTGCTTTTTTCAAAAGTGACTTTTTTTATCATATCCCCACCCGACTGATATGGTGGCATATGCTCTAATAAATGTTCTTTTCCATAAAGTATACCGGTACCGGATGGACCATAAACTTTATGTCCTGAAAACACTAAAAAGTCGCAATCCTCTTTTTGAACATCGATGTTTGCATGTTGAATTCTTTGTGATGCATCTATCAGTATGGGTACATTATGGTCATGCGCAATTCTAATGAAATCAGAAATTGGATTTTCCACACCAATTGCATTTGAAACCCATACCATTGAAACGAATTTTGTTTTGGATGTAAACAATGTTTTATACGCTTCAATGTCAAGAGTACCATCCTGTTGAATTGGTACTACTTTAATGGTGCAACCTTTCTTTTTTGATATCTCTTGCCACGGAATGATATTTGCATGATGTTCCATCATTGTCAAGATTATCTCATCTCCGGCTGAGAAGTGTACTTCACCATAAGAAGAGGCTACAAGATTTATTGATTCTGTTGCACTTTTGGTGAATATAATTTCGGAGGTGGAAGTCGCGCCTATAAATTTTCTGACAGCTTCTCTTGTATTCTCGAACAAGTCTGTTGCTTGCTGACTAAGTGAATATACTCCCCTGTGAACATTTGCATTTGTAGTTGAATAATAGTCATTGATAGACTGAATGACAGCTGATGGTTTTTGCGTAGTGGCTGCATTATCCAAATATACAAGCGGACGATCGTGAATTCTAGTTTGTAGAATTGGGAAATCAGAACGCCATGCATCTATCAGTGTGTGATTCATGTCTTAAGCCTTATTGGATAAGAGTGCTGATCCTTCATAATGAGATCTCAAGGAATCCAATTCAATCTTTTGAACTACTTCTCCTATGAATGCCTCTGTAAGAAGATTCATCGCAACATCTCTTGATATGCCTCTTGACCTTAAATAGTTAAGTGCGTCTTCATCAACTGAACCTGTAGTGGCTCCATGAGAGCATTTGACATCATCAGCAAATATTTCAAGTTGAGGTTTTGTATTGATGGTAGATGTTGGACTTAAAAGCAATGTTCTATTTGATTGATATGCATTAGTCTTTTGAGCATCCTTTCTTACAAAGATTTTTCCATTAAAAATCGCTGTGGATGAATCAGAAAGTACATGCTTATACATTTCATTACTTTCACAATGGGGAGCAACATGATCTACAATAGTATGGTTATCAACAAAGGATTTACCATTAGCGGAGACAATTCCAAATATATTATAGGTAGCATTCAGATCAACCAAAGAACCTGTTATAGTATTTCTCACTGCATTGGAATCATGAATGATCACATGATCTTGTACCTTCGCATTTCCTTTCACTATCGACTTGCAGTTATAAATCTGAACTATGTCTCCAAGATTCTCTTCTATAATCACATGATGAATTTCCGAACCTTTCTCTGCTTGTATAGAAACAGCAGTATTAACAAGGGCATCAGTTGATTTCACAGCATGAAAGGACTCTATAACAAAAGCATGTATACCCTCTTCAATGTGCATTGTAATTGAGGGTGATATAATTATGGGATTGAATTCTTTGCCATCAAGTACATGTATGATATGGATAGGTCTATTATCTGAATAATCAGTATTGAATCGGATAAGAATTTCATCTTGAGAAAGCAAACGATTCAAATGGGGAAAAGGATTTTTTACAGGATCATCAGAAATTTGGTCTCCGGATTTCTTTCTTGAAATGATTTCAAGACCGGGTATGACAGACAATTCATCAAGATTTGCAGGAAAACCATTAACAAGTACTACATGAATCGCTTGTTCGATATATGGCTGAAAAGAAGATGGAGAAAATTCTGTTTTACCTTCTAATGCAGGAATATATGACTGCTTAAGCAATGTCGGTAAAGGAAAATATTTCCATTCTTCATTTTTAGGACTTGGAAGCCCGTGTTTTTGCAAAGCAGAAAGTGCATTATTGAATCCAGCATCTTGAATTATTGAATCATCAATACCGTTTTCAATCAACTGCTTTGCAAATCCATCGAAAGATGTTAACTGTACCATATTCATAATCAAGCGTTTATTGTTTCTTTTATCCAATCATATCCTTTGGCTTCCAATTCAAGCGCGAGTTCTTTCCCTCCAGTCTTTACAATTTTACCTTTATACAAGACATGAACGAAATCAGGTGTGATATAATCGAGAAGTCTTTGATAATGAGTAATGACAATGGTTGCATTGTCTTTTGTACGCAACGCATTTACTCCATTAGCAACTATTCTCAATGCATCTATATCTAAACCAGAATCAGTTTCATCTAGAATTGATAAATGAGGTTCAAGCATTGCCATTTGGAAAATCTCATTTCTTTTCTTTTCACCGCCTGAAAAGCCTTCATTCAATGATCGTTGCAAGAATGTTGAATCCAGTTCAACGAGCGCTGCCTTCTCTTTCATTAAGGAGAGAAAATCCATGGCATCAAGAGTTTCTTGACCTCTATATTTACGAATCTCATTGAGCGCTGTCTTCAAAAAATTGGCTGTTGACACTCCAGGTATTTCTACCGGGTATTGAAAAGCAAGAAATAGTCCTTCTCCTGCCCTTTCTTCCGGAGCCAATTCCAATAGGTCTTTCCCATTGAATTCAATACTGCCTTGTGTGATGGTATAATCTTCTCTACCTGCCATTATGGAAGCAAGTGTTGATTTTCCGGACCCATTAGGACCCATGATTGCATGTACTTCACCCGGATTGACAGTTAAATTGATACCGTTCAGAATCGGAGTATCTTCAATTTGTGCGTGAAGATTTGTAATTTTCAACATGTGTGATATGAAATTAGTGAGATAATTAATTCGAATTAACCTACGCTTCCTTCCAAACTTACCGCCAAAAGTCTTTGAGCTTCAACAGCAAATTCCATTGGTAGCTGATTCATGACTTCTTTACAATAGCCATTCACAATCAATGCTACTGCTTCTTCGGTAGAGATGCCTCTTTGATTACAATAGAACAAGACATCCTCACCTATTTTTGATGTGGTAGCTTCATGTTCAACTATTGCTGTATTGTTGGATACTTCTATATAAGGAAATGTGTGAGCCCCACAAGTGGATCCAATCAATAATGAGTCGCATTGAGAAAAGTTCCTTGCTCCTTGAGCCGTCTTTTGAACTTTTACCAATCCTCTATAACTATTGTGAGAAAGTCCTGCTGAAATACCTTTGGATACTATTCTACTCTTTGAGTTTTTTCCTATGTGAATCATTTTGGTACCAGTATCGGCTTGCTGATGATTGTTTGTGACGGCAACCGAATAAAATTCGCCGATGGAGTTTTCGCCCATGAGTATAACAGATGGGTATTTCCAAGTAATGGCAGAACCTGTTTCTACTTGAGTCCATGAGATTTTAGAATTTCTTCCTTTGCAAATACCACGCTTCGTCACAAAATTGTAGATACCACCTTTCCCATCTTTGTCACCCGGATACCAGTTTTGAACGGTTGAGTATTTTACTTCAGCGCCTTCCAATGCAATAATCTCAACAACTGCTGCATGCAATTGATTTTCATCACGCATGGGGGCAGTACATCCCTCAAGATAGCTTACATAACTATGATCCTCAGCTACTATGAGGGTACGCTCAAACTGACCTGTATCTTTAGCATTGATTCTGAAGTATGTAGACAATTCCATTGGGCAACGAACACCTTTGGGAATAAAACAGAATGAGCCATCTGTAAATACCGCTGAATTCAAAGCAGAATAAAAATTATCTGAAGGTGGAACAACTGTGCCTAGATAAGAGCGAACAAGATCAGGATGCTCTTGTATTGCTTCACTCATTGAACAAAAGATTATGCCTAATGATGCTAGTTTATCTTTGAATGTGGTTGCTACAGAAACACTATCTAACACGGCATCCACGGCAATACCTGTAAGTCTTTCTTGTTCAGCAAGCGAAATACCGAGCTTTTTGAATGTTTCAAGTAGTTCTGGATCAACTTCATCTAGAGAAGTTGGAGAGACTTTCTTCTTGGGGGCAGCATAATAACTGATATCATTAAAATCAATTTCCGGATAAGCAACATTAGGCCATTTAGGCTCTTTCATTGTCTTCCATTTTTCAAAAGCAGCCAAACGCCATTCCAGCATCCATTCAGGTTCATTTTTTTTGGAAGATATTAATCGAATACTATCCTCATTGAGTCCTTTAGGAGCAATCTCTTGATCAATGTCTGAAACAAAACCGTATTTGTATTCACTTGATACAATTTCGTCCAATATATCTTGTTGTTCTATTTCTTGTTCTTTCATTATTCTAAGGTATTGATTGTTTCTGAAATCGTATGATATACAGGTATATGCATAAAGTCTTGAATTGTGATAGATGTGAGCATATCATCCATCTTCTTCTGTATGACAGTCATGGGGTCTTTGATTGTACAATTTGAGTAAACATTGCAAGAACAACTCTGATCATCAATATCTTCCGAGGTAACGCATTCAACAAGTTGTGATGGCTTCCCCTCTATCGCTGAAATGACATCAGACAAACTGATCATAGAAGGTGATCTTTGAAGCAAATATCCGCCTTGTGCACCTTGAATGGATTGAGTTATTCCTGATTTACCTAATAAATGCAGGACTTTGGCAATGATTTCAAATGAAACTCCAATTGACTCAGCAATTTCTTTCGCAGAAACCAAACTACCTTCCTTGGAAGCAATGTACTGCAAGGAAAGAAGAGCATATTCAGTCTTTTTAGTAAATCTAAACATAGAACAATCAAAGATCTATTAAGAAAGTCAAATATAAGACTATTTTAACCATATATTGCATTTATGGTCATATTTAAGGAAATATTGAATTCATAAGTTCCCTTCATGAACCCCTTTCGTATTTAGAATAGTTCATATCGAATGCTATCACCAAAGTGTATTGTTATATCTTCTGTACCTGTGTTACAAATGAGAAATCCGTCTTTATTTATTGATACAACAGTATATACGGCATTCGATTGAAGGTGACGTACTGTTTTCCCAATAATATTTACTGTATCAATCCAATTATCAATGATCAGCTGTTCCGGTGATTGTATGATTTCTGTGAATTTTTGAATGAATAAAGAGGTCAATTCAGATAATATCATCGGCTTATGCATGATATCACGTATGGCTATTGTTTGCGTATTGAGATTCAACTCAACACCCACGGAGTTTACATTAATACCGATTCCAACTACAATGGATTTTATGTCCATTCCAAGATACTCTACCTCAATAAGAGAACCCGATATCTTCCCTTCCAGATTACGATATTGAACATATACATCATTCGGATATTTCAAAGCTATATGAGCTTCTTTAGGTAAGAGTTCAAATAAAAAAGCTTGCACAGCCAAGGCAGCGCAAGCTTGATAAAATAGAGGCTTTTGTGTTGTTAAGTAGTGAATGTTTGTTCCGTACGTGAATAGTATATCACTGGCTTTTCCTGAATGCCAAGAGTGCCCATTCCGACCTCTGCCGGCAACTTGAGAGTCGGCAGTGACAATCACTTCTTCATGAGAAATCAAAAGTTGTCTTGCTGTATCATTTGTTGACTGAACTTCATCAAAATGATAATGTTTCATGTCATGGACAACCAAGTGCTGACTTATTCTTTTGACTAGCTGTGTTTTTGGGATCACGTTTTAATGCTTCTGCATAAGCTTTACAAGCATTATCCTTATCCCCTTGAGTTTGATATGCAAATCCCAAGTATACATGAGGAATGGCTGATTTATCATTGATTTCCAACCATGCTTTCCCATATTTTATCACGGATTGCGTTTCCTTTGCCTCCAAAGAAACTCGACACATGGCTTCAAAGGCCAATTCGGCTTCTTTGATGATTGATGGATTTCCGGGATTTGCTTGCAGTGATTGTTGTGCCAATTCAACCGCAGAAAATAAATACCGCTTCGCAGAATCCGATCGCTTTAATGCATTGAAAGTATTTCCTATATATACTCTACCTGAAATGGAAGTACCATCCAATGAAAGATACTCTTTCAAACTAATTAAAGCTGAATCATACTTTTGGGATAAATAAAAACATGAACCAATGAAATATCGAGACTTTACACTATTGCTATCCTCACAATCGGCAATTCTTTTTCTAAAGACACCTATTGCTTCATCATACTTCTTCATTGCTTGCAAAAGATTCGCAAATCTAAATGCTGTATTACACTTCTTTTCCTCGCCATTAATTGACTTATTAAATGCATCAATCGCTGTAAGTGTATCTTTAGAGAAAAATGCCGCATACCCCATTCGCTCATAATCAGTTTGATTCATGATTGGCAATGATTTATACAGATTGATTGATTCTTGAAACTTCTTGGTTTCAAAGTAAGCATGAGCCAACATTGCATTTGCTTTTACGGTGATAGAATCAATTTTTGTTCTAACCAATTCCAAATGAATAGCCGCAGAATCATACTTTCGTGAATTATACCATGCTTGTCCGGCATACCATCTTCCAAGCCAGCCTTCAGGACGTAAATTTGCATATCTATTAAAGGAAGCACCGGCTTCAAGAAACTTAGAAGCTAGGAAAAATATTTTCCCTTGTTCATAAAAGGCTGTCGCATTTTTGGGATCGGCTTTTGTTATCTCATTCCAGGTATTCAAAGACCTTCTGAAATATTCATTTGACAATTGTTGATCCAATTCCATATTTCCAAGCTTATAATATGAAGATGCCAATTTGATTTTTGCATTTAATATTGACTTGGAGCTTAACTGTTTTCCATCTGTAGCTAATGCAGATTCATAATTGTCTTTAGCAAGTTCGTACACTTTCTTTGCGAAATATAAATCACCAAGACCAATGTAAACCTGAGCATTTTTATCATCCAATTCTCTTGCCAACAACAAATTATATTCTGCTTGTAAAACAGAATCTGCTGCAATATAGATATTAGATAAAGTCACAAAATTCTCAGGATCTTTGTCCATTTTTTTTCTTTTCAACAATGCATTCATAACACTCAGTGCTTTGTCAGTCCTATTTGCATTGGACAATGCAAGAGCATATTCACGATTCAATGCCGGCGAATCATCATCATTTTGCATGGCAAAAGCCAACACTGATACAGCTGAATCAGGTAATTCCATTTCCATATACACATCAGCTGCCATCATGAGAATGACATTATCTTTTCGAAATTGATTGACTACTTCGGGTGTATATCGTAAAGCTTCAACAAATTCCTTGTCTTCAATCGCTTTTTTAAATTGATCAAGAGTGCTTTGAGCAAAAAGTGTATTCCCGAGAAGCATCAAAACAATGAACAAAAACGCACGCATAAAGATAGACCTTAATGAATAAATATTATCTGAGTTTGAATGATATTGGAACTGACAACCAACAGGCAACAGGTTTCCCGCTTTGTAATGCAGGTAAAAACTGAGTTTTCATAACTGCATCGCCGGCTGATTTATTGAATAATTCAGAATCTGTTTTTTCAACTATATATCGTTTTACTGACCCATTTCTTCTAACAAGAACTCTTAATACAACTTTGCCTTCAAGGCCTGCTTTTTTTGCTAATTCAGGATACTCGAGTTTGTTCATTATTTGAGAATTATCAACATATGGTGGTTTATTAACAGATATGGTTTCATCTGGACTTGGGTCCGGATCTTTATTGTCTTTCACCAATTTTACATGTTGCTTTCTTATATCCAACATACCCGGATCTACTTTTAGAGCATCTTCAAAATTCATGAGAGCAGATGCTTGATCACCTTTTTTCAATGCTATATTTGCTAATCCGGCAGAAGCTTGCCAAACTCTAGCATTGAGTTTTTTTGCTTCACTATAAGACTTTTCAGCTTCAGGTATTTTACCTGCGGCAAATGCAACATCGGCAAATGCAAGATGATTCCATGGATCCTTACCAAATTCTTTGATGAGTGTTGATAAGATGTTCATTGCATTCTTAAGATCTTTCTTGGCTGCATACCATTGACCAATTTTTCTTGGTACTCCATAGTTATTTGGTTGTAACTTTTCCAAATTCTTATAAATGGATATGGCCGAATCTATCAATCCGGAACCTGCATAGATATCACCTGCAACTAAAAGCACATCCGGATTCTTTGGATTATCTTTCAAATCTTGCTGAATGGCTGTGTAAGCTTTTTGATAATCTTTGGAAGCCAATAATTTCTTGGCTTGATCTAAACCCGGAAATGCAAATACAGACTGAGAGGTAATCAAAGCAATACTTAAGTGTAACCATATTTTCTTGTTCATGCGCATTTAATCCTCACGAATTAGATTATATCTGGCATGAGTCGGCACGATTCCCTCTTTGAGGAGTATCTTTTGGACTTCGGGATCTTTTTCCATGAAGGTTGCAAAGCCCCAAGCCAGATTTTGTTTTTCATTTTTCATGTATGCAAATATAGGTACTATAAGTGGATACATGTTCTGAACAATGAACCCAGGATGCACTATTTGGGGTGGAATTCGTTTATTTGAAGAGTCCACATAGCCGATTCTTATTGGTTTTAGAGATGTATCCTTTAAAATATCGGACATCATACCTATAGCCACAGCTTTATTTGCAAGAATATGTCTTTTGAGTTGTATTCTATCTTCAATAATAGTGGTTTTCACTGGTAGCGATTTATCTTTCACGGAAAAATAATGCAGCAATGCGGCATATTCTGATGATTGCATTGAAGGTATTATCAAACGTTCATCCAATGTAGTTGATTTCTGAACAGTATTAATAGATGAACCATTTACATAATCCCGTAATTGTTTTATGTTCAGAGTATCTAAAGGTATGGTTTTATTTACAAAGAAGACCAATCCATCTTTTGCAATTTCAATTTGTTTAAATGGTAATTTCAATACTGTTTTAATTGAATCTTCATCACGCAAATAATCTCTGGATAGAATAACACAATGCGCAGAGTCTGCGAATAACATTGACATCCCTCTTCGTGCATTCACCGGAATCAATGTAATATCAGCATGTTCAAATACAGAATCATATCTTGGCTTTGCCGCAGAGATATAGGGGAACAAAATATCCTCGACATAAACTGTGTCTTTTCCTGAAACAGGGGTATCAATTTGTTCGTCCTGCTGTCCTTGTTCGCATGAAACAAAACATGTCGATAAGAGAATTATCAAAGAGATAAAGGGTTTAACTTTCATTGTGATTCTCATTTTCTTTAGAAGGGTAATGTTTTGTTTGATAAAAAAACCATGCTAATCGTAATATGCCGAAAACAATCATGGCTTTACCAATCCATTGAACTGATTCCCATTGAGCTTGAGACAAGTTCATAACATTGAACTCAATCAATAATCCTGCAATGACTATTGATGATCTAATTATAAGATTGAGTATGTAAATTGTTCTATTCATAAAAAAAGCGCTGGATGTCATTTGTAAAATAACACTCAGCGCTTGTATAATTATCAGATATTTTAACGAAGTCTAAAGACAATTGGAATGACAACCCACACTTCAACGGGTTGTCCGTTTTGAGTTGCGGGGGGAAATACCTGTGCCATAATTGCTTTGATTGCTGCAGGATTCAATAATTCGGAAGCAGTTTCTTCGATGATGGTTCTACCCGGTTTGGGGCGGCCATCTTTTCCAATCAACACCTTTACGCTTACTCTGCCTTCTACGCCTGCACGGCGAGCCATCTCAGGATAGACTACTCTTCTTTGCAAATCACCGAGTACTCTTGATACAACTTCATTATAGTCTTGATCGGTAACTATGAAATCATCCGGACTTGGTTCTTCCTCTTTCTGAACATTTAAACCTGCATCTGTAGGTAAATCATCAATATTCAATGCTTCGGCTTCACCAATTTGTGATGAGGAAGTTGAGATTTCATCAACTGAAGCAAAGACCTGATCGGGAGCAACGAGCGCATCCGGTACTGGTACAGGATTACCGGCTTGCGCCAATGTTCCTTGTATCACCACTTCAGGAGGTGGTGGCGGGGGTGGTGCTTCATTATTTGTTGGTGCATCAATCATGTCCAAACGAGCGATGCTGCGATATGGAGATTTATAGATTTTCTTTTCACGCGAGGCAAATACGAACACAGCTATCACTACGAACACGATAAATCCGAGTACATAGTAAAAACCACGAAGTGTAAAGAATTTAATCAGTTTCTGAACTTCAAAAGCACCATAGGGTTTTGAAGTAATAACTAAAGATTCCGGAGTTGCTAGTATCATAAGCCTTTGATCTCCTCTTTGTCTTTATCAGTCATCGGGGAGATTGTGAATTTTCTTTCTCTATTCAATTTTTCAGCTTGCAAAGCTTGAGTGATTTTAATCTCAGCAAGATTTAATTCATCCAAGATATTGACAACTGTTTCATAAGCAACATTTTCATCGATTTTAAGCACGGTGATCAATTCATTTTTCATGTCGAGATTTGATTTGATCGCTTTCGTGCGTAACTCTTTCAGTATTATTGGTTGCGGAATATCCATGGCTTGATTGTAAAATATCTTGCCATCTTCGCGAACGCGCACAGTAAACAACTTTGACTCAGCCACTTCAACATCTTCCGTTTCAGGAGGTACAGCCATATCCATCACTTGTGGTGTGGTTAATGTTGTAACAAACATGAAGAATGTCAAAAGCAAAAACGTAATGTCAACAAGTGGGGTCATGTCTATGCGAAAGCCCAATCGTTTCTTTGATTTTCTCTTACTATGTTTACCGCGTTTCGGCCTTCCGCCTCCACCGCCGAGTTCTCCTCCACCGGCCATGGTATCTCCTATTGCTGTTTATCGGTAACGAAATTAAATTGGGTTTGACGTGTTCTACGCATTGCTTCCATTGCATCGGCTATCCATTTGAATCGGATACGCTTGTCAGCATCAATTGCAAAACGTAACTGTGCCTTCTCGGCTGCAGTTTTCTTGGTGATATTGAAAGCTTTGGATTGTGTTCTAGATACACTTATCAAGGTTTCCAATTCTTCAATCTTCACAGTTTTAATCATTGCTTTGGAAGCTTCTTTCCGTTCAGGAGTCAACCATTCTGCCAATGATGGATCGTCTTTGATTGTCATCCATAATTCTGGATTTGCTACAGAGAAATAATATGCTGTATCACTAGGACGAGTTGAATCAATGGCAATACGAATGACCGCAACGTCTTTCTCAGGCAATTTTGCTGTATCTGCCTGTGTTTTTGGTCTCTTGATTTGAAATTTTTGTTCATTGTCCGCCTCTGACTTAAACTTGGCGGTAAACATGAAGAATGTCAACAAGAGAAATGTGATATCCACGAGCGGTGTCATATCAATGACAAAACCGGTTCGTTTCATTTTCACTTTAGGCATTTCTCAATCTCCTTTTTTCAGGTTGAATTTCGGGAAATACCCTCATCACTTCTTGGTTTTGATAGTCAATGTTTCCATGACAGTCAACACTGCCTCATCAATCATATATACAAAGTTGTCGACCTTTGTTGTAAAGAAGTTGAAAGCCAAAATTGAGATAATCGCTGCTCCAAGACCAAATGCGGTATTGTACAATGCTTCAGAAATACCGATTGACAATGCTTGTGCTGATACTGCTCCACCGCTTGCTCCGAGAGCAGCAAATGAACGAATCATACCGATTGTTGTACCCAAAAGACCGACCATGGTTGCCAAAGAAGCTACTGTTGAAAGAATAACCAAATTCTTTTCCAGAAGTGGTGTCTCAAGGTTCATTGCTTCATCGATTGCACGTTGCACTTCAGCAATTTTCTTTTCAGGATCAAAATTTTGATCATGTTCTACTTGAGCATATCTCTCAAGGCCAGAACGTACGATATTTGATAATGAGCCTTTTTGAGCTGCACAAGAGTCAATAGCTGATTTTACGTCATTTGCATTGATTTGCGCTTGAACATTTTTCATGAATGCATGCAGATCGCCTGTTCCGCGTGCTTTGCTAATGACTAGATAACGCTCTACAACATAAGTGATGGCAATAAATAACATGCCCAACAATGCTGCAACAAGTGGCCCACCCGTGTGAATTGTACCAAGTGTGTTCAAAGGATCGTGGCGCAAGAATCCATCTTTAAAATTCCCTGGTGCTCCCATGAAGAGGCCCCAAATGACAGCAGAGATTCCCAACCAAAGAAAAACAATGAATGAGTTGAATGAACGGAAAAGCGCATAGCTTACTCCGGCAAACGCAAATAATACGGCCGCAACTCCAATCACGACGTATGAGAACTGATCCATACTACTTCCAAAAAAGAAATGAACAATACTGTTTAATAATCAAAGTTAGGTTTCATCATTCGATTTCAGCAGAATGAACTAATGAAATCAATTATGCCAAATCTACTAATTTTTTTGGGACAGAAACCTGTTTTTCTGTCCACATTGCAAGAAATTTAGCCATGTTATGAGTTTATAATGCAGTATTGACCTCTCCCCACAATACCCTTTCTATACCAGACAAATCATGGACTTTATTCAATGATTGAGACAATGGTGCAAAGAAGTTTTCCACATCTTCCATTTGTCCATATCCTAATTCTAGAAAGAAAGCATGAACAGAACTATCGGAATACCCAATCAAATCTGAGATCTTCTTGTAAAATGCAAGCCCATCAGCATTATCTGTAAGGGCAACTTTGGGTTCATATGTCAATTCAGGTTCTAATTGAGCATACTCTCCAATGCTGATATATGGTGGATTTGAAACAACGATGCCTTGTAATGGATGCTCTCTTTGAAACAAATCAGCATGTTCAAAGATTATGTTTACTTTATGGGTTTGGGCATTCTTTTTGGCAATATCCAATGCTTCTGTCGAGACATCCACTGCCTGAATAACCGTATTTGTTCGATGTTGCAAGTGATGAGCCAAAGTGATTGCAATGCAGCCGGAACCCGTACCTATGTCAATGATGTGCAAAGGATCAGGTATAGATGCACAATATTTAAGGACCGTATCAATCAATGTTTCTGTTTCAGGTCTAGGAATCAAAACAGCTGGCGAGATGTCGAACTCAAGTCCATAGAAGTGCGCTTTCCCTAGAATATATTGCAGTGGCTCTCGCTTTGCTCTTCGAGAGCATGTTTCTCGTAAGATGGAAAGCTCTTTTTCAGTGAGTGGTCTATCATGCATGAGGTACAATTGCAATCTTGTACACTTCAAAACATCAGTAATGAGTAATTCAATTGTCAATCTCGGGCTATCAACCCCTTTAGCTCCAAAATACTCGGTACCCCAACGTATGATATCAACGACAGTCCATATGGATTTCCCTTGTGCAGACATTATGTTCCGCTATGTTTAGAACGTCCAAAATACTCCTGCAATGAACGCACCTCGGGTTGCTCATGCCTTGAAGCTTGCACTCCTGAGAGAGAAGCAAAAGCTGCAGCTAACGTTGTAAAAAATGGTACTGAATGCTTCAGAGCGGTTTGCCCCATGATATGTTCATCAAATCGAGCATATTCCCCAATCGGAGTATTGATAACCAATTGCACTTCACCGGCAACTATATGGTCAATGATACTGGGCCTTCCTTCATAGTGTTTTCTTACCCTTACGGTATCAATACCGTGCTCAGACAAAAAATCAGCTGTACCATTTGTAGCCATGATTGTGAATCCCAGATCTTTGAAGCCTGACATGATATCTGCTGCTCTTACAGTTTTTTCAAGATTACTCAAAGAAACAAACACGGTACCTTCTTTTGGTAATTTGTTTCCTGAAGAGATTCTGGATTTGATGATTGCTTTTCCATAAGTTACATCGATTCCCATTACCTCACCGGTGGAGCGCATTTCAGGTCCGAGAAAAACATTCGCTCTTGGAAATTTAATGAATGGAAATACAGATTCCTTTATAGCAACCCTTTTTGCAGAGAGTGAGAAATCTCGAACATCTATGTCTGCTAATTTTTCTCCAAGCATGAGTCTCATGGCTATTTGAGAGAGATTCACATTTGTGGACTTTGCAACAAATGGTATAGTTCGAGAGGCACGAGGATTTACTTCAAGTACATATATTTCCCCGTTTTGCACAGCATATTGTATATTGACCAATCCTATGACATTCAGCGCTTTTGCGAGTTTCTTTGTATAAGAAGTCATGATGTCAAATTGTTCATTCGAAATGGTATATGGTGGTAATACACAACTTGAATCACCTGAATGGACACCCGCTTCCTCAATGTGTTGCATCATGCCACCAATTACCACATGTTCCCCATCGCATACAGCATCGACATCAAATTCATATGCTTGTTCCAGAAATCTATCAATCAGGATAGGAGTATCAGGGAATTGTTTGCAAGCATCTTCAACATGATGTTTGAGTGATTCCTCTCTATAGCATATATGCATTGCTCGTCCACCCAATACATAGCTGGGGCGAACAAGAACAGGATAACCCACTCTTTCTGCAATGATTAATGCTTCTTCAACATTAAATGCTGTTCCCCAATCAGGACAAGGTATCTTCAATTCATCAAGTAAAACACCAAATCGCTTTCTATCTTCAGCCAAGTCTATACCGTCATGTGAAGTACCAATGATTGGTACATTGTGATCAACCAATTTTTTTGATAATTTCAATGGAGTTTGTCCGCCGAATGTGACCACTACCCCGTCAGGTTGCTCAAACTCTATGACATTCATTACATCTTCAAATGTCAAAGGTTCGAAATATAACTTTGTGGTAGTATCATAATCAGTCGAAACAGTCTCCGGATTACAATTGATCATAATGGTTTCATAACCAGATTGTCTTGCGGCAAAAACTCCCTGAACGCAACAATAGTCAAATTCTATTCCTTGCCCGATTCTATTGGGACCACTTCCGAGGATGATGATCTTTTTGTCATTGGATCGTTTGGCTTCATTTTCCGCATCATAAGTCGAATAATGATATGGTGTATCAGATTCAAATTCAGCTGCACAGGTGTCAACTGTTTTGAATACAGGAATTATACCATCGGATCTACGTCTCTGACGTACTGCTTCTTCGCTACAATGCATCAGTATTGACAATTGAACATCACTGAAGCCCATGGATTTGACTTCCCTGAGAATTTCAGATGGAATGGTATCAATAGCAAATTGTTTTGTCTTGATATATTCAGCTGCATCGACAATATCTCTACATTGCTCTATGAACCAAGGATCATATTTTGATATGCCATGAATTTCATCAGTGCTCATGCCAAAACGCAATGCATCGCATAAATCAAAAATTGATGTGGAAGTATGCTTTGCTAATCGTGATGGTAATGCTGTCATCAGCATTTCATTCTGATTGGAGTCAAGATACTCTTCTGAATCATATCCGAAACCAAATCTTCCTTTTTCAATAGATCGAAGCGCTTTTTGAAAGGATTCCTTGAATGTTCTTCCAATTGCCATCGCTTCCCCGACGGACTTCATTTGAACGCCAAGTATATCCTCAACATTTTCAAATTTCTCAAAATCCCATCTTGGAACTTTCGTGACAACATAATCTATCGATGGTTCGAAACAAGCCGGTGTCTTTTTGGTAATATCATTTAGAATTTCGTCAAGAGTATATCCTATTGCAAGTTTCGCAGCGATTTTTGCAATGGGAAATCCCGTGGCTTTTGATGCAAGTGCGGAACTTCTAGAAACTCTGGGATTCATTTCAATTACTATCATCCTGCCATCTTTAGGATTGACAGCAAATTGAACATTTGAACCGCCGGTTTCAACACCAATCTCTCTCATGATTTTGATCGAAGCATCCCTCATTCGTTGATACTCGCGATCGCTCAATGTTTGGGCGGGCGCAACCGTGATGGAGTCGCCGGTATGAACACCCATCGGGTGAACATTTTCTATAGAACAAATAATGACGCAATTATCCGCCGTGTCTCTCATCACTTCCAATTCATACTCCTTCCAACCAAGTATTGATTCTTCTATCAATACTCTGTGAACCGGACTGGCAATCAAACCTGATGTAACGATATCTTTGAATTCGTCCATTGATTTGGCTATTCCACCACCAGATCCACCCAATGTGAATGATGGCCGAACAATGGCTGGAAATCCAACACGATCAATGAGCAGCAAAGCTTCTTCGAATGTATTGACAAATCCGCCTTTGGGCATCTCAAGGCCACATCGCTTCATTGCTTCCAAGAATAATTCTCTATCTTCAGCCATTTTGATGGCTTCGACATTTGAACCAATAAGGCGAACATTGTATGTGTCAAGTATTCCTTTTTCATGCAATTGCATTGCTGCATTGAGTGCAGTCTGACCACCCATAGTTGGCAAGATTGCATCAGGTCGTTCTTTTTCGATTATTTTCTCGATGTACTCAGGAGTGATTGGTTCAATATACGTGGCATCCGCAAAGACTGGATCAGTCATGATGGTGGCCGGATTTGAATTTACGAGAGATACCCTAAATCCCTCTTCTTTCAAGACCTTACAGGCCTGAGTTCCACTATAATCAAATTCACATGCCTGACCGATGACGATTGGTCCGCTTCCGATTACCAAAATGGATTGTATATCACTTCTGCGTGGCATTCGATGATTCTAATGATGTATAGGAAGATTACTTGGCGGATACAAATATTGAGATTTGAAGAACCATATCCAATTATGGTGGATAAATCGGACTATATCACTCTTGTGGTGCCGAACTACCCTTTTCGAAGAGTGTATCGACAAAGGTATTCGCATTGAAGAATTGCAGATCCTCGATTCCCTCTCCAACACCGATAAATCGTACGGGAAGCTGTAATTCATGAGCTATTGGAATAATAATGCCGCCTTTTGCTGTTCCATCAAGTTTGGTAAGCACTATGCCGGTGATCTCAGAAACTTTGGCAAACTCTTTTGCTTGCTGCAAGCCATTTTGACCAGTAGTTGCATCAATGACGAGTAATACTTCATGAGGAGCATCAGGGATTTTCTTTTTCATGACTCTTGATATCTTCTCAAGTTCTTGCATCAATCCCAATTTATTGTGGAGTCTTCCGGCTGTGTCAATAATGACAATATCAGACTCTCTTGAAAGTGCAGCTTGGATAGTATCAAATGCAACTGCAGCAGGATCTGCGCCATGTTGCTGCTGAATGATGTCGACACCTGCTCTTTGAGCCCAAACCTCCAATTGTTCATTGGCAGCTGCACGAAATGTGTCGGCTGCACCAATCAAGACATTTTTACCTGCCTTTTTGAAATTAGAGGACAATTTGCCAATAGTCGTTGTTTTTCCAACTCCATTCACACCAACCATCATCATGATGAAAGGCTTGGCATCTTTTGATGTATAATAATCTTCTGATTCAGTATTGGAATTCGATTGCAATATTTCGCGGATTTCATCTTTGATCATGCCATAAATCAAGGTGGAATCGTCAACTGCATCCCTTTTGATTTTATCCTTTACTTGTTGCATGATATGCATTGTAGTGGCAACACCGATATCAGAGGTAATAAGAATCTCTTCAATTTCAGATAAAAGAGCTTCGTCGATGGTTCTGCCTGCTCCCAAAACAGAGAGTAATCTATCGACAAAAATTGTACGCGTTTTCTGAAGCCCTTCCTTCAATTTGGTTATTCCGGTTGAATCGGCAATTGAAGTAAATGTCTTCTTGATTGAATCAAATAATCCCATTAGCTATTCCGCATCGAAATGAACATACGTTTACCGTAATGGATGAGTGAAAAAACGATCAGTCCTGTGGATATGGCATAGAGCACTACCTGGATATTCGATTCAACTTGGAAAAATGCTCCAAGAAGAACTAAGCCAATCCAGAAAACTGTTGCTTTTCCAATGAATGTTGAAGGTAAAACGACTTGCGCTTTATTGGCAAAAAACAATCCTGCCAATACAATCAATACATCTCGTCCGATTACAAGCGCAATATACCAAATCGATAAGTCATCAGTGGTCATGAGTGCCAAACATGTGCTCCCCACAAAAAGTTTATCAGCTATTGGATCCAAAATCTTGCCCCATTCAGTGATTTCATTTCTGGATCTTGCCATATAACCATCCAACAGATCAGAAACATATGCGATAAGCGCCAATCCATAAACCCATGATCGTGGAAAATCAGATATGATGAATACATACATGAATGGTGCAAGCAACATTCTTGAAATGCTCAGCATATTTGAAATTGTCCACAATGCTTTAAATGGGATATTCATAGTATCATCTGATAATCAGTAATGGGTGAAGTTGAACAATCCCAAATGAAGTATGAATCAATGGAACATATATGCCGGATGGACTATTAGAAATCAGATTATAATCCAAAGTGATTCGATGAATGTCAACAGGATGCGTTCTACCATATATATCGAGAAACTCAATCGATTGAATCGCGATATCACGATTTGTTATCAATACTCCGCTCCCGCCAAAGGGGTGTGGTCTTATCTCAAATAGTGAAGCGAATCTATTTGAAATAATGCTTGCCTTAACATCGATATTGCATTTCGTCAGTTCATCTGCAATGAATGGTTTACCGAAACCGATCAAAGGATATATCAATGAAGAACAGGTATCTCTGAATATGATTGTATCACGCCAGATCCCTATTGAATCTGGTGAGAAACAGATATTAAGCTTCAGTGAATCAAGAGGTTTAATCAATATGGGGAATTGACTCATCGGCATGGAGAATTCAATGTTTCGCCTTATGTAGGGCAGATCGAGAACATAATCCGAAATCGCATTTTTGTTGGTGAATGTTAATTCGATGCAACTTTTGGAACCTATGACGGTAGAATCAAATTCTAATATCTTTTTTCCCGACACAGATGCAGACAAATAATTATCAAGATCAACTTTTTCAATCGTGATTGTATCAGAATATACTTCACACCCAAGTGAATCAATCAATCTCACATTATATCTTCCCGCTTCTTTTACAAAGATTGATTGTTTCGTTTCTCCAGTATTCCAAGCATATGAAATATACCCTGAAGGTGCAATAAGTTCTGTTGAGTCAGCATTGCACAATATTGGTTTTCCCGCAATCTGTATCGATGGACTTGGAGCATTCGACCATGTGATTGAAGGTATAATTAATCGACGCGAACATTTTAGACTATCATAAACATCTACATAGAATCCTGAAGGATTAGCTTGCTTATTGAATATTCTTGTCTTTGTTTGAACGCCATCATACCAAAATAATGAATCATATCTACCTTCAACCGATATGGTAAGCTCATCATTGCCGCAAAGTATTGTATCTTTTTTGACATTCAATTGTGCTTGTACAGGAGGATTATATTCAATTACAACAGTATCAGTTATGGTTCTGCAGGTTGGTTTATGATATGCCCTGGCAATGACTGTAGTATTTTTAGTAACCCTTGCTGAATTCCCGGTATTTCCGCCTATATTCCATGTGACATTCTCAAATTCATCAGAAACATTTAGGTTAACTGTATCACCAACACAATATGGTTTTGGTGGTGCCTTTATGAATGAAGCCGGCAAATCAATATAAGAGAACATAAACAAACCTTGTCCTGCAGCCCATCCCAAACTATCATTCACAAACCATACATCGTCGATATTTGCATTATCCAATCCACAATTGATTTTTGTCCAATCTTTGCCGGAATTTGATGTAAACAACACTTCTGCTTGATCACCGCAAATCCACCCCTTCTTTTCATCTATCAAAAATGATCCAAACATTGACTTATTTGTTGTGAACTGATTCCATGTTATCCCATTGTCTGTTGTAAAGTTTGCACCGCCATAATTTCTGATACCACCGAAACAGTCATCACCTGAAAATGGTGTGAGAAATGAATTCTTGACATGACTTATTTCTTCTGCCCATGCTCTTGGCCCTGCTATTGTTGCAAAAACATTCCAGGATCTTCCACCATTTTGAGTTTGCCACAACAGACCACTGGAAACTGCATATCCGAGTCCATCTTTCGCATAGAGGATCAAATCTGCAAGACCTGTCTCATCTTCATAACTTTCAAATACCGACCATGAATTACCGCCATTTGTAGTACGGACAAATACTTGCGCGCTTCCATTGCAACCACCACCGACATACATTCCATTGTCTTTGTCAACAAAATAACATCCCCAAATCTGACTCATATTGATAAAACTGGAGATATTCGTCCAACTGATACCACCGTCGATAGTTTTAAATACCCCGCCTGGACCAGAGGTGAAACCATGTTTCGAATCAACAAAGTGTATACTTTCAAGGAAAGGTCGACCTTGAATTATGGAAGCATTCCACGAATTCCCTCCATCAGATGTGATGGCTATATGTCCGTCAAATCCACATGCCCAGCCATATTGAGGATTTGCTGGGAGAAAAAATACATCTAGAAAATAACCATTGGCAATGGATTGCGGAAGGACTGCCTTTTTCCATGAAGGTACCCTTTGTGCATATATGGAAATGGTTCCCAATACATATACAAAAAGCATATACCGTATGATATTTGATGGATTGAATATATGTGAAATGTACATATGATTTCCGGATAAACCCATCCGCAAATTAGTAATTAAACACCGAAACCATTTCTTTATTAAACATGCCATTCAGGCATTCACAGAATAATTGATGATTATTTGCTTAAATAAGCTGAATTTTAGCATTGTTAATGACAAATTATAGTGTATTTTGTCCTTGTAAATGATTCATGCTCTTCACCCCCAATCAATATCGAGCGACTCATGAACGAAACATCCATAAACAGAAGAGATTTTCTTCGCGGAAATCTCCTTTCAAAGAAAACAGAACAGCCACTTGCTGATTCGCTTGCCCCTTATACAAAACCTCTTGATAAACGTACGGCCGGCCATCTTCTGCGACGTCTGTCATTTGCACCAACACAGAAGCAGATAGATTCGTACATAGGTAAAACCGCCCAAGAAGCAGTTACCATCTTATTGGGAGATCCTGAAAAAGAATATCAACCAACAACAAATCCCGGCTGGATAAATTCTGTCACAGAAAATCCCTATGGAGCAGATATTTACACCAGATTCCAAATAGAGGGACAATGGCGAAGTTATCATAGTGATTTACAAAGCTGGTGGATAAAGCTCATGATCGGAGAGAATGCACCGAGTGTAGAAAAACTCGTGCATTTTTGGTCCAATCATTTCACCACGGAATTTTCTTATGATGATGCTTATATACCGCCGCAGATTCTCTTCAGACAACTTGCGATGTTTCGAAAGAATCGACTTGGTAATTTCAAGCAATTCGTTGAAGAAGTTACGCTTGATCCCGGAATGCTCATTTATTTGGGTGGCAATCTCAATACCAATCGGAAACCAAATGAAAATTATGCTCGCGAATTGATGGAACTCTATACCACCGGCATAGGTCATTATACCGAAGGAGATGTAAAAGAGGCCGCAAGGGTATTAACCGGATGGAAAGTTGCACGATACAATGATGAACCTGCAAGAAATGGTATCTATAATTCATATTTCAATCCTGCTGATCATGATACAGAAGCAAAACAATTTCTAGGAAGATCGATACCTGCCAGAGATCCAGCATTCAATACTGAATATCTGGTAAAAACCGAAGAAATTCGCCAACTGTTGAATATCCTTTTTGATGTTCGTAGTGTTGCAATAGGCCGATTTTTAAGCGCCAAGATCTATAAGTATTTCTTTTACAGTAACCCCGGATATGATGCAAACACATTCATTCAAGCATGCGGAACATACTTCAATGAACAGGAATTTGAATTATACCCTCTTTTTCATGCTATGTTTTCCAGTGAACATTTTTTCAGTGACCCAATCATTGGCGCTCAGATAAAAAGTCCGACTGAGTTGATGTGCGGTATTTCACGTTTGTTAAACAAGAGCATTATACAGATACCTGCAAATTTATCAGCGATGGATGAAATCTTGATGGATCCTCCAACAGTTCAAGGATGGGAAGCACATCATCGTTGGATAACCACAAAAACATTTCCAAATAGAATAAAATTTGGCAGAGATGTAGTCACTTCATTTTCAGATGTAGAATTGATAGCCTATATCAAAACATTTTCATCATTCGATGATCCATCGCAATTAACCAAGGATATCGTTGAATTATGTTTTCCTGTCATACCTTCGCAAGACATTCTACAAGTGTATACAAAGGAATTGCTACTACAAAATCAACCTGATTATGAGTGGGCAGAAATGCTTAAAGGAACTTCTGCTGCAGCCAGAGGCATACGAGCTTTATTGAATGCAATAATTAAAAATCCAGCTTTTCAATTATGTTAATGTAACCCGGAGACTTTCATCATGAAACGTAGAACTCTTCTTAAGGCCGGTGCATTAGCTGGTGCTGCAGCATCATTCGGATCTATACCAATTTTTGCTCAAAATCCCATTCATGCTTTAGGTGCAGCTGGAATTGATAATGATGCGATTCTCATTATTATTCAAATGTTTGGCGGCAATGATGGACTAAACACAATCATTCCTGCCGATAATCCTGAATATGTCAAAATAAGACCAAATATTTCTGTACGAGTCGACAATCCGGATACTACTAAAAGGCCTCGAAGGATACTGAATTCAGATGTCTATTTTCATCCGGCTCTAGTTAACGGGGTTCATAGAAATGGTTTTCTGGGTCTCATTGAAGAAGGCAGACTTGCAGTCATTCAGGGAACAGGATATGAAAATCCAAACCTTTCACATTTTAGATCGACGGATATTTGGCTGAGTGGTCTCAATGATTCAGGACCCGAAACCAGATTAAATGAAGGATGGGTTGGAAGATTGTTTGAACAGCACTATCCTGATTTCCCTTTGGTCATGCCCGATCATCCTTTATGCCTTCAACTTGGTGGTTCGCTTTCCATGTTGCTTCAAAGTGACAAAGGAGACATGGGGCTTGCAATTGGTGATGTTGATCAATTTGTGAAAGAAGGAAGCACGGATTCGGATTTCCCCACTATGACCGGAAAATCTCCATTTGACAATGAGTACAATTATATTCGATCCATTGCAAAAAAGGGAGATATTTATAACAAAGTCATCGAACAAGCTTGGGCAAAAGGAACAAATTCTCCTGGAATTGACTATGCAATTGCAAATGGAGCTAAAGGTAGTTTGGTGAGGCAGATGGGAATAATTTCCAAGCTGATTTCCGGCGGACTCAAAACAAAAGTGTATTTAGCAAATATTGGGGGATTTGATACACATGTCCAACAACAAGACACGTCAAACAATGGACAACATCCCGCATTGCTCAATCAATTGGCGAATGCCATCAGCATGTTCATGGATGATGCCATCAAGCAAGGATTTGCAAATCGTGTTGTTGGATTAACAGTTTCTGAATTTGGCAGAAGACCCTATGAAAACGGATCAAATGGTACAGATCACGGTACAACATCCGTGCAATTTGCATTTGGGACGAGAGTCCAAGCAAATGTATTTGGAGCAAACCCGGACTTCTCTGATTTAGACAGAAACGGTGATTTTGCCTTTGATTTGAATCGGAATATCGACTATCGCAGACTCTATTCAGAAATCATACAAACATGGTTTGGAGGATCAGCTGATGATTCAAAATCCATATTGAGAGAAAGGGTAGTACCTCTTCCCTATTTGCAAAGTCCAATTTCATCAATCAATGATCCGATTCTCGCTTTTGGAAATACAGGAATCCGCTATTCTGAAAATCTCAATGCGCCAAATGATGGGTATATACATTTTGAAGCTTCAAAAGACTGTATGGTACAAATCCGATTCTATGATGCATTGGGAGCTTATGCAGGCACCTTGCTTGATGCACATGTACAAGCAGGAAGGCATGCAATACCAATAGATCTGTCGACATATTCATCAGGAATGTATATTTGCGAATTGTCCTCGGGGCAATACAGGCACACAACATCCATATTTGTTCGCAAATAAACCGATCATGAAACTTCTATACTTTTCTCTCATCACGATACAATTTCTGATGAGTATGTCTTCTGTGCATTCGCAGCAGAAGAAATCTGATAAATATCAATTGGCTCTCACATATGAGCAACAAGGGGATTTCCGTAATGCCGCTCGATTGTATCAAGAGCTATATGCAGATTTTCCGGAGCAATTCACTTATTTTCAAGGAGTTGCACGTTCATTATCAGCATTGCAGCGTTATCCTGAATTAATGCCACTCATCGAAATTGAATTGGGGAAAAGGCAAGAAATTGATCTTTTATGTCTCGCATCAATTACTGCCAAGAAATCATCACAACATCAAAAGTCTCAACAGTACTTCGATATTGCACTCAACAGTGTCGATCGGCTGACAAATGATGCAGAAATCGACAATGTAATCCGCCTTATCGCTCAATCACAATCAGACATAGGTTCCTTTACGAATGCTATATCAGCATACATAAAAGGACGAGGCATGGTAAAGGGTTTCAAACAGGCTTATGCTGATGAATTAAGCATGTTATATGTACAGATTGGCAATGTAGAGCTTGGAATAAAAGAAATAACAAATCTATTCAAACAGCAACAACAATATGGCATCATACAAGGGAGAATAGCCGCTTTGCTCATTAAGCCGGAAGCCGAATCCATTATCAATGCCGAATTATATTCCCTTGCGAAGCAGGATTTTGCTTTTGCCAAAGTGTATGTGTGGTTTCTTAGAGAAACAAAGAAGTTTGACGAAGCATTTATTCAAGCACTGAAGATTGACAATGGTTTGGGATTGCAAGGAAGAGAAATGTTGGAATTTGCCGATATAACCTTAAAAGATGGTCAACTCGATATCGCAATGAAAGCCTATGGGAACATCCTCGATCGAGGAAAAAACAATCCACATTTTTCAGCTGCATTGTATGGGTATGCCAAAGTTATGGATCAACGTTTGCAAGCGAACTCAGAAAACGGAGCTATAACCTCAAAAGAGATTCGAGAAATAATCAATCGATACAATGATATACTTGCACAACAACCCAATGGACAATTTGCTTCTGAATGTATGTATAGAATTGGTGTTTTGGAATTATATTTCATGAAAGATTCCGATCGAGCAAAAGAAGTTTTCATGAATATTACGAACATGTACAAGCAATATCCTATTAGTGCGGCTGCATCCAATCAGTTGATAGATATTGCTTTGACTGAAAATGACATTGATATTGCAATTGTACTTGCAAACAACACAATACAAACATATCAATTCATCAATCCGGATGAAGCCGACAAAGCACGATTTCATTTGGCACAAATTGCCTTGTACAAAGGAGATATTGACTCTGCAAAGTCATTACTTGTGGTTTTGGCAGGTAAAACAGAATCAGATATTTCAAATGATGCCTTGGAATTATCCCTCTTTCTTGAGCAGAATAAGCAGTTTCAAGCCGGTTTGATACTATGGGGCAAAGCAATGCTTGCATTGAAGCAATATAGAATTGAAGATGCCGTAACGATTTACAGAGAAATAATCGGCATTACAAAAGGTACCGAATTAGCTGAGCAGTCACAATTACGGTTGTGCGAAACATTGAAAGATCAAAAAAACCCGAAAACATTGGAAGAGGCGCAAATTTTCTTGAAAGAATATCCCGAGAGCATTCAAACGGATGCAATTCTTTTTCTCATTGCTAGCATATATATTGAACAGAAACAGAATGCTCAAGCCATCAATATACTGACAGATATACTTGTACGATTTCCTACATCGAGATTTGTAAGAAAATCAAGAGAGCTTATACGATCTCTTAGAGGGGACAGTTGAATCACAAATCAAATGGATTGTCATCCGGATCTTCCAATGTATCTCTTTCTTCATCTGGATGAACTTTTTGACTAATGAGACCGAATCCGGCTCTTGCAATTCCCAATAACAAGTACCCACACATCACATAGAACAATGCTTCTCCTTTTGTGTAGATAGTGATTGCAAATGCAATGATGCCCAGGATAAAAATGACTGGTCTTTCCCTGAAGGCAGAAATGGTTGGCTTTGGAATATTATCAAACTTAATCGTACTTATCATTGCCAGTGCAACAATTATGACCAATATTGTTGTACAAAGCAATACATACTCGGAAGGTATGAGTCCCGATGGCGCTATGAACATTCCGTATGACACCAAAATCAATGCACCGGAAGGTATTGGCATACCAGAGAAATACAACTTATCTTCAAACCCGGACAATTGAACATTAAACCTTGCCAATCTATAAACTCCTGCAAGAGCAGAAAGCGATGCTATCAAGACACCTGTTTGTCCAAGCACATGCAAAATGGATGAATACAACAAAAATGACGGTGCAACCCCAAAAGAAACAGCATCGCATAGAGAGTCCAGCTCAACACCCAATTCACTCGTGGAGCGCGTCAATCTTGCCATGGCGCCGTCCAATACATCGAACAAACCCGCAAAAACAATAAACATACCTGCTCTTTGCATATCGCCTTCCGATATGGATACAATCGCTGAAAAACCTGAAAACAAGTTAGCTAGCGTAAAGAGATTCGGTATGATGGATCGCGTTATTCTCATTGATTGAATGATCTATTCGACATTTGTATTCGGCAAATATGGGAGAATTTCAATCAAATACTGTGCAGCATCTGCAAGTTCTTCTCTTGACCCATTATTTTCTATCAAGAAATCCGAATGCTCTTTTAGGATTTCATCACCAATTTGAGTCAACATTCTACTCTTAATTTGTTCTTTGGACATCCCTCTATCCTTCATTAGACGAGCTAGTCGGATTTCAGGATTGGTCAAAACCCCAATCACATAGTCGAATCCATCTTCGAGATTGGATTCAAACAAAAGCGCGATATCAACAATAATAACATCATGATCCTCTGCCAATGTACCTGCTTTTTCAAAGACATGATCCAATAGAACGGGATGCACTATGGCATTGAGATCAGCTAACGATTGTTGTTCTTTATCGTTGAACACAATTGATGAAAGCAGTTGGGAATTCAATGATCCATCCTGATTATATAAATCCTTTCCAAAGCGCTTCATAAGGTCCTCTTTCACATGTTGATCATGTTCCATGATGAACCGTGCTTCCTTATCAGCATTAATGACCGGATAGCCTGCCTCTTCAAAGATTTGAGCAACAGTTGATTTCCCTGACCCAATGCCACCGGTTAAGCCGATTAGGAGTGGCTCACCTTCGATTTCATGATTTTGTTGATCAGTTAGGTCTACATTTTGCATGGAATGGGAAACGAATTGGCGGAATGAAGGAATATTGATGTTGCCATCACTGTTAGAATCATTGGTAAATCTACGGAATTTCGCTAATTTGCCATTATTCCATCACCTATGATATTACACACCGCTTCTAGGAGAACAGTAGATGAAAGTTGACGTCGTGATGCCAAAAATGGGCGAATCCATTCAGGAAGGCAAAATTTTACGCTGGTTGAAAAAACCCGGCGATAAAGTCGAACGCGACGAGATCCTCTTGGAAATTTCCACGGACAAGGTAGATACCGAGGTACCTTCACCTTCGGCCGGCATATTGACAGCGATCTTGGCACAAGAAAACGATACAGTAGAAGTTGGAACAATCATTGCTGAATTAAATACCGAAGCTTCAGCTTCCATTGCTACTCCTTCTCCCCAACCGGCGGCACAGCCTGCTCCCGTGCAACAAGTACCCGTACAAACCGCGGCGCCAATAGCTGCATCGAGCGGTGCACAAACAGATGTAGTGATGCCTAAAATGGGAGAATCCATTCAAGAAGGAAAAATTCTTCGATGGCTCAAGAAGCCGGGTGATAGTGTTGAAAGAGATGAAATTCTACTTGAGATTTCAACAGATAAAGTTGATACTGAAGTACCATCACCAATTGCAGGTACATTGACTGAACTATTGGCATCTGAAGGCGATACCGTTGAAGTTGGAGCTGTGATTGCACGTTTGGGTTCTGCGGGTTCTGCAGTTGCAACCAATCAGGCACAGGCACCAGCACCAGCACCAGTATCACAATCAGCTCCTCAATCAGTTCAGACTCCACCCACGCCTATACAAGTTGCGCCTGTTCATAATGATCAATCCGCTCCTATAACATCAATACCCAGAACAAGTGGATCAAGGTTCTATTCTCCATTGGTACGCAATATAGCAGAAACCGAAGGTATTTCACTCCAAGAATTGGATGCGATCACAGGTTCAGGAATGGAAGGTAGAGTCACAAAGAATGACATACTTTCTTATATCGGAAACAGAGGTTCTGCAAAGGCAAGTCCTTCGGTTCCGAATATTCCTGCACCGGCACCGGTTATTGCGACTCCCGCACCAGCTTCTGCTCCCGCAGCGGCACCTGTTCAGACTTATGTGGCAAAACCTGCAGACTCTGGAACATTGGCTCAATGGGGGCAAGATGTGGAAGTAATTCCAATGGACCGCGTTCGACAAATCATTGCTGATCACATGGTTCGTTCAAAGCAAACATCACCTCATGTGACAAGTGTCGGAGAAGCTGATGTTACGCAGTTAGTTAACTTCAGAGAAAGAAACAAACAAGCTTTTGAACAGAGAGAAGGTTTCAAGCTTACGCTTACCCCATTTTTTGCCAAAGCAATCATTGATGCAGTAAAGCAATTCCCTCTTGTGAATGTAAGTGTAGATGGTAGCAATATCATCCGCCATAAGAAAATCAACCTTTCCTTTGCGACTGTATTGAATGATGGCAACTTGATTGTACCAGTCATAAAAAACAGCGACATGATGAATCTCGGTGGAATTAGTAGATCCATCAATGATCTTGCACAAAGAGCGCGTGGGAAAAAGTTATCACCTGATGAAATTTCGGGAGGTACTATTTCCATGACAAATATGGGAGCATGGGGAAGTCTTTTTGGTACTCCTGTGATTAATCAACCTCAGACTGCAATCATTGGTATTTATGCCGTACAAAAAAGACCGGTCGTTCGAGAGGTGAATGGAGAGGATTTGATTGCAATACGTCAAATGATGTATGTTTCGATTACTTATGATCACAGAGTAATCGACGGTGTACTTGCATCATCATGTCTTAGAGCAATCGTACAAAATCTCGAAAAAATGAATGAATCAACAATTGAGTTTTAATTGATTCAATCCATGTTCATATCGATTATAACAATATTGGCCCTGATTCTTCAGATTGGGGCCTTTGCCCTTCATTTTCACCCAGAACAACGTGATCATGAGCAACTTTCTCTGGACAAGAAGCAAATCGACAAAGCACATCATTGTGATTTATGCGATGCAATCATTCAAATTGCTTCTTTTACTACAGAAGAAATAGCACTTGTCAATACTTGTTCTTTATTGCCTCATATTGATACCCCTTTCCAATCCGTTCACGCCCTTTTTTCTGAAAGAGCTTCCTCCCGAGCTCCTCCAACTGTGTGATTCATAACTGAAATTCACATTTTTGGAGCAATATCATGAATCATCTCAATGGTATTGTGCTTTCTCTTTCCCTATGTTTGATCCCTCTGCAACATGTAGTTGCTCAAACACGAATTCTACATATCAGCACAATACATATTCAACAGCATAGTAAAAAACCATTGGCTTCGGTTAGAATAGCCTCTGGGAATAGTGGTACATTGACCGATAATACCGGTCATGCTGATTTCATAATTTCAATTTCAGATCATACACTCAGCTTTTCAAAGGCAGGCTATATCGGTGGTTCCATCACCATTCCTGCTTCAGTCAATGATACTTCACTCACCTTCATCATGCAACCCATTTCTTTTCAAGGAAAAGCAGTGCAAGTGACCGGTGATCGAAATTCGGTGTATGGAATCGCCTCACAAGATGTGAATATCATTAAAAGCGAGACATTGGATAAACACAGAGGTCAAACGCTTGGAGAAACACTGAAAAGAGTAACCGGACTACATACATTACAAACAGGACCAAGTATTTCAAAACCTGTATTGAGAGGAATGCATAGCCAAAGGCTGTTGATAGCCAATGCAGGAATTGCACAGGAAGGTCAGCAATGGGGTTCAGAACATGCGCCGGAAATCGATGCATTTTCCATTGGATCTGTAGAAATATTGAAAGGTGCTGCAGGTGTGGAATATGGACCCGGAGCCATGGGTGGGATGATACGTATCATTCCTCCGGACATTCCGGATACAGCACACTTTTACTCATCATTGACATTACAAGGACAGACAAATAATTGGCAAGGTGCAATTTCTCCATCACTTTCCTGGGGTACTCGTTTTTCAAATAATGATGCCTTTGGTTTGCGTGCTCAAGTGACCGGAAAACAAGCCGGAAATGCCAAAACTGCCGATTATGTTCTTGGAAATACAGGCTTTACCGAGTTGAATGGTCAATTGCAAGGTAAATATGCATTCTCAACCGGCGAGAATATCCAATTCACGACAAGTTCATTCAATACCGAACTTGGCATTTTCAAAGGAAGTCATATCTCCAATGCAAGTGATTTACTGAGAGCAATCGAAAGTGGTCATCCACTTCAGAGATACGATTTCACGTATGACATTGGATTTCCAAAGCAACAGATCAAACATCAACTTTTGAGCATTCAGGGT
>Ga0172373_10000496_pt1 | contig 64461 bp, 57 predicted proteins | sample Lak10m_2_FD_114546 | JGI IMG/M metagenome (GOLD analysis project Ga0172373, IMG submission 114546) | Freshwater microbial communities from Kabuno Bay, South-Kivu, Congo - kab_092012_10m | ecosystem: Environmental > Aquatic > Freshwater > Lake | place: Democratic Republic of the Congo... | reverse complement strand
GTGGTGTGGTGCCAGGAGGAGCCGAAGAACAACGGCGCCTGGTTCTTCGTCGAGCCGCGCCTGCGTGAACTCGGCATCACCGCCACCTACGCCGGCCGCCCCGAGGCCGCGTCGCCGGCGACGGGCAGCCACAAGCGCCACGCCCGCGAGCAGGCCCAGCTCCTCGGCGATGCGCTGGGGATCCACCTCGAAGCTGGCCACTGACGGCGAGATGAGCACGAGCGACCAACGCTCGGCAGGCGAGGACGATGTCAGGGCCCCCGGCCACGACATCGTCCTCGTCGCGTTGAACGCCCGCTGGTCGCACGCGTCGCTGGCGCTGCGCTGCCTGCAGGCGAACCTCGGCGACGCGCTGCGCCCGCGCTCGGTGCTGCTCGAGCGCACCATCGACGACCGCGCCCACGACGTCGTCGAGGCCATCCTTGTGCACCGGCCCCGCGTCGTCGGGCTCAGTGTGTACATCTGGAACGCCACTCTCATGCTCGACGTGGCGCGCATCCTGCGGGCCGTCGCCGAAGACGTCGTTCTCGTCGTCGGCGGCCCGGAGGTGAGCCACGAGGTGGAGGCCCAGGCCCTCTGTCGGTTGGCGCATCATGTGGTCACCGGCGAAGGAGAGGTGGCCTTCCGCGCGATCTGCGAGCGCGTGCTCGGCGTGGCGCGCGACCCGCTGCAGCAGCAGCTGCCGTGGCAGGTGCCCGGCGGGAGCCCGGAGCTGTCGACGGTGTCGTCGCCGTACGACCTCTACAGCGACGACGACCTCGCCCACCGCACCATCTACGTGGAATCGTCGCGGGGCTGTCCGTTCTCGTGTGAGTTCTGCCTGAGCTCCCTCGACGAGAAGGTGCGCCTCTTCGACACCGACGCCTTCCTCGCGCGGATGGAGCGCCTGATCGAGCGCGGGTGTCGCACCTTCAAGTTCATCGACCGCACGTTCAATCTCAAGATCGACGTCGCCAGCCGCATCCTGCGCTTCTTTCTGGACCGCATGGACCGCGGGCTCTTCGTGCACTTCGAGATGGTGCCCGATCGTCTGCCCGACGAGCTGCGACAGCTGCTCGCGCAGTTTCCGGCCGGGCGGGTGCAGCTCGAGATCGGCGTGCAGACCCTCGACGACGAGACCGGCCGGCAAATCAGCCGACGGCAGCAGGTCGACAAGCTCTTCGACAATCTGGCCTTCCTGCGCACCGCGACGGGCGTGCACCTGCACGTCGACCTCATCGTCGGCCTGCCCGGCGAAGGCCTCGCGAGTTTCGGCCGCGGCTTCGATCGGCTGTACCGCGCGCTGCACGACGGCGACGGCCGGCCCGGCGGCGAGATCCAGGTGGGCATCCTCAAGCGCCTGCGCGGCGCCCCCATCGCCCGCCACACCGACGCCTTCGGCATGGTCTACGCGGAAGACCCGCCCTACGAGGTGCTGCAGACGGCGGCGATCCCGTTCTTCGAGATGCAGCGCCTCAAGCGCTTCTCCCGCTACTTCGACGTCGTCGAAAACGCCGGCCGCCTGCCGCAGACGACGCGGCTGTTGATGACCGCGCAGCCGTCGGCGTTCTCCTCGTTCCTCGCGTTCTCGGACTGGCTGTGGGCAGAGACCCGCGCCACCCACGGCATCGCCCTGCCCCGCCTCGCAACGTTGATCGCGCAGTTCCTCGTCGAGGTGCAGCAGCTCGACGAGACCACCGTGCATCGCGCCCTGCAGGCCGACTTCGGCCGCGAGAAGCTGCCGACCCAGCTCGTGGCCGGCATCCCCCGTCGTCAGCAGCAGCGCCTGCGCTGACGGCGACGACGACGCGACATCAGAAGCCCTCGACGACGAGGGTGACGGCGAGCGGCGGCCCATCCTCGGGGGCGTTGGCGGCGAAGAGGTCGTCGCAGCGGAGCGTCGCCTGCTGCTGGCCGACGCGTGGCGTGACCTCGACGCGCAGGGTGGCCGGCTCACCAGGCAAGGCCACGGTGGCCTCGGGATCGTCGACGATGACGAAGGTCGGGTCGCCCTCAAGCACCGGCGTGAAGAAGACCTGCGGCCTCAGGCCGTCGGCCGGTCCCGTGGCCCCCACGACGACCTCCAGGGTCGCAGTGACCTCGATCGGCAGGCGCACGACGTCGCCGCGGCAACCCTCGAGGTCGGGACAGGCCGCCACCGACGGCCGGCAGCGCAGCGGCCCGCCGCTCGCCTCGGGCAGGAACAGCTCCACGACGCCGGTGCTCAGCCCCACGAAGGGAGCGCCGCCGACGTCGTCGTCGACGACGCAGTCGACGTCGACGACCCGGCCGGGACAGCCGGTCGACAGCAGCGCGACGACGACGATGGCGCGCCTCATGGCTGCACGCCCTCGACCTGCAAGGTGATGCCCAGCGGCTCCGCCGGGACGTTGAGGGCGTTGGTGGTGATGAGCACCCGAGCCGAAGTGACGGCCTCGGCGGTGGGACGGATTCCGACGAAGATGAACGCCTCGCCTCCGTTCGCCGGCAACGACTCCGGAAACGGCGGCAGGAGCGTGAAGGCAGCTCCAGTGCCTTCGCCGAACGTGACGTCGATGAGCTGACCCGGGTACCCATCGGTGATCGTCCGCAGGCCCACCGCGAGGGTGGCGTCGACGCCAATGGGCAACTGGACGGGCGCACCGACGCAGTCGTCGAACGCAGGACACACCTCCACCGACGGCCGACACCGCAGCGGTCCGCCGCTGTCTTCATCGAGAAACAGCTCCATGCCCGAGCGGATGGCGACGAGGCCCTGCTCCGCGACCGCGACCCGATCCGGGTCGTCGTCGACGACGCACGGTCCCGTGTCGGGGATGCCCGTATCCCGCGGCCTCACCGGACACGCGGCGGTGGCCATGACGACGGCAACAATGACGACGAGCTTCACGGAAGCACCCCTTCGACCTGCAGCGTGACCGAGAGCGGTGCACCGTCGGCTGGCATGTTGCGCGCGTCGGTCTGGATCCGCAGTTCGGCGCTGATCACACCTTCGGCCGACGGCGTCACGGCGACGAGGAGGAACACCTCCGGCTCGTCGAAGGTGAAGTCCTGTGGTGTCGGCTCGAGCAGCGTGAACGCGGTGCCGCCAGTGAGAGCGATGTCCACGAAGTTCACGGTGACGGTCGTCTCCTCGGCAACCCGACGAACGCCGACGGCAAGGACGGCCTCGGTGCCAATGGGGACCGGGACCGGTGATCCAGCGCAGTCCGCCAGGGCGGCGCAGGGCTCGTTCGACGGGCGACAACGCAAGGGTCCCCCGCTGTCGACGTCGAGGAAGAGCTCGATCGCCGGTGGCGGAATCCGCACGAGGGCCTCGCTCAGCGCGAGCGTCGCCGTCGCCGGATCGTCATCGACGAGGCACGCAACAGGCGGCAGGCCACCGGCTGCTGGCGGAGCCTGGATGCATCCGACCGAGGAAACGCCGACCACGAATGCCATCAGCGCGCGATGTTGATTGCTCCCCATGCCACCATCGTGCCGGGGCGACGACGACGACGCCACCCTGATCTGCCCGACCTCGAGGACGGTCAGGGCAGCTCGAAGGTGACGTGGACGATGGTGAGGATGTCCTTCTCGAGGGACGTCGTGTCGTTGTTGCCCTGCCAGCTCGTCTCCGTCGAATTGGCGGGGTTCACGTTGATGACGCCCATGTCGGCGCGCAGCAGGCGGCCGATGTGGCCACCGCCGGCGGCGGCGAGGATCTGGTCGGCGCGGGTGCGGGCGTCCTTGCTGGCCTCGGCGAGCATCTCGATCTTGAGGTCGGCGAGCTTCGTGTAGAAGTACGACGGCGGCAGCGAGCTGAGCTCGACGCCCTGCTCCAGCAGCGTCGTCACCTCGCGGGAGACGCGCTCGACGCGGGCGACGTCGACGCTGCGGACCGTGATGCTCTGGGTACTGCGCCAGCCCGCCGACACGGCGCGCTCGATGCGGTTCTCGCCGCTGCCCTCGTACTGCGTCTCGAAGCGTTCATCGGCCGACGCCGACGACACCCGGATCTCATTGTCGGGCACGCCCTGGGCCTTGAGCCAGGCGCGGGTCTTCTCGACGTGCTCCTTCAAGAGGCGCACGCCGGCGACGCGGTCCTTGTCGGTGGTGTGGATCTCGGCCGTCCACTCGATGAGGTCCGACGTGATGCGCCGCTTCGCCGAGCCCGTCACCTCGATGCTGCGGGTCTCGTCGCGCGTCTTCACGTAGGTGAAGGCGAGGGCCGCGATGAGGGTCGAGACCATCATCGCCAGCGACATCGGTGACAGCAGGCGAAAGGCAGGGGTCTCGCTCACAGTTCCTCCACGGTCACGACGGCGACGAGGACAGAACCCGTCAGCGGTGGTGCTTCTTCCAGGTGCGCCAGGCGATGCCGACGATGGCGCGGTCGCGCACGAGGTAGCGCTCGTACATGCGGCCGGGCTCCTGCACGAGGCGGTAGAGCCACTCGAGACCCATGTGGCTCATCCACGGCGGGGCCCGCTTCACGGCGCCGGCGATGAAGTCGAGCGATGCACCGATGCCGAGGGTGACGGCGGCGCCGAGGTCGTGCCGGTGCCGGTCCATCCACAGCTCCTGCTTCGGCGAGCCGAGCGCCACGAAGACGATGTTGGGCTTCGCGGCGAGGACGACGTCGATGGCGGCCCGGTCCTTCGCCGGATCCTTCTCGAAGCCAAACGGCGGGCTGTGGCAGCCGGCGACGATGAGGTCGGGATGCTCGGCCTTCAAGATGGCGGCGGCCTTCTCGGCGATGCCCTCCATGCCGCCGAAGAAGAAGCACGACAGGCCCTCCTTCGCGGCGCGGGCCACGAGGGGCCGGATGAGGTCGCTGCCCGAGATCTTCGCCGGCACCGGCCGGCCCATCGCCTTCGCCAACCACACGAGCGGCTTGCCGTCGGTGAGGCTGAGGTCGGCGTCGTCGTAGACCTTCTGCAGCGCCGGATCGGTGTCGGCCATGACGACGTGATCGACGTTGGGGGTCACCACCATGCCGCCGTCGCCGGCCCGGCAGAGCTCGACGATGCGGTCGAGGGCGCCGTTGAAGTCGACGATGTCGGCGTGGATGCGCCCGAAGGGCACCTGCTCCACGTGCATCGCCCGCTTGTTGTTCGTCACCGGCGTCGCGCCCGGCGTCGTCGTCGTCGTCGTCGTCGTCGTCGTCGTCATGAGGGGCGCCCCTGCAGCAGGCCGGCCACGGCCGCGTCGAAGTCCTTCATCCGCAGCGGCTTCGACAGAAACGCGTCGGCGCCCACCTCGAGGGCGAGCGCGTGGTCCTGCACCGCCGAGCGGCCCGACACCACGATGACCGGCAGCGAGCGCGTCTTGTCCTCTGCCCGCAGCGTCTCGATGACGGTGGCGCCGCTCATGCCCGGCAGCGCGAGGTCGCAGACCAGCAGCGACGGCGAGAACGACGCCGGCACCGGCGGCACCGTCACCGTCATCGGCACGGGGAGCCCGAGCACGAGCAGCCCGGCCTCGCCGGAGCCCGCGACGACCACCTGGTGATCGTGCTTCTCGAGGTGTTTCTGCAGGAGCCGCGCGGCGGCGGCGTCGTCTTCGATGATCAGGACCTGGGCCACACCTTGATCTACCCCGTTCACGACGCGTCGGGCCACTGCATTCCGTCGCCGTCGCGGACCGCCGCCACGTCGGGAAAGAGTCCATCTCGGTGGGTGCGCCACAACGCCATGAGGCGCTTCGCCGCCCGCTTCGCCGGCCCCGACGCCGACGGCGACGCCACCACCATCGTGAGCAGGTCTTCCGCCGACGACGGCGCCGCGTCGACGGGCCCGAGGGCGTGCACGGCCTTCACGAGGGCGAAGACGCCGGCGTCGCCCACGTCGTCGGCGAGCAGCTCCACGAGGGCGGCCCCGCCCCAGTAGCAGTGCTGGTAGCTGCCGTGCCGGTCCATCTCGGCGCAGGCCCGCTGCAGGCTGAGCCCGTCGCGACGGGCCCGCCCGGCCCCGGTGCGAAAGCCGATCGCGAGCTGCTCCGCCGCCACCCGGCGCTCCCGCCGCCCCGCCGCCACCGGCAACACCTCCTGGTGCCACGTCGTCAGCCCCTCGTTGAACCAGGCGTCGGCCCGCCGCACCGGCGGCAACAGCGCGTGGCCGAGCTCATGGGTCAGGACCCAGCGGCCGCCGTCGTCGTCGACGTCGTCGTGGTCGCTGTCGACGGCGCGATCGGCCACGAGAAAGACCGCGCTCGCCCCGCCGCCGCGGCCGAGGAAGGCCGACAGGATCGGTCGCTCGCCGTCGCCGGGCCACACAAGCACGAGCACCCGCGCCACCGGAAAGCGCTGAAGTGGCGCGGCGACGTCGTCGATGGCGACGTCGAGCCAGCGGCGCAACCGCTCGTCGTCGACGCCGCCGGCGGCGAGGCGGACGACGTCGAGGACGCCACCCCGCCGCGCGTGCGCGAAGCGCCCGGCGAAGGCGCCGAGGGCGGCGTAGCTCTGCAGCGCAAAGGTGCTCGAGCGCACCTCGAAGCGCCCCGGCCCGAGCGGCGCAAACGGCAGCGCGACCTTCGCGTCGTCGTCGACGACGAGACTGCCGGCGACGACGCCGCGCGGCCACGGCCGCGGGCGCCACAGCCACACGTCGGGGCTCACGAGCAGCGCGCGGCCGACGACGGCGGCGAGGTCGCGCCGCTCGATGGCCCGCGCCGCCGCCTCGACGTCGACGTCGAAGGCGACGCAGCCACCGGGCGGCAGGCCGGCGGTGTCGATGCCGTCGTCGAGGAGCGGCAGCTCGCCGACCACCGCGCCGTCGCCCGACACCGCCTGCGGCGCCCCCACGAGGTGCCGCAGCGCCGGCCCGTGCTCGGGCCCCACCCGCGGCGGCGGCGGCCCATCGAAGCACAGCCGGGCCGCGATCACGCCGACGTCGACGTCGACGCCGGGCAGCAGCCGGACCTGCCAGCGGGGCGTCGACGGCGGCGGCCGCCGCGGCTCCCGGGTCCTGCGCGCGACCACCTCGTCGTCGACGTCGCCCGCGATCTCGCTCACCGGGGCCGATGGGGCGGGCCGGGGCGCGCTGGCGCAGCCGCCGCTGAGGGCGACGACGGCGACGACGACGGCGATGACGACGTGGACGCGACGCCGCACCGGCGTCGCGGGGGGCGCAGCGGCTGACGGCACGCCGTCATCCGCTGGCCGATGGGGCGCCACCCGGCTCAGGCCCCGCGGGCCTTCAGCAGGCGCGCGAGCTCCTCGCGGATGATGGTCTCGGCGAGCTCGGGGACGACCTCCCAGGCGATGCGCTCGACGATCTGCCGCGCCTCCGCCGAGAGGGCCTCGCGCGACGGGGCCTCGCCCGTCGTCGCCGCGATGGCCGGCGCCGCCTGGGCGACGACGGCGCTCACAGCCGCCGCCACCGACCCCGCCGCCGGGGCCGGCCCGGGGCTGGCCGCGGCCGCCGCCGCGATGGCGTCGAGGCCGAGCTTCGCGGTGACCTTGGCCGCATCGGCGGGCGCCGCCGCCGCCATCGGGGCGGGCGTTGGCGTCGACGAGAAGGCGGGCTGGGGCGTCGGCGCGGCCGGCTGGCTGAAGCCGAAGTCGGCGTCGTTGAGCTCGACGTGCCCCGACGACGGCGTCGGCGCCTGCTGCGGCATCGGCGTCGGCGAGCGCGGCATGCCCTGCCCCGGCGACACGGCCGTCCAGCCCGAGGGCGTGACGGTCGCGACGGAGGTCGGCGAGCTGAGGGGCACGGCCGACGGCGGCGTCGACGTCAGCGCGGCCGGCGCGGACACGGCCGGGGCCGGGGCGGCGGGCGCCGGCGGCTGCGACAGGGCGGCCTCGAGGCCGAAGGGATCGCGGGTCGGTGCCGGCGTCGGCGCGCGCGGGATCGCCGAGGGCGCGACCGGGATCGGCGGCGTCGACGGCGGCGCCACCGCCGGGCGGGGCGGGAACGACGGCGCCGGCGGCCGCGGCAGACCACCACCGAGGCCGGCGAAGCCGCCGAGCGACGGCGGGCGCGGCATGTTGACGGTGGCGGCCGTCGTCGTCGGCGCGGCCGCGACGACGGCGGTGCCGGGCGCGGTGGCGGCGACGCCAAGGATCCCACGGACGCGGTCGAGGAGGGTCGCGCAATCGAACGGCTTCTGCACATGCGACACGACGCCGGCGGCCCCGCCGCGGGCCTCGTCGTACGGGTTCGCCGCCGCCGACAGCAGCACGACGGGGATGCCGCTCGTCGACGGATCGGCCTTCATCGCCGCAGCGAGGTCGTACCCGCTCTGATCGGGCATGGTGTGGTCGGCGAGCACGAGGTGCGGGCGCACCTCGCGAATGCGGGCGAGGGCTTCGTGTCCGGAGCCCGCCTTCACGACGGTGAAGGGCTCCTTGTCGAACACGATCTCGACGGCTCGCTGGATGGTGACGCTGTCGTCGGCGACAAGGATCGTGTGCATCGCGGCTCCGGCTCCAACTGGCACGCCGACGCGGTCGTCGGCGGCGGAGCATGTGTAGCCCGATGACGTCGCCGCGGACAAATGCCTGACCTCCTGGCATGTCGTCCACTTCCCTACACGGCGCTTCCTCGACGACCCGGTCGCGATTGCTGGTAGGTTCCGCGCGATGCCCGACGCGTCCCTGAAGCTGCCGGCCCCCTTCGGCAAGTATCTCCTGACGAACCTCATCGCCGTCGGCGGGATGGCCGAGGTCTACCGGGCCAAGATCTTCGGCGCCTCCGGCTTCGAGAAGGACATGGTGGTGAAGCGCATCCTGCCGCGCTTCGCCCAGAACCCGTCGTTCGTGCAGATGCTCATCGACGAGGCCAAGATCGCCGTGAGCCTGAGCCACGGCAACATCGTGCCCATCTACGAGCTCGGCGAGCTCGACGGCGGCTACTACATTGCGATGGAGTTCGTGGAGGGTCGCACGATCCTCGACATCCTGCGCGACGCCCACAGCAAGAAGGTGCCGATCCCCTGGGCCCACTGCGTCGGCATCGCCGCCGAGGTCGCCAAGGGCCTCGCCTACGCCCACACCCGCACCGACAACGCCGGCCGGCCCCTCGGCCTCATCCACCGCGACATCAACCCGCGCAACATCGTCATCACCCGCGGCGGCGAGGTGAAGATCCTCGACTTCGGCATCGCCCGCGCGTCGACGAAGCGGCACCAGACGGCCTCGGGCGTCATCAAGGGCACGCCCGGCTACATGTCGCCGGAGCAGATGTACGGCCACAGCATCGACCAGCGCAGCGACCTGTTCTGCGTCGGCATCATGCTTTTCGAGCTGCTCACGCTGCGCCGGCTGTTTCCGGTCTGGGACGTCGCCGAGATGCGCCTTGTCTACGAGGCCGGCCCCATCCCGGTGCCGTCGTCGCTCGTGCCCGGCATCCCCGCCGACGTCGACGCCGTCGTGATGAAGGCGCTCGCGCCGAAGATCGAGGACCGCTACCAGTCGGCCGCCGACCTCGAGGAGGCCCTGCGCACCGCCATCGCGAAGGGCGGCGTCGCCGTCACCGCGTCGGGCCTCGCCCGCACCCTGCAGGCCATCGACGACGCCCCCGGCCCGCGCGCGCCCCGCACCCAGCCCAACGCCGGCGACGGCACCGCGCCGATGGTGTCGGCGGTGCAGTCGAAGCAGCAGGGCGTGGCGGGCCTCGCCCAGGCGGCCACGGCGTCGCCGGCCCCGCAAGCGCAGCCGCAGTCGCTGGTGGCCCCACGGGCGACGCCGGCGCCGGCCGCGAGCCCGAACCCCGGGCCGGGCAACGGCCCGCCCAAGACGCAGCCGATGCCGGCCCCCAAGCCACCGGCCGACCTCGACGCCCCCCACAGCTTCGTCATCTCCCTCGCCGAGCCCCCGGGCGGTCCGGCGCGGGCCCCCGAGCCACTGCCGGCGCTGCCACCCACCAACGTCGCCGCCAGCCACCCGCGCACGCAGGTCCTCGCCGTGAACCAGGGCCTCGCCTGGTCGCAGAACATCGGCAACGACGCCGAAATCCTCGCCATCGCCAGGGCGATGGGCACCGCCCCGGGCCAGGGCCGGCGGACCCTCCTCGTGGCGGCCGGTGTCGCCGTCGTCGGCCTCATCGTTGGCGGCGTGTTCTTCGGCGACGAGGTGAAGGGCATGATCACGCGCGCGGTGACCGGCCAGTCCCAGACCCTCGGCGTCATCGTCGTGAAGACCCGCCCATCGCCCGAGGACATCATCCTCGACGGCAAGAGCCGCGGCGCCGGCAACAAGAAGATCACCAACATCGACGTCGACGTGCCGCACACGATCGTCGTGAAGCCGCGGGGCATGCCGGAGATCCGGGCCGACATCGCGCCGGCGGACTTCAAGGACGACGAAGGCACCCGCACCTGGACCCTCGAGAAGGACCTGCTGGCGCCGCCGACACCCGCGCCGTCGCCAGCGCCGCCAGAGGGTGGGTCGAAGTAGGACAGGGTCCTACGTATTCCGCCGCAGATCCGTCCGCTTGCGAGAGATGTCTGCGCCGGTGCGATACGCTCCGGATGACCGACCGATACTTCGGACACGCGGGGCCCTGTCATGCCCCGCCCGAGATGGAGCTCACATGGTCCGCACGCCACAGACGATTCCCGGCATCCTCGGCCTGACGATGAGCGCGCTCCTGCTCGCCGTCGGCTGCGGCGACACGGAGTTCATCTCCGTCGAGCGCCCCGACGATCCGCTGCGCCCGGTGGGCGAGGCGTGCACCGTCGACAGCCAGTGCGAGGGCGGCCGCTGCATCGGCGGCGTCTGCAGCGACGGTGGCTGCCAGAACGACGACGACTGCCGCGACGGCGAGATCTGCGTCTTTGGTGAGTGCGAAAACGCCGACGACTTCGCCTGCCAGACGGACCAGCGCCCGATCATCACGGTGACGCCGGCGTCGCTGTCGTTCGAGCAGGTCTCGCTCGGCCAGTCGGCGGACCAGACGGTGACCATCGGCAACGTCGGCGACTGCCTGCTGACCCTGCAGGTGATCTCGTTCTCGCAGAACGCGAGCCCCGACCTCTCGTGCAGCCCCTGCTCGGCGGAGTTCTTCCCCCAGCGCGTGCCCCCGGGCCGCACCCTCGACGTCACCGTCACCTACGCCCCCACCACGCCGGGCGAGGCCGCCGGCGACCTCCTCATCCGCGGCGACGACGCCACCGCCGGCGCCGACGGCCTCGTGACCGTACCGGTGAGCGCCACCTACGACGGCATCCCCGCCCTCGTCGTGTCGCCCCTCGAGCTCTCCTACGGCTTCGTGCCCTTCACCGCCGGTGGCGGCGGCGGCGGCTCGCGCACCGAGACCATCACCATCACCAACCAGGGCACCGGCAGCGCCGTCCTCGAGCTCGAGCGCCTCTTCCTCGACCGCGAGCAGGCCTTCACCATCTCGGCCGTCCGCCAGGGCACCGAGCCCGTGAGCCTCGACGCCATCGACCCCGAGAACCCGCTGCTCATTCCGCCCTTCTCGGCCGACAACCCGCTCGCCGTCGTCGAGGTCGACGTCACCTTCACCCCGACGGACAACCGCGACTTCGTCGACGAGCTCGTCATCCGCCCCGGTGGCATCGCCGATGACCAGCGCGTCGTCGTCAACCTTTCGGGCAGCGCCCTCGGCCCGCCGCAGATCGAAGTCACGGCCCAGCGCCTCGAGTACGGCACCGCCGGCACCGGCGCGAAGGTGCTCGGCTCGGTGGACTTCCAGCAGGTCACCGTGCGCAACAACGGCCAGAGCGAGCTCGTCATCACGCCGGCCATCGGCGGTGGCAGCGCCGCGTCGAACTTCAACGTGATGCCGGCCTTCGTGCCGCCGATCGCGCCCGGCGGCGCCGTCATCCTCTCGGTGTTCTTCGCGCCGACGGAGCCCTCGGACCTCGGCAACGCCTTCGCGCCAACGCGCCCGTTCGAGGCCGCCCTCAACATCACCTCCAACGACACCGACCCCGGGAGCGACGTGCTGCGCTCGGTCGCCCTCGTCGGCTGGGCCCGCTCCTCGGAGCAGGACCAGATCCTGTCGGTCGAGATGGAGTTCCAGAACGCCGACAACTCGTGGGCCGGCTCCGACTTCAGAAACGTCGACCTCGCCATCGACAACCGGCAGAACCTGCTCACCTGTTCGAAGCCGATCATCGTGGGCCAGGGCGGCGTCACCTCCATCTCGCGCGACCTGTGCGATGAGTGGGGAGACTTCACCGCCCTCGAGGTGGCGCAGGGCCGCAGCGGTCTCGGACAGGTGAGCTGGATCGGCCTCGGCGCCTTCGAGGAGCCCGAGCGTGTCGTCGTCCGCGGTCTTGGCACCCAGGGCGGTCAGGGCCAGCTCTTCGACGTCCGCGTCGACTACATCGAGGACTGCGCCAACATCCCGAGCGGCCTGCTGTCGGACATCCTCGGCATCGGCACCAGCGTGCTGCTCGGCGTGCTCGGCGGCTCCATCGGCGTCCCGATCGCCGTCGACCCAGGTCAGATCTCCAACACCATCGCCAACAACTGCTTCGACCACGAAGGCAGCACCGTCACGACGCGCATCTCCCTCAACGGCACCGTCGTCGCCTCGCCGCAGACGCGCCTTGGTGCGAAGGGCGACTCGCGCATCGTGGCGACGATGAAGCGCGACCTGGGCGCCTTCTGCTCCTGCACCGCCGGTGTCGGTGGGCCCGACATCCAGTGCCAGACCGCGTGTCCGTGACAGCGACGCCGAAGGAGAACGAATGCTCCGCCACCTGACGGTCATGCCGCGTGTCCTCGTCAGCAGCGTCGTCGCCCTCGCGGTCGGCGGGGTCGGCGGCTGTCCGTCGGAGGTCGCGGCCCCCGGCTGCAAGGGCGACGCCTGCAAGCCCACCGAGGAAGACACCGAGCCCCCGCGGCTCTTCGTCGACCCGCCGTTTGGTCTGGGCTTCGACTGCGTGACCATCGGCTGCGACACCGAGCGCCGCATGGTCGTCGAGAACCGCGGCGGCGGCACCGTCTCCCTCGTGCTGTCGCGCCTCGCCGTCGACAGCTCGGCGGACTTCACGCTCCGCACCGGCACCGGCGACGCCCTGCCCTTCGACGAGGCGTCGGCCGTCGCCATCACGCCGACGACGCCGCTTGAGCTCTTCGTGCGCTATGTGCCGCGCGACGGCACCGCCGACCAGGGCACCGTCACCCTCGACTGGCACGACGCGAAGGTCGCCTTCGAGGACGCCGTCCTCGAGCGGGTCGAGCTGCCCTTGTCGACGCGCGCCCTCGGTGACGTGGCCGCCACGCCGCAGACGACGCGTCTGAATTTCGGTTTCGTCCCCGTCGGCGGCAGCGCCACCCGCAGCGTTGTCGTCGACAACACCGGCGCCGGCGGCGTCCTCGGTGTCGGCCCCGTCGCCCTCGAGGACGGCACCCCGGCCGTGTTCGTCGAGCCGACGGCGGGCGCGTGGGCCGAGCAGTTCGCGAACCCGGGCGAGAGCGCCGAGGTCTTCGTCGACTTCCGCCCCGACACGGTCGGCACCTTCACCGGCGCGGTCCTCGTGCGCAGCACCGACGGCGCCCAGCCGGCCCTCCGCATCGAGGTGGCCGGCACCTCGGTGCAGGAGCCCGACGCCGAGCCCGACACGCGGACGATGGACTTCGGCGCGATCCGCGTGAACACGACCCGCACGCTGCCCCTCGTCATCGAGAACCGCGGCGGCGCGCCCCTCACCCTCACCGGCAGCGTCGTCAGCGGCGCCGACGTCACCCTCGACGTCCTCACCGCCGTCGAGGTGGCGCCGCTCGAGCGCGCGACCTTCCAGGTCAGCTGGTCGCCGACGGCGGGCGGTCCGCTCAACGGCCAGATCGTGTTCGCCACCAACAACCCCGCCGAGGCCCAGGTCACCGTCGACGTCACCGGCTTCTCCAACGCGCCGGTGCTGGCGTCGAACCCGGCGGCCGTGAGCTTCGGCAACGTCGTGCAGGGCTGGACGACGGAGGCCCGCGCCTTCGAGCTCCGCAATACGGGCTTTGGTGAGCTCACCATCTCGTCGCTCTCGTTCGAGGTGGGCAGCTCGAGCCAGATCCGCTTCGCCGAGGTGCCCACGCTGCCCATCAAGATCTCGCCCGACGACCCGCCGGTCATCGTCAGCGTGTTCATGGAGGCGAGCGTGCTTGGCACGCAGAACGCGACGATCCTCGTCGGCACCGACGGCGTCGACGGCCCCCTCGGTCAGGGTGGCATCGGTCGCCTCACGGCGAGCGGCGTCGTCGTCACCTGCGAGGTGGGCTGCCCGATGGTCAACGGCACGCCGTCGTGCGGCACCGGCGCCTGCACCATCGGCAGCTGCAACACCGCCTTCCACGACGCCGACAACAGCTTCGCCACCGGCTGCGAGTGCGGCGAAGACCTCGTGCCCGCCGGCGCCGGCGCCCGTCGCGACGTGCCCGCCACCTGCGGCGGCCTCAACCTCGGCACACTCAACGACAGCGACAACCCGCGCAGCACCACCTTCTCGGGCACGCTGCACGACGAGACCGACGTCGACCTGTTCTTCTACCGGGCCAACGACCAGTCGCAGTTCCTCAACGACGACTACGGGGCCCGCGTCGACCTCCTCAGCGGCCCTTCGGGTCTGCGCCTGTTCGCGCGCTTCGCTGGGGCAGGCACCGGCTGCGGCGGCGAGAACCAGCGTGCCGGTCCGGTCGGCGTCGGCGGCGGCCTGCAGGGCCGTGGCAACAACACGAGCGACAACAGCGAAGACGTGACGGTGTGGGTCGAGTGGGCGCCGGGCTTCCCGCCCCAGTGTGCGAGCTACTCGGTCCGCTTCCGCGCCGACAACGACAACTGACCCACTGATCGACGCCACCTGTGGAGAGCGCAGCGGTCGGCGAGCAACCTCACCCCGCGCTTCGCGCTGCCCCTCTCCCTGAAGGGAGAGGGGCTACCGACAGCGAGGGTCTCCCTCTCCCTTCAGGGAGAGGGGGCTGGGGGGGTGAGGTCGCACGAGGTTGTCGGCATCATGCCGCGGTGTCATGCCAGCGGCATGGCCTTCTCGAGCATCCCCGATATCGTCGACGTCGAGATCCTCCGCGGTCGCGACGCCGGGCCGCATGATGTCCCCGCCTTCCTCGTCGAGGTGCCCCACGGCGCCGACGAGCGGAAGCACTATGAGCGCCTGCGGTCGCGGATGGTCGGTGCCCTGCCCGACGAGTTGCACGCGTTCTTCCACATCAACACCGACGTCGGCGCCTGGGCCTATGGCCGGCGCGTCGCCGAGCGCCTCGTCGCGCTGCAGCCCACACGCAGCGCCGTCGTCGTGCGGAGCCTGATCCCGCGCACCTTCATCGACTGCAACCGCCCGGCGACGAAGGCCGGCGGCGACCTCGGCAAGGGTGGCCTGAGCGCCGGCATCCCCGCCTACGTCCGCGACGAGCGCGACCTCGCGCTGCTGACCGATCTGCACCGGCAGTACGTCGACGTCGCCGGCGCGGCGTTTGCGGCCGTCTGCGGCGGCGGCGGCCTCGCGCTCGTGCCCCACACCTACGGGCCGCGCACCCTCGGCATCAAGGCCGTCGACGACGACATCGTGAAGAACCTCAAGTGGGCCTGCGAGCCCGAGCGCGAGGCGACCTGGCCGCTGCGCGCCGGCATCGACCTGCTCACCCGCGACGGGCAGAAGAACGAGCTGTCGCCGCCGGGGATGGAGCAGGTCCTCCTCGAGGCGTTCACTGCCGCGGGCTTCTCGACGAAGGCCAACGACACCTACTACGTCCACGAGTCCAGCCTCGCGTACACGTGGTCGACGACGTACCCCGGGCAGCTCATGTGCCTCGAGGTCCGCCGCGACCTGCTCGTGCCCGAGTGGCGCCCCTTCGAGGAGACCTTCGCCGCGCCCGAGAAGTGCGAGCGCGTCGCCGACGTCCTCGTGCCCGTCCTCGATGAGGCCCTGCGCGCCCGCGGCCGCTGACGGCTCCCGCGACGACGACGGCTCCGACGACGGTTCCGAAGATGACAGCGACGCGCGCTACTCCGTCGGAAACGGCGACTGGTGCGCCGGGTTCGTCGTGAACGACTCGTCGGCGAGGCCGTCGCGCAGGAAGGCCAGCAGCGCCGCGCGCTCCTCTGCGGTGAGCGTGAAGGGTCGCACGAGGGGGTTCTTCACCGGGCTGTCGGCGCCGACGCCGGCGTGCTCGCCGGTGAGGGTGCGGCCACCGGCAATGTAGTGATCGATGACGTCGTCGAGGGTGCCAGCGCTGCCGTCGTGGAAGTAGGGCGCCGAGTACTTCAGGTTGCGCAGCGTCGGCACGCGGAAACGCCCCATGTCGCGTTGCTTGCCGGAGAACGCGAAGAGGCCGGTGTTGGGCTCGGGATACCCGCCGTTGCCGTCGATATTGTACAGACCGTTGTTCTCGAAGGCGGGCTCGGTGACGGAGCTGCCGGCGTCGACGAAGGCGTTCGTGAAGAGCAGGCCGCCGTGGCAGTGGTAGCACTCGGCCACCTCGGAGTTGAACACCTGCAGACCGAGCTTCTGCTCGTCGGTGAGGGCGTCGGGCTCGCCGCCGTAGACGTAGCGGTCGTAGGGGGCGTTTCCCGAGATGAGCGAGCGCTGGAACGACGACAAGGCCTGCACGATGTGGGCGTCGTCGAAGGGGTCGGCGACGTCGGGGAAGGCGGCAGCGAAGAGGTCCGGGTAGCGGGCGTCGGCCTTGAGGCGGGCGATGATCTCGGGCATGTGCGCGGCCATGTCGAGCTCGGCCGGGTGATCGGCGAACATCGGCACGACGGCCTGCTTCTCGAGCGTGTCGAGCAGCGGATTCGCCCACGTGTACGTCGACATCCAGCCGACGTTGGCGAGCATCATGCTGTTTCTGGGCACGACGTCTCCGGTGCTGCCGACGGGCGTCGCCTTCGCGTCGGTGAAGGCACGGGCAGGCTCGTGGCAGCTGGCGCAGCTCTGGGTGCCGTTGCCCGAGAGGCGCACGTCGAAGAACAGGTGGCGCCCGAGCTCGATCTTCTCGGCGGTGAGGGGGTTGTCGGCCGGCACGCGGGGGGCGGGAAAGCCCGGCGGCAGGGCGATGGCGAAGTCGACGACGTCGTCACCGTCGCCGTCACTCCCGTCGACGGGGGGCGGGCAGGCCGCGAGGGTGAGGGTCGCGAGGCCCGTGAGCACAACGAGGGGAGCGCGCATCCGGTCCTCCGCGGTCCGAGGCTGCCCGGCCAGACGCCCTGCGGGAAGTGGGTCCCGCAGGGCCGTCCCGACGTCGTCAGGGGACCGCGCTGAAGAGGCTCTGCGGGGCGACCATGTCGGCCTCGCCGTGGGGCAGGCCGAGCACCTGGGAGAAGGGCGTGGTGCACTCGGGGTCGGTGGGACCGCTCATGCAGCCCTTGACGGGATCGTCGGCAACGGGGGCGGCGTCGAGGGCGATGCCCTCGAAGAGGCGGGCGAAGTCGACAGCGACGCCCTTGTCGACGGCAAAGCCATCGAGTTCGACCTCGATACGGTTGGCATTCAGGCAGGTGGCCTGGCCCGGCTCACCGGAGCAGACGGTGCTGCCGAGGTGGAAGAAGCTCGTACGGCCGCTGGCGTCGACGGCGACGTCGACCTTGAGGAACTTGTAGCCGCCGGTCCAGCTCCAGTACATCGACTGGATGTCGAGGGGCGCCTCGGCGGCGGCGACGTCGAGGTGGTTCTCTTCTTCGGGGACGCCGATGAGGAACGAGATGCCCGTGACGCCGTCGAGCGACGAGACGCGGCCGGTGAGCGTGGTGTGGGTGTCCGGGCTGCCGGTGTCGCAGCTGTCGGTGTCGCCGTTCTCGAAGTCCATCAGGGCCACCGAGCCACGCTGGAAGGCGTTGTCGTCGAGGGTCACCGGGCGGAACTCGGCGCCGGCGATCAACACGACGTCCTGCACGTAGAAGCGGGCGTCGAGGAAGGTGACATCGACGTTGTCGCTGCCGAGGACGAAGTCGCCCGCGCAGGCGAAGGGGGCACCGTCGACGAGGCCGACGAAGGGGATGCTCACCGGCACACCCTCCTCGCCCTCGCCTTCACCCTCGCCCTCGCCCTCGCCCTCGCCCTCGCCTTCGCCTTCGCCCTCGCCCTCAGCGCCGTCGGCGGGGGGACAGCCCAGCAGGGCGAGCGGCAGGGCAGCGGCGAGCGACATCGGCAAAACAAGACGGCGCATGGATGAACCTCCGGGTCACGCTGGTGTAGTCGCCCAGACAACGATGAGGATGCGACACGGGGTCGCAGGGCGTCGTGACGCATTCCCCGCCTGTCGGATGAACGATGACGCCCACCCCGACGATCGGAGGTGGGCGTCCTGGCACACGCTGACGAGGTCAGGCGGCGTAGTAGACCTTGATGGTCTCGATGATGTCCTTGAGCATCTGCTGCACGGCGGCGTCCTCGGGGTGGCGCACGACGATGTAGCCATCGCCCTCGTAGGAGTCGCTCTTGGGAGCGCCGACGTCGGGGATGCGGGCCTCGCAGATGAACTTGCCGTAGCGCTGGTAGATCTCCTTGAAGCCGGTGGCGCCGGCGACGCGGCCGCGGCCCGTGCCCCGCAGGAACGCCGTGCCGACGGCGTACTTGCGCACCCACGGCCCGTCGAAGGCACCGTCGACGAGGGAGCGGCACCACGCGCGGTAGATGTCGACGTCGTGGCAGTAGGAATTCATGATCGAGATGTTGGCGCCGGCCGGGCGCTGCGCGATCTCGCCGATGGCGACGCTGCCGTCCTTGCGGCGGAACCACTCCATGTGGGTCATGCCTGCCTCGAGGCCGAGGGCCTTGATGGCGCCGAAGCCCACCTTGCGGATGTCGTCGAACTGCGGGCCGCTGATGTCCCGCGGCAGCATGCACGTCCACTGGATCCAGGGGTTCTCGACGGCGTCGAGGCAGGTCGGCGCGTACGTCGAGATCGAGTGCACCTGCGGCACGCCACCGACCGTGATGGTCTCGAACGAGAACTCGCTGCCCTGCAGGAACTCCTCGCCGAGGATCGGGTTGTTCGCCGAGACATGCAGGCCCGACAGCAGCCCGAGCAGCTCGTCCATGCTCTTCACGCGGAAGGTGCTCTTGCTGCCGACGCCCGCCGGCGGCTTCAGCACGATCGGGAAGCCCACCTCGGCGATGAAGCTCTTCGCGTCGTCGACGGTGCGGATGGTGCGGTTGCGCGCCACCGGCAGGCCGGCCTCGGCGAGGATCTTCTTCATCCGCGCCTTGTCGCGGAAGTTCTCGGCGACCTCGACGCTGGTGCCGGGGACGCCGAAGTGCTCGCGGGCCTGGGCGATCTGGGTCTGCAGGTGCTCGAGCACGCCGATGATCCGGAACGGCTGACCGTGCCGCTTCTTGAGCTCGCCGATGGCCTTGATCATGTCCTTCGCCGACATCGCGTCCTCGACGAGGGCCTTGTCGGCGAAGAGGCGGGCGTCCTTGCCCTTCGGCGGGGTGTGGCACACGCCGAGGAGGTTCACGTCCTTCAGCGTCTTTGCCGCCCGCGCGAAGCGCATGGTGACATCGGTGGGGAAGGGAGCGATGAAGACGACGTTGCGTGCCATGGCCGAACCATCGGAGGGGACGACGCCGTCGTCAACGACGTCCCGGCCCGCCGTGGACCACGGTCCGCCCTCCGGAACTTCCGTGACGAAGAGGTGACAGACCGTCTCGGGACACCGGGGCGCCGCGCCGACGATTGACCCGCCGCGCTGGCCCATCGATACGGGGACCGCGAGGAGACTCCCATGCGCGTTGTGTTTCTGTCCCCGAACTACCCCGCCGAGATGGTCCAGTTCACCCGCGGCCTCGCCGAGGTCGGCGCCGAGGTCTACGGCGTCGCCGACACCCCGAAGGACAACCTGCCGCCGCTCGTGAAGAAGTGCCTCGCCGGCTACCTGCAGGTGCCCCGCATCATGGACGAGGACGACGTCATGGAGCGGGTGTCGACGTGGCTGCGCGGCAAGCCGATGGACCGCGTCCTCGCCAACTGGGAGCCCCTCACGATCCTCGCCGCCCGTCTGCGCGAGCGGTGGGCGATGCCGGGCATGAGCGTCGACACCGTGCGGGCCTTCCGCGACAAGCAGCTCATGAAGGAGCGCGTGAAGGCCGCCGGTCTGCGCGTGCCGAAGTCGCTGCGGGTGCGGACCGAGAGTGAGATCCGCGCCGCCGCCGAGGAGATCGGCTACCCGCTCATCCTCAAGCCCATCGCCGGCGCCGGCAGCGCCGACACCCACAAGGTGCGGGACAGCAGCGAGCTCGAGGTCGTGATGCAGAAGATGCGGCACGTCCAGGAGGCGAGCTGCGAGGAGTTCATCGAGGGCGAGGAGTTCACCTACGACACCGTCTCCGTCGACGGCGTCCCCGGCTACGAAAACATCGCCCAGTACCTGCCGAAGCCCATCGAGATGCGCTCGCAGCAGTGGATCTCGCCGGTGATCATCACCGTGAAGGACATGTACCAGCCGCGCCTGCAGCCCGGCGTCACGCTCGGGCGCAATGTGCTGAAGGCCCTCAAGATGGGCGATGGCTTCACGCACATGGAGTGGTTCCTCACGCCGAAGGGCGAGGCCGTGTTTGGCGAGATCGGCTGCCGCGCCCCCGGCGGTCACCTCGTCGACCAGATGAACTACACCAACGACGTCGACCTCTTCCGCGAGTGGGCCCGCGCCGTCTGCTGGAAGTCCGTCGAGAACATCGGCCCGCGCAAGTACAACTGCGGCATCATCTTCAAGCGCGCCCGGGGCGAGGGCCGCATCACCCGCATCGAGGGCCTGAACCACTGGAAGCAGCTGGCGGGCCCGGCCTTCGTCGACGACCAGCTGCTGCGGCCCGGCAGCCCGCGCCGCAACTGGATGCAGACGCTGGTCTCCGACGGCTTCGTCCTTTGCCGTCACCCCGACTGGAACGAGGCCTTCAAGATATCGATGGCCGCCGCCACCGACATCACGCTCTACGCGGCCTGACCGCGGGCTTTCTTTACGAAGGGCTGACATCGATCGGCGGGGCCCACGGGTAGATGTGTGCATGGAGATGAAGCCCATGCACAAGCTGCTCGCCGCCGTCCTCGTGACCTCGTCCCTGCCCGCCACCCTGATGGTGGGCCTCACGCGCCTGCCCGTGGCCGCGCCGGATGCATCCAGGCCCGACACGGCGGCCGTAGGCCAGATCGCCGTCGACGGCACCGCCACCATCGCCGTCGTGCCGGACACCGCGACGATGGTCTTCGATGTCACGCGCATCGCCCCCACCCGCGAGGCCGCCGAAGCCGACGTCGACGCCGCCGTCGCACAGGTCCTGGCCGCCCTCGGCAACGCGGGCGCCCGCCCCCATGAGCTGACGACCCTCGCCCTCACGGGGGCCCCGACCTACGGCCGCCTCCGCGACGGCAGCACGAACTACCTCGACGTGCGCCAGTGGACGGTCACGCGTCGCGTGCAGGCCTGCGCCCACGAGGCCGCCGTCGTCGCCGGCTGGCAGAAGGCCGCCCGCGGCGCCGGCGCCGTCGACGTCGGCGCCGTGGCCTGGGAGACGTCGCGGCTGCAGGAGCTCCTGGCCGAGGCGCGCCTGAAGGCCGCCGCTGCCGCCCGCGTCAAGGCCGCCTCCCTCGTCGAGCAGCTCGGCGGCCGCCTGGGGGCCCCCACCCAGATCAATGAGTCGGCGCGCTCGACGAACGACCCGGCCGCCTCCAAGCAGGCCAACCGCGCCGACGCCGACATCGAAGGCGCCGTCGTCGTCGCCGACAGCGCCGCTGGCACCATCGCCGTCGTGGCCATCGTCCAGGTGAGCTTCGAGGTCCTGCGGAGCTGACCGGGCCGGTGTGACATCTCCACACATAGGCGCCACGTCGTCGACGATGGTACGACCGGGCGTCATCGGTGGAGGTGTCTGGTGCTCGATCTGCTCGAGAGCGCGCTGTCCCGCGCGCAGGGTCCCTGGCTGGAGCTGCGGCTGCACGATCGGCGCACCCGCAGCATCAGCGTCGAGAACGGCAAGACCGAGATGGCCCGCACCGTGCGCCACTGCGGCGTCGGCGTCCGCGCCTTCGTCGACGGCGCCTGGGGCTTCGCCAGCACGAGCGTGCTGAGCCTCGAGGCCATCGAGCGCGCCATCGCCCAGGCCACCGCCGCCGCCCGCGCCGCCAGCGCCGCAAAGAAGCGGGCCGGCCAGAAGCCGGCCGACGCCCCCGCCGCCGTCGCCTGGCGCTCGGGCACGTACTTCTCGCCGACGACGGAGCCGCTGTCGGCGCGCACCCTCGAGGAGAAGATCGCGCTCGTGCTGCAGACGGAGGCCGAGGCCCGCAAGGCGGCGAGCGTCATCACGAGCGCCCAGGCGACGTGGTCGGAGCTCGTCGACGAGAAGTACATCGCGACCTCCGACGGCGCCCGCGTGCACCTGCGCGACGACAAGCCCGAGCTGCGCGTCTCCGCCGTCGCCAGCCGTGACGGCGAGCTGCAGACCTGCATGGAGGCCACCGGCAAGACGGGCGGCTTCGGCGAGCTGTTTTTGCACAAGACGCCGACGCAGATGGCGATGAAGTGCGCGCAGACGGCGATGGACCTGCTCTCCGCCCCCTTCGTCGACGGCGGCAGGAAGCAGGTCATCCTCGCCCCCGACGTCGTGGGGCTGCTCGTGCACGAGGCCATCGGCCACACCGTCGAGGCCGACTTCGTCCTCGCCGGCAGCGCCGCCGCCGGCAAGCTCGGCCAGCAGGTGGCGAGCCCGCTCGTCACGCTGTGCGACTCCGGCGCCTCCGAGTACGAGGCCGGCGCCGGCGGCATCGTCATGGTCGACGATGAGGGCGTGCCCTGCAGGAAGGTCACGATCATCGAGCAGGGCGTCTTGAAGAGCTACCTGCACAACCGCGAGAGCGCGGCGCACTTCGGCGTCGAGCCCACCGGCAACGCCCGCGCCTTCGAGTTCGACAACGAGCCCCTCATCCGCATGCGCAACACCTACATCGAGCCCGGCGCGTCGTCGCTGTCGTCGATGATCGAGGGCGTCGAGGATGGCTGGCTGCTGAAGGGCGCCAAGAACGGGCAGGCCGACGCCAACGCCGAGTTCATGTTCGTCGTCGGCGAGGCGTGGCCCATCAAGGGCGGCAAGCTCGGGCGCCTGCACCGGGGCACGACCATCACCGGCGACGCCTTCGACGTGCTGCGCTCCGTCGACGCCGTCGGCGACGACTTCACCTGGGATCTCGGCTCCGGCTACTGCGGCAAGGGCCAGCCCGCCAAGGTCGACGCCGGCGGCCCGCATCTGCGCTGCGTGGCGACCCTCGCCAGCGGCGGCGCCTCGATGGACGACGGGGAGTGAGCATCATGACGACGCAGCAGCAGCTGACCACCATCCCCGGCCAGACCTCCGACACCCTCTCGCCCCGTGCCGCCGACGGCACGCACAAGCCCGGCGGCCTCGCGGCCATGAACCTCCTCGACGTCTGCGAGGTGCTTGTGCGGCGCGCCGAGAAGCGCGGTGCCACCCAGGTGGAGGTCTATGGCGAGCGCGTGACCGCCCTGTCGTCGTCGCTCGAGCAGGGCCTCCTGAAGGGGGCCCAGGCCGCCGAGCACGAGGCCTTCGGCCTGCGCGTGTTTGTCGGCGACAAGGTCGGCTACGCCTGCGTGAACCGGCGTGACCCGAAGGCCCTCGACGAGGCCATCGACGACGCCCTCGCCATTGCCCGCGCCGCCGAGGGCGACGTCGGCAACGACCTCTTCGATCCCCTGCCCGCCCGCCCGATCCACGGCCTCGACGACCCCGCCATCCGCGACGCCACCGTCGACGACGCCGTCGCCCTCGCGCTGCGCATGCTCGAGGCGGCGAAGGCTGAAGACGCCCGCGCCTCCGTCGACAGCGGCAGCGTCGGTCTGTCGTTCGGCGAGACCGCCATCGCCAGCTCGCGGGGCCTGCGCGTCGTCGACCAGGACAGCGCCGTGAGCGTTGGCCTGTTCGGCATGGCCATCGACGGCGACGAGGTCTCGTCGTTCGACCACGCCGCCGACGCCGTGCGCTTCCTGCGCGACGTCGACGTCGAGCACATCGGTCGCGAGTTCGCCCGTCGGGTGACGGCGCTGTTGAAGCCCCGCGCAGGCAAGGCCTACACGGGCCCGGTGCTGTTCTCGCCCGAGGCCTTCGAGGAGATCTTCCTCGCGACGCTGCTGTCGGCCACCGACGGCGACACGGTGCTGAAGGGGCGCTCCCGCCTGCAGGACAAGCTCGGCACCCGCATCGCGACGAGCGGCCTCACCCTCGTCGACGACGGCACCCGCGCGGGGGCGATCGGCTCGGCCGCGTTCGATCGCGAGGGGCGCCCACACCGCCGCACCGTGATCGTCGGCGACGGCGTGCTGCATCGCTTCCTCTATGACGGTCGGGCCGCCCGCCGCGCGAAGACGCAGCCCACCGGCCACGCCCAGGGCAGCGCCCGCTCGATGCCGTCGATCGGCACGACGAACCTCGCGATGGCGCCGGGCCACCTCTCCGACAAAGCCCTCTTCGCCGCTCTCGGCGATGGCCTCTACGTCACGCGCTTCTCGGGCAACGTCGACGAGGTGAGCGGTGATTTCTCCGGCGTCGCCAAGGGCAGCTTCCTCGTGAAGCGCGGCCGGATCGTGGCCCCGGTGAAGGAGACCCTCATCGCCGGCAACGTCTATGGCCTGCTGCAGCGCATCGTCGGCATCGGCAGCGCTGTGAAGCGCACGATGGCGACAGAGGCCCCGGCCGTCCTCATCGACGGCGTGGTGGTGACCACCGGATGAGCGACGAGCGGCACCCCCGGGCCGACCTGCGCGTGACGCGAGACTGGCTCGCGGGCCATCCGATGCGCGGCTTCCTCGTGGCCTCGCTGTTCGGCGGTGCCGCCGCGGCCAGCGTGCAGGGCCTCCTTCGCTGGACGGCGACGCCGCTGCGGTGGAGCTTCGCGGCGATGTGCGCAATCGCCGCGGTTGCGGCGCTCGTGGCGACCTTCAGTCGAGGACGCGACCGTCGATGAGGCCGAAGACGCCGGCGCCGTCGGCGTCGAAGACGGCGCGGGCCTTGATCAGGGCGGTATCGTCACCCAGCTCGCGCAGCAGACCGACCTCGAGGACCATGACGCGGCGCCCGCTGGCGGCGACGGTGCGCCACGCCTGTTGGTCGGCGGCGTAGCGGCCGACGCCGACGCGATCGGGGACGACGTAGACGATGCGGCGGGGCAGGCGCGCGGCGTGCTCGAGGAGGACGTCGGCGCCGAGGCGGGTCCTGCCGTCGTCGAGGAGGCGCTGGCGCCCCACCACGAGCAGCGACGCGGTGGGATCGATCGCCTGGTCGTCGTCGAGGTCGGCGACGGCTTCGGCCGACAGCCGGCCGATGAAGCGGGCCACCGGGGCGGCGACCCCGAGGACCATGCGATTGACGCGTTGGACCACCACCGGGGCAGGCTGCCCGTCCCGGGGCGGAGACGCAAGGCAACGGTCGACGGCGCGGCCCCTCCTCACTAATGTCGGCGTCGATGGACCTGACTCCCTACCTCCAGCAGAACCCCCTGCTGCAGGGCTTCACCGAAGACGGCCTCAAGATCATCGCGTCGGTGTGCGTGCCCCGACAGATCGAGATGGGTCAGCCGATCTTCGTCGGCGGCCTGCACGGCGAGAGCGCCTTCCTCCTCGTCGCCGGCGAAGTACAGCTCACGGTCGATCGCCCTGGCGGGCCGCGCGAGCTCGCGGTGCTCACCGCCCCGGATGTCTTCGGGGAGCTGAGCCTGCTCAAGCCCGGTCCACGGCGCGTGACGGCGCGAGCCCGCACCCAGGTCGGCGTCATCGAGATTCCCCGTCGAGACTTCATGGCCCTGCAGAAGCAGCGGCCCCAGGCCTGCATCAAGCTGCTGATGAACGTGAGCGAGCGCCTCGGCCAGCGCCTCGCCGAGACGGGCCCCCTGCTCGACAAGCTCGTCGACCAGCTCTGACCCCCAGGGACGCGGAGCGGCGAGGCATCACCGCCAGGTGATGACTCCAGAAGAACCGCGTGGAACGGCCAGGGTGAAGGAGATCCACGGTTCCTCCCCTGGTCTCTTTCACCCTGGCAGTTCCACGCGTCGGGCGCCGCGGAGGTGGTCGACGGCGCGATCGAGGCCATCGAGCGTCAGCTCGAACATCGGCACGACCCGGCGCACGTCACGCACGGTGGGTGCGCCCCAGATGTGTGGCCGCTCGGGGTTGAGCCACGCGACAGCCCTGGCCTTCTGCGCGAAGCGTCTCAGCCACTCGATGCCCGGCGTGGTGGACTTGCCGTACGAGAAATAGTTGCCGTCGCCGTGCAGCTCGTGGGGCGACATCCAGGCGTCGCCGACGAAGATGACCGTCCAGGTGGCGTCGATGTCCTTCAGCACGTCGGCGGTGGGCACGCCGATGTTCCGCTGCATGTCGGTGGAGAGCCGGTCGTAGACGCAGTTGTGGAAGAAGTACGTCTTCTTCGCCGCGAAGTGGCTCGCCTGATGCGCCGCCGAGAACAGCCGCTCGCAGAGCTGCGCATACGGATCCATCGAGCCGCCGACGTCGAACAACAACAACAGCTTCACGCGGTTCTTCTTCGGCGGGCGGAACACGAGCTCGATCTCGGCCTCGCGGGCGGAGCGGTCGATGCTCTCGTCGACGTCGAGTTCCTCGGGGCCCTGCTCGCGCGCGAGCTTCCGGAGCTTGCGCAGGGCGGCGCCCATGCTGCGGGTGTCGAGGACGCGGTCGCTGCGCAGGTTCTGATAGCGGCGCTCGCCGGCGAGAGCGACGGCGGAGCGACCGCCGCCGCCGGCGTCGCCCACCTTCACGCCCTGGGGGTGGCGTCCGCCCTGCCCGAACGGCGAGGTGCCACCGGTGCCGACCCAGTGGCTTCCGCCGTCGTGGCGCTCCTTCTGCTCCTTGAGGCGCTGCAGCAGCTGCTCGCGCAGGGTCTCGAGATCCATCGCCTTGAGCTGCGCGATCTCGTCGTCGCTGAGGTCCTTCATGGGGATCGGCTGGTCGAGCCAGGCGAGGAGCTCGTCGGTGATCGGCGCAGCGCGGTCGACGCCCTCGAAGGCGGCGGCGAAGGCGCGATCGAAGGCGTCGTAGTGGCCCTCGCGCTTCACCAGCAGCGAGCGGGCGAGGCCGTAGAAGGTCTGCAGGTTCGCGCGGTCAAAGCCCCGCGCCACGGCCTCCATGAGCGACAGCCACTCCGTCGGCGACACCTTGAGGCCATGGGCCCGCAGCTGGAAGTAGAACGCGAGGAACATCCCGGGCTCCGCTCAAGGTCCTGACGACAACGACGATGACTACATCCGGAAGCCGCGACTCGTGTCCTTCATGTTCACGAGCTGCTGCACGTCGCTCTCCTTCTTGAGGAGGAGGCCGACGAAGGGGATTTCCTTCTCGAGTCGCTCGAGGGGCACGCCGGTCTTCATGAGGGCCGCGATCCAGTCGATGAACTCCGACGTCGACGGCCGCTTGCGCACGTCGGGCTGCTTGCGCAGCCAGTAGAAGCGCAACAGCGCCGTCTGCAGCAGCTGCTCCTGCACGTCGGGATGGTGCACCTTGACGATGGCCTTCATCTGGGCCTCGTCGGGGAACGAGATGTAGTGGAAGACGCAGCGACGCAAGAAGGCGTCGGGCAGCTCTTTTTCGTTGTTCGACGTGATGATCACGATCGGCCGCTGCTTCGCCGTGTGGGTCTCGCCGGTCTCGTCGACGACGAAGCTCATGCGATCGAGCTCGTGCAGCAGATCGTTCGGGAACTCGAGGTCGGCCTTGTCGATCTCGTCGATGAGCAGCACGACCCGCTCGTCGCCAATGAACGAGCGGCCCAGCGGACCGAACTTGATGTAGCGGGCGATGTCCCGGACGTCGTGGTCGCCGAAGCGGGCGTCGTTGAGGCGGGCGACGGTGTCGTAGACGTAGAGGCCGTCCTTCGCCTTCGACGTCGACTTGATGTTCCACGACAGCAGCTTCATGCCGAGCTGGGCGGCGACGGCCTCGGCGAGGCGGGTCTTGCCGGTGCCGGGCTCGCCCTTGAGCAGCAGCGGCTTCTCCAGCGCGATGGCGACGTTGACGGCGTCGGTGAGGTCGGGCGCGGCGAGGTAGTCGGCGGTACCGGAGAAGGTCGGGGTCGTCGTCGTCGTCATCCGTGCATCGTGCCGTCTGACGTCCTCAGCGGCAAGCGAAGCACGGCCCGCAAAGGAAGCGGGCGCCTCGTCGGCGCCCGCGTCCGTGCGAACGGGGTTCGCGCGCAGCTCACTTGCAGGGAGCGGTGACGACGACCTTCGTGCTGCCGTCGCCCTCGGCGCCGGTGGCCTTGCCGATCTTGCCCTTGCCGCCCTTGCCGTCCATGAACTTCTTGAGGGCCTCGGCACGGGCCTTGGCGCTGTCGACGGCGCCGGTGGCGACGAGGTCGACCTTGAGGCCATCGCAGGAGCCGAGGAGCTTCGTCAGGCGCTCGATCGACGCGGCCGACTGGGCCTCGTCGACGGCGTTCTTGTCCGTGTAGACGAACGTGAAGCCGCCGGCCTCGCCGCCCGCGGTCTTGACGGCCTCAGCGTCCTTCGCCGACGGATCGGCAGCGGCAGCGGCGGCGCTGGCGGCCTTGGCGGCCTCGGCGTCGACGTGGGCCTTCAGCGCGTCGAAGGCGGCGACGGCGGCCTTGGCGGCCTCGGCGACCTTGCCCTGGGCGGCGGCGAAGGTGGTGGTGCCGGCAGTGATCGCCTCCTGCACCGGCAGGATCTTCTTCTGCTCCTGGGCCTTGGCGACGGCGGCGGCGGTGTCGCTCGCGGCCTTGCCGAGCTCGGTCACGGCGGCGCCGTGATCGGCGAGGGCCTTGTCGAAGGTGGCCTTGAGGCCGGCGCCGGTGGCGTCGCCCTCGGCGATGGTGAAGGCCTTGGCCTTCTCGGTGAGGTCGGTGCCGGCGGCGGTGGCCTCGGCGACGGCCTTCTTGAAGCCCTCCTCGGCGGTGGCCCAGGTGGCGTTGATGGCGGTGAGGTCCTCGGCGCAGGCCGAGACGAAAGCGACGCACGCGACGAGGGCGGTGCGGGAGATCATGGACATCATGGCGGGCTCCTTGAACGGGTCCGGCACTGGCCGGCGGGCAGACGTCGTCAGAACCGCGCGGGTTGTGCAAGGGGCATTGGCAAGCGAGCTTGCCGCGGCGCCCCCGGCGGGGTGGACCGGCCGGGTTGCCGAGCACCCGCGGTGGCGGCAACACCACGCCGTGCTCCACCTCGTCAACGACACCCCGGCGGCCTGGGTCTCCCACTGCCTCGCGCACCTCGACGAGGTCCTCGTCGACCACGCCCACTGCGAGCACAAGGCGGCCGTCACCGCCCTGTCCTTCGTCTCGAAGTACCCCGACGATCCGCGCCTCGTCACGGCCCTTGGCACCCTCGCCCGCGACGAGGCCGACCACTTCGCCCGCGCCGCCGCCCTCTGCATCGCCCGCGGCCTCGCGCTGGGCCACCCGCAGAAGGACCCCTACGTCGACGGCCTCCTCGGCGCCGTCCGCAAGGCCAACGCCCTCGACAGCCGCGTCGATCGCCTGCTGTGCTGCGCCCTCATCGAGGGCCGTTCCTGCGAGCGCCTGAAGCTCCTCGCCACCGCCCTGCCCGCGCACCTCGGCACCGACGGCAGCGATGAGCTGAGCCGCTTCTACGACGAGCTGTGGCGTGAAGAAGCCACCCACCACCTGCTCTTCATCGAGCTCGCCGAGCGCAGCCTCGCCCGCGCCGGCCACGCCGACGCCCGCCCCCGCGTCGTCGCCCGCCTGCAGGAGCTCGCCGCCTGGGAGGGCCAGCTCGTCGCCACCCTGCCGATCCGGGCCGCCATTCACTGAATTTCCCTGAAGACACCTGGACTGGCGGAGGAACCGCCAGTCCAGGTGTCTTCAGGGAAATCCAGGCGCTGATTGATTTCGGCGCTGCGCGCCGAAATCCCCGCTGCCGCGGGTGCTGTGGCGCCCGTGCGTGGCTGCCTCGCTCGCTGCGCTCGCCGGCCTGGCTCGCTTCGCTCGCCGGCCCCGCTCGCTTCGCTCGCCGGCCTTGCTCGCCCGCTCGCCGGCCTCGCTCGCTTCGCTCGCCGGCCTTGCTCGCCTGCTCGCCGGCCGGGAAAAGCGAAGGCGCCCCGGAGGGCGCCTTCGTGAGGGACGACGTCGTCGTCAGCTCACTTCTTCTTGGCCGCGGGAGCCGCCGCCGCCGCCGGAGCAGCCTTGCCGGCCGGAGCCGCCGCCGCCGCCGGAGCCGCCTCGGCCGCCTTCTCACCGCGCGGCATGCGCAGCGAGAGCACGGGCTGCTCGGGATCGTCGGTGAGGACGCAGCCCGCGGGCAGCACGACCGACTTCGCACGCACGACGCCGATCTCGGTGTCGGTGGTGTCGAAGGTGATCTTCTCGGGAGCCTCGCCGGGCTTCACCATCACGTTGAGGGTGCGCAGCACGATCTGGAGGCGGGCGCCGTTGACGACGGCCTTGCTCTTGCCGGTCGTCTCGAGCGGGATCTTCATCGCGATGGGCTGGTTGGGGTCGATCGCGTGGAAGTCGACGTGGAGCGGGTTGCGCTTGACCGGGTGGATCTGGACTTCCTTGGTGAGCACGTGGTGCGTGCTGACCTTGCCGGCGTCATCCTTGATCTTGAGCTCGATGAGCTGGTTGCGGCGCTTGGCGCCGAGGAGGGCCTTGCTCAGGCTCTTGGGCTCGACGGCGATGCTCTGGGAGCCAGCGGCCTTCGAGTAGACCACGGCGGGGACGAGCGCCTCGGCGCGGGTGCGGCGCGACGCGCCCTTGCCGTGACCGGAACGAACGACGCCTTCGACGATGGCAGCAGACATGGACTCTTCCTCTCCCCTCGATGACGCGGACGACGTCGACGGCTGGCGGGATTGCCGGCCGCGTGGTCTCCGCCTCGCAGGGCGCGGATCGCCGGCCGACGCGGTCGGCCCCGATCCTTCATGGATGGCGCGGTCTCGCCGACCACGGCCGGGCCGTCAACAGGCGCGGCCGGGTCAGACGAGCTGGTGCAGGTAGTGGCGCGCCTGGCGCTGCCACCACGGGTAGTCGTGCCGGCTGTCCTGGCCCCACACCGCGAGGTGGTGCGGGATGCCCTTGTCGCGCAGGGCGCCGCCCATCTCGAGGGTCTCGGGGATGCAGCCGTCCTCGAAGCGGCCGCGGCCGACCACCAGCGTGAGGTGCACCTGGCGACGGACCCGCTCCAGCTCGTGCCCGGCGAGGTTCGGCACGAAGGCGAGGGGATCGTTGAAGTAGAGGTCGTCGTTGTAGTCGCCGCGCCCGAACGACGCGGCCCGGTAGCGACCGGACAGGCACAGGGCGCCCCGGAAGAGCTCGGGGTGCTTGAGGGTGAAGATCGACGAGTACAGCGCTCCCATCGAGCAGCCGCTCGCCAGCATCCGGACGTGGGGCTGGCCGCAGTCGCGGCGGATGAAGGGCACAAGCGTCTCGAGGACGAAGCGCTCGTAGGCCCGGTGGTGGGCCATGCGCTCGTGGAGGCTGCCCTCGCCGGAGAACGAGCGGCTGACGTTGCTCTCGGGGCAGTAGATCTTGAGGCGACGATCGCGCAGCAGCGGCGCGAGGGCGTCGATCATGCCGCCCTTCTGCCACTCGTGCGCCACACCGGCGTTCGACGGGAACACGATGAGGGGCTGGCCCACCTCACCGAAGGCCCAGAGGTGGACCTTGCGACCGAGGGCGGGGCTGTCGAGCAGGAGGTGACGCGCGCTCATTCCCCGTGTCATGACGAACCGCGATCGGAGTCGTCAAATGCGTTCACATCGGTCAGGTAGGACTGCCAACCACACCACGGGCGCGAAGGCGGCGACGACGCGGGTGGCGACGAAGAAGGCGGCGCCAACGAAGGCGACGAAGAAGGCGACGAAGAAGGCGGCGCCAACGAAGGCGACGAAGAAGGCGACGAAGAAGGCGACACCGCAGACGGCGGCGCCGCGGCCCACCGGCATCGGCCCGGTCCGCTGGCGGGTGGCGACGAAGGCCGACCATGACGCGATCGTGGTCCGCAGCCTCGCGTTGTTTCACGAGGACCCCGGCACGAAGCCCATGACCGCCGCGCGCGTGCGGCGCACCCTCGCGATCCTCGACCGCGAGCCGGCCCGGGGCATCGCCGTCGTCGCCGTCGCCGGCAGTGACGTCGTCGGCTACGCGCTGCTCGTGTCGTTCTTGAGCAACGAGCTGCACGGCGAGGCCTGCACCGTCGACGAGTTCTTTGTCGATGAGGCAGTCCGGGGGGCCGGCGTCGGGACGGCCCTCATGACCGCCCTCAAGACCGGACGGATCCCGCGGTTTCGCCGGGCCGTCGCCCTCGAGCTCGAGGTCACGCCCGGGAACCGTCGGGCCCGGGCCCTCTACGAGCGCCTCGGCTTCGCCCCCCGCAAGAACGCGACGATGCGTCTGCTGCGGACGCCCTGAGACGCCGGGCCGCCAGGTGGCCCCGGCGGTGCGGGTGGCGCTAGGTTCTCGGGATGCGCCTGCCGGTCCTCCTCAGTCTCTCCCTCGCGTGCAGCGCCGTGGCCGCGCCGCCGAAGGCCAAGGCGCCGACGACGACACCTTCCCCGGCAGCCCCGGCGCCGACGCCGGCGCCGCCCCCGCCCGAGACGCGCACCGCCGCGGCGCTGATCGCCGAGGCCCGCGCCCTCTACGACGCCCTCGAGTACGACAAGGTGGCGCCGCTCGCCGCCCTCGCCCTCGCCGCCCCCGACATCACCCTCGACCAGAAGCTCGTCGCCTACCAGCTCCAGGGCAGCGCCCTCGCCATCATCGGCGACCCCGTCGACGCCGAGCGCCCCTTCCTGCTGCTCTTGTCGGTGCGTCCGGACTTCGTCGTCCCCGAGGACACGCCGCCCAAGATCAAGAGCGTCTTTGCCAAGGTGAAGGGTGAGTTCGACGCCGTCCGCGAAGCGCAGGAGGCCCAACAGCGCAAGGAGCTTGCCGCCACCATCGAGATCGACGGCGCGCTGCCCGCCACCGCCGACGGTGGACGGCCGGTGCGCTTCGACTTCGGCGTCGCCGATCCCCGCGGCGTCGTGAAGAGCGTGCGGGTCCAGTATCGCCGTCAGGGCGAGACGGAGTTCCTCGGCCTCCCGCTGCGACGCGCGCCGTCGGGCCGCTGGGTCGGTGTCGTCCCCGGTGAGTGGACGGCGTCGGAGGGAGGCTTCACGATGGAGGCCCTCGTCGTCGTCGCCGACCAGAAGGGGCCCCTCAAGACGCTGGGCGAGCCCGTGGCGGCGATCCCGGTCTCGGCCGGGGCCCTCGCCCGCAAACAGCCCGTCCCCGTGTGGGTCCTTGGCACCAGCGCCGGCGTCACCGGCGTCGTGGCCCTCGCGGCCGGCGGCGTCACGGCGGCGACGGCGTGGCAGAATGTCGACTTCCACGCGCGCCTCGCCGCCGCGACGCCGGAGGACCCGGCCAACGGCGCCGAGATCGTCGCCCAGCAGCGCCTTGGCGAGTCACTCAACGTCGCCGCCCTTGCCGGTTGGGGCACCGCCGGCGTCGCCGCCATCGTCACCGGCGTGCTCGCCCTGTTCACGAACTGGAGCGGCGAGGAGCTCGACGTGGCCGCACCCGCGACGACGACGGAGGGGCCGGCGGCCGCCGCCGGCTGACGCATGACCGACCCGGCGAGCCTCATCTTTGGCAAGTACGAGCTCATCCGTCGGCTTGCGCTGGGCGGCATGGGCGAGGTCTTCCTCGCCCGCCAGACCGGCGGCGTGAGCGGGACCGAGCGCCTCGTCATCCTCAAGAGCCTGCTGCCCGAGCTCGCCGAGCAGGAGGGCTTCGTCGATCAGTTCCTCGACGAGGCCCGCGTCGCCGCCAAGCTCAACCACCCGAACATCGTGCAGATGTTCGAGGCCGGCCTGTGGAACGGCATGTACTTCATCGCGATGGAGTACATCCGCGGCGAGAACCTCTCGCGGCTCCAGAAGGTCGCGCGGGCCCGTGAGCTCCCGCTGCCCATCCACCTCGTCGTCCGCATCGTCCGCGACGCGCTGCTCGGCCTCGCCCACGCCCACGGCGCCGTCGACGAGATGACCGGCAAGCCCCTGCACGTCGTGCACCGCGACGTCAGCCCGCAGAACATCATGGTGCGCATCGACGGCGTCACCAAGCTCGTCGACTTCGGCATCGCCAAGGCCGCCAACAAGCTCGACCGCACCAAGACGGGCGTGCTCAAGGGCAAGCTGCAGTTCATGTCTCCCGAGCAGGTCATGGGCGAGGACGTCGACGCCCGCACCGACCAGTTCGCGATGGGCGTCGTGCTGTGGGAACTGCTCACCGGCAAGCGCCTCTTCCAGGGCGACAACGAGATCCAGATCCTGCGCGCCGTGAGCCAGCAGCCCATCCTGCCGCCGTCGTCGATGGTGCCGGGTCTGCCGCCGGACCTCGAGGCCGTCGTCATGCGGATGCTCGAGCGCGACAAGCACCGGCGCTACCCCGACTGCGGGGAGGCCGCCGACGAGCTCACCGCCTGGCTCAACCAGGGCAGCCGCCGCGTCTCCGAGGGTGACGTCGCCATCTTCGTGAAGCAGATCGTCGGCGACAGCATCGACGAGGCGACCCGCGCCGCCGTGTCGGGCGAGAACTTCCTCCTCAACCTGCAGCTCACGCCGTCGCGCCCCGCCCAGGCGCCGACGAACCTTTCATCCGAAACGTCGCCGACGATGGTCCGGCGCGAGGCGCAGGCCCGCCGTCGCCAGGGCCTCGGGGCCATCGGCGTCGGCGTCGCCGCCGCGGTGGCGATGGCGGCCGGCGTCTTCGTCGTGCTGCAGGACGATCCGGCCCCGCCCCCGCCGACGCCCCCGCCGACGACCGCGACCACGACGACGCCGACCACGCCGCCGCCGCCCCTCGTCGTCGGCGCCGCGCCAGCCCGACGGAACGCCGACGGCGCCGCCGAGGTCACGCTCGGTGAGCCCGCCGGGGCCCGCATCATCGTCGACGGGGTCGAGCGCCCCGAGAAGACGCCGACGGTGCTCACGTTGCCCGCCGGTCCCCACAGCATCGAGCTCGTCACCGCCGACGGCCGCCGCGGCACCGTGACCCCCGCCTTCGCGAAGCCCGTCGTCGTCGTCACCAGCGATCCCCCCGGCGCCAGCATCGCCGCCGGTGGCATGTCGTTTGGCATCACGCCGGCCCGCCTCGACGGCAAGCTCGAGAGCGGCCTCACCCACCGCCTCACCGTGTCGCTGCGCGGGCACGTCAGCCGCGAGGTCGTCGTCGAAAACCTGCAGGATGGCGAGGTGCGCGAGCTGACCGTGAAGCTCGACAAGGTCGGCGTCCGGCCCGCGCCGCCGCCGCCGCCGTCGGGCGCCGCGCCGCCGCCGCCGCCGCCGCCCGCGGTCGCCGGCGTGGCCCGCCTCACGGTCAACATCGTCCCCGCCGCCAAGGTCTATCTCGACGGCGACCTCGTCGGCACGACGCCCCTTGTGATGCCCAAGACGCCGGCCGGCAAGCACAGCCTGACGCTGGAGCGGACCGACGGCACGATGAAGAAGACGGTCACCGTCACCCTCAAGGACGGCGAGGACAAGAAGCTCCCCCTCACCTGGGACTGACGTCGCCCGGCAGCGCGCCGGCGACGTGCACGAGCCGCTCGTCCACCATCAGCGACGCCGGCGTGACGATGTCCTGGGCCGCGACGACGTCGGCGCAGGCCTCGATCGACGCAAGGCCATTGCAGCGGGGGTGGGCGCGCCAGCGCTCGCCGAGCAGGCGCTTCACCTTCGGCCCCTCGAGCGCGAGGGCCCGACCGGTCTGGACCCGGCCGACGTCGAGGCCGGCCGCGCGCCACGCCCGCCACACGAGCTCGGAGCAGTAGATGCGGGCGTCGTCGTCGGTGAAGAACGGGTCGTAGGGCCGACCGAGATCCTTCCGGGCGGCAGCGATGACGGCCGCGCGGGTGGCGTCGTCGAGGCGGGGGTCGCGGTAGACGGCGACGGCGCCGCCTCCGCCGCGGCGCGCGAAGTCGGCAAACGGTGTCAGCTTCACCGGCCCCACGGCCTCGAGAACCTGCACGCGGTCGCCGTCTTTGACGATGATGCCGACGTGGGTGGCCGGGTGCCCGCGCTGGGCCTCGCGGATGGCGCCGGACTGGGCGCTCTCGCTGGTCTGGAAGACGAGGTCGCCGGTCTGCAGGGTCGCGACGTCGAGGGGTGGGGCGGCCCGGGCGGCGACGGCGAAGATGAGGAGGGCCAGCAGGGGGATGCGCATGGGGCGGGAACCTCCCGGGGGAGCGCTCCATTCTCGATGACGACGCGGCCGGCGTCACGGTGCCGTCTTGACCGCCGACACCGCGGCCCCCACGGTGCGCGTCATGGCTGAAGCTCCCATTGCCCTCGTGAAGGTCGGCGGCGAGGTCGTCGCCGACGATGCCCACCTGCGCGGCCTCGCCGACAACCTGCAGGCCCTCGCCCGGGCCGGCTTCCGCGTCGTCGTCGTCCACGGCGGCGGCCCCCAGGTGAGCGCACTGCAGGAGAAGCTCGGCCAGAAGGTGACGAAGGTCGCGGGCCAGCGCGTCACGTCGGCCGACGACGTCTTCGCCGTCGCCGCCAGCCTCGCCGGCACCGTCAACGTCACGCTCTGCGCGGCGCTGCTGCGGGCCGGGGTGCGGGCCTTTGGCTGCCACGGCGCGAGCGGGGCCATGATCGCCTGCCACAAGCGGCCGCCCCTCGAGGTCGCGGGGCACGGGATGGTCGACTACGGCGAGGTCGGCGACGTCGACAGCGTCGACACCGGCGCGCTGCAGGCCCTGCTGCAGGCCGGCTACGTCCCCGTCGTCGCGACCCTCGGGCTCGACGCCGCCGCCGGGCGGATCCTCAACGTCAACGGCGACACCGCCGCCGCCGCCGTGGCCGCCGCCGTCCGCGCCGACGTCGTCATCCTCGTCACGGCCGTGGGCGGCGTCTTTCGCGACCGGCACGACCCGACGACGCGCCTGCCCCGCCTCACGGTGGCCGACGCCCGCGCCCTCATGGCCGACGGCACCATCGCCGACGGCATGATCCCGAAGGTCGAGGAGGCCCTGTCGCTGCTGTCGCGCGGGGTCGGGGCGGTGGTCATCGCCAGCGCGGCGGCGCCCGGGGCCTTTGCGGCCATCGCCAGCGGGGACGCGGCGGTCGGGACCCGGCTCGTCTCCTGATGTAGGACAACATCCCACCAGATGTGGCGGGCGGTGGCGGGATCTGCGGGGAAGCGGCGCATCCGGACGCGGTCCGGCGGCATCGGTGCACAGATCCGGGCCGGGGATCGGCGGTACAGATGAGGGCCGCGCCGCGACCTGAACGAATGTAGTGGACTTTGAACGGGTGTTCAGCCGAGACTGCGGCGCACCACAGGAGACGAAGCGATGTCGAACCACCCCACCGAACGCACCGAGATGTCCCGCAAGGAGAAGGAGAAGGTCCTTGAGGCGGCCATCGCCAACATCGAGAAGCAGTTCGGCAAGGGCAGCCTCATGCGCCTCGGCAGCGGTGAGTCGCTGGGCGACGGCGTCGAGAGCATCCCGACCGGCTCCCTCTCCCTCGACCTCGCCGTCGGCATCGGCGGCCTGCCGCGTGGCCGCATCGTCGAGATCTACGGGCCGGAGTCCTCCGGCAAGACGACGCTGACGCTGCACGCCATCGCCGAGGCCCAGAAGAAGGGTGGCATCGCCGCCTTCATCGACGCCGAGCACGCCCTCGACGTCAACTACGCCCGCCGCCTTGGCGTGAAGACCGACGACCTGCTGATTTCGCAGCCCGACACCGGTGAGCAGGCCCTCGAGATCGCCGAGATGCTCGTGCGCTCCGGCGCCATCGACATCCTCGTCGTCGACTCCGTCGCCGCCCTCGTGCCGAAGGCCGAGATCGACGGCGAGATGGGCGACCAGCTCCCCGGCCTGCACGCCCGCCTCATGAGCCAGGCGCTGCGCAAGCTCACGGCGTCGATCTCGCGCTCGGGCACCTGCGTCATCTTCATCAACCAGATCCGCATGAAGATCGGCGTCATGTTCGGCAGCCCCGAGACGACGACGGGCGGCAACGCGCTGAAGTTCTACGCCTCCATGCGCCTCGACATCCGCCGCATCGGCGCCATCAAGGCCGGCGAAGACGTCATCGGCAACCGCACCCGCGTGAAGGTGGTGAAAAACAAGCTCGCGGCCCCGTTCCGCGAGGTCGAGTTCGACATCATGTACGGCGAGGGCGTCAACAAGCTCGGCGAGCTCGTCGACCTCGCCAGCGAACTCAACATCGTCGAGAAGAGCGGCGCCTGGTACTCCTACGGCGGCACCCGCATCGGCCAGGGGCGCGACAACGCGCGCAACTACCTCAAGGACAACCCGGACACGGCCCTCAAGATCGAGACCGAGATCCGCAGCCGCCACATGGAGGCCCAGGCCCTCCTGAACGCGCCGCCGGCCCCCCGCGCCGACGTCGTCAAGGAGACCGCCAGGGAGGCCTCCCCGAAGGACGCCGGCAAGGACGCCACGCCGACGAAGGACAGCGCGTCGGTCAAGGGCGTGAAGGCCGCCAAGACCGCCGAAGCCTGAGCACCGGGCGCGCCCCGGCGCAGCAGTGTCGACGTCCGGGGACGCGTTGGCCCCCATCCCCGGACGTCGTCATCGCCAGCGTCGACGTGCAGCCGTCAGCACCCGCCAGACATCCCGATTGCGTCGTCGTCACCGTCTCCGGCGCCGACGCAGCCACGCCCCCTCGAAGGACAGCGAGGGGGTGTGGTTCTTTGTGTTTCCTCGTCATGAGCGTCGTCGCGCCCGCTACACTCCCCCCTCCTGTTGTGCTGCTGGGTTGTGGCCCTGTCGGGCTGCCTGCCGCCCCTGGGGCCCGGTGCGCCCTGCCAGCGCGCCGGCCAATGCGACGATGGGCTCCGCTGTGTCGAGGTCGACGGCGACCGCCGCTGCGCGCCCGCGCCGCCTGGCGAAGGCGAAGGCGAAGGCGAAGGTGAGGGCGAAGGCGAAGGCGAGGGCGAGGGCGAAGGCGAAGGCGGCCTCGGCGACCCCTGCGTCGACATCGAGGACTGCGACGTGCCCCTTGTCTGTGACGATGTCAGGGGCATCTGCGCCGAGGCCTGCGACGTGAGCGCCGATTGCGACTTCTGTCGTGCGGCCGCCGGCAGCTGCATCTGCAACGACTTCGGGTTCTGCAGCGCCGAAGCCGGCTGCACGCCGTTCTCCATTCCCCTCGCCCAGCGGACCTTCGGGCGCGCCTACGTCGCCGTCGACGCCGCCAGCCACAGCGCCTGGGTCGCGTGGGCTGAGTTCGAGGGCGGTGGCACGGGCGGCAGCGTCAAGGTCCGGCGGGTCGACACCGCGACCGGCGTCGCCGGGGCGCCCTTCACCGTCGCCACGAGCGGGAGTCTCAGCATCCCCGTGCGGGCACTCGGGTGGTCGCCGGCGCTGCAGACGGTGTTTGTGCTGTGGACGACGACGCCGACCGACAACGCCGACGTCACCCCGCTGTTTGTGCGGGAGCTCAACGCCGACGTGAGCCCGAAGGGCGCCGCCCGCCAGGTCACGCTCGGCGCCGGCCACACCAGCTTCGACGACGTCTACGCTTTCGCCGCCAACGGGGGTGTCGAGGTCATCCTGTCGCTGCGGGCCTTCAACGGCACCGGCTTCGCCCGGGAGTCCATCCGGGCCGTGAAGCTCACGGCCAACGGTCAGGGCACCGATCGCCGCCTCTTCAGCGGCCAGACGCTGCAGGGCCCGCCGCTGAAGGATGGCGACGTCGTCGTCTACGGCCTGAGCCCCGGCACGAGCGGCGAGCCCTTCGAGGTCTGCGAGCTGAACCTCGGCACTGGCGCCCACAGCTGCGTGACCCGCACCGCCGCCATCGACGGCTTCGTGCGCAACACGGTGGTGCTGCCGGCAAGCAGCGGCCGTCGCCTCATGTTCCGCGACGGCCTCTTCGCCGATCGCTTCTGCACCGCCACCGACTGCGGCACGCCGACGACGCTCACCGCCTTCAACCTGCGCACCTACGACAACGATCAGCTCTGCCTCGCCCCCATCGGCGACGGTCAGTCGCACCTCATCGGCGTGAGCGGCAGCGAGGCGTTCTCGGGGGACTTCGACCACACCACCGGCGACCTCATCGGCTTCCGGCAGCTCGACGCCGACCACAGCTTCATGAACTGCGCGGCCGCCACCGCCCCGGGCATTCTCGTCACGAGCGTGACCCGCTCGCGGGCCGGCTCCTCCCTCGTCGACCTCGTTCTCGATGGCGTCTGCGATTCGGAGATCTCGCCATGAGCGCCATGCTCCTGCTGCCCGTCCTGCTCGCCTGCGCGGCCCCCGACAGCACCACCGCCGGCGACCACGCCGATCGCGTCTTCGTCTTCGCCCTCAAGGGCGACGGCGTCGATGAGCGGCTGCTGCGGCTCGCCGAGCGGGCCGTCATCCAGGCCGCCGACGACGCCGACCTCGACCCGGTCTCATCGCAGGACCTCACGGCGATGCTCGATATCGAGGCCAGCCGGCAGGCCAACGGCTGCGAGGGCAACACCGCCTGCCTCGCCGAGATCGCCGGCGGTCTCGGCGCGAAGCGCATCGTCACCGGCACGCTCACGCGTCTCGACAACGGCGCCATCGACGTGGCCCTCACCCTCTTTGACAACGGCGGCACCAGCGTCGCCGCCCGCGCCGACGCCACCGCCCGAAGTGACGGCGACCTGAAGGCTGCCACCCTGCTCGCCGGCCATCGCCTCTTCGGTCTCGCCGACGACGACGCCAGCGACGACGCCGGGGGCAGCCTGCGCCCCGTGCTGCTCGGCGTCGGCGGTGTGACGACGGCCGTCGGGCTCGCCGGTGTCGTCGGCCTCTGGCCCTTCTTTGCCGCGTTGGCGCACGAGGCCGAGGCCAGCGGTGCCGCCGACGACTTCGCTCGCACCGGCGACGTCGAGGACTTCAACGCCCTCGGCCAGGCCCACGCCGACTACACCCGTGAGGCCGCCGCCTGGAACAGCTGGGGCATCGGCGCCGTCGCCGCCGGTGGCGTCGTCGTCACCGCGGGCGTCGTCATGCTCGTCGTCGGCGCCACGGCGGAATGAATGCAGCAGGCCGATGACGACCCACGCTATGGTCGGCCCATGCGCATCGTCTCCGCCCTCGCCCTCGTGCTCTCCCTTGCTTTGGCCTGCTCGTCGTCGTCGACGACGGCACCGACGCCGGCGCCGGCCGCACCGACCGCGACGCCGCCGGCCGCGCCGCCCGCCACCACCATCGAGCAGGGCGTCGACCGCCCCGGCGAAGACTTCAAGGACTTCGATCTCGACGACGCCCGCCCCGAGGCCTGCCGCGACGCCTGCGACAAGGACGCCACGTGCAAGGCCTTCACATTCGTGAAGGCGGGCGTGCAGGGCGACAAGGCCCGCTGCTGGCTGAAGAACAAGGTCCCCGCCGCCCAGCCCAACGACTGCTGCGCCAGCGGCGTCCGCCCCTGACGACGACGTCGACGTGCGCGGCGGCGACGGCGCAGCGAGCGGTGATTCCGAAATGAGCTTCACGCTCGACGACGTCGTACCGCGTTGTGGGCGACGTGGATTCGCGGCATCTCCCGGCGCGGAGGTCCGCCATGTTGCGCCCCGTCCCCCTGCTTTCGGCCCTGTGCGCGCTCCTCGTCGTCACCGCGTGTGACGGCGCGGCGCCGCGGCCCGCCGACGACGGCTTCGTCGGCGACCCCGACGGCTTCGTCGGCGACCCCGACGGCGAGGGCGAAGGAGAGGGCGAAGGAGAGGGCGAAGGCGAGGGCGAGGGAGGTGAAGGCGAGGGCGAGGCCCTCGACGGCGCCGCCCTCTACAGCCAGCACTGCGCGAGCTGTCACGGCGTCCGCGGCGAGGGCCTGTCGGCGCCCCGTCTCGATCGCTGGACGCGCGGCCGCGCCACCCTCATCGACATCATCGACGTGCGCATGCCCGTCGACGACCCGACGCGATGCGAGGGGGCCTGCGCGACTGCCGTCGCCGACTTCGTGCTCGGGTCTTTGCAGCGGGCCGAGGGGGAAGACGCCTGCGCCGGCGTCGACGTCGCCGACCCCGATCTGCTGCCGCCGCGCACGCTGCGGCTGCTCACGCGCGAGGAGTACCGCGCGACGGTGACCGACCTGCTGGGCCTCGCCGGCGCCGACGGCCGCGCCTGCACTGGCGACGCGGTCTGCGCCCTCGACGAGACCTGCCAGCAGGGTCGCTGTGCCGAGGCCCCCTGCGGCACGGCCGGCTTCGCCTTCGACCCGCCCGGCGCGGGCCCCGGCGCCACCCGCGTGCACGTCGCTGGCAGCTTCAACGGCTGGCCCGCGGCGCACAGCAACGGTCTGCCGCTCGCGTTCGACGCCGCCTCGGGTCGCTGGGTCGGCCGCGGCGTCGTCGGCCAGGGGCGCCACGAGTACAAGTTCGTCATCGACGAGCGCGACTGGATCGCGGACCCGGCCAACACGCAGACGGCCCCCGACGGCTTCGGCGGCACCAACTCGGTGCTGAACGTGAGCTGCACGGGCGCATCGCCGGGCGGTGGCGACGACGTCGTCGACTTCGCCGCGCTGCTGCCGCCGGACGCGAAGCCCGCGAGCTTCTCGTTTTCGAGCCACGCGGCGTCGGGCATCGTCACCCCCGTCCACGTCGAGGAGTACCTCGCTGCCGCCGAGGCCGCCCTCGCCGCCGCCGATGTGCCGGCCCTCCTCGCGCCGCTCGGCTGCAATAGCGGCGCCGCCTGCGCCCGCACCGTCGTCGGCACGCTGGGCCGCCGCGCCTTCCGGCGTCCCCTCAGCGCCGCCGAGCTCGAGCGCTACGCCGCCGTCGTCGTCGCCGAGCCGGCCTTCGTCGACGGCGTGACGCTGGCGCTGGCGGCGATGCTGTCGTCGCCGGCGTTTCTCTATCGCAGCGAACTGGGCGTCGCCGACGGCGCCGGCGGCTTCACCCTCGACGCCTTCGAGACGGCGTCGCTGCTGGCCTTCACGCTCACGGGCCGCGCCCCCGACGACATCCTGCTGGACGCTGCCGCCGCCGGCGAGCTCGACGACGTCGACGGCGTGGTGCTGCAGGCGACGCGCCTGTTGAACAGCAGCGCCGCCGAGCAGACGATGCAGCGCTTCGCGCGCCAGTGGCTGAAGGCCGACAAGGTCCTCACCGTCGACAAGCACCCGGGCCTCTTCCCCGGCTTCGACGCCGCCGTGCGACGCGACCTCGCCGACGAGGCCGGCCGCTTCTTCTCGCACGTGATGTTCTCCGGCAGCGGCGCCTTCGACGAGCTCATCACGTCGCGACAGGGATTCGTGACGTCGCGGACGGCGTCGCTCTACGGCGTCAGCCAGTCCGCCGACGCCCCGACGCTGACGACGCTGCCGGACGATCGGCGCGGGATCCTGTCGCAGGCGGCGGTGCTGTCGTCGACGTCGCACTCCGATCAGACGAGCCCCATCCTGCGCGGCCTGTTCGTGCGCGAGACGCTGCTGTGCCAGCCGCTGCCGCCGCCGCCCGGCGATGTCGGCGGCGTCCCCGAGGTGGATCCGCAGGCGACGACGCGGGAGCGCTTCGCCCAGCACACCGCCGACCCGGCCTGCTACTCGTGTCATCGCGTCATCGACGACCTCGGCTTCGGCTTCGAGCACTTCGACGCCGTCGGCCGTGTCCGCCGCACTGAGAACGGCCGCCCGATCGACAACCGCGGCGACATGAACGACGTCGAGGGCATCGGCACCGGCACCCACGCGCCGTTCTCGTCGATGGCCGAGCTGGCGAACGTGCTGTCGCAGAGCGAGCAGCCCGAGCGCTGCTTCGTGCTGCAGGCGGGCCGCTACGCCCTCGGCCACGAGCTGCACCACGACCAGGCCTGCCTCTTCGACGGCGCCGCCGACGCCTTCATCGGCAGCGACGGCGACCTCATGGAGGGTGTCCTCGCGGTCGTCGCCGCCGACGCCTTCCGCCGGAGGGCGCCATGAGCCGCACCCCCGCTGTCGTCGTGACCTCGTCGAGCCCGGAGTCCGCCATGAGCCGCCCCACGCCTTCCGTCGTCGTGCCGCGCGCCGCCCTGAGCGGGCCCCGCCTGCCCCGTCGCTCGCTGCTGCAGGCCCTCGGCGGCCTCGCCATCGCGGCGCCGTTTGCGTCCACGCTGTCGTCGTCGACGGCGCGCGCCCAGCAGGCCGGTCGCGCCCGCCGCGCGATCTTCCTCTACTTCCCCGACGGCGTCCCCGGCACGAGCCAGAACGGCGACGCCTCCGAGTGGCACCCCGACGGCAGCGAGCGCAATTTCAGCACGCCGCGCTGCCTCGAGCCGCTCGGGGCCCGCAAGAACGACTGCGTGTTCCTCCGCGGCGTGTCGTCGGGCGGCACCGACAGCGGCAGCCACCCCGGCGGCGCGAAGAAGCTCCTCACCGCCGTCGACGGCGGCAACGGTCAGTCGCTCGACCAGTTCATTGCCCACGGCGTCTTCAGCAACGTGCCGTGGCGGCACCTGTATCTCGGCGCGATGGCGACGCAGAACAACGCCAGCGGCGACAAGCACATCAGCTACCCGTCGGCGGGCAGCACCATCGCGCCCGAGGACAACCCGCGGGTCGCCTTCGCGCGGCTGTTCGCCGGCGGCGTCGTCGGTGGCGGCGGAGGTAGCAGCGGCGCGGCGCCGACGCCGACGGGCCTGCCGAGCAGGCGTCGCTCGGTCCTCGACGTGGTGAAGGCCGACCTGGCCGATCTGCGCGGGCGCCTCGGCACCACCGAGCGGTCCCGCCTCGACCTGCACACCCAGAGCGTGCGCGAGGTGGAGCTGCGCCTCGCAGCGATGGCCGAGCCGCCGCCGACGACGTCGACGTGCAACGACCCCCGCCTGGCGTTCGCCGTCGACGACAGCGCGATGTTCGATCCGGCCCGCTTCCCCGAGATCGCGCGGGCCCAGATCGACGTCATCGTCACCGCCATGGCCTGCGGCCTCACCCGCACGGCAACGTTGCAGCTCTCGCACCACACGAGCGAGCTCATCATGAGCCGCTTCCCCGGCACCGAGATGCACACGCCGAACTTCGACATGCGCAGCCACCAGGCGAGCCACTACGGCGCCAGCCACGACGACGGCCGCAACGAGTACCGCGCCTTCGTGCTGCAGCGGCGCTGGTTCGTCGGCCTGCTCAAGACGCTCCTCGACGAGCTCGCGGCCCGCCCCGACCCCGAGGTGCCCGGCGCGACGATGCTCGACACGACCATCGTGTTCATGGGCACCGAGGTCTCCGACGGCAACACGCACTCCCACGACAACCTGCCCCTGCTGCTCGCGGGTCGGGCCGGCGGCGCGCTGTCGACGGGGCGCCTGCTGTCGTTCGGCTACGAGCGGCACCACAAGCTGCTGGCGTCGGTGGCGAACCTGTGCGGCGCGAACGTCTCCGGCTTTGGCGACGGCGGCGGCACCCTGCCCGGGGTGTGACCGCGCCTCCAATCGACACCCGCCGATTGGAGCCGCCTACAGCCCGAGGAAGAGGGCGTCGCGGGTGAAGCGGCGCCCGAGGGTGCGCAGCAGCCCTTGCCTGAGAAGATCTAGAGCGCGCTGGCCGGCGAGTAGAGCAGGGCCTCGAGGGTCTTTCGCTCGCGCTCGCCGGCGAAGGCGTCGGCGGCCATGAGGCTCGCCGTCATGATGGGCGCGATCAGGAACAGGGGCACGAAGAGCTGCCCCACCATCAGCGTGAAGATGGTCTGGCGCAGGTCGCCCTCGACGACGAAGCGGGCCCGCAGCTCGGGCGGCAGGCTCGCGATGAGCTTCACCATCTCGGGGTCGGCGAGGGCGTCCTGCGGCACCACGCTCACGACGACGCCGAGGCCCAGCGGCAGGACGAGGAAGAGGATGACGTTCACGAGCACCATCGGCACCCACAGGGCGCGGCTGCGGGTGATGGCCGCGATCTCCTTGCGGGCGATGAGCTCGACGATGGTGCGTCTCATGGCGTCGACCCCTCGCGGGCGTGGAGCTGCTGGTAGGCGTCGTCGAGGCTCTTCGCCTGCCGGCTGACGCCGAAGACCATCACGTCGCCGGCCACGAGGGCGGCCACCAGGGCGGGTATGTCGTCGCGGGCGAGGCCATCGACGACGACGCTGAGGCCTGCTTCGACGCGGCCGACGACCGACGGCGTGAGGCCAGCGAGCAGGGCCACGGTCCGCGCCGGGTCATCCACCTCGATGCGCACGGGCGGAGGGCCGACGACAGAGGCGATGACGTCGTCGGGGGTTCCCTCCACGATCTTCCTGCCCCGCGACATGATGGCGACGCGGTCGCAGAGCTCGGCGGCCTCGGCGAGACGATGGGTGGTGAAGAAGACGGCGTGACCCTGTTCCTTCGCCAGCGTGCGCAACAGGCCCTTTGCAGCTGACGCGAGGCCACCGGGTCGAGACCCGACGTGGGCTCGTCGAGGAACAGCAGCGCCGGCCGCGACAACAGCGCCCGGGCGATGGCGACCTTCTGCCTCATGCCCTTCGAGAAGCCTTCGACGACGGAATCGGCCCGGTCGGCGAGTTCGAAGAAGGCGAGCAGCTCGTCGATGCGGGCGCGGGCAGCGGCGGCGTCGAGGCCGGCGAGGCGCGCGAAGAACAGGAGGTTCTCGCGGGCGGTGAAGCGATCGTCGAGAGACGGCGACTCGGTCAGCACACCCGGGCCCGCAGGGCGTCGCCGTCGGTGGCGGGGTCGAGACCGAGCACCGAGATGCGGCCGGCGTCGCGGGCGATCACGCCGCAAAGCAGGCGCACCGTCGTCGTCTTGCCGGCGCCGCCAAGGAAGCCAAAGACCTCGCCGGCCTGCACCGTCAGTGAGATATCGTCGACCACGCGGCGGCCATTGAAGCTGCGGAAGAGGTGCTCGACCTCAACGAGCGGCGACATCGCGCACCTCCTTCGTCATGGCGGCGATGAGCACATCGAGATCGACGTCGTCGATGCAGTGGGGCGGCGTCACATAGACGATGTCGGCGGAGGCCAGCCGCAGCGGTCGGATGAAGGCGCCGCGGGCCGCAAACGCCGTCGACGACGGCGCCGTCCCCGGCGGCAGCTCGACGGCCGCCATCGCCCCCTTCACGCGCACGTCGCGGACGTCGGCGTGGTCGCGCAGCGGCGCGAGACCGTCGCGCAGGCGACCCTCGAGGCGCCGCACGCGGGCGACGGCGTCGACGGCGTCGAAGAGGTCGAGGGAGGCGTGGGCGGCGGCGCAGGCGAGGGCGTTGCCCATGTAGGTGGGCCCGTGCTGCAGGGCGCGGGAGGCGTCGTCGGCGAGGAAGCAGGAGAACAGGTCGTCGCGGGCGATGGCGCAGGCGAGCGGCAGGGTCCCACCGGTGAGGGCCTTGCCGAGGGTAACGACGTCGGGGACGACGCCGGCCTCGTCGAGGGCGAAGCGGGGGCCGAGGCGGAAGAAGCCGGTCGCGATCTCGTCGAAGATCAGCCTCACGTCGTGCGCGTCGCACAGGGACCGCAGGTGCCGCAGCACGCTGGCGTCGTGCAGGCGCATACCGCCGGCCCCCTGCAGCAGCGGTTCGACGATGATCCCGGCGAGCTCATGGGCGTGGGCGGCGACGACGGCGTCGAGGGCGGCGACCGCGGCGGTGTCGTCGAGGGAGGCCGGCAGGCGCACGTGCAGCGGGCCGCGGGGATCGTCGACGTCCACGAAGGCGCGGTGCATGCCGTCGTGCGGATCGCACAGCGCCATCGTGGCGAAGGTGTCGCCGTGGTAGGCGCCCTCGAAGGCGAGCACGCGACGCTTCTGCGGGCGGCCGGTGTTGGCGAAGGCCTGCCGACACATCTTGAGCGCGACCTCGACGGCGACGCTGCCGCTCTCGACGAGGAAGACCCGCGACAGCGGCGCCGGCAGCAGCCCGGCGAGCCGCGCACACAGCGTCGAGGCCTGCGCGTGGGCGAGGCCACCGAAGGCCACGTGGCACAGGCGCCCGGCCTGCTGCTGGATGGCGCCCACGAGGTGCGGGTGCTGATAGCCGTGGGCCGCCGTCCACCACGAGGCGATGCCGTCGACGAGCTCGGTGCCATCGGCGAGCACGAGGCGGCTGCCGTGCGCCGTCACCACCGGCAGCGGCGGCGGCGCCGTCTGGTGCTGGCAGTAGGGGCGCCACACGTGGGGCGCGCCCTGCACCAGCCAGTCCGGCGACGGCGACGGTGACGACAGCGACGACGTCACTCGGCCGCAGCCGGCGCGTCGATCTGGACGTGGCCGCAGGCGGCGTGGGCATCGCGCTCGGGCGCAGACGGCTCCCAGGCGACGAGGCCGAGCTTCGCGAAGAGGCGCTCGTCGCGGGAGGCGCCATTGTTCTTCGTCGTCAGCAGCTTCTCGCCCCAGAACACGCTGTTGGCGCCGGCCATGAAGCACAGGGCCTGCAGCTCGTCGCTCATCTGCTCGCGGCCCGCCGACAGGCGCACCACGGTGGCCGGCATGACGATGCGGGCCACGGCGACGGTGCGGACGAGCTCGATGCCGTCGACGCCGTCCTTCTCCTCGTCGATCTGGCGCAGCGCGAGCTTCGTGCCCTTCACCTTCACGAGCATGTTGATCGGCACGCTGTCGGGGTGCTCGGGCAGCGTCGCCAGCGTCTTCAACATCGACACGCGGTCGGCGCGGGTCTCGCCCATGCCGACGATGCCGCCGCAGCAGACGTTGACGCCGGCGTCGCGCACATGCTGCAGCGTCTGCAGGCGGTCGTCGTAGGTGCGGGTCGTGATGATCTCCGGGTAGTACTCCGGCGACGTGTCGATGTTGTGGTTGTAGTAGTCGAGGCCCGCGGCCTTGAGGCGCTGCGCCTGCTCCGCCGTCAGCATGCCGAGGGTCACGCAGGCCTCCATGCCGAGGCCCTTGATGCCCTTCACCATCTCGCAGACGGCGTCGACGTCGCGGTCCTTCGGGGAGCGCCAGGCGGCGCCGAGACAGTAGCGGGAGGCGCCGTTGGCCTTTGCCTTCATGGCCTCGGCGAGGACCTCGTCGACGGGCATGAGCTTCTCGCGCTCGAGGCCGGTGTCGTAGCGGGCGCTCTGGGGGCAGTAGCCGCAGTCTTCACTGCAGCCGCCGGTCTTGATCGACAGCAGCTGGGCCCGCTGCACGGCGTTCTTCGGGAAGCGCTCGCGGTGGACCTGCTGCGCCTGGAACACGAGCTCGAGGAGGGGCAGCTCGAAGAGGGCCGCGATCTCGGCCGTCGTCCAGTCATGCCGCGGCGTGGTCGTCGTCGTCGTCGTCGTCGAGAGGGTCATCGGGGGCTCCTGCGGCGCGACGCTGCAAGACGTCGCCGTCGCCGTCAAGCCATGTCAATGCGGGTCTTGCGACGTCTGCGCGCGCCTGCGAGCACGCCCCCATGCGCCCCGACGTCGACAGCCTGACGGCCTTCTGCGACGACAAGCTCGCGCGCCTCGAGGCGCAGGCCCGGCGCCGCGGCGTGGTCGACACCCCCCGCCTGCCCGGCGGCCGGGTGCGGCGCCACGACCGCGTCCTCGTCGATGTCTCCAGCAACGACGCCCTCGGCCTGTCATTCCATCCGGCCGTCCAGCAGGCGGCCCGCGACGCCGTCTCCACCTTCGGCACCGGCGCCGGCGGCTCCCGCCTCGTGTCGGGCAACCACCCGCTGTTTGCCGGGCTCGAAGAGAAGCTCGCCCGGCACAAGGGCTGCGCGGCGAGCCTCGTGGTGTCGTCGGGCTACCTCGCCAACCTCGGCGTCATCCCCGCCCTCGTCGGCGACGGCGACGTCATCGTCATCGACGCCCTCGCCCACGCCTGCCTCATGTCCGGCAGCCGCCTCTCGGGGGCCCGCGTCGACGTCGTCGCCCACAACGACGCCGACGCCTTCGCCTTCGCCATCGACCGCGCCGCCGACGACGTGGCTGGCCGGTCGGGCCATGTCCTCGTCGTCACCGAGAGCGTGTTCTCGATGGACGGCGATCGCGCCCCCCTCGAGCGCCTCGGCGCCGCCTGCCGGGCCCGCGGGGCCTGGCTCCTCGTCGACGACGCCCACGGCTTCCTCGTCTCGCCCGACGCGCCGTGCACCGGCGACGTCGCCACCGTCATCACGGGCACCCTGTCGAAGGCGACGGCGAGCGTCGGCGGCAGCATCAGCGGGCCCCGTTCGCTCATCGCGCTCCTGCAGAGCCGGGCCCGGCCCTTCGTGTTCTCGACGGGCCTGCCACCGTCGGCCGTCGCCGCCGCCAGCGCCGCCATCGACGTCGCGGTGGCCGGTGGCTCGACCCTGATGGGCGCGCCGCTGGCGCGGGCCCGACGCCTGTGCGCCGCCCTCGATCTGCCGGCGCCCTCATCGCACATCGTGCCGATCGTTGTCGGTGATGAGCGGCGGGCCCTCGCCCTCATGCAGGGCCTCATCGACGACGGCTTCCTCGCCGTCGCGATCCGACCGCCGACGGTGCCCGCCGGCACGAGCCGCCTGCGCGTGAGCCTCTCCGCCGCCCACAGCGACGACGACGTCGACGCCCTCGCCACCGCCCTGCGCCGCCGCCTCGCGGTGCGCCCATGAGCGGACCGGGGCGGGGGCTCACCGTCGTCGGCAGTCACACCGACGTGGGCAAGACCTTCGTCGCCTGCGCCCTGCTGCGCGGCCTCGTGGCCCGCGGTGTCGCCGTCGCCCCGCGCAAGCCGGTGCTCTCCGGCGTCGACGACGACGACGACGCCCTCGCGACCAGCGACGCGGGCCGCCTGCTGCAGGCCGCCGGTCGGCCCGTGGACCGTCGCGGCGTCGATGAGGTGGCGCCGCTGCGCTTCCGGATGCCGATGGCCCCCGACGCCGCCGCCCGCGCCGAGGGCCGGACGCTGCGGCTCGCCGACGTCATCGCCGCCGCCGCTGCCCCCGCCCATGACGTCGTCGTCGTCGAAACGGCCGGCGGGGTCATGAGCCCGGTGGCCGACGATGGCCTCGTCATCGACGTCGCTGCCGCCCTCGCCCTGCCCTGCGTGCTTGTCGTCGGCGCCTACCTCGGCGGCATCTCCCATGGCCTCAGCGCCTGGGCGGTGCTGCAGGCGCGCGGGCTCACGGTCGGTGCCGTTGTCGTGAACCGGGCCGACGGCGTCGCGGTCGCTCCCGCCGACGTCGAACCGTTCCGGCGCTTCCTGCCGGGGGTGGTGGTGACGGACACGGGCGCCCCCGACTGGATCCAGACGGTGCTGGGCACGGTCGGGATCTGACCGGTTTTCCGTCCGGGCGGCCTGCGGTGTCAGACTCGGCGTGATGCGCTCCGCGTGGCTTGCCGTCGTCGTCGCCTTCGTCACCGCCTGCGGCCCGCGGGTGGTGGACCCGGCCTGCGTCACCTACATCGCGTGCCAGGCCGCCTTCGACGACGCCGCCGGCCTCGACCCCGTCGACACCTCCGTCTACGCCGAGGACGGCGACTGCTGGGCCGGCGACCCCACCGCCGCCGACCGCTGCATCGGCGAGTGCGTCGCCAACACCGACGCCCTGCGCCAGGCCGCCGCCGACGCCGACCTCACGCTGGACGCGTGCGCATTGGAGCCCGCGCCATGATGTGGGTCACAGACGGGCGTTTCTCCAGCGCGCGGCGACGGGGTCCAACCGTCGTGCTCCACCGCGCCGGTCCGTGCCTGTCGATCGTGATGCTCGCCGCCGCCTGCGCCGAGCCTGCGCCCCTGCCGGCGCGCGACAGCGCCGACGCCCTCGGTGCTGGCGAAGGGACGTACATCCTGCCCGACGTGAAGGAGCGGCCCTTCTGGCTGCAGGTCCCGAGCGCCGTCGACGACGGTGGGGCCCTGCCGCTGATCGTCGGGCTGCACGACAACAACGGCGAGCCCGGGGATTTCCGCACGCTCACCTGCCCCGACGGCAATACCGGCTCGAGCGACTGCCTCACCGCCCTCGCCGAGCGCGAGGGTGCCGTCCTCGTCATGCCGAGCGGCACCAGCGCCATCTTCTTCGAGGACGCCCGTGGCTGGAACGCCGGCGGCGGCGGCGAGGTCCTGTGCACGAGCGGTCGCGCCTGCGCCGAGGGCATCGACGACGTCGCCTACCTCGACACCGTGATCGCGGCCGTCTCCGCCGCCGTCGACATCGACCCCGCCCGCGTCTTCGTCACCGGCATGGGCAACGGCGCGGCGATGGCCCACCGCGCTGTCTGCGAGCGCAGCACCGTCTACGCCGCCGCCGTCGCCGTCGCCGGCGCCAACGAGGTGGCGGCGACCCAGGGCTGCCCCGTCGCGCGGCCCGTGCCCGTCCTGCAGATCCACGGCGACGCCGACACCTGCTGGAGCTTCGACGGCACGAGCGACTGCACCTTCGACAACCCCCTGCCCCTCGTCGGCGTCACCGCCTCGATGGAGGGCTGGCGCGAGCGCAACGGCTGCAGCGCCGACGTCGATGAAGCCCCCCTCGCCGACAGCGCCAACGACGGCACCCGCGCGGTGCGCCGGACCTTCCGGGGCTGCCTCGACGACGTCGAGACCGGCATCGTCGTCATCGAGGGCGGCGGGCATACGTGGCCCGGCGGCCACCAGTACGGCTTCGAGTCCAGCATCGGGCGCACCAGCCGCGACGTCTCGGCCAACACGCTGCTGTGGGACTTCTTCTCGCGTCATCCGCTGCCCGAGGCCCTCGCCTCCGCCACTGCCACCGGGGGGATCCCATGAACGCGCCGCTGCGTCGCCTCGCGCGTGGCCTCGTCGCCGTGCTGCTGCTGCTCGGCGCCGGCTGCGACTTCGTCATCGTCGTGCTGGCGATCCTCTTCATCGGCCCCCTCTACCCGGGCCTGCCGCAGCCGCCGCCGCCGCCACCCGACTGCCCCATCACGGTGCCGTCGGGCGAGGCGCCGCCGCCCGTCATCCCCGATGACCTCGACACCGACCTCGACGCCGCCCGCGTCGCCGCCTGCGCCATCCCGGACCGCCCGGCCCTCGCCCGGCAGAATCGCGACGAGCTGGAGCGCTCGCTGCAGGCCCTCACCGGCGTCGATGCGGGCCTCAAGGACGCCCTGCCGCCCGACGCCACCGGCGCCGGTCTCGACGTGATCGCCGAGCTGCTCACCGTCTCGCCCCTGCTCGTCGAGCGCCTCGAGGGCAGCGCCTTCGACGTCATCGAGCGGGCCCTGCGCCTGCCCGGCGACGCCCCGACGACGACGACCATCGAGGCCGAGACGACGGTGACCGGCCGCGACGAGGCCGGGCTCGGGCTCGTCACGGTGGCGGAGTGGGGCCGGATCGGCATGCCGATCCAGCTGCCGCTGGCGGGCACCTGGGCCATCCGCGTGCGTCTCCTCGTCGAGGACCGCGGCGACAACGACGAGCTGGCCCTGCTGCGCCTGCACCTCGACGGCGACGCCATCCTCGACACCCGCCTCGCCCCGAGCGACGGCGAGACCGTCGTCGTGCAGGTGCGCCACACGCTGCGCGCCACCGACGACGGCATCGTGCAGCCCATCCACCGCCTCGAGATCGAGCACGGCGGCGGCCCCGACGCGTTCCTCATCGACGCCGTCGAGGTGGAGGGCCCCTTCGATCCGCCGTCGCGGGGCCCCATCACCGCGTCGCGCGCGCAGCTCCTGCCCTGCGACCTCGACGCCGAGGGCCTGCCCTGCGCCCGCAACGCCCTGCAGCACTTCGCGTTTCGCGCCTGGCGCGGGCAGGTCACGTCCGACGACGTGGCCCGCCTGCACGCCCTGCTCGACACCGGCATCGCCGCCGGCGACGACGTCGAGACGGCGCTCACCACGGCGATGGCCGGCGTGCTGCTGTCGCCGCGCTTCCTGTTCCGCCTTGAGCTCGACCCCGCCGTCACCGCCCCCGACGACGAGGTCGCCCCGGGCGTGCGGGCCCTGTCGGACCAGGAGCTCGCGACCCGCCTCGCGGCCTACCTGTGGTCGTCGACGCCCGACGATCGGCTGCTGGAGCTCGCCCATCAGGGCGTCCTGCGCGACGAGCGGGTGCTCCTCGGCGAGGCGCGCCGCATGCTGGACGATCCGCGCAGCACCGCCGTCGTCGACCGCTTCTTCGCCATGTGGCTCGGCCTCGACGCCCTCGAGCACGTGCGGCCGGACCCGACCCGCTTCCCCGGCTTCGACGAAGACCTGCGCCGCTCGATGCGCTGCGAGGCCGAGCTGCTCGTTGATCGCGCCCTGCGCGACGGCGGCTCCCTCGACGACGTCCTCACCGGCGACGTCGCCGCCCTGAACCACCGCCTCGCCAGCCACTACGGCCTGCCCCCGCCCGACCTCGACGACGACAGCGCCCGCGGCGGCTACGTCGACACAAGCCTCGTCGGCCTGCGGCGGCAGGGCCTGCTCGGCACCGGCGCCGTGCTGACGATGACGTCGCAGCCCACCCGCACGAGCCCCACCCGCCGTGGCGCCTGGGTGCTGTCGCGGCTCATGTGCACGACGCCACCGCCGCCGCCGCCGGGCGTCGAGGGCCTCGTCGAGGATGAGACGGCCGAGAGCCCGGCGTCCGTGCGCGCGCTGCTCGAAGCCCACCGGCAGAACCCCGAGTGCGCCTCGTGCCACGACGTCATCGACCCGATGGGCCTGCCGCTCGAGAGCTTCGACGCCGTGGGCCGCTGGCGCGGCAGCGACGGCGCTTTTGCCATCGACGACAGCGCGTTCTGGTTCGGAGACGAAGGCGACGTCGTGCGCGGCGCCGCCGAACTTGCGCAGCGCCTGGCTGACGACGAGGGCGTCGACCGCTGCCTCGCCCAGCAGGCCCTGTCCTACGGCGCGGGCGTGATCGCCGACGACGAGCACGGCGCCACCTGCGCCATCGACGACGTCACCGCTCGCGCCGCCGCCGCCGGGGGCCGCCTCTCCGACGTGCTGCTCGAGGTGGTGCGCAGCCCGGCCTTCCGCGTCCGCCGCCTCGGCGAGGTGTCGACCACTTCACGCTTCGAGACCCGGGGTGCTCCATGACGCCGCTGCTGCGCCGTCCCCTCTCCCGCCGCACGGCCCTGCGGGGCCTCGGCACCGCCATCGCCCTGCCCTTCCTCGACGCCATGGCCCCGCGGGCGGCGCGGGCGCAGTCGACGTCGACGAAGCCGCTGCGGCTCATGTACTTCTACGTGCCCTGCGGCATCGACATGGCGACGTTCACGCCGTCGGCGACGGGCAGCCTGCGCGATGTGCGGCTCCCGCCGATGCTCGCGTCGCTGGCGCCGGTGCGCGACCAGGTGCAGGTGCTCTCGGGCGTGCGCTGCACGGCGGCCTTCGACCAGGGCGACGGGCCCGGCGACCACGCCCGCGGCACCTCGACGTTCCTGACGTCAACGCACCCCCTCAAGAGCGTGAGCACGCTGCAAAACGGCATCAGCGCCGACCAGGTCGCGGCGAAGGCGTGGCTCGGGCAGACGCCGCTGTCGTCGCTGCAGATCGGCGGCGAGGCCGGCGACGGCGCCGGCGTCTGCGACATCGGCTACTCCTGCGCCTACGCCCACCACATCTCGTGGGCCTCGGCGACGACGCCGCTGCCGAAGGACACGAACCCTCGCACCATCTTCGACCGGCTCTTCCAGTCGACGGACCTCACGCTCTCTCCCGAGGCCCGTGCCGACAAGCGCCGACGTCGCCGCAGCGTGCTCGACTTCGTGAAAGACGACGCCACCCGCCTGCAGTCCCGTCTCGATCAGGGCGACAAGGTGCGCATGGACGAGTACCTCACGGGGGTGCGCGAGCTCGAGCGCCGCGTCGAGCAGAGCGGCGAGGCGCCGACCTGCAGCGTGCCCGAAGCGCCCGAGGGCGCGACCCTCGACACGACCGTGTACCTCGACACGCTGCTGGACCTCGTCGTGGCGGCGTATCGGTGCGACGTCGTGCGGGCGGTGACATTCATGCTCGGCAACGCCGGCAGCAACCGCTCCTACGCGTTCATCGGGCAGCCCGGTGCGCACCACGAGTACTCACACCACCAGGGCAACGCCGAGAAGCTCGCAGCCCTCGCCGCCATCGGCCGCTACGAGGTCGAGCGCTACGCCCGCTTCCTCACGCAGCTGGCCGCCATCGACGAAGGCGGCGAAAGCGTGCTGGCGCGCAGCGCCGTCGTCTTTGGCAGCGAGCTGTCCGACGGCGACCGGCACAACCATGATGAGCTGCCGCTGCTGGTGGCGGGCGGCCTCGGCGGGGCGCTTGCAGCGGGTCAGCACGCCCGCGTCGGCGAGGGCACCGAGCTCGGCGACGTGCACCTCACGCTGCTGCAGGCCGCCGGCGTCGCCGTTGGCACCTTCGGCGAGGATGGCCGCCGTGCCGTCCCCGGGATGCTGGCCTGACGCCTACGGCGCCGGGCGCGTGACCTCCTCGGTGGCGGCCAGCGGCGGCGAGAACACGCCATCGCCGTCGCCGTCGACGTAGAGGGGCGGACTCACACAGATGGTTTCACCACCGCCCGTGGGCGACAGTCCGCTGCCGCCGCGGCTCACGGCGACAACGACGGCGTCCTCGCTCAGCGCGAGCCCCTCGATGGGGTGGCGCAGGCGCTCGACGCCATCGTTGACGAAGTCGGCGAGGGGCAGCGAGACGACGCCGGCGGCCTCGTCGACGGTGATCCCGTCCTCGACGGCCGTGAGGGGGACGACGCGGCCACCGACGTAGAGCTCGAGGCGACCGACGGTCACGTGGGGCGGGGCCTGCAGTCGCACGGCGAGGGCGGCGTCGGCGTCGACGATCTCGCGGGCGCCCATACGCAGCGCACCGTCGGCCTGCAGGGTGATGAGGCAGCCTTCGCCGATCGCCGTCCGCTGGCGGCGGACGGTGTCGCGCAACACCGCCTCGGTGACGGCGGCGGGTGCGTCGTCGTCGATGAAGATGAAGGTGCGCGGGTAGCCGACGCCGCCGTTGATGCCGTGGGTGTCGCTGTTGCCCATCGCCGCGATGGGCAGGCCCGCGTGCATGAGACCGAACCAGTCGGCGAGGACCGGCACGCTCGTTCCCTCGTCGGCGGCAAGCTGCGACAGCGCCGTGCCGTCGTCGGCATAGAGCGCGACGTCGCCGAGGTTGGTGTTGACCTCGATGGCATCGAAGGCCGGGCTCCACTCGTCGTAGACGGTCGGCGGCAGCGTCGCGAGGTTCGGCGGGTTGCGCGGCAGGCGGGCACCATCGGCGGGGTTGAAGGCCATCGCGGCCAGCACACCGGTGAGCCCGGAGCGCGGGTGGTTGAGCTGGATCAGGATGTCTTCGCCGCTGTCGTCGTTGGCAGCGGCGCGGATGTCCGCGAACATCTCTGGCAGCGTCTTCTCCCACCACATCGACGAGCCGTTGCCGGCGAAGGGGTCGGCGTCGTCGATGCGCCACGGATAGGCGTTGAAGTGGCCGATGGCCTGGTAGCTCACCTCGTTGCCGGCGAAGGCCACGAGCTGGCCCGTGAGCCCGAGCGCCTCGACGTGCGGGCGGAAGTCGGTGACGGTGTCGTGGTCGGTGGAGACGGCGACCTCGACGCCCTCGGCGGCGTTCTCGAGGACCTTGAGGGCCACGGGCACCTCGGCGTCGATGCTGCCGAGGGTGTGCTGGTGGAACTCCCCCGAAACGAAGCCCGTCGTGTCGAGGACGTGGTCGATGCGGGCGGCGAGGTCGACGCTGGCGCCGGCCACCACCTCGATGTCCTGCTCGAAGCGGCTCCACTCGAAGCCGCGGCTCACGTAGGCGCGATACGCACCGGGCGGCACCTCGACGTCGAAGCGGCCGTCGGCGCTGACGGCGTAGCGCACGAGGCTGCCGTTGCCGCCGAAATCCCCGAGCACGGCGCGGGCGCGGCCGGCCTCGTCGCGGGCCACCAGCGTGAGCTTGGCGGCGTGGGTGGTGTCGTCGCCGAAGTCGGTGGTCACGACGACGCGGCCGGCGCCGCCGAGGACGAGGTCGGCGCTGGCGGCGCCGCCCGCCGCGACGGTGACGGCGACGGGGGCGCTGCGGGTGAAGCGCTGCCCCTGGCGGTCGGGGACGTGGGCGACGACGGTGTAGTCGCCCGCCGGCAGGCCGAGGCTGTAGCTGCCGTCGGCAGCCACGCCGGCCTCCGACACGAGGTGGGCGTCCTCGTCGTCGAGGGCGGCCGACAGCGCGCTGACGACGGTGCCGGGCACGGCGTTGTCGACCTGGCCTTTGACCTCGCCCAGCGCCGTGCCGAGGATGCCCCAGGCCTGCCGCGCGACACTGTCGATGCTGCCGTCGCCGACGATGATGAAGCGACGGAAGCCACCCTCGGCGCCGATCGTGAGGTCGTCCTCGCAGATGGGCACCGTGACGCCGCCGTCGATGAGCGGAATCGTCATGCGCTTGCCGTCGCAGACGAAGCCGACGTTCACGCCATCGCCGCGGGCGCCGACGATGAAGTCGGCCTTCGAGAACAGCTCGATCTCGCCAAAGCCCGCCTCGGGCGTCACGATCGGGGTCGCCGCGCCGATCGCGAGGAAGTCGACGCCGAGGCCACCAAAGAGGGTGTCGCCGAAGTTCGTGAACGTCGTGTCGATCTCGATGACGTCGCTGTCCGCCGCGAGCCGGTACTCGGTGACGAGCCTGCCCTGCAGGTTCTGGCTCAGGAAGTTCGCCTGGGGCGCCAGCGACAACGGCACCGGCGTGCCCGTCACGCGGATGATGCCGGGCTGGCCATCGGTGCCATCGTTCACGACCTCGATCTTCTCGACGCGACTCTCCATCGCGCCGAGGCCGCTCACGTGCTCGCGGAAGGTGTCGCCGCCGTCGGCGAGCTCGTCGGGGCGGACTCGATCGATGTCGATGAGGTTGCCGCCCTCGACGCTGTTGCCGACGGGACGCGAGCCGTCCTGCACGAAGAAGCGGATGCGGGCGTTGTGGCACCGGAAGCCGCGGTCGATCTGCCCGAAGGCCTGGGGGCCCCCGATGAGCTCGCTCTGGCGGATGACCGGTCCGCAGCGGACCTCCCCGGGACCCAGCACCGTGTCGAGGTCGAGGTGCACCGGCGGCGCCGGCGAGGCGCCATCGCAGACGCAGACGGAGGCGCTGACGAGCAGGGAGGTGGCGGCCACGAGACGGACGGTGCGCATTCACACAGTCTAGACATCAGCCGTCGTCGTCGGCGACTACGCTTGCGGGTGAGACGGACGCCGCGTACCGTTTGCCCATGGACGCGGGATCCCTCGCCGAGGCCATCTGGCAGCACGCGCCCGACGCCATGCTCGTCGTCGACGAGCGGGGCATCATCACCCGGGCGAACCCGGCGACGACGTCCCTGTTTGGCTACGCCGAGGGCGAGCTTGTCGGGCGGGGCATCGAACTCTTGCTCCCCGCGGGCTTTCGTGAGGGCCACGTCGACAAACGCGTCGCGTGCAGCAGCCAGCCCACGCGCCGCATGATGGGCGCGCCGCTGTCGGCCTTGACGGGCCAGCACAGAAACGGCGACGAGCTCGCGGTGGAGGTGGCCCTGAGCCCCCTCGTCGTCGACGGCGCCCGCTCCACCATCGCCATCATCCGCGACGTGCGCGAGCGCCGCAGGCTCGAGGACGAGCTGCGCTACCGCAGCACCCACGACAGCCTCACGGGTCTCTACAACCGGGCCTACCTCGACCAGGAGCTGGCCCGCCTCGCCCGCGGTCGGCGCTTCCCGGTGGCCCTGATCGTGATCGACATCGACGGCCTCAAGCCCGTCAACGACACGGGTGGCCACGCCGCCGGCGACGACCTCCTCATCCGGGCCGGCCGCCTGTTTGCCTCGGTGGCCCGTGGTGACGACGTCGTGGCCCGCGCCGGCGGCGACGAGTTCGTTCTCGTGCTGCCCCAGACCCCGCTCGAGACGGCGGTGCAGGTGGTGGCCCGCCTCGCTATCGTCGTCGAGACCCACAACCGGGGCGAAGAGGTACCGGTGCGCTACTCGGCGGGCGTGGCCGTCGCGACCGACGGCGCCCAGATCCCGACGGCGCTGCGCGAGGCCGACGACCGGATGTACGCCCACAAGCGGAGCCGCCGGGCCGCCCGGTCCTGACGCGCGGCGACGTCACCCCGGCGCCGCCGATGGCCGGTCGACGTCGCGATTGGCGCGTGGCCGGGGAAATGGTCATGATGGAGGCATGGCGCCCCTCGATCTGCCCCCGGTCCCAGCCGCCGCGACGACGACGGAGCCGGCCGCCGAGAAGGGCATCCGGCGCAGGAAGGCGGCGCTCACGGGCCTCGTGCTCTCGGGCGGCGGTGCCCGCGGCGCCTACGAAGCCGGCATCATCAAGTACATCCGCAACGAGCTGCCGCCGCGGACGCGCAGCAACGCCCGCTTCGAGATCATCTGCGGCACCTCTGTCGGCGCCATCAACACCTGCTTCCTCGCCGCGACGTCGCACCAACCGGAGGTACAGGGCCGCGCCCTCGCCGACGTCTGGGAGCGGCTGCGCATCGAGGGCGTCTACCAGGTGGGCCTCAAACAGCTCGTGAACCTGCCGCGCTTCCTCTTTGGCAGCCGCGGCCGGGGTGAGCTCGACGACGTCGTCGGCCCCGGTCGCCTCGGTGGCCTGCTCAACACCTCGCCCCTCGAGGCCCTCGTGCGGCGCGGCACCCGCTGGAGCTACATCGAGGACAACCTGCAGACGGGCGTGCTGCACGGCGTGTGCGTGAACGCGACGCACGTGTCGTCGGGCAAGACCCACAGCTTCATCCACACGAAGGATCTGAAGATCCCGCCGTGGTCGACGGACCCGTCGGTGGTGCCGCGCGCGGTGAAGATCGGCCCCGAGCACGCGCTGGCGTCGGCGGCGATCCCGTGGGTGTTTCCGTGCGTCGACATCGACGGCGAGGTCTACGCCGACGGCGGCCTCAAGCTGAACACACCCATCAGCCCCGCCATCCGCCTCGGCGCCGACCGCCTCCTCGTCATCGGTCTGCGCGCGAAGGAGGAACCGGCCGGCGAGGGTGGCATGGTGCCGAGCCCCGCCGACCCGGTCGATCAGTCGCCGTCGGCGGCGTTCCTGCTCGGCAAGATCCTCAACGCGTTCCTCTCGGACAAGACCGAGTACGACCTGCAGCGCCTCGAGCGCTTCAACCGCCTCATCGAGGCCGGCATCGCTGCCTACGGCGACGGCTTCGAGGCCGCCCTCGGCGCCGCCCTCAGCAAGTCGCGGGGCCAGCCGTATCGCCGCGTCGACTCGTTGTTCGTGCGCCCCAACGAGGACATCGCCGCCGTCGCCGCCAAACATCTGCGCCTGGGCAGTGTCGTCGCCCGCGCCGGCCCCGTCGTCGGGCCGCTGCTGCGTCGGCTCGCGGGTACCGGCGGCGAGCGCGAGGGCGACCTGCTCTCCTACCTGCTCTTCGACGGCGAGTACGCCGCCGACCTCGTCGCGATGGGCATGCGTGACGCCGACGCCATGCGGCAGCAGCTCATCGACTTCTTCGCGGTATAGGTCCGGTATGGGTCACATGATTCCCCCCCAGGCGGCCATCCGAGGCGTCGTGCGGCGCACGGCCCGTGAGGCGCGCCTCGACGCCGCCCTCGCCGAGCGTGACGCCATGCGCGCGCGCGGCGAGACCCCGCCCCTGCCCGACCCCGCCGGGCGCGACCGTCGCGACCGCGTGCTGCGCTACGTCGCCTACGAGGACGCCCGTCGGCGCCAGGAGGCCGGCGTCGCCACCGCCGACGAGGTCGCCTACCTCGAGGCCCGCCGGGCCCACCTCTCGGCGTGGCGCAAGCAGAAGAACGCCCGTCGCCAGCGGCGGGCGGCGATGCGCGCCGAGCTCGAGGCCGAGAATGCCGCCCGCGGCGACGGCGACGCACCGCGGCGATTCCCGCGCCTGCGGGGCCCTGACGACCTGCGGGCCTTCATGGAGGGGCGCGACGTCGGCTGAGGACCCGGCTGGCGCGGCGGGGGCTCCGGGGTAGGCTCCTGCCCATGCGCCGCACCCTCCTCCGCACGACGCTCGCCGCCCTCCCCGCCCTCGCCCTCGCCTGTCCGACGACGCCAGAGCCCACCCCGACGTTCGACGAGGTGAACTTCCCCGCCGGCTTCCGCTTCGGCACCGCCGTGGCCCAGTGGCAGGTGGAGGGCGACGAGAACGACGACGGCGAGATCGTCGACAGCAACTGGTACCGCTGGATGGAGATGGACAAGGCGGCGGGCGGCCAGAAGAACCCCGTCGGCAATGGCTTCCGCACGCGCTTTCGCGAGGACATCCAGCGGGCGAAGGATCTCGGCCTCGACACCTTCCGTCTCGGCATCGACTGGTCTCGCGTCGAGCCCGAGCCCGACGTCTTCGACGAGGCCGAGATCGCGCACTTCGTCGAGGTGGTGACGGCCATCCGCGAGGCGGGCCTCGAGCCCGTCGTGACCCTCTACCACTGGACGGTGCCCACCTGGGTGCAGCAGCCCGACCCCGACGCGGAGGGCGGCGCCGTCGACCGCATGGCCACCGACAGCCGTGAGGTCGTCGACGACTTCGAAGACTTCTGCCGGCAGATCATCCCGCGCATCAAGGACAAGGTCGACACCTACACGGTGCTCAACGAGCCCTTCTCGATGATCGTCGTCGGCTACATCGACGGTCGCTTCCCGCCCGGCAAGGTCCTCGACATCGAGAACGGCACGAAGCTCGGCATCAACCTGCTCTTCATGCACGCTGCCGCGTTCAACGTCATCAAGGAGCTCGACGACGTCGACGCCGACAACGACGGCCGCAGCTCCTTCGTCGGCCTGACGATGACGGCCAACGACATGTACCCCGAGATTCCCGGCGACCCGGGCCAGGAGAAGAGCGCCCAGAGCATCAACTACGCCTTCAACGACTGGGCGATGGAGGCCCTCACCTCCGGCAGGCTCGACGTCAACCTCGATCAGGACTTCGACGACGCCGACACGACGCCGCCGGAGGGCACCTTCTCCGAGCTCGCGGGCACGCTCGAGTTCATCGGCGTGCAGTACTACGGCCCCGGCAAGGTCACGCAGGACGGGCTGCTCGGTCAGGTGCTCTCGGAGGTGCCGCCGCTGTTCGGCGCGCCGATGCTCGACGTCGAAGACTACGCCGGTGACGGCAGGCTGCTGCCGCACAATGGCATGGGCCGGGAGATCTCGGCCTCCGGCTTCAAGGACACCCTGCACCGCTACGCGCAGTGGGGCCTGCCCCTCATCATCACCGAGAACGGCACGACGACGAACGCCCGCCCCGAGGGCGCCGAAGACCTCGAGCCGGGCGATGCCCTGCCCGCCCTCGTCACGCAGGATGACCAGGCCGCGATGTACGTCCTCGAGCATCTGTGGGAGGTCGGCAAGGCCATCGAGGACGGCGTCGACGTCCGCGGCTACTACCACTGGACCCTCGCCGACAACTTCGAGTGGGTCGAGGGTCGCCTGCAGCGCTTCGGTGCCTACAGCGTCGACTTCGACGACCCCGCCCTGCCCCGCACCCTCAACAAGCAGGGCCAGGCGCTCCGCGACATCATCGAGGCCCGCGGCGTCACCGAGAGCGTGTGGAACACCTGGCGCCTCGACCGCTACCCCACCGACGGCCGCGCCACGCCGGCGGTGACGACGTCGAAGGACCCGGCCGCCAGCGAGTGATGGCCGACCTCGACGAGCGCCTGCGCGAGACGCTGCGGCGGCTGCAGACGCTGCTGCCGCCGCGCATCGGTCCCCGCGCCGCCGCCGAGGTCCTGCGGAACTTCGGCCGCATGGTCGAGATCGGCACGCCGACGGCGGCGGCGCTGCAGGCGGCGCTGTCGACCCTCGACGCCTTTGCCGACCGCCCACCCATGGCGTCGCCCTGGTCGGTGGCGACGAGCCGGGCCATCGCCACCGTCGCACCGAAGAAGCTCGCCCACTTTTCGTTCATCGGCCGCACACCGTGGAGGCTGCCCGACGTGGTGGTGGCCGGCGTCGCCGATCACGCCGAGGCCCTCGTCCCCGCCTTCGGTGACCTCGACTTCGCGCTCGGCGTCGCCTGGCAGAACATCCTCACGTACCACTGCGCCCTCGCTGCTGCCGAGTGCTGGAACCGCAACGATCCTGCGCCGGTCCACGAGCTCTTCGCCGCCGCCGCCGACACCGCCCTCGACGATGTCGACGTGCCCATGGCCTTCGTGCGGGGCCAGGGGCTCTTCATCGTGCGCGGTCACGCCCCGCCCCGCGAAGACGGTCCATTCCGTCCCCGCGAGCTGTACCTCCACCTCCACCTCCACCGCCACGGCGCCGGGCGCGACCTCGTCGGCATCGTCGGCGACGGCAGTTGGGCCGGCGTGCAGGAGACCCTGCGGACGCTGAGGCTGCCGCTGTCGACAGCGGCGCTGCCGCTGCTGCTGTCGCTGGTGGCGCTGCCCTGCGCCCCCGGGGAGGTGATCGTCGACGTCGACGGCGTCATCGACGGTCTCGCCGCCGACGAGGACCGCCTCGAGCAGACCCGCTTCACGGGCCGTGACGCCCACGCCCGCCTCGGCGTGCCGACCCCGACGGCGGCGTTCCTGCCCCAGCTGCGGCTGCAGATCGGCGCGACCCGCCTCACGCTTCGCCAGGGCGACACCCGCGCGATCCTCGACGTGGAATAGCCAGCACGGGGCCCCTCGACGACGCAGCGTGTCGAACAACCGGCGCAGTCGACGCCGACGCCGACATCGTTCTAGCAGGTTGCTGAAAAAGGCCGCTTTGGGCCTTTTTCAGCAACCTGCTAGGTACTTCTGGGCCTCGTCTCCGACGAGGCCGGATCAACACCTAGCAGGTGCTGAAAAACGCAAAGCCGTTT
>Ga0172373_10000493_pt1 | contig 64618 bp, 57 predicted proteins | sample Lak10m_2_FD_114546 | JGI IMG/M metagenome (GOLD analysis project Ga0172373, IMG submission 114546) | Freshwater microbial communities from Kabuno Bay, South-Kivu, Congo - kab_092012_10m | ecosystem: Environmental > Aquatic > Freshwater > Lake | place: Democratic Republic of the Congo... | reverse complement strand
TAGCGCGGCATGCTCGCTTGGGCAGCGGCATACGCCAGACGGGCAAACCGGACGTACTTACTCTCTCGTTTTTCGCTCATGCCCTGATTTTACCTGCTACCCCAATCTTTGCAACTGAGCACATGTTGCCCATTATGCAAAAGCCATCTTAGATGAAGTGTTTGGTCAAGATAAGTGCCAGAACGAAATTGTTTGGAAACGAACTTCCGCACGTAGCGATTCCCATACTTATAACCACATCCACGACACTTTATTTTACTACAGTAAGAGTTCTCAATTTACATTCAATAGTCAACACACTGAATATGATCCCAGCTATGTTGAGAATTTTTATCGGTATACAGAGGAAAACACTGGTAGAAAATTTACTCTCAGTGATCTAATGGCAGCAGGGACTCGAAAAGGGTCGTCAGGGCAAGCATGGCGTGGAATTGATCCAAATACAAAAGGAAATCATTGGAAATATACCACTGAAAAACTAGACGAACTCGATAAAGAGGGACGTATCTATTGGCCTAAAAAAGACAACGGAATACCAAGATACAAAAGATATTTGGACGAAATGCTTGGTATTCCGCTTCAATCACTTTGGACTGATATTTCCCCGATTGCAGCACAGGCTATTGAAAATACCAGTTATTCCACCCAGAAGCCCGAAATCCTGCTCGAACGCATCATCAAAGCCTCGTCCAACGAGGGCGATCTGGTGCTGGACTGCTTCTGCGGCAGCGGCACCACCGCCGCCGTTGCCGAAAAGCTGGGCCGCCGCTGGATCACCTGCGACCTCGGACGCTTCGCCATCCACACCGCCCGCAAACGCCTGCTCGCCATCGAGAACGTGAAGCCTTTCGTCGTCCAGAACCTCGGCAAGTATGAGCGCCAGAAATGGCAGGAGGCCGAGTTCGGTCAGCAGGCCGCGCCCATCCTGCACACGTACCGCCGCTTTTTGCTCGATCTGTACGCCGCCGAGCCGATTGAAGGCTTCGTGTGGCTGCACGGGCGCAAGGCGGGGCGCATGGTGCATGTCGGCACGGTGGATTCGCCCATCACCCCGGCGGATGTGACCGCCATCGCCGCCGATTTCCGGCGCTCGGTGGGCAGCGGGGCGGGCGCGCCCAAAGTGGCTGGCGTGGACATCCTCGGCTGGGATTTCGCCCTCGATATGAACGAAACCATCCGGCAGACCGCCGATGCCGCCGGACTGGATGTGCGCTTCATCCGCATCCCGCGGGAAGTGCTGGAAGAAAAAGCCGTCCAGCAGGGCGATATTCGCTTCTTCGAGCTGGCGGCGCTTTCCACCGCAGTTAAGACCGTCAAGCGCGAGGCGCGTATCCAGCTCACCGATTTCATCATCCCGCCCGATGATGTGCCGGAGGAGGTGCGGCAGGCCGTCAAGCACTGGTCGGAATGGATTGACTACTGGGCGGTGGACTTCAACTACCGCGACGACACCTTCCATAACGAATGGCAGAGCTACCGCACCCGCAAAGATCGCTCCTTGCAGTTGAGCGTGAACCACGCCTACGAACAAGCGGGGACGTACACGGTGCTGGTGAAGGTGATTGATATTCTGGGCAACGACACGACCAAGGCGCTCACGGTGGAGGTGAAATAATGCCCCGCCCCAAGCGCAACCCCGACCAGTCCAGCTTCCTCGAAAACTTCGGCAAGACCGCCCCCGCCGTCCCCGCCATTCATGATGCCATCCTCAAATGGCGTTCGGCGGGCTATCCGGGCGCGACGGAGACCAGCCGCCTGCTGCTCAACTACTGGTTTCACAGCGACCATAAGCTGCACACAGGCGGCATGTTCACCTATCACAATCCGGCGCAGCAAGAGGCCATCGAGTCGCTCATCTACGCTTTTGAAGTGGCGAAAACGCGCAGCCTGTCGGCGCTCTATCAACGCTTCATCCCCGCCGAACTCGCCAAACACATCCGCTTGCAGGAGCAGGATTTGTTCGCCCGCTACTGCACCAAAATGGCGACGGGCAGCGGCAAGACCAAAGTTATGTCGCTGGCGATTGCGTGGCAGTATTTCAACGCGATGGCCGAAGGCAGCCCGGATTACGCCCGCACCTTTCTGGTCATCGCCCCCAACGTGATCGTGTTCGAGCGCCTGCGGACGGACTTCGCGGGCGGGCAAATCTTCAAAACCGATCCGATCATCCCCAAAGAACTGCGCCTGTACTGGGATATGCAGTTCTATGTGCGCGGGGAGGCGGAACGCGCCTCGTCGCCGGGGGCGCTGTACCTGACCAACATCCAGCAGTTGTACGAAGCCCGCGAGAGCGACGATGGCGAAGTGGACATCATGACGCAGGTGCTGGGGCGCAAGCCGCCGCCCACGCTCAACCCGCCCGACGACTTCCGCGCCCGCTTGCTCCAGCGCACCGAGTCGCCGCTGATGGTCATCAACGACGAAGCGCACCACACCCACGACAGTGAAAGCGCGTGGAACAATGCCATCCGCAGCCTGCACGAAGCCCACCCGCACGGGCTGGCCGCCCAGTTGGATTTTTCCGCCACGCCGCGCTACGACAGCGGTTCGCTGTTCGAGTGGACGATCAGCGATTACACGCTCAAACAGGCCATCGTAGATCGCATCGTCAAACGCCCGATCAAAGGCGTGACCGATATCGGCGAAGTGCAGAGCAACGTCCCCTCGGTCAAATACGAGCCGTTCATCACCGCTGGCGTGGAACGCTGGCGCGAATACCGCGAACAGTTGCAACCGCTGGGCAAAAAGCCGCTGCTGTTCCTCATGCTCAACAACACCGACGAGGCCGATTCCATCGGCGAATACCTGCAAACCAAATACCCTTCGGACTTCGGCGGTGAGCGCACGCTGGTCATCCATACCGACAAAAATGGCGATGTGAGCAAGCGCGATCTGGACGATGCGCGGCAGGCCTCCCGTGAGGTGGATAACGGCAGCAGCCCGATCAACGCCATCGTCAGCGTCCTCATGCTGCGCGAAGGCTGGGATGTGCAGAATGTGACGGTGATCGTCGGCCTGCGCCCCTACACCTCCAAAGCCAACATCCTGCCCGAACAAACCATCGGGCGCGGCCTGCGTTTGATGTTTCGCGGGCTGCGTTCCTCGTATGTCGAACGGGTGGATGTCATCGGCAACCCCGGCTTCATCAACTTCATCGAGCAGTTGGAACAGGACGAGGACATCCGTTTCGGTACGTGGCAGGTCGGCAAAGAAAAGCTGGTCATCACCGTCATCGAACCCGACCCCGCCAAAGCCGCGTTCGATATTGCGCTGCCCACCCTCAGCCCGATTCTGGCGCGGCAGAACGCCCTCAGTGCCGAAATCGAGGCGCTGGATGTGACCCGCTTCACCTGTCCGGTGCTGCCCATCCGCGCCGATAGCCGGGAGGCCAAAACCTTCCGCTACGAAGGCATGGACATCCTCAGCCTCGAAAAACTGGTCGAACGGCAGTACGCGCTGCCCACACCGCAAACTGCTGGCGAAATCGTGGGCTACTACGCGCAGGCCATCGCGCAGGAACTCAAACTGCCCAGCCAGTTCAAAGCCCTTGCGCCCAAAGTGCGCGACTTCCTGAAGTTCAAAGCCTTCGGCAAAGAAGTTGATCTGGAATCGGCGGAGATTCTGGCGGCCATCAGTCGGCGCTTGGCGCTGAAGGTGACGCTGGATGTGTTCGTGACCGCCCTGCGCGACAAGCTGATTCTGCCGCAAACGCCCGTGCTGGAGGATACAGGCCGTCCACTGTCGGGCATGTCGGCCTTCCCGTGGTCGCAGGCTGCGCCCTTCTGCCGCAAAACGGTCTTGAACAAAGTACCGTGTGATAACGCTTTTGAAGATCGGTTCGCCCGTTTTCTGGATAACGCCGCCGATGTCGCCCGTTTCAGCAAACTGCCCATGCCCTTCGGCTTCAGCATCCCTTACACCGATGTGCGCGGCAACCTGCGCCACTATTACCCGGATTTCGTGGTGGTGGATGAGGTCGGGAGGCATTTCTTGGTGGAAACCAAAGGCCGCGAGGATACCGATGTGCAGAACAAAGACCGCGCTGCGAGCCTGTGGGCGGCGAGCGCCACCGAACTCACCGGCCAGCAGTGGGACTATGTGAAGGTGCTGCAAAAAGACTTCGAGGGGTTGCAGCCCTCCACCTTCGAGGATTGCGCGGTGATCGGGCGCATTCAGCCGCCCCTGTTGTAGTAAATACAACCCTCATCCCCTATCCCCATCATTGCAATGGAGAAAGGGGAGTACCCTCACCTCACCCCGCTGCGCTGCGCCTTCCTCCCCTTTCCTCATCGCTATGGGGATAAGGGGCTGGGGGATAGGGGACTCTTCTCCCCTTCTCCCCCCCTCTCCTAGCTGTACTCAGCGGTTGGGAGAGGTGTTGGGGGTGAGGGTCTTTAATTGCATGAAGGGGGCGCACATGGTAGGCTTGCGGCTATGCTCACGACGAAACGCTCCCTCGCCCTGCTGGTCGGCCTGCTGCTGACCGCCACCGCCCTGCGCCTGTACGCCATTCAGCGCCAGAGCGTGTGGTTCGATGAAGGCTGGTCGGCCTATGCCGCCGCGCAACCCACGCTGCTGGCGGCGTGGAACGCCGATGCCACCAACCCCCCGCTGTACTATGTGCTGCTGAACCTATTCGCACAGGGCGCAGGCCAGAGTACCCTCGCGCTGCGCGGTTTCTCGCTGCTGCTGGGTGTGGTCGGCGTGGCGCTGGCCTATCGGCTGGGTCGCACCCTGTTCGATGAACGGGCGGGGCTGGCGGCGGCTTTCCTATGCGCCGTCAATCCGCTGCTGTGGTGGGCGGCGCAAGAAATGCGGATGTATACGCTGCTGGCGGCGCTGGTGCTGCTGGCGGCGCTGGGCTGGCACAGCCTCGTGCGCGGGTCGCGGCGCTGGACGGCGTGGGCGCTGGTGTGGGGCACGGAACTGGCGCTGCTATACGCCCACAACACCGGGCCGGTGATCGCCGTCTGGCTGAACGCGGTCACGGTGTTGACGTGGGGAATTCACTGGATTCCCCTCCCCATGTATGGGGAGGGGAGTAAAGGGGTGGGGACTCGCCGCATCCCCCTCCGGCGCTGGATCGGCGGGCAGATCGTCATCGGCCTGCTGTGGTTGCCCTATCTGGTGGGGCGCTTCGCCCTGCTGACCGGAGCCAACAGCGCCTTGAACAACAGCTCGCCCTTCTCGCTAAACCTGCTGGCGCGGCTATGGGGCGCGTTGTGGACGGGCGTGTGGGCGATGGTCGGGCGCGAACCGCTGCTGGTCGCGCTGTCGGGCGCGGCGCTGATCGTGGCGCTGGTACTGATTGCGTGGCAGCGGGCGGCGGCACGCTGGCTGGTGCTGCATACGCTCCTGCTTGTAGCGGGCGTATGGGCAGGGCTGGGACTGCTGGGCAACGAGATTCACGGGCGCTATCTGGTGATGATCGCGCCGCTGCTGCTGGTCGCCCTCGGTGCGGGGCTGGTGCGGCTGCGCGGGGTCGCATTGGTGGTGGGGGTGACGCTGTTCGGCGGCATCTTCGCGGCGGCGCTGTTGCCAGCCACCACCAACCCCGCTTATCAACACGACGATGCACGGGGCATGACCCGCTATTACGCGCAAACCCTGACCGCCGCCGACAGTGTGGTGATGTGGTCATACGCGGATCGCTACGAGTTGGCCTACTACTGGCCGCGAGAAGGCGTGACGGCGCGGCGCATCACTCTACCGGAAGGCGCGGACGAGGCCGCCATCCGTCCGCTGCTGCCCACTAGCGGCGATGTGGCGCTGAACGTGTGGTACACGCAGCGGGCGGATTATCGCGGCATGATGCCCTGCTTGCTGGGCGATGGCACGGTCAACGAGCCGGAGTCCTTCAGCACCTACGGCATGACCAACCTGCTATTTCGTGCGCCTGCGCTGCGTCCGCTGGAACTGAATCCGGCAACGTGGCAGAGCGACGCGGTGGCGGTGACGGCGGCGGGTGCGGATCGTCATGCTCCGGCGGATGCGGCGTGGTGCTTGCCCGTTGAGATCACGTTGACGCAGGTCGTTCCGGTTGATTTGAAGGTGGCGCTGCGGGTGACGAACGCCTCTGGCTGGGAAATCGCCGGGGCGGACGCGATTCTGGCGGATGCCGCACAGCGCACCACTTCGCTCTTGCCTGCGGGCGCTATCGTCCGCGCTTACCCGCTGCTGCGGCTGCCGGTTGGCACACCCGCAGGCGACTACCGCGTGACGCTGCGCCTGTACGACGAGAGCGCACAGCCGTCCGGCTACGATCTGCATGATGCGGCGGGAACGGTGGGGCGGGATGTGTCGCTGGCGTTGTGGCAGGCAGGCGCGGCGGACTGGTCAGCGGTGACTCGTTCGTCGGGATTGCCCGTGCAGGCCGATGTGCAGGCCGCGCCGGATATGCGCCTGATCGCGCATAATCAGACGGGCGGGGCGCTGCGGAACGGGGACGGGCTGCGGTTGGCGCTGCTGTGGCAGGGGACGGGTGCGCTCCCTGTGCTGACGCTGACCGATGCGGACGGGCGCTGGTCGGTGGATGTGCCGCCTGCGGACAACGTAGGGGACGGGGCGCTGCGGCTGGACTGGCGGACGGCGCGTATCCCGCCGGATGCGCCCTCCGGCACAGCGCGGTTGCTGCTGCCGGACGGGACGACGCTGGCAGAATACGCGGTGGAGCAGGTTCCGGCGCTGTTCGAGCCGCCGCCTTTCGCACAGGCTGTCGGCGGGAGCATTTCCGGCGTAGGGACGCTGGTCGGCTACACGCTGACAGGCGACCCGTCTGACCGGACGCAGCCCTTCGGCCTGACGCTGGTGTGGCAGGCAGCAGGCGCGACGGACACGGCTTACACTGTGTTCGCGCAACTGGTGAGCGACGATGGGCGCGTGCTGGCGCAGAGCGACTCGCCGCCTGCGGGCGGGGCGCGGCCTACGACAGGCTGGCGCGAGGGCGAATACATCGAGGACGCGCACACGCTGACCTTCCATGCGGATGCCAGCGCAGGCGCGGCGCGGCTGATCGTCGGCCTGTACGATCCGGTCAGCGGGGCGCGGGTGGCGGCGGGCGAAACAGATCATCTCGTCCTGCAAGCGGTGGTGCGGTGAACAGTTGCTTTTTATTCTTTCATGATGACAAGATGCGAAACACAACGAAATGACGTTACGCATTCATCCGCTAATCATTCGATAGGACTCTTGAGCGATGAAGCTGCCTTATGCACCTCAAGCAATAGTTCCAAAAGCGAAAATTGTGGGCTATTTGTTGAATCTTTCTAATGAAAATGGTCATAGCAAAGCACGTTTCTTTCTTGCTTTTGGCTTTACAATAGAACAATGGGAGAATATGGCGAATGCGTTGTTACATCATGCGTCTCTTCACGAAGTAACCCGTATTGAACCTCGCCCCCCATTCGGGATACATTATGTCATTGAGGGAAAGTTAGACAGTCCAGATGGTCGCAATCCATCGGTGCGTGTGATATGGATTGTGGATGAAGGATACGATATACCACGATTGGTGAGCGCGTATCCCTTGTGAGGAGTATGAGTATGTTCTCCGAATTTGAGCGTGTCGCTTTGACGGTGGATTTGCCCGACTATGCACTCCAAACGGGTGATATGGGAATGGTTGTTCACCTTTATCCCGATCACAAAGGCTACGAAGTGGAGTTCGTGACGGTGACAGGTGAATTGATTGCGCTGGTATCCGTTTACCCAACCCAAATTCGTTCGCTAGAACAGAACGAAATCGCCAGTGCGCGGCGGGTCAAATCTGCCTGAAACTCATTGAGTACCACATGAAAGTGATTTATCGAGCTTAAAGCAGGGATGGACGAAGCAGTTCATCCCTGCTTTTTGTGTGTTACCCTGATGAATGATCGCATCCTGCAAGCGGTGAACAGGAGGCTTGACCATGCAGAATCCCCCGAATCCTGAAGCCTTTAACGCGCTGGTGTGGCGCATCGTGCAGCAAATTCCGGCGGGGCAGGTCAGCACCTACGGGCAGATCGCCTCCATGCTGCCGACTCCGGCGGGGGTGAGCGACGACGAGGCCGAACGGTTCGCGCCCGTGTGGGTGGGAAAAGCCATGAACGCGGTTTCCGGGCGCGAGGATACGCCGATTGCGTGGCAGCGCGTCATCAACAGTCAGGGCGGAATCAGCCTGCCGGAGGGCAGCAAGGCCGCGCTGGAGCAGCGCCGCCGCCTGCTGGCGGAAGGGGTGCTATTCGACGGCAAAGGGCGCGTGGATTTGGATACCTTCGGCTGGGAAGGGCCGCCCGCCGCGTGGTTGCGCGAAAACGGCCTGCGCACACCGCGCTCCTTGCGACGCGAAAAGCCGAACAGCGGGCAACTGTCGTTGTGGTGAGGAGGGCAGAAGTTCACAATTAGTTACAGCAGGATCAAGGTCAGTCAAGGTCAATATCAGTGAATCTCAAAAATTGAAGACGGGATGCGTTCGCAAGTATCCCGCAAAGCACCCTATGATGAACATAGCTCGATCCGGCCTAGTATGGCAGGGGGCGAAAACGCACGGGTGCTTCGCGCAGGGCGTGTAGATGACGCTAGAATAGAAGTTGTTGAGCTTTCCTGAGATAAAGGTTTTTTGAGAATGACTTCTTATTTGCTAGGGATTGATAACGGCGGCACCATCTCCAAAGCCGCGCTGTTCGATGTACAAGGCACACAGGTGGCCTGCGTCACCCGCAAAGTGAACACCACTTACCCCCGTCCGGGATGGGTGGAACGTTCGATGCCGGATGTGTGGCAGACGACGATTGAAGCCATTCGCGCCCTGCTGACCGAAACCGGAATCGCGCCGGACGCGGTGGCGGCGGTGGGCTGCACAGGGCATGGCAACGGCCTGTATTTGCTGGATAAGCAGGGCGAACCGTTCCGCAACGCCATGCTTTCGGTGGACAGCCGTGCGGCGGCGCTGGTGGATGAATGGCAGGCGCAGGGCATTCTGGAACGGGTCTGGCATCCGCTGTATCAACAAACATGGGCGGGGCAGGTCGCGCCGCTGCTGGCATGGCTGAAGCGGTACGAACCCGACACGCTGGCGCGTACCGGTCATGTGCTGCTGTGCAAGGATTACATCAAATACTGCCTAACCGGAACGCTGACCAGCGATCCAATGGATATGAGCTGCACCTCCCTTTTTGACATGCGAACGCACCGCTACGCCGACGACGTGCTGGCGGCTTTCGGCATCAGCGAACAGCTGCCGACGTTCCCCGAACTGGTCGAAAGCACGCAGATTGTCGGGCGCGTGACCGGGGACGCGGCGCGGTTGACTGGCTTGCAGGCCGGCACGCCGGTGGTGTCCGGCTTGTTTGATGTCAGCGCGTGTGCGCTCAGTGCCGGGGCGCTGGAACCGGGTCAGGCTTGCATCGTGGCAGGCACATGGGGGATCAACTCGGTTGTGACCGCCGACGTGATTGATAACCGCGATCTGTTCATGAACTCGGTCTATCACTCCGGCGCATATCTGCTGCTGGAAGCCAGCCCGACATCCGCCTCGAATCTGGAATGGTACGTGACCGAATTTTGCGCCCCTGAACGTGAAGAAGCCCAACGGCGCGGCCTGTCGGTGTATGACGTGTGCAACGAAATCGTGGAACGCACGCCGCAAACCACCGTCCTCTTTCATCCGTTCCTGTTCGGCTCCAACGTGGGCGGGGCAGCGCGGGCGGGCTTTTACGGGATGGGCGCATGGCACACCCGCGATCACCTGCTGCGGGCGGTATATGAGGGAGTGGTGTACACCCACAACAGCCATATTGACAAGCTGCGCCGCGCCGGTGTGGATGTGCAGGCGGCACGCTTAACCGGCGGTGGGGCGCGTAGCCGCGTGTGGGGGCAGATGTTCGCGGACGCGCTCCACATCCCGATGGAAGTGGTCACGGGGGACGAAATGGGCGCACGCGGGGCGGCCATGTGTGCGGGTATCGGCGCGGGCGTGTACCGCGATTATGCGGATGCCGCCGCGCAGGTGGTTCGGGTGGAACACCGCTACACCCCGAACACGGCGCGGTTGCCTTATTATCAGGCGCGTTCGCGGTTACACCAACGGCTGACCGACGTGCTGCGCGAGGCGTGGAGTGACATGGCGGCGCTGGACGCATAACGCAGAATCCCCTCCCCTTTTTCCCTCCCCATGTATGGGGCAGGGGTTAGGGGTGAGGACTCTCTTGATACTTGCGGGGTGAGGTTTTGCGGCTACGTCACTTGTTAAACTTGCTGCCGCCGCCGAAGATGTTGGCAGGCAACTTGAACCCGTGTTCTTTCAGGCGATCTTCAAAGTTCGGGCGGAAGCCGGACGCTTCCAACTGACCGCCGCCAGCATGGGAATAGCCTTGCCCCGTAAAACCCGGCGTCCTGTACACGAACACATCTTGTAGGGTGATGTTTTCGCCTTCCATGCCCTGCACTTCGGTGATCTGCACGACCTTGCGGCTGCCGTCCTTCAAGCGGCTTTGCTGGATAATCAGGTTCACCGCCGCCGCAATCTGCCGCCGGATGACCAGCACCGGCAAATCCATACCTGCCATCAAGCACAGCGTTTCCAGACGGGCGCAACAGTCACGCGGATTGTTGCTGTGGACGGTGGTTAGCGAACCGTCGTGACCGGTGTTCATGGCTTGAAGCATGTCCAGCGCCTCACCCGAACGGCACTCACCAACGACGATGCGATCCGGGCGCATACGCAGCGCCCCCTTCACCAGATCGCGGATGGTCAGCCGTCCGGTGACGCCATCCCCACCGGGCAGGGGCGGCGCGGTTTCGAGGCTGACGACATGCCGCTGCGTGAGCTGAATTTCCGCCGCGTCTTCGATAGTCAGGATGCGCTCATCTTCGGGAATGAACGAACTGAGTACGTTGAGCAGGGTGGTTTTACCGGAACCCGTACCGCCCGAAACCACGATGTTCAGCCGCGACACGATGCACGCTTCCAGAAATTCGCCCACTTCTTTCGTGAACGACCCGAATTTAACGAGGTCAGCCACCGTCAGCGGTTTGGACGGGAATTTACGAATGGTCATGGTCGTGCCTTTGAGCGCCGAGGGCGGCATCACCAGATGCACGCGGGAGCCATCCGGCAGGCGGGCATCCACCATCGGGTTCGCCCGGTTGAACACACGCCCCAGCGGGCGCACGATGCGCTGCGCCGTCCACTGCACATGATCCTCGTCGTCAAACACGATCTCGTTCTCGCGCAGTTTGCCCTTCTGCTCCGCGAAAATCATGTCCGCGCCCGTGACCATAATTTCAGAGATGGACTTGCTCTGCACCAGCGGCTCAATCGCGCCGAAGCCCATCAGGTCGTTCAGCACCGCCTCTTTGAGCGATTCAAATTCCTCGGCGGAGAGGGGCAGGTTCATCTTTTGCAGGATGGTCTTTAAGCGACCCACCAGCAGGGCTTCCTTTTCGGCATCGCCCCGGTTCCACTGATCGGCTTCATCAGGAGTCGCCAGTAGTTTAGGCCGAATTTGCTTGCGCAGCGTGGTCAACTTGGCGGACAGGCGAATCTTTTCGACAGGAGCCGATTCCGCCGGATGCTCCACCTTCACTTCCGGCTTGGGTTCCGGCTTGGGCGGTTCCTCCGGTGGGGGAACCGGCGGGGATATATCTAACGGGCTGCGCTGTTCAGCTTCTTTGCGAGCTTGCTCACTGATTCGGCGTTGTAGAAACGACATAGGAACGCGCCTTTTCAGGTTTCACGGTCGAACATTTTTAGTCTACACGAAATAGATGCCGAATGGTGTAAACTTTTCCCAAAAAAATTAGAATTCAACAGGCACAAGCGGATATGCTTGCTCAATGAATATGCGGCCTCGTTTGCGCCCCCCCCGAATATTCCCTGTTGCAGCAAGGTTGCCCGGATTTGCTCGTTTTTGAGGATGAAAGCAGGCGCATTTTGAGGTAGAATAACCCACGTCCGTTGTATGCTTGGCTGCTAAAATTGGTTTGACATATAGATTCCAGTATGTTAATCTCGCCCGGTCTTATTGTTCAGAATGGCACAAAGTCCATCCATCCCGGAGAGCATTATGGCTTTGCAAGAGTTCGCACCAATCGGGGCGCTTATTCTGTTGGCGGTGCTGGTCGCTTTCATCGTGGTGACTATTTCCAGTTTGTTCGGTCCTTCCCGGCCTAGCGAACGGAAAGCCGCCCCTTATGAAAGCGGTATGAAGCCGATTGGCCCTGCCAACCGTCGCCTCCCAGTTAAGTTCTATTTGATCGCTGTCTTGTTCATCATCTTCGATGTGGAAGCTATCTTCTTCCTGCCGTGGGCGGTGGAACTACGTGATCTGGGTATGTACGGCTTACTGGTTATGGGCGTGTTCCTTATCATCCTCACGATTGGTTTCATTTATGAGTGGAAGAAGGGAGCGATGGAATGGGAATAATCAGCTCTAAACTCGGCAATCTGGGCGTGGTCACGACCACGCTTGACCAAGCGATCAACTGGGGACGCACGGGCGCGATGTGGCCGCTGCTGTTCGGGTTGGCTTGCTGCGCGATTGAATACATGAGCACGCAGGCTTCCAATTATGACCTGTCGCGCTTCGGCATGGAATTGAACCGCGCCAGCCCCCGTCAGGCCGATTTGCTGATTGTCTCCGGTCGCTTGACCCGCAAGATGGCTCCGGTGGTGCGCCAGTTGTACGATCAAATGGCCGCGCCCAAGTGGGTGATTGCGATGGGCGATTGCGCTTCGTGCGGCGGCGTGTACAACAACTACGCCATCGTGCAGGGCGCGGACGAAATCATTCCGGTGGATGTGTACGTGGCTGGTTGCCCGCCGCGCCCCGAACAACTGCTGCACGGCATTCTGACGCTGCACGAAAAGATTAAGGGCGAAAGCATCCGCGATTGGGCGGCTCCGGTCGAAACGATCCGCGTCTAACACAGACGCCCACAACAGCATGTGTGACCTGAAACGCCCCGCCAGCGCGGGGCTGCGGCTTGAAAAGTGAAGGATGGCATTCGGATGATCATTCCACAAGCATTAGACCCGGTGACTGCGCTCAAGCAGGCCATGCCTGACGCGGTAGAAGATGTGCGTGAATACGGCGGCGACATCACCATCGTGGTCAAGCCGGATCATCTTCAGGCGGTCAGCCAGTACCTGCGCGATACCAGCGGGCTGGTCTATAACTTCCTATCGGATGTGAGCGCCGTAGACTACTACCCCGACTATAACCGTCCGGGGCGTTTTGGCGTGTCGTACCACATCCTCTCGCTGCTGTACAAGCGCCGTCTGCGCGTGAAGGTGTATCTGCCGGAAGAAGCGCCGAGTGTAGCCACCGTCACGACGATTTGGCCGGGCGCGAACTGGCTGGAACGCGAAATTGCCGACATGATGGGCATTGATTTCGTGGGGCATCCTGACCTGCGCCGCCTGCTCATGCCGGACGACTGGCAGGGACACCCGCACCGCCGCGATTACCCGCTGGGCTATGAAACGGTCATGTTCTCGTTCAATGCGGACGAGATCATGAAGCACAAGCCACACGCGACCGATTAACCTGAATATGACGATCACGGGCTGTTGCATGGTTCAACAGCCTTTTTAGTGGGATGGATGGAGCGAACGCATGGCGCTGCAAACGGCTGCGAATACAAATGATCCAATGGCAGAGTGGGCGGGCAGCCTCGAACAATTGAAGGGGCTTGTCACCGAACGGGCGCTGACGGGCGAAACCATGCTGTTGAACATGGGGCCGCACCACCCCAGCACTCATGGCGTGCTGCGCTTGCTGCTGGAACTGGATGGCGAAGAAGTCATCACCTGTCTGCCGGATATTGGCTTCCTGCACACCGGCATCGAGAAGAACATCGAGTCCAAGTCCTACGAGAAGGCGGTGCCTCTCACCGACCGTATGGACTATCTGGCTCCCATGTCGAACAACACTGCCTATTGTCTGGCGGTGGAAAAGCTGGTCGGGTTGGATGTGCCGGAACGCGCTCAGATTATGCGCGTGATCTGCCTTGAAATGACCCGCCTGAACAGCCACCTCGTCTGGTTGGGAACGCACGCGATTGACCTCGGCGCGATGAGCGTGTTCCTGTACTGCTTCCGCGAACGCGAAGAGCTGCTGAAGATGTTCGAGATGCTCAGCGGTCAGCGTATGATGGGTAGCTACATGCGCCCCGGCGGTGTGTGGCGCGACTTCCCGCCCGAATTCCTGCCGATGCTCGAAAACTTCCTCGGCTATTTCCCCTCCCGCGTGGACGATTACGAAGCTCTACTCACCAAGAACCCGATCTGGATGGATCGTACTCAGGGCGTGGGCGTGATCGAACCGGAGAAGGCGATGGCGTGGGGCGTCAGCGGCCCCAGCCTGCGCGGTAGCGGCGTGGCGTGGGACTTGCGCAAGTCCATGCCCTACAGCGGCTACGATATGTTCGATTTCAACGTGCCGGTAGGCGAACATGGCGATGTGTACGATCGCTTCATGGTGCGTATCCGCGAAATGCGCGAGAGCGTGAAGATCATGCAGCAGGCCATCAAGCGACTGCCGGCTAAAGGGCCGTTCCGTTCGGACAACCGCAAGTTCGTGCCGCCCCCGCGTGCCGAACTCGGTCAGAGCATGGAAGCGGTCATCCACCACTTCAAGCTGTGGACGGAAGGTTTCGCCGCGCCGGACGAAGAAGTGTTCGTGGCGATTGAAAGCCCGCGTGGCGAATTGGGCTGCTATCTGCATGGCACGGGCGGCAACAAACCGCGCCGCGTGCATTTCAAAACTCCGTCGTTCATGCACATCAGCTCGCTGCCGGTGATGACGCACGGGCATTTGATCGCCGATCTGGTGGCGATCGTGGGCAGCGTGGACGTGGTTCTGGGCGACTGTGACCGGTAGGGTTAGGACAAACACGATGGCTTTGAAAGACAAACACGCCAAGCAGATCGAAGCGACCTTCGCCAAGTACCCCGACAAGCGTTCGGCGGTCATGCCGCTGCTGCATCTGTCGCAGCAGGAATACGGCTGGGTCAGCCCGGAAGGGATCGAGGAAGTAGCCGGATTGTGCGAGATGGATCCCACGCAGGTGCGGTCTATCGCCGGCTTCTACACCATGTATTCCGAGGAGCCGAAGGGTAGATACTGGCTTCAGGTCTGCACCGACCTGTCCTGCGCGTTGTGCGGCGCGGACAAGTTCTACGAGGACTTGAAGAAAGAACTGAACGTCGAAGATGGCGGCACCACCGAGGACGGCGTGTTCACCGTCGAGCATGTGATGTGCCTCGCCGCCTGCGATAAAGCCCCCATGCTTCAGTGCAACTTCCACTTTGAAGAAAATCTGGACATGGACAAGATGCGGACGAAGCTAGCGGCGTGGCGCGCCGAGGCTGCCAAGAACAAAGCGTAGACCACTTGCGGCAGACTGCGCCCGTCGGTAACGCCCCGTATCCGGCACGCAGTCCCGATTACACCGAAGCGAACCGGGCAGAATGGGGAAATGTGACGTATGTATATTTTGTATCGCGGGCGCGAAGTCAAGAACATTCATAAGTTCGATGTGTACACCGAACACGGCGGCTACGAGGGTCTGAAGAAGGCGCTCGGCATGAAACCCGCCGAGGTGATCGAAACCGTCAAGGCCAGCGGTTTGCGCGGGCGCGGCGGCGCGGGGTTCTCCACCGGTATGAAGTGGAGTTTCATCCCGCAGAGCGAACCGGTCAAGTATGTGGTGGTGAACGCGGACGAAAGCGAAACCGGCACCTTCAAAGACCGCGAAATTATGGAAACCAACCCGCACCAACTTATCGAAGGCGCGATGATCTGCGCGTGGGCGATTCAGGCCAAAGCGGTCTACATCTACCTGCGCGGCGAGTTCTGGGATGTGGCGCACGAACTGGACAAGCGCATTGCAGAAGCGCGTAAAGCCGGTTTCGTGGGCGACAATGTGATGGGCAGCGGTTGGTCGTGCAACGTGTACACCCACCTCGGCGCGGGCGCGTACATCTGCGGTGAAGAAAGCGCCTTGCTGGAAAGCCTCGAAGGAAAATTGGGGCAGCCCCGCGTGCGTCCGCCCTTCCCCGCGCAAAAAGGCGGCGGTCTGTATGGCGAACCGACGGTGGTGAACAACGTCGAAACGTTGACGAACGTCCCCTGGATCGTCACCAACGGCGCGGACGAATATAAGAAGATCGGCACCGAGCAAAGCCCCGGCACCAAGATTTTCTGCGTCAGCGGCCATGTGGAAAAACCGGGCAACTATGAGCTGCCGATGGGCGTGACCTTCCGCGAACTGCTGTACACGCATGCGGGCGGCGGCAAGGACGGACGCAAGATCAAGGCCATCCTGCCGTCGGGCGGGTCAGGGCCGATCATCCGCGTGACCGAAGAAGTGCTGGATACCAAGCTGACCTACGAAGATTTGGGTAAAGTTGGCTCGATCCTCGGTTCGGCTTCGATCATTGTGATGGATGAAACGGTGGACATCTCGTGGGTGGCCGCCCGCATCATCAAGTTCTTCAAGCACGAAAGCTGCGGCAAATGTACGCCCTGCCGCGAAGGCACGTACTGGCTGGACAAGCTGATGGATCGCGTGATGGAAGGCCGCGCCACACAGGCCGATCTTGATCTGGTGAACAACGTCGCCAAGAACATGGCCGGCATGACGCTGTGCGCGCTGGGCGATTTCGCCGCCAACCCGATCATTCACACCATCAAGAACTTCCCGGAAGATTTCAAGCAGCACCTCGCGCCGGCGGGTAAAGCACCCACCCGCGCCGGAGCAGCGGACTAAATCGCGTGGAGGATCACACCCTTCCGCCCGAACTCGCGCCGGAGCAGCGCGGGGATGAAGATGCGCCATCGGGTTCGCCCGTCGAAACCGAAGTCCGCGCAGAACCGCCCCCGCAGGAAACGGCAGAACCGGAAGCGGTGACTCTCCAGCAGGTTGCAACCCCGAACGCATGGAACCGACTGCGGCGGTTGTTGGGGTGGGCAGGCGCGGAAGAACGGTTGAACGACCTCAACCGCGCCATCGAAGAAGCGCCTACCGCCGCAGTCAACTACCTGTTGCGTGGTGAACTCTATCTGGCGCAGCGGGAGCAGCAGCAGGCGCAAGCCGACCTTGAACAGGCGGTTGCGCTGGCAGAAGGTGAATACGCCGCAGCGGATTGGGGCTTTGGCGCACAGGCGGTACAGGATCGTGCGCTGGCGGGTTTACGCAAACTCGCGGCGACCCATCCGGCAGAATAAAGCAGAATCGTAATTTGACCGAGTTTTGGCTACACTAGGCCAATTCCAACGAACAGATTGTGAGCGCAGGACGCGACGATGGTAACGAACATCACCAACACAGTCACCATATTTATTGACGGCAAAGAGTATCAGGTTCCGGCAGGCGCGAATCTGGTGGATGTCGCCAAATGGATCGGCAACGACATCCCCGTGTTCTGTTACCATCCCAAGATGTCGCCAGTGGGCATGTGCCGCATGTGCTTGGTCGAATTGGGGTCGGCTTTCGATCCTAAGACCAAGGCCATCGTGCGCGATGAGCAGGGCAGCCCTTCTATTAAGTGGCAACCCAAGCTGCAAACGGCCTGCACCCAGAAGGTGAGCGACGGGCTGGCAATTCGCACCAACACCCCGGTGGTAGACGCGGCGCGGCAGAACGTGGTGGAATTTATCCTCACCAGTCACCCGCTGGACTGCCCGATTTGCGACAAGGGCGGTGAATGCCCGCTGCAAAACCTGACGATGGAACACGGCTCCGGTTCCACCCGTATGCAGTACACCGACAAGCAGCACCTCGACAAGCATGTGCCGCTGGGCGACCTAATTTTCCTCGATGAAGAACGCTGTATCCAGTGCGCCCGCTGCATCCGCTTTCAGGATGAAGTGGTGGGCGACGATGTGCTGGCCTTCCACGAACGCGGACGCCGCCTGCAAATCATCACCAGCAGCGAACCCGGTTTCGACAGCTATTTCAGCGGCAACACCACCGACATTTGTCCGGTGGGTGCGCTCACCAGCGCGGACTTCCGCTTCGGCGCTCGTCCGTGGGAACTGACCGAAGTGCCGAGCATTTGCCCGTTCGACGCGGCAGGCTCCAACATCAGCCTCAGCACCCGCCTTGACCGCGACTCCGGCGGCAAGGCCGTCATCAAGCGCGTGATGCCCCGTCAGAACGAATATGTCAACGAAATCTGGATTTCCGACAAAACCCGTTTCGGTCATCACTTCACCCGTGACGCGCAAACCCGTCTGCTGCAACCCAAGATTGGGCGCGGCGACAAGATGAGCAACGCCAGCTGGGCGGAAGCCATCCAGCGCGTAGCCGACGACCTGAAGGCCGCCGGTGCAGATGTAGCCGCCATCGCCGGCAGCAGCCTGAGCAACGAGGATTTGTGGGCGCTGCGCGGTCTGGTGAATGGACTGGGCGGGAGCAAGTTGGGCGTATGGCCGCCCACCCATGCCGGCGCTGATCTGGTGGCGCAGGTGGGTGTGGGGAATGACACCAACCTCGGCAAGCTCGGTAAGGGCGATGCCGTCCTCGTGGTGGCAAGCGACCTCGAAGAAGAAGTTCCCATCTGGCGGCTGCGCATCAAGCAAGCGCACGATCGAGGCGCGTATGTGGTGGTGATGAACGCCCGTGCGACCCGCATGGACGACTTCGCCAGCGAAACCATCCGTTACGACTATCCCGAAGCGGCGGGCGCAATCGCCCTGCTGCGCGAAAAATATGCCGACTACGCCAAGAAGCTGACCGAAGCCAAGAACCTGATCGTGGTGGCGGGCGCGGAAGGGCTGACGCTGGACGGTAGCCGCGCACTGATGCAAGCCGCCGCCAACTTCCTGATCGAAAGTGGGCATGTGGGCAAAGCCAATAACGGCCTGCTCTCGCCCCTCCCCGGCGCGAACGGCATGGGTCAGCACTATCTGGGCTTCTCACCGGAAGCCACACAGGACATCATGCAGAACCCGCCGAAGGCGCTGATCGTGGCGCAGGCCGACCTGCTGCTGGACGATCCGCAGGCGAAGGCGTGGCTTGGCAAGGTCAAGACGGTGGTCTACCTGTCGCTGTTCAACGAAGAAGCGCCGGATTGGGCGACTGCCGCCCTGCCCGCGCAGAGCTTCGCCGAACGCGATGGCTCGTTCGTGAACGGTGAGCGCCGCGTGCAGCGGTTCTACACCGGACAGGGGCCGATGGGCGAGGCGCTCCCTGCGTGGCAAATCCTGTCGCGCCTCGGTGAAAAACTGGGGCAGAGCAAGGCCAAAATGTCGGCGGCGGCGATCATGGGCGACATCGTGAAGAACGTCCCGGCCTTTGCGGGCTGTGGCTACCCTGAACTCGCCAAAGTCGAGCGCCAGTTCCCGGAAGTGGGCGGCAGCGACCTGTATTACGGCGGTACAGCCTACCAGAACAAGGGTGGCGTGGGCGTGCAAATCGCCTCGGCAGCCGAGTCGGGCGCTGTCCAACCCGGCAGCGTGAGCGAAGTCAAACTGCCCGCGCACAAGGGGAAGCTGCTGGTCGTGCCGACCACGCGCCTGTACAACCGCGAACGGGTTTTCCGTTCGGCGGAACTGGTTCACCCGCGTGTGCCGGATGCCTTTGTGGAAATCAACCATGACGATGCCAAGAAGCTCGGCATCCATAATGGCGACATGGTGAACGTGGTGGTGGAAAACGCGCAACCGGTACGCGCCCGCGCCCATATCAACGGCGGCGCACCGAAAGGCAGCATCGTTCTGCCGCGCCACCTGAGCGATAATCCCGCCCCGCTGAGTATTGCGGTGGCTGAAGTCATTAAAGCCTGATACTGTGCATGTCCGGGGACATGAGGTAGTCGTAGAAAAGGTCAAAGTGTATGGCTGAATCCACAATGGGAAGCAAACCAACGCAGGGAGGGTTCCGTCCCAATCTGCTGATGATTGTCGGCGGGTTAATCGTTATAGCGATCATCGCCCTCATCGTGCTGAATATCAACGGGATCGTCACCGGGCTGGGCAACGCCCTGACGTTCGTGTTCACGCCGAACACCCGCGTTGACCCGACCAAAGTGGTCGTGTGCAGGGACGACTCGACCTGCTCGACCATCCACGCCTTCGTGTATTCGCTGATCTTGCTGCTGGTGGTCATCACCGGTTTCGCCTATACCACCCTGCTCGAACGCCGCTTCATTGCGTTCTTTCAGGCGCGTGTCGGCCCGAACCGCGTGGGGCCGGGCGGTTTCCTGCAACCAGCGGCGGATGCGGTCAAGCTGATTACGAAGGAAGACATCACCCCGTCGGGCGTTTCGTTCGCGGTGTGGTTCATGGCGCCGATGATTAAGGTGGTTCCAGTGCTGGTCGTACTGGCGGTTATCCCGCTGGGGCCGGACATCCTGCTGCCATGGTTCGATGGCAAGTGGTATCAAATTCCGCTAGGTCTGGTGGATATTAACGTCGGCATCCTGTGGCTGCTGGCGATCACCAGCATTGGCACGTATGGTATCGTGCTGGCGGGCTGGTCGAGCAACAACAAGTATTCGATGCTGGGCGGCCTGCGTTCAACCGCACAGATGATTAGCTACGAACTGAGCCTCGGCCTGACGATGGCGGTTCCGGTGATGATCGTGGGCAGCATGAGCCTTGTGGACATCACACATGGTCAGCCGATGATCTGGAACTGGTTCATTTTCCAGAACCCGCTGGCGGCGGCGGTGCTGTTCATCGCGCTGCTGGCTGAAATCAGCCGTTCGCCCTTTGATCTGCCGGAAGCCGAGCAAGAACTGACCGCCGGTTTCATGACCGAATACAGCGGCATGAAGTTCGCCCTGTTCATGATGGGCGAGTATTTGGGCATGATCGCCGTCAGCATGATTGCCTCGGTGCTGTTCTTGGGCGGGTATCAGGACGGCTTCGGCCTCGTGAACAATGTGCCGATCCTCGGCCCGCTGGTGATGATCGGCAAAATCGTCCTGTTCCTTCTGTTCATGATCTGGATTCGCGCTACACTCCCGCGTATCCGGTACGATCGCCTGATGCACTTCGGCTGGAAGGTCATGCTACCGCTGGCGCTGGTGTCTGTCGTTTGGACGGCTGTGGCGCTGGTGTTGGGTGACGAATTCGGCGGCACGACGGCCTATGGCATCGCCGCTGGCATACTGTTCGTGGTGGTGGCGGCCTTCGGTGTGCTTTACCTGCGCCGTCTGGGCAAGGAAGACGGAACCGAAGATGACCTCGTGAACGATCCGATCATCACGGGCGAACGGCGCGGCTTGGGATGGGGTGCGCTGAATGTGGTGGGCGCGTTGCTGGCTGGCCCGTTCGTGCTAATCAATTTCACCATCAACCAGTTGGATAAGATTGCTCAGTTGGCACCAGAACCGGCGAAGCCCGCTGGCCCGGCGCTGACTGCACCCGCTGCTACGGCTGCGCTGCCTCCGGCGGCGGCGGCACCAGTGGCGAGCGTGGCTGCACCGGTGGCTGAGGCTAAACCCGCCGCCGAAGCCAAGCCTGCCGCTGCTGCTGCGCCGGCTGCTGAAGCCAAGCCCGCCGCAGGGGGCGAAAAACCGAAGTTCGACAAACAGGCCATGCTGGCGAAAATCCGCGAGAAGAAGGCCAACGGCTAATCCTGAAGATGGGTGAGTACGGGTTGTAAATTAGAGGAGTCTGGGCCGCATGAACGTGATTAAAGGTTTTGCGACCACCTTCAAGCATCTGCTGGAAGAACCGGTCACAATTGAATATCCCGAACAGGTGCAGCAGTTCGCGGAACGCTACAAAGGGCGTCATGAGCTGAAACGCTATGACAACGGGCTGGAAAAGTGCATCGGCTGTGCGCTGTGTGCCGCCTCTTGCCCTGCGGATGCGATCTGGGTGGAGGCAGCCGAGAATACCGACGAAGCCCGCTTCAGCCCCGGCGAACGCTACGCCAAGACGTATGAAATCAACATGCTGCGCTGCATTTTCTGCGGTTACTGTGAAGATGCCTGCCCGACAGAAGCGATTGTGCTGGGGCGCGAGCATCGCATGAGCTTCACCGACCGCCGCGACGCGATCTATACGAAAGACATGTTGATTAACCCGCCGCCAGCGGGGAAGCCCGCCACGCCCCAGCAGGTCGAACCCGGTGTGTATAACCGTTCCATCCCCGATATGGAAAACCCGCTGTAAAAGCGGTTAGGACGGCGATACCAGACAGGGGAGCAATAGGGGCGCAGGGCAGCGCCCCTATCGGTGCGAATCAAGGGTAATGCAGTCCCTCATCTCAATCTCCGCTTTTCGGGGGAAAGATGAGAATCCGATTTGAAGAATGGCGTTCTTTGCGATAAACTGCACAAGCATCCGCAGAGCGCCCAACCTTAGGAATTTAGGCATGACGGAAGTAATCCTGTTCATCATCGTGGGCGGCATCGCAATCACAGCGGCCGTCATGATGCTCCTGAGTGAGAACGCCGTGCATAGCGCGCTGTTCTTGATCGTCAACTTTGCCTGTGTGGCCTTCCTGTACCTGATGCTGGATGCGCCCTTCCTTGCGATGATGCAAATCGCGGTGTATGCAGGCGCGATCATGGTGTTGTTCCTGTTCGTGATTATGCTCCTCGGAGCAGAAAAACTGACAGAACCCACCAAACAGTTCCGCTGGTTGGCACCTCTCGCACTGGCGCTGTCTGCCGCCTTCCTGCTCATCGCGGGTGTGGCGATCACCTCCGGTCAGATTGACCTGAGCAGCCCGAACGAACGTCCGCCCATGCTGCGTATCGTCCATGCCGCGCCGTATGCCGGCCCGGTGGATGTGTACGCCAACGGCGAACTGCTGGCGAGTAACGTGACGGCGGGCAAATCCACCGACTTCCACGCACTCGCGGCTGGCGACACCGAGATTGCGCTGAATATCGCCGGAACGAGTACAGCGGCAGTCACCACCACCGTTTCGCTCCCCGGTGATAACACCAAGCAGGCGAACGGCTTCACCGCCATCGCTTACGGTGGCGATGCCAGCACCCCGCCGCAGGTGGCGCTGGTGCAGGATAACCTCGAAACCGTCCCTGTGCGCACGGCTCGTGTAAGCATTTTCAACGGCTACCCTGAAGCGATCAATCTGGTGGACTTCGGCTCGGAAACTGATCCGAGTGACGACAAGATTATCGTGGGCGATATTCAGCCCGGTGCGACGGTCGAACTGCCGCCGGTCAATCAGGATACCTCGCTGCGGGCATGGGCATTCACCATCGTGAACAGCGCCGCCGAAAACTTGAGTGATCTGAACGTGCTGGCAAGCCTGAATAACCCGGATGTGTTCACCATTAAGCGCGACAGCGCCGAACTGATGGTGGTGGGTGCTGAACAACTGCTGGATGGAACGCTGCGGGCGGCAGTCATCCCGCTGGTGAACGATGCGGTAGCCTCCTTCGGCGGCCCGTCGTCCATCGCGCAACTGCTGTTCACCCGCTATCTGCTGCCCTTCCAACTGATCGCGGTGCTGCTACTGGCAGCAATGGTGGGCGCGATTGTTCTAACGCACAAAGAGAGCTTCGTCCCGCGTCGCCGCGATGTGCGCCGTAAGGTGGCGAAACCGCTGACCAGCGCGATCACCGATCAGGTGGGACATGATGTACTCACGCCGGATGACCGCACACCTAAGCTGCCCGAAAAGCAGCCGGAACCCTCGGGAGACTAGCGACATGGTTCAGACTGAAGCCTTCGTGATGTTGAGCGCCGTCCTGTTCATTCTCGGCGCGATGGGCGTGCTGCTGCGGCGCAACGCCATCCTGCTGTTTATGTCCGTCGAATTGATGCTGAATGCAGCCAATCTGGCGCTGGTGGCCTTCGCCAAACAGTGGAATCAGGCGGAAGGGCATTTGTTCGTGTTCTTTGTGATGGCGGTGGCGGCGGCGGAAGTGGCGATTGGCCTTGCGCTGATCGTAGCGATCTTCCGTACCAAACAAAGCATCAACATTGACGAGATGCACAAGATGGAAGGCTGACGGAAGCCCTGTTTCCGTCTGTCGGTTCAGAAGTGAAAAGTGCCCCCCTGCGGCACTTCCGGCTTGGCACTTTTTACGGTGAGGATTTATGGAAAGTTACCCGCAACTTGTCACTCTGATCGTGTTCATCCCCCTCATCGGGATGACGATCAACCTGTTCTTCGGGTCGCGGCTGGGGGAACGCTGGTCGGGCATTCTGGGGTCGGGCGCGGCGCTGTTGTCGTTCTCCGTCGCCATTTTGCTCTACGTGTACCTGCGTAACAGCGGCTATGCGGCGGCGGTCGTCAATCCGCCCTTCTTCGACGGCTGGATTCGCATCGGCTCGGCAGGTGTCGAAATCCCGTGGCAGATGCGCGTGGATACCCTGAGCGTGACCATGATGCTCGTGGTTACAGGCGTGGGGTCGCTCATTCACATCTACTCGATGGGGTACATGCACGGTGATGCGCGTTTCTCGCGTTTCTTCACCTACCTGAACCTGTTCCTCGTCTTTATGCTCATCCTCGTCACTGGCAACAACTTCCTGATGATGTTCGTCGGTTGGGAAGGCGTGGGGCTTTGCTCGTTCCTGCTCATCGGCTTCTGGTTCGATAAAGCCAACGGCGTCGGCTGGCGCAACAGTCTGGCCGCCCGTAAAGCGATGGTGGCGAACCGCGTGGGCGACTTCGGCCTGCTGATGGCGATCTTCCTGATTTTCTGGACGTTCGGGACGCTGGACTACTACCGCCCCGGCGAAATCGCCAGCGTACACTGGGTCGAAGCACAGGCTGCCGGCGGTGAACACGGCGCAGAAGGCGCTGCCCCCGCCGAAGGTGAAGCACACACGGCTGAAGCGGTTGCCCCTGCCGAAGGCGAAGCACACACGACTGAAGCGGTTGCTCCTGCCGAAGGCGAAGCACACACGACTGAGGCGGTTGCTCCTGCCGAAGGCGAAGCTGCCGCTGCCGAAGGCCACAGCGCCCCGGCTGAACCGGTCTACCTGAACAATGACCATATCCTCACCGAACAGCTTGGCGTGTTCGGTCAGGCGGAACGTATGCTGGAAGAAAAGCGCGAAGTGGACTTCGGCCCCTTCTCGTTGCCCATCGAAACGGTGATCGTCCTCATTACCCTGTTTATGCTACTCGGCGCAGCCGGTAAATCGGCGCAAATCCCGCTGTTCGTATGGCTGCCGGACGCGATGGCCGGCCCAACCCCCGTCAGTGCGCTGATCCATGCTGCCACGATGGTGACAGCCGGCGTATACATGATGGTACGCAGCAACGTGTTCTACTACGAAGCGCCCTTCACTTCGCTGGTGGTCACACTGATCGGTGCGAGTACGGCGCTGATGGCGGGCTATATCGCCATCGGTCAGTGGGACATCAAGCGCGTACTGGCCTACAGCACCATCAGCCAGCTCGGTTTCATGGTGGCGGCGGTGGGCGTGGGCGCATACGGCGCGGCTATGTTCCATCTGGTCACACATGCGTTCTTCAAGGCGCTCCTGTTCCTCGGCAGCGGTTCGGTCATTCACGGCATGGAACACGGTCATCATTCTGTGTCGCATCACGGGCACGGGCATGACGATCATGGTGGGCATGATGAGCATCATGAAGAAGCGCCGTTTGACCCGCAGGACATGCGGAATATGGGCGGCTTGCGCAAGAAGATGCCCATCACCTTCATCACCTATTTGATCGGCACGCTGGCGCTGGCCGGTATCTTCCCCTTCGCCGGTTTCTGGTCGAAGGACGAAATTCTGGCGGACTCGTGGCTTGCTGGTCTGACCAACAACAATGTGGGCGGCTACATCGCCTTCGGGATGCTGCTGGTGGCGGCGGCGTTCACTGCCTTCTATATGTGGCGGCAGATGGAGATGGTGTTCTTCAACGGCCCGCGTACCGAAGCTGCCGACCATGCCCACGAAAGCCCGCTGACCATGACCATCCCGTTGATGGCGCTAGGCGCTTTGAGCCTGCTAGGTGGGTTCTTCAACACGCCGGCCAACGTGCTAGGCTTGGATCGCATCTTCGGCGCACACATCTTCACCAGTTTCTTGCAACCGACAGTGCTGCACGCTCATGCGGGTGAGTTCCAACCGGTGATTGCCATCGGTGCGCTGTCACTGGCGATTGCGGCGATCTTCCTTGCCCGTTCGATCTACGGCAAAGGCAAGTCGGTCACGGAACACAACAGCGATCCGCTGGCGGAACGTGCTGAAACCGGCATGATCTGGCGAGTGGCAAATGCGCGGTTGTACTGGGACGAAACCTACTTCCGCCTGTTTGAAAATCCGTTCAATAAAATCTCGGTCTTTTTGGCTGATACGCTGGATTGGCGCTTCTGGCATGACTACGTTCACAACAACGTCATCGCCAAAGGGTTCAATGCCATCGGCGGCCTGTTGAGCAAACCCGTTGATCTGGGCCTCATTGATGGTACGGTGAACGGTGTGGGCGCGTTGGCACGCTGGACATCCGGCAAGATGCGCCGTTCGCAGACGGGCTATGTGCGTACTTACGCCGTCACGCTGATGCTCGGCGTAGTGTTGGTGATCGTGATCCTGCTGCTGCCTATGTTGCAGCGTTAGGCTTCGGGAATGGATAGGCGCGTGGGTTGGCTCCGGCCTCCCCACGCGAAACACGATTGCATCGGCGCGGGTGCAAGTCAAAACTAAGGGAGCATTGGGTTATGCCAGAAGTGAGTTCCGCAATTTCGCTCTCGACAGTGGTGTTATTTCTGCCGCTGGTCGGGATGATCGTCTTGCTGTTCATGCGGGAACAGACACAGGGCGAGTACATTAAGTGGACGGCGCTAGGCTTCAGCCTCGGCACGTTCGCCGCTTCCATCCTGCTGTGGTTGAGCTTCAACGCTGCCGAACCGGGTATGCAGTTCACCCAGCGTCTGGACTGGATCCCCTCTGCCGGGATTTCGTTCGCTATCGGCGTAGACGGCGTGAGTATCCTGCTCATCGTGCTCACCGCCTTCATGACGCCGCTGGCAATCATCAGCTCCTTCCGCGTGCATGTGCTGCACGAACGGGGCCGCGAAAAGCTGTACTTCATGTTCATGCTCCTGCTCGAATTCGCCATGTTAGGCGTGTTCATGGCGCAGGACTTGTTCATGTTCTACATCTTCTGGGAAATCACCCTCGTCCCGATGTATTTCCTCATCGGCATCTGGGGTTCGGAACAGCGCATCTATGCCGCCGTCAAGTTCTTCCTGTACACGATGGCCGGCTCGATCCTGATGCTGCTGGCGATCCTGTATGTGGGCATCAACGCGCAGACCTTCGTCATCCCCGAAATTCTGGCGAAACTCCAGAGTGGGGCGCTGGTCTTCCCGTATGACGGCCTGTTCAGCGTACAGGGCGCTCTGTTCCTCGGTTTCTTCATCGCCTTCGCCATCAAAGTGCCGGTCTGGCCGTTCCATAGCTGGTTGCCGGATGCTCACGTTCAAGCGCCGACTGCCGGTTCGGTCATTCTAGCCGGTGTGCTGCTGAAACTGGGTACGTATGGCCTCGTGCGCTTCTGCCTGCCGTTCTTCCCGCAGGCGGCTATCGGATGGGCGCCTATCGTGGCAACGCTGGCGGTGATCGGCATCATCTACGGCGCGTGGGTCAGCTACGCGCAGACTGATGTGAAGAAACTGGTCGCCTATTCCTCGGTCAGCCACATGGGTTTCGTCGTCCTCGGCATCTTCGCGCTGAACGCGCAGGGTATTCAGGGCGGCATCCTGCAAATGGTCAATCACGGCATCAGCACCGGCGGCTTGTTCTTGCTGGTCGGTATGCTGTATGAACGCCGCCACACGAAGGCACTGCACGCTTTCGGCGGCATCTGGAAGGTTCTGCCGGTGTTCGGCGGCCTGAGCCTCGTCATCACCCTTAGCAGCATGGGGCTGCCGGGTATGAACGGCTTCGTGGGCGAGTTCACCATCCTGCTCGGCACGTTCGGAAGCAAGCAGTTGGGCTTCTTCTTCGCACTGTTCGCCACACTGGGCGTCATTCTGGCGGCGGTCTACATGCTGCACATGTTCCAGAAGGTGTTCATGGGCGAAGTGGTGAGCGAGGAAAACAAAAACCTCGAAGGACTGCACTGGCAGGAATTGGCTGTGTTGATCCCGATTGTGATTGTGATCTTCTGGATCGGCCTCGCGCCCGGTGCATTCTTCGGCTCGATGGATGCCAGCGTGAATCAGGTCGTTCAGACGGTGGGTGCAGCGGCGTCAACCGTCGTAGCGCCCTAGTCCGTGTTTGATCTTTTCCCCTGTTCCCCTCTCCACACACACGGAGAGGGGACTGCCAGAACTGCTGGCGCGGCGGGAATCGAGGATCAACGAGTAATACCACGCGAAGCCGACTGGCCTTCGCCAACTGTTTTCGAGGTCAACTATGTTTGAAGTGCCATCAATTGCCGATTTAAATCTGGGGTTGACGCTGCCCGCCCTCACGCTGGCATTGGGCGCGTGTCTCCTCCTGCTGGTGGACGTTGTATTCATCCCGCACGATAAGAAGATCAGGACGGCGTGGCTGGCCTTGATAGGCATCGGCGCCAGCTTCACCATTAACCTGTTCACCTTCAACCAGTCGGGGACGGCCTTCTTGGGCATGTTCGTCGCCGACAAGTTCACCGGCGTGATGAACGCCATCATTCTAGCGACCGCTTTCATCAGCATCCTGTTGAGTGTGGATTACATCAAACGCGCTGGAATCGAACGCGGCGAGTTCTACGCGCTGATCCTGTTCAGCGTGTCGGGCATGATGTTTATGGCGAGCGCCAATGATCTCGTGGCGATCTTCGTCTCGCTGGAACTACTGAGCATCCCGCTGTATGTGCTGGCGGCTTTCCGCGTGCCGGAAGTGAAATCCGAGGAAAGCGGCCTGAAGTATTTCATCCTCGGCGCGTTCAGCAGCGCCTTCTTCGTCTATGGCGCGGCGCTGATTTTCGGCGCGACAGGTACGACCAGCCTGCCAGACATCTTTACTGCGGTGCAGAGCATCGTGGCGGACGGCGGTTCGTCGGCCTTCCTGCTGCTGATCGGCACCGGTCTGATCCTCGTCGGGCTGGGCTTCAAGGTGGCGGTTGTTCCGTTCCACATGTGGACGCCGGATGTGTACGAAGGCGCACCCACACCCGTGACCGCGTTCATGAGCGTGGGCGCGAAGGCCGGCGGTTTCGCCGCGCTGTTGCGGTTGGTGCTGGTGGCGCTGCCGACCTTTGTGATTACGGCAGGCGACAGCACAGCCGCGTGGCAGCAGGTGTTCTGGTTGGTCGCGGCAGCCACATTGATCGTCGGTAATCTGGTCGCGGTGTCGCAGACCAACATCAAGCGGTTGCTGGCCTACTCGTCCATCGCGCACGCCGGTTATATCATGATGGCGGTGGCGGCGGCGGGGACTGCCGGTATCGGGGATGCAGCGGCACAAGCGGCGCTCCTGTATCTGGCGGCCTATATGTTCACCAACCTCGGCGCGTTCGGCGTGGCGCAGTCCATCGAAAAAGACGATGGCAGCGGCACCGATTTGAACGACTTCATCGGCCTTGCCAAGAGCCGCCCCGGTCTGGCAGCCATGATGGCGATCTTCATGCTCAGTCTGACGGGTATCCCGCTGACGGGCGGTTTCATCGGCAAATGGTTCGTGTTCAAAACCGCCATTGATGCCGGCCTGATGCCGCTGGCGATCATCGGTGTGCTGACGAGTGTGGTGAGCGCGTTCTACTATGTGCGCGTGATCGTCAATATGTATCTGCGCGACGGCGAGGGCGACCCCGCCGCAGGCGCAACCCGCGCCGTCAATCTGGCGGTATATATCGCGCTGGTCGGTACGCTCGTCATCGGCATTCTGCCCATGCTGGCGACCAACATCACCGACGCGATCACGCTGGCCTCGGCGGTAGCGCGGTAACGCACACGTTACGTTTCCATCTCGACTGTATTCAGAAAAGCCGTTGTGGTTTCACAACGGCTTTTTTGTTGTAACCCTCAACCTGATTGGACAGGGGGACGCCTTCGGCGCGCGCAGCAGTAATATCCCCCTGTCCAATCACCCTTCCGCTGTGCGTCAGAGCGAAGGGAGTAAGACCAACAGATGCGTCTTGCCTCCCCTCTCCACGCGGCGATCCGCATGATGGAGAGGGGCTGAAAGTGCGTGCGTTTACGGGCACGAACTGCGGGTGAAGGTGACGTTGCCACTCATACTGTTGGGCGAAGTCACCACCAACGTGTAACCGGACGAGCCACCCGCGCCGAGGGACCAGCTATTCGACACATGCTGCGTCCCCATCGAAGCGAACGCCAGCGTTTGATCGGGTTCAGGCATACCCATATCGCTGCGTTGCCAGTGGTAGGTGACGGTGGTCGGGCCGTTGGTGGTGATCGCGCCGTCGAAGGTGAAGGTGTCCATCGGGCAGACCACGCTGTTGATCGGCGTGACCGAAACCGTGACGTTCGTCACCTGTGGCAGCGGGGCGGGCGGGATTCCGCAGGTCAACGTGACCGCCGCCTGATTCGAGACAATTTCCACCGGGGTCAGGATATGTAGTTGCGCCCATACGGTGCTGGACGCGCCGAGCATCCATGTTTCCGTGACTGTCTGCGTACCCGCGCCAGCAAAGGCCAACGTGTGCGCCGTCCCACTCGCACCATCGCTGAAGTCCCAGCGATAGGTGATCGTGCCGGCCTGCGTCGCTGTGATCGTGCCTGTGAAGGTCAGAGTGACCGGGCAGGGCGCTGTCACGCTGGGGTTGGTGCTGGCGATGACCGACGAAATCATGCTCGGCGGCAGCGTGGGCGCGGGAACAGTGGGTACTTCCACCGTCGGCATGATGTAGTAGCTGGAGGCTTCGGCTTCGGCCACCCAACCGACCAGCGAACCCGTGTTCACCTTCACCCACAGGATGCCGCGTGACGTGTCGCAGGTCTGCCCGCCTATCACCTGCATTAGCGTGCTGGGGGTAACAGTGGCGATCTGGGCGCTGATGGTGCTGGGGTCATTCCGCAGGCGCACGGTGTTGCCGGGCAGCACCCGCGCCTGTCCGCCGCTGACGAGGCGGGTGGGAGCGCAGGCAATCGGGCCGCTAAAGGTGGGCGCAGGCGTGAAGGTGGGCGCTGCGACGGGCGTTGGGAAAGGCGTCGGGAAGGGCGAAGCTGCCATCGGCGGCACGATCATCACGTTGAAGGCCAGCCCGACCTGCATCGCGCTCAAATCCTGATTGAAGATCGCCCACTTATTCACGCGCACATCGTACCACACGCCTAACGGGATGGGGGCGAAGTTGCCCGCCGCGCCGCCGGGGTTGAAGCTGTGCGTGACCAGAATGAGCGCATTCGGGTTGTTGTCGAGTTCTGGGTGGGTCAGGTACGTCCAGTTAGACTCGTTGGTCATGCCGCTGCTGTACTGCACGAAGCCCTGATCCGCCGTAAAGGGCAGGATGTTGAAGGCGGCGATGTCCGCGCCCGGAACCGAGCCATCTTCCGTGCGGGCGTTCCATGTGCCGGTGTCGGCGCGGTAGAACAGGCCGATCATGCCGGAAGGCATCCCCATCACGAACTGCCCGACGGGGGTCAGGATTGTCATGGCGTCCGGTTGCGTGTTCAAATCGGGATGGTTGAAGGGGAAGGTGTCCGAAGCGGTGGGCGTAAATAACTGCTGCAATTCACGCGGGTCGCCCTGCACCACCGCCACATTGAAGGCCGCGCCATCCGGCATCGGCGCGTTGTCGCGGTTGAAAATTTCCCATGTGCCGAGGGCATTTTCGCGCACGCCCACCGGATGATTGTTGAACACCGAACGTCCCGACGGCGGGTTCCAGTTGGACGTAATCAGGATGATCGCGTTGAGGTTATTGTTGATGGCGGTATTGTTCATCACCGTTGCCGCACCGCTGATGTTGGAGGCAGTGGCTACATGCACAAAGCCGGTGACGGTGTAGGGAGTCATGACTTCGGCGGGACTCGCCGCCACGACGGACACGACAAACAGAAGCGATAACAGGCAGATAAAACCTATTTTACGCATACAATGCACCTTTGTTAGAATAGCACTTCACCTATACTAGCAATAATTGTTATACCGTAGATGATTTTTTCACAAGTTTTTAGAATGTTACATCTTGTATTTTTGAAGATTGTAAATTTTAAGTTTCATGCACCCCTCGGCGGAGTGTGCCGTTCTCTTCTGCGGACGGTGCGGCACAGCCTGCACAAAGACAAGCAGGGCAGATTCGGCTACAATAACGGCAGTGATGGGTGTGGAGGCGCATCCATCGCAGACGCGACACGAGAAACCCTACGCCCGCCGTTCGAGAGGATGTTCCGCATGTTCCAGCAGCTTGCCGCCGCCAGCCGCCCGGTACTCGATTTTCCGTATATCCGGCGCACCCGCCGCAATCATGGACTCGAACATGGCACCATCAGCCTGCTCAATGCCCGCCGCTACACCCTGTCCGGGCGCAGCGACGATCACGGGTTCATCGTGCTGGGCGAAGTTCCCACCGACTCGGTGGAATGGGCAGCGCGGGAGGCGCTGCGACGGATGCAGAACGGCGAACACCATCTGGCCGTGCATCCTAACTGCGGCACGAATCTGGTGACGACGGCGCTGCTCACCAGTCTGATAGGAGCAATTGGCTTTGCGGGAACGGCGCGGCGCGATACCTTCAACCGCCTGCCGCTGGTTATGGTCGGCATGATGGCCGCCTACCTGTATTCGCAACCGTTGGGGATGGCGTTGCAAAAGCATTTCACCACCGAAGGCGACCCCGGCGATCTGGAGATTGTCAGCATCAGCCGTTCGGTGATGCGCTTGCCGTTCGGTGAGCCGATCACCCTGCATCGCGTGGCGACCCGCGCCGGATAGAACACGATGGCTGTCACCAAGACCTTTTTCCTGTTTCATGGCGATGATAATTTCACCCGCGACGCGGAAGTGTCGGCATCCCGCGCAAAACTGCTGGCGGGCGACAATGCCGACCTGAACCTGAGCGAATTTGAAGGCGAAACCACCAGCGTTCCCGAAATCCTGAACGCGGCTTGCTCGTACCCGTTCCTGTCGGATCGGCGCGTGGTGATCGTCAAAGGGTTAGTCGGTCATCTGACGCGCAAAGGCGCAGGCGACACCGGCAAACGCGCTCTCGAAGCCCTGATGGACGCGCTGCCCACGCTGCCGGAATGGACGCGCCTGCTGCTGGTGGAGCGCAGCGCCCTGCCGGAAAACAGCAAACTGCTCAAACTGGCGAAAGACCTGCCCAACGGCTTTGAACGCGCTTTCAAAACGCCGGATGACCTGACCGGATGGCTGCTGAAACGCGCTAAGGATGTGTACGGCGCAGAGTTGCAACCCGCAGCGGCTTCTGCGCTGGCCGGCGTGGTCAGCGATCTGCGTGTGGCGGATGCCGAGCTGCTCAAACTGGTCAGCTATGCCGATGACCGCCCCGTGACCGAGGAGGATGTGGCGCTGCTCACATCGTATGTGGCGGATGAAGATATGTTCAAAATGGTGGACGCGCTGGCTGAAGGGCGCGGGCGCGACGCGCTAGGGCGGATGCACCGCCTACTCGACCAGAAGGACGGCGACCCGTTCAAAACCTACGGCATGATCGTGCGCCAGTTCCGGTTGCTGCTGACCGCCAAAGAATATCTGGCGGGAGGGGGCGTGCCGCGCAACATGGCCTCCGCGCTAGGCATGAAGCCCTTCGTGGCGGATAAGCTGGCGAAGCAGTCGCGGGCGTTCTCGCTGACGCAGTTGGAGAAGGTGTACCGCGCCCTGCACGAGTACGATGTGAAAATCAAAACCGGCGCGATGCAACCAGAACTCGCGCTCGATCTGCTGGTGGCGGGGCTGGGGCGCTCACGCTGAACCTGACGGGCAAACAGCGAGTCACGGCGCTGGCGTTTGGATCGGGAACGTTCGCGTGCTGTACAGGGTGAGCGCGGCGGTTTCCGCACCCGCTTCGGCGGTAGTCAGATACAGGTGGCCGTTTGCATCAGCAGTCAGCACCGGCATTCCTAGCAGGACAGGCCGCGCCCCCAGCGTTTGCATCCCCACCAGCGCACCATCCCGGAAGTACAACAGCCCCAACTGACCGTCCGGCAACAGCGCCGCCGCAGGTAGCAAGGGCGCGGGCGCGTCCAGCGGCATGACCCACGCGACAGGGCTGCCACCGATCTGCGCGGCCTCGGCCTGTTCACCCGCGAATCCGGTGGCGAAGGGCGACGTGCTGGCGGCTTCTACCCGCAGGCGTTCCGGCAGTGGCAGCGTGCCGGCGGTCAACGCGCCATGCGTCCACCAGCTTTCGCGCTCATTGTTCGCCCGTGTGAGGTTCCAGAACACATATTGCTGCGTCCCGTCCTGCCCGACGCGGAAACTTTCCAGATGGTCGCCAGCGTTCAGCGCGGGCGCTTCGGTGATGTCGTGCGCGGCGCGGGTTTGCCCTTCCACCAGCGCCACCGCCCACACCCGGTTCTCGGACACACTCAGCCAGTATAGCCACAGAGTTCCATCGGCGGCGGGGCGCAGCGCAGGCCAATCAGCATCGGCAGCAACGGCGGGTTGTTCCTCTATACGCGGACGCCCCTGCGCATCCACCCGCCGTACCGTTAGGCTTGGCTCCGAAACAATCCCGCCGCTGCTCACCATCCACAGCACGCCGCTGTCGTCGGCGTGGGCGGCATAACGCCACGCGCCGTTTTCGGTCAAAGGCGTGGGGCCGCGCAGCACAGCCAGCGTGCCGGAAAGCAAGGTGCTGTAAAGCTGCGTATTCCCGTTCGCGTCTGCATCCAGCCACAGGAGATGGACATTCCCATCACGGGCGGGGAACAACTGCTGCGCGAAGGGGTGCGTGGGCGGCAACGGCAGCACCACCGGTTGCCCCGCGCCTGCCGCGTCCAGCCAGCCCGCATCCTGATGCACGCCACCCGCGTCCGCGCCGATCCATGCCGCCCACACGCGCCCGTCGTGGACGGTCAGCGCGGGCGCATCGGTTTGTTCGGCCTGCGCCAGCACGAGGCGCGTGGGCCATGCGCTTGCTGGCGTGGGCGGCGGTTGGGCGCAGGCTGCCAGCGCAAACAGCAGAACAAGGGTGAGGGAAAGAGTACGCAAGGTGTTCATGCGGCAGATTGTACCGAACCTGTCCGCTGCGGGGTAATGGCAAGAAGCACCCCCCTCTTTCAAGAGTCGGCTTTTTATCGGGAAAGGGGCGAAGGGAAAAGCGGTTTTGCCCCGTGTAGGCAGGCTCTTGCAGGCGGTGCGGGTGGTCTGACACTAACGGAATCAAATCGGGTAGGCTATAGTGGGGCGCTGAAATGGGTGGCGGGGATGGGGGCTTCATGGATCGCACGCAGCGCAACGGCCTGCTGCTGGTATTGCTATCGGCAGTCGGCTATTCGTTCTTCTCGATTTTAACCAAGTCGCTCTACAAAAACGGCCTCCCCTCCGCACAGGATATTCTGACGTGGCGCTTTTTGATCGCCACGCCGCTGATCTGGGCGCTCCTCAAAGTGCTGGACAAGCGCCGCCCCGCCCCATCTACATCTGCACCCGCGCCCGCCGCCCCGCCCATTCCGCGCCTCAAGCTGATGGTGTCGGGCGTGCTGTTCGCGCTGGTGGCGCTGGCGGCCTTCAGCGCGTTAGGCCAAGTTCCCGTCAGCCTGTACACCGTCCTGCTATACACCTATCCTGCGATGGTCGCCATCGGGTCGCTGGCCTTCGGCGAACGGCTGTCGGCGCTGGGCTGGGTGGCGCTGGGGCTGACACTGGTGGGCGCGGCGATGACCGTCCCTAGCATCTTCGGCGGCGTGGGTGATGTGGCGCTCTCCGGCATCCTGTTGGTGTTCACCAACGCCTCGTTGTACGCGCTGTACATCCTGTTCAGCAGCCGCATCCTGCGCGGTCAGCGCGATCTGGCGCGTGCCAGCGCATGGAGCATCAGCGGTTCGTTCGTCTTTGTGCTGGTGATGACGCTCTTTCGCGGACTGGCGCTTCCGGCGACTCCGGTAGCGTGGTTCGATCTGGTCGCGCTGGCAGTGGTGGCGACGGTCATTCCGATTTTCGCGTTCTATGCCGGCATTCAAATGCTCGGCGCAGCGCGGGCTTCCATTGTCAGCACGGTTGAGCCGGTGATGACGCTGCTGTGGGCGACGTTGCTGCTGGGCGAAAGCCTGCTGCCGCTGCAAATCGTGGGGGCGGCATGCATCCTCCTCAGCGTGATTCTGCTGCAAGTCAAGCGCCCGCCGCGCCCCACTATCCGTCCCGATTGACCGAAATGACCGAAAGGCCATCCACATGAACCCCTCAGACCGCAGCGGCTTAATCTACATCCTCACCTCCGTCACCGGATTCGCGCTCATTCCAATCTGGGTGAAAAGTATGCAGGCGGCGGGCATGGGGTCGCTGGATATTCTGGTATGGCGCTACCTGCTGGCGATGGCGCTGTTCTGGGGGCTGATTCGTCTGCGCCGAATGCCTGTCACGGGCAACCTGCCGCGAAAGGGGCTGTTCGGGATGGGCGCGCTGCTCGGGATCGGGGCGCTGATGGGCGTGTACGGATTGGAACGCCTGCCCGCCGGAACGTTGGTCGTACTGTTCTACACCTATCCGGCGATGGTGGCGGTGCTGGCGGCGCTGATGGGCGAACGCCTGACCGGACGCGGGTGGGCGGCGCTGGCGCTAACGACGGTGGGCGTGGTGCTGACCGTGCCGGATTTCGGGGCGGGACTGAGCAGCGAGAGCATGACCGGGGTGCTGCTGACGTTAGGCAATGCCTTCATCGTGGCGATCTACTTCATCGTGAACGGGCGGCTGCTGCGCGGTCAGCGCGATTTCGCCCGTACCAGCGCATGGGGCATCACCGGCTCGTTTGCCATGCTGGCGGTGCTGGCGCTGGTGCTGCGCAACGTGCAGTCGCCGCCCAATGCCGACATCAGCCTGCGCTTGCTGCTGCTGGCTTCGATCAGCACTGTCATGCCAATTTTCTTCCTCAACATGGGCATTCAGCGCATCGGGCCAGCGCGGGCGGCCATCTCCGGCACGGTTGAACCCATCCTGACACTGATCTTCGCGGCGCTGTTTCTGGGCGAAGGGATGCTGCCGGTGCAGTTGATCGGCGGCGGCCTGATTCTGGCGAGTGTGGTATTGCTGCAAATCCCCTCGCGGCGTAAAAGCATCCCTAGTTAGCACTCATCCTGATTGGACAGGGGACGCCGCCGGCGCACGCAGCGGTAAACTCCCCTATCCAATCACCCTTCCGCTGCGCGTCATTGCGAAGGGAGTAAGACCAACAGATGCGTCTTGCTTCCCCTCTCCAGCAGTACGCCTCGTGACGGAGAGGGGACTGAGGGGTGAGGTAAAACCTTTTACGCCCAGCCGAACAAGCGGGCGGCGGTGGCGGTGACGAAGGTCACGCCGAAGGCCAGCGCCAGCGGCAGCAGCGTCGCCACCAGCGTCCACTTTTTGTTGCGTGTCTCGTTCCAGATGGTCATGATGGTGGTGCTGCACGGGTTATGCAGCAGACTGAACAGCATCAGATTGATGGCGGTCAGCATCGTCCAACCGCCGACCTGCGTCAGCACCGTGTACACCTGTGCATCGTCCAGTTCCAGCATCACGCCGTTCTGCGCCCCGGCGATGTTGCGCCCCAGCGTGAGCGTGTACATCAGCACCGTCGGGATGATGATCTCGTTGGCGGGGATGGCGACCACGTAGGCCAGCAGAATCACCCCGTTCAGACCGAACAGCAGCCCTACCGGATTCAATAGGTTCACCAGATGTCCGGCGAGACTGGCATCCCCGATCATCCAATTGCTGCTCAACCAGATGACCGCGCCAGCGGGGGCAGCCATCACAATCGCCCGCCACAACACGATCATCGTGCGATCAATGAGCGAGGTGGTGATGGTCTTGAGGATTTGCGGCGGACGGTAAGGCGGCAGTTCGAGGCTGTAGGTGGAGCTTTCGCCCTTCAGCCATGTGTGCGACAGGAAGCGCGACACCAGCAGCGTGACGATAATCCCCAGCACCGCCACCGTGACCACACTGGCCGCAGCGGCGAAGCTGGCGAGCGCAGGCGGAGCCGCCGCGCCGATGAAGATCGTCCCCATCAGAATGAGGGTCGGCCAGCGCCCGTTGCAAATGCTGAAGTTGTTGGTGATGATGGCGATCAGCCGTTCACGCGGGCTGTCAATGATGCGCGTGGCGACCACACCCGCCGCGTTACAGCCGTAGCCCATCATCATCGAGAGCGACTGCTTGCCGTGCGCCCCCGACCAGCTAAACAGGCGATCCAGATTGAAGGCCACACGCGGCAGATAGCCAAAGTCCTCCAGCAGCGTGAACAGCGGAAAGAAAATCGCCATCGGCGGCAGCATAACCGCGATCACCCACGCCGTCGCCATATACACGCCGTCAATCAGCAGGCCACTGAGCCACGCGGGTGTGCTGAGCGCCGTCGCCGCCTGATGCAGCCAACCGTAGACGTGCGTCAACAGCAGGTCGCCCAGCATGGCGGACGGGACGTTCGCGCCGGCAATCGTGATCCAGAACACCGCCATGAACATCAAGCCCATGACGAGGAAGCCGAATACCGGATGCGTCAGGGCGCGATCCAGCGCCTGATCGAAGCGCAAGCGAGTCTGTGTGCCATCCCGCGCCGTCACTTCGTCCGCCAGTTGTGCGGCATCGGCGTAGATGCTCTCTACCAGTTGATCGTGGTACGAGGCCGCCAGTTCCGCCCGCAGACGGGCAGCCCGTTCCAGTAGCGGTGATTGTCCGGCGCTCATGAGACACGCTCCAGCGCGAGGGTATCGCCCATCGGCGCGAGGGTCATGCCGCGTGTGAGATCGCCTAGCGTGCTGTTCTGCACGGCGGTAGTGATGGTCGGGTCGCCATCCAGCAGGCGCAGCGCCACCCAGCGGACATTCGCCAGACCGGGGAATTCGGCGGTGAGTTCGATGGTCAGTTCCTGTACAGCCCGTTCCACCGACGGCGGCAGCGCGGGCAGGTGGCGCGGCTGCGGGACGATCTGCCCGCTGGCGACCTGCGCGATGGCGCTCAACAGCTCATCCAGCCCCAACCGCTGACGGGCGGCCATCGGGATAACCGGCACGCCTAGCCTGCGCGACAGATGGCGCACATCAATCGTCAGACCGTGCCGTTCGGCTTCGTCCATCAGATTGAGGGCGATCACCACGCGGTCGGTGATTTCCATGATTTGCAGCGCCAGATTCAAATTGCGCTCAAGGCGGGTGGCATCCACCACCACCACCGTCACCGAAGGCTGCCCGAACAGGATGAAGTCGCGGGCGATTTCCTCATCGGTGCTGGTCGAGAGCAGGGAATACGTCCCCGGCAGATCAACAACCTTGTACGTTTCGCCACCATAGACGAAGCCGCCTTCAGCGCGGGCGACGGTCTTGCCCGTCCAGTTGCCCACATGCTGGCGCAGTCCGGTCATGGCGTTGAACACCGTGCTTTTGCCCGTGTTCGGGTTGCCAGCCAGCGCCACGACAAAGCGTGCGCCCTCGGCATTGATGCCCAGTTTCTTCAACTGCGCGTGGTTATAGACCGGACAGGTCGCACAGGTCGCGCTGGTGGCAGGAATGGGTACGGATTGCAGCGTCATGAGGGGGATTCCTCCTTGCGGGTCTGGTTCACGACCAGAGCCACTTGTATCTGGCGGGATTGCGTCCGCCGCAGCGCGATGACCGCGCCGCGCACACGATAAGCGGTAGGATCGCCCAGCGGGTTGTTCAGCGCCACTTCTACGGTTGTCCCCGGCACGAAGCCTAAGTCCATCAGGCGGCGACGCTGTGCGCCGGTGTGTTCCAACGCCACAATCACGGCCTGTTGCCGGGGTTGTAGCTGATCGAGCGTGTGCGTGTATGGCATAGTTTTAGGTGAAATTCTCTTTATTTTTAGTCTGACCTAAAATCAGAATAAAGCCATTCCTTAAATTTGTCAATCGAATTGGCCTTAGCGCATCAGAGAGGCGTATGCAAACCGCATTTCGTGGATACGGGCGGACGCGGTAGTATCCACACTTGCCAGATCGTATCGCGCACCCTCGCCTAATCTGATGACGCGCATTCTGGCAGATCACCTCTCGATGCGGATGATATGCGCCTCTTGTCGGAGGCCACAGAGTACACATAAAGGAAGCCCTAACCCTATGACCACACCCAACGACTCCTACAGCCTGTGCAGCGAATGTTCGCTGGCGATGGGCGAACCGCTGGCGGCCACTACGCCCCACGCGCTCCACTGGTTGCTACTGGAATACAGCGGCGCATGGGAAGCCAACGCGCTGACCGCCAGCAGTCTGCCAGACACGGTGAAAGCGCACATCAACGCCCAACTCGCCACCGTCAGCCAATCGCGTTTCCAGTTCATCAAGCAGAATGGAAATGGGACGCGGGAAGGCATCCGCCTGTACGCTGTCCGCACACAACCGGGGCAGCAGGCCGTCTACCGCCTCGACCTGCAAAGCTACGACGAGGTGCTGTCGCTCGATCTGGCGGCGGTGTTCAACGGGCAATCGTCTGCCACCCGCAGCGACGAACCGCTGCTGCTGGTCTGCACGAACGGCAAGAAGGATATGGCCTGCGCCAAACTGGGCATTCCGTTGGCGGCGGCGCTGGAAGCGGCGCTGCCCGAACAGGTGTGGCAGAGTTCGCACATCGGTGGGCATCGTTTCGCGGGGACGCTGGTGGCGCTGCCGGACGGTCATTACTACGGGCGCGTGGGCGCGGCGGATGTTCCCGCGCTGGTGGCGGCGCTGCACGAGAAGCGCATCGTGGCGGACTATTATCGCGGCTGTGGCGGTTGGACTTCGCCGGTGCAGGCGGCGGAGATTGCGCTACGGCAGCGGCTTGACCTGTGGGACGTAGGCGCGGTCACACTGGACAGCGCCGCGCCGCAGGGTGAGAACGAGTGGCTGGTGTCGTTGGACTCGGACGGCGCGACCTACCCGCTGTACGTCACCGGGGCGCTTTCGGAGTACGAGATTCAGGAGAGCAGCACCGATACCGCCCACAAGCGGGTGATGCAGTACACCGTCGAAGCCGGATAGAACGCGGCTACCGGGGTTGACTCTTAAAAACCAGCACCGGAAAGGGCGTCCCCCTTCAGCCGCTTGACCGAAGGGGGACGCAGATTGTTGCAGGGAAGCTACAACGTCGCCAGCATGTCGTAGATCGGCACCAACTGCCGGTAGCTGGCTTCAAAGATCGGCAGTAGTTTCTCGTAGGCCGCCACCGCCGCCGGGTCGGGGGTGACGACTTCCGCAATCTGGTTCATCTGCTCGATGATGTTGAAGTCCTTGTACAGCCCCACGCTCACGCCGCCCGCAATCGCCGCGCCCATCGAGGTCGCTTCTTCGAGGATGCTCAGGCGCTGCACGGGCATATTGAACAAATCCGCCATAATCCGGTTCCAGAAGCGTCCCCGCGCCCCGCCGCCGATCACGCGCATAGCGTCAATCTTCGCGCCCTGCGTGGTGAAGCAGTCGAGGATGAGGCGCAGGTTCATGGTGATGCCTTCCAGCACCGCCCGCACCATGTCGGTGCGCGTGTGGCGGATTGTCAGGCCGATGAATGCGCCGCGTGCGCGGGTGTTCCAGTGCGGGCTGCGTTCGCCGATCAGGTACGGCAGATACAGCAGGCCGTTCGCGCCGACGGGCGAGCGTTCCGCGCCGAGGTTCATCAGCTCATACGGGCTGACGCCCAGCGCCGCCGCCGCCTGCACTTCCGGCTTGCCCAGTTGATCCCGCGCCCACTGATACGATGCGCCCGCCGCCTGCATGGTGCCGGTGGGCATGAACATGCCCGGAATCATGTGGGCGAAGCTGAAGGTCTTTTCGTCCGGGTCGAAAATCGGGCGCGGCGTGGAAAGCGCAATCCACGACGACGAGCCGACGTAGTTGTAAGCCGAGCCTTCCGCCACCACGCCTGCGCCAATAGCCGCGCACGGGCCATCCCCGCCGCCCGCCACTACGGGCGTACCGGCCGGCAGACCAACTTCCTCGGCCACCGAAGGCAGTAGTTCGCCCACCACATCCAGCGAGGCGCGAATGGTCGGCAGCTTGTCTGCGTCCAGTTCCGTTGCTTTGACGATGGCGGCTGACCATGTGCCTTTTTCCAGATCGTACAGGTTCATGCTGGACGCATCTGAAGGTTCGGTTACAAACTTGCCCGTCATGCGGGCGATCACCGAGTCTTTGGCGTGCAGGAACTTGTAGGTGGCCTTGTAGGTGTCCGGTTGGTTATCGCGTATCCACAGAATCTTCTCCAGCGAATAGGCGGGACTCAGGCGGTGTCCGGTGATACGGTAGACATCCGAGGGCGAGATGCGTTCGCCCACCCACGCAGCCTGTTCCACCGAACGCTGATCCGCCCAGATGATGGCGTTCCGCAGCGGACGCGCCTGCTCATCCACCGCCACGCAGCCCATCATCTGCCCGCTGAACACCACGCAGGCCACTTCTTCCGCCCGCACACCCGCCGCCTCTTTCAGCAGCTTGCGGGTGGATTTGCACACCGCCTGCCACCAGTCCTCCGGGCTTTGCTCCGCCCAGCTTGTGTATTCAAAGCGCGTCTCGTAACCAGAGAACGCACTGCCGACCAACCGACCATCGCGGTCATACAGCGTGGCCTTGTTGCCGGTTGTACCCAGATCATGCGCGAGGACATATTGTTTCATGGTGGCCTATTTTCCTAAGATATTTTCTATTTCGCCCATTTGGGATTCGGAACGAGTGTCGGCTTGCCATTGCGTTCCAGCACCAGCGAAGCAAACCCCTTGTCGGCAATCGCGGCATAGTCGTAGCCCGCGTCCGCCGGGTAGCAGGCGTAGAACGCGAAGTTATCGCTGCCCACGTTGATGGTGCGATGCGCCCAGAACGGCGGGACATAGGCCGCCACGCCGCGAGTCATCTCGATGGTGTGGATTTCACCTTCGCGGGTTTGCATCAGCAGCAGCCCCGTTCCGGTGATGCCGGTGTAGATTTCGGCGCATTCGCCTTTGGCGTGGTAATGCCCTTTGGTGAAGAAATACTCATCCCCGATTTTGCCGGGGTAAATCACGGTGGTCGAATAGCGCAGTTGCCCCGCTTCAATCGGGTTCTCGGTGGCCTCGAACACGTCATACATCAGCGGGTTCTCGGCAGCGCGGGCGGCTTCGGCGGCGGCATCGGCATACAGGCCGCGCAGATCGCTCAGTCGGCGCTGTTGCACCAGCACCGCATCGGTGAACACGCCCGTATCCAAGTCCAGTTTCCGCCACAGCGGAGTCATGTAGTTGACCATTGTCGTTATCCTCGTATTACACTAATCCGCTTCGATATAAGCGGATAGAATTGATACTGTTGAACCTCACCTTAAGCCTGAAAGAGTCCCCACCCCAACCAAAAAGGGGAAGGGATTCTGTTTACCCCGCAGGCGGCTTCACAATCGCCGCGCACGGTTCGCCTTTCAGCACCTGCACCAGATTCTCGGAGGACATCTGCGCCATGCGCGCCACCGATTCGCGGGTGGTCGCGCCGATATGCGGGGTGGCGATGAAGTTCTCCAGCGTCAGCAGCGGGCTGCCATCCGGCGGTTCGTGCTGGAAAGCGTCCGCCGCCGCGCCGCCGATCTGTCCGTCTTTGAGCGCCACATACAGCGCCCCCTCATCCACCAGATCGCCGCGTGCCGTGTTGATGAGAAACGCGCCGCGCTTCATAGTCGCCAGCGTTTGGGCGTTGATAAGATTCTGGGTTTCCGGTGTGGCAGCAGCATGGAGTGTGACCACATCGCTTTGTGCGAACAGCGCGGCCAGTTCCACCCGTTCCACGCCGACCACCTCTTTGCTCCAAAACGGATCGTAGGCGATCACGCGCATCCCCAACACCAGCGCCTTCGCCGCCACATCGCGCCCGATTGCGCCGAAGCCGACTACGCCCAGCGTTTTGCCGCTGAGTTCCCATCCGGTAGGCCGCTGCCACACGCCGTTGACCGCCGCGCTCGCCACCTGTGGGATGCGCCGCGCCAGCGCGAACATCAGCCCTAACGCCAGTTCCGCCACCGCCGTCTGATTCGCGCCGGGGGTGTTCGTGACCACAATGCCTTTTCGCGCCGCCGCCGCCAGATCCACCGCGTCCACGCCCACGCCATAGCGCGAGATCACACGCAGCTGGTCGGCAGCCTCGATCACGCTGGCATCGCAGGCATCCAGCCCCAGAATCACGCCATCGTAGCCGGGGATGATGGCGCGTAGTTCTTCGGCGGAGTAAGGGTGCGCCGGAGCGCGGTGGTCAACCTGACAGCCCGCCACTTGCAAAATTTCATGATGACGACCGGGATTCGCAAACGAACGAGCCGTCACCAGTACACGATAGTTCATGTGGTTCACTCCCTACTCGGATGCAGAGTCTGTGCGCCGGGGTAACTTGACCGTCATCGGGGGCGGCAGGTCGCTGGTGAGCGCCTCGCCCACCTTCTCCCCTTCCACCACCCGCACCAGTTCAATCTCAAACGCCGAACGATCACCCCGATGATAGGCGCGATAGTATTCAATCGGGTCGCCGCTGCTGGAATAGCTCACGCTGTCCAACTGGATCAACGGCGTGCCTTTCCGCACTTGCAGCAACCCGGCGCTGTACTTGTCCGCCGCCACCGCTTCCACCGTGCGATGACCGGAAGCGATGAACACGCCGCATTTCTGCTCCAGCAGCGCATACAGCGATTGGTGCGTCAGGTCGGCGGTCAACAGGTCGGGGCAGATGCGCTGGGGCAGGTAGGTCGTCACCAGCACAATCGGCTCATCATGGATGAAGCGCAATCGCTCGATCTCCAACACCGGTTCGTGAGGCTGCAAATGCAGGAGATGAGCCAGTTTTTCGCTGGTGGGGATGACCTGCTGCTTGAGGACGCGGTTCACCGGCTGATAACCCTGCGCGGTCATGTCGTGGTGGAATCCGGTCAGCCGCTGCACCAGCCCTTCTTTGATCTTTGGCTCGGTGACGAATGTGCCTTTGCCCTTCTGACGGCGGATTAACCCTTCCGCCACCAGTTCGTTCAGCGCCTGCCGGATAACCGGACGGCTGACATCAAACGACTCGCACAGTTCATGTTCACCGGGGATTTGCTCGCCCGATTTCCAGCGTTTGTCCTGAATCCACTGACGGACAACATCTTTGACCTGCGCGTAATAGGGTATCGGGCTATTCCGGTTAATGGGACTGTTCAACGGGGTATCCTGTCATAACAAGCATACAGGTCACTATTATAGGCAACCCGAAGGCGCTCTGTCAAACGTGCGGGGAGGGCTTTTGAAAGGGCGGGCAACGAAACAGGTTTCCAACACTGCACACAACACACCTGCGGCGCGAAAGCGATGAATCGCTGCGCTCATTAAGGAAAGCGGGACGAGGCTGTAGCAGCGCGGTTAAGGCGGCGCAGGCTGTACCGTATGGATAAAGGCACCTTGCGTAAGAGTCCATCTGTTAAATTGTAATTTATGTCGTAATTTGACACCTTCACACCTGAGCAATATAATTTCTAGTGTGTTGCCCTGTTATAACAAGACAACATGTTGTTGTTTTGCGGTAGCAGGATACGCATAAAATCCATTTTCGTTGTTAGGAGCTAAAATGATGAGAAAGCTCGTGTTGTTTGTAGTGCTGGCGCTGTTTGCGCTCAGCCTCGTCCCGACCGTTGCTCAGGATCAACCGTTCGCGGGCAAAAAGGTCGTTGTTGTGACTCAGCCCGGCGCCATTGGCGGCCCGGCGGAGAAGTATGGTGCTGAATGGGCTGCGGCCACTGGCGCAACCGTCGAAGTTCAGACCTTCGCTTTCTCTGATCTGTACCCGAAGATGATTACCGCGCTCCAGACCGGCAGCGGTGAATTCGATGTTCTGATTTACGCCTCGGACTGGATGGGCGACATCGCTGGCGGCGGCTATGTGCTGCCGATCCCGGATGATGTGAAGGAAGCGATTGACTGGAACGACGTTCTGCCGCTGTACCGTGAACGTATCGCCAACTGGGGCGGCGTGACCTATGCCGTTCCGTTCGATGGCGACAGCCACATGATGTACTACCGCAAGGATCTCGTCAATCCTGCCAGCCAGTACAACGAAGAATTCAAGGCTGCCTATGGTCGTGACCTCGATCAGCCCAAGACCTGGAATGAATACAAGGACATCGCCACCTTCTTCCAGGGCAAGGAAGTGGACACCGCCGGCGTGACCGCCCCGATCTACGGCGTAGCCGAAGCCCTCCGTAAGAAGGCTCAGAGCTTCTGGTTCCTGATGGATCGCGCTGCGGGTTACTCGAAGATCCCCGGCAACCCGTACTTCTTCTTCGACGAAACCATGAAGCCCCTCGTCAACAACCCCGGTTGGGTGCAGGGTTTGCAGGACTGGATCGACATTTACGGTTGCTGCGCTTCGCCTGACATGATTAACTTCGACGTGGTGAACGTCCGCGCCGTGTTCCCCGCCGGTCAGGCCGTGTTCGGTCTGGACTGGGGCGATGTCGGCCCGCTGACCGTTGACCCGAACGCTTCGGTTGTTCAGGGTCTGGCTGGCTTCGGTGTCACCCCCGGTGCGGAAAAGTACTGGGACTACACCACTGGCGCGTGGGTGGATGCTGAAGGTGGCGTGAACTCGGCTCCCTTCATCGCCTTCGGCGGCTGGGTGATCTCGGTTGCGAAGGACAGCGATGTGACCGATGCGGCCTTCGATTATATCAAGTACCTCGCTGGCAAGGACCTCGCCGGCGTGCTGGCGACCACCGGCGGCACGGGCGTGAACCCGCTGCGCCAGAGCCAGTTCGACAACCTCGAGCTGTGGACTGCCGCCGGCTTCGATGAAGAATCGGCGAAGGACTATCTGGGTGCCGTTCTGGACACCATCAACGACCCGAACGCCATTGTTGACCTGCGTATCCCCGGCGCGTTTGAATACTTCGATGCGCTGGATGCCGGTATCGCCAAAGCCGTGACCGGCGAAGCGACCGCGCAGGCTGCGCTGGACGAAGTGGTTGCGACTTGGGACGCCATCACCGAGCGTCTGGGCCGCGAAAGCCAGCTGGCGCTGTACAAGCAATCGCTGGGCATTGAATAGTCTTCTCCATTAGGCATGGGGCGCCTTCAACCGGAGGCGCTCCACAACCTGCGCTTCCCCTGAGAGTCCTTACGGTTCTCAGGGGGCGATTTTTCTCTATACGGCGCAGGCAGCAGCCTTCCACGCCCGAATCAAATGTTTTTATTTGAGGGCTTTTCTTGTGGCGAATTTATCCACTATCAAGCCGCTGACTCCAGCGACAGAGGACATCCGCGAGTCCGGCGAAGATCGCCTGTTTAAGCGGGTCTTTCTCTCGCCTGCGGTTGCCATCCTGCTCATCCTTTCAATTTTCCCGCTGATCTGGTCGCTAGGCGTGAGCATCACCGACTGCCAGCGCAGCACACAAGCCAACGCAGGGACTTCTACGGGGGTCGCCAGCGCGTTGTGTTTAGGTAATCCCGCGCAGTTCTCCCTGAGCAATTATGGTCGCGTCCCTACGGATGAACGCCTGCTGAATGCGGCCAAGAACACGTTGTTTTATGTGCTGGTGGGTGTCACCATTCAATATGTGATTGGTTTTGGCATCGCCATCATGCTCAATCAGGAATTTTTCGGGCGGCGCTTCTTCCGATTAATTTTCATGCTCCCCATGATGATTACGCCCGTTGCCGCCGGTTATGCCGGACGTATGATGTTCGACAGTGGCATTTCGCCGTTGGCACAGTTCCAGCGCACGATTGGCACCTTCCTGTCCAATTTGACAGGCGCCGATATTAAGATTGCTATCCCGTGGCTGACGGATACCGGTGTCGCGCCTTACACCATGATCCTCATCGACTCGTGGCAGTGGATACCCTTCATGACGCTGCTGCTGCTGGCGGGGATGCAGGCCATCCCGGATGAAGTGTACGAAGCGGCTCGTGTGGACGGCGCGAATACACGCCAGTTGTTCTTCCGCATCACCTTCCCTATCATGCTGCCCATCTCGCTCACCGCGCTGCTCATCCGCAGCCTCGAAATGTTCAAGCTGGTGGACATCATTAACGTGGTGACGGGCGGCGGCCCCGGCAGCGCCACCGAGTCGCTGGTGATGTACGTGTTCGATACAGCGCTCAGTTACGGCAACTACGGGTATGCCGCTGCGATCGGTTATGTGCTGCTGGTGATGGTCATCGCTTTTGCCACCGCCTTCCTCGCCATTTCGCGCCGGGTCACTACACAGCAGTTGGGGACATCCATATGAAAAAGCGTTCCCTTCGTGCCACGATCTTTCTGTACGCGATGCTCATCGTCTGGGCAATCATTTGCGTGTTCCCGTTCTACTGGCTGTTCACCACGTCGTTTAAGCGCCCGCTGGATGTGAACCGCGTGCCGCGCTATATTCCGTTTGTGGACTACCAACCCACGATGGATCACTGGAAGTTCCTGCTGGTGGACGAACAAGCTAAAACATGGCGCTACTTCCGCAACAGCGTGATTGCAGCCGGCTTGTCGTGCGTGTTCTCGGTGATCGTCGGCTCGATGGCGGGCTATGGCCTGTCGCGCTTCCGCTACCGCTGGTCGCGCATCGGCTGGAAGAACGACAACATCGCCTTCTGGATCATCTCGCAGCGATTCTTACCTCCGGCTGCGCTGGTGATTCCATTCATCTTATTTTTCAACGCTTTGCGCCTGATAGACACGCATCCGGGTTTGATTCTGGCCTATACCGCATTCAACCTGCCCTTTGCGGTGTGGATTATGCGCGATTTCTTCAACAGCCTGCCGATTGACCTTGAAGAAAGCGCCCGCGTGGACGGTGCGACCCGCTGGCAAACGTTCGTGCGCATCGTGCTACCGCTGGCGACGCCGGGGCTGGTCACAGTGGCGCTGTTCTCGTTCATCTTCGCGTGGAACGAGTACCTGTTCGCCCTGATGCTCACCAACTTCGAGGCCATCACCATGCCGGTCTATCTGGCGGGTATGAAGAGCACCAAAGGCATCGAGTGGTGGTACATGTCGGCGCTAACGCTGATTATGGTGGCGCCGGTGCTGCTCATCGGCCTGTTCCTGCAACGCTATATCGTGCGCGGTCTATCGGCAGGCGCGATCAAAGGCTGATCGGCAAGCCGTCCCCGCCCGCAACCACGTTCAACCTGCAAAATCCCCTTCTCGCAGGGGATTTTGTCTTGCTGTCGCCCTCCCCCCACCCCTTCCGCTGCACGTCATGGCGAAAGGAGCAAAATGCGGCACTTCCCCTCTCTGATCGTCCCGCAGGAACGTGATGGAGAGAGGTTAGATGCCGCAGTACGTCATCGTTCAAATTTCTTCAGATGGCGACTCCGGTTCTTGTGGTGCGGAAAAAGATGTGACCAAGTACCCGGGGTGACGAAATCGCGTTTCGGCAGCATAATCGGGAGAGGAGATGTAGGACGAGTAGGAAGTGAGGGCGCAAAAGTGTTTTCAGTACCAGATTTTCCCAAATTCACCGCGCAACATCAAAAAGTGCTGCATAATCTGCGGATTGATGAGCATACCCCCGGCACGATTGTGCATGATTTCGACGCAATGCTGGCGTTCTTCCGCGAGAAAGAGCAGTCCCTCACCGACACGCTGCAACTGCCGCTGAAGCTGCTGCCGCTGCTGAACGCTCGGATGGCGCACCCTGTCCCCACACCGCCGCCCCGTTCCGGCATCAAAGCCTATCCCCACCTGTTCGGGTTGTATCTGCTGCTGCGAAGCTGTGCCATGACGAGGCTTGAATGGAGAGGGTCGAAAGTTTTTTGAAGATTGACGCATCGTCCTATGCCCAGTGGCAAACCCTATCTCCGGCGGAACGCTATGGCTCTCTGCTCGAAATCTGGTTGGAATATGCGAACGGTTACACCCTGCATTCCACATTCCAATTCAGGTTTGGCGCATGGCATGATGTGTCATTCATGTTCATGTACATTCAGAATTGGCCTGCACGCCTTTTGCCGGATTTACTGTCTCACGTACAGAAGTCCCAATCTGGGGTTGCTGCATCTGTTTGGATGGATAGAGGTGCAGGCGGGGTCGCCGCAAGAAGGCAAAGGCTGGCAAATCACCAACCTGAGCTTCACGCCTCTCGGCACGGCGATGGTCGTGGCGATTGTGAACACGCTGGAACGGTATGAGAAACACTTGCAAAAAATCGCCAAAAACAATGACCAATCCGGCCTCGTTTCGTTGACGAAATTCACCTTGCAATCCTATCTCACACAATGGGAAAAACGGTACATTCCCGCGAGTATTCCTTCTCAGGAGGGCGCGTACACCTTCAAAGTGACGCTGCAAGAGGCGATGCGGCGCATTCGGATTAATTCTGGCGAAACGATCGAACGTCTGGTAAACACGATTCTGCAATCGGTGAAGTTCGATAACGATCGTGGCTGGATTTGAGTATTTGGACTATCACGGCGTTCCTCAAAAAATACTCGATCCGTTGTTGCTTGATGGTTTATTCGGCATAGATGGATTTCCTGCGAACGAGATTCAGGTTGGTCGTCTCGGCCTGTCCGTTGGGCAATCTATGACATTTCGATTTAGTCACGATGACGACTGGTTGTTCAACATCCAACTGGAAGCTGTAGATACAGAAGCACGCATGAAAGGCGCTAAGGTTGTGGAGCATTCCGGCAAAGCGCCGCGTCAGTATTCAAATAACTGGTGACAGGATGGGTGACGATGACGTTTAGCATCGCAGCGATGGATGCCGCCGCGCAAACATGGGGCGTGGCGGTGGCGAGTAAGTTTTTAGCGGTGGGCGCGGTCGTTCCCTTCGCGCAGGCTGGCATAGGCGCGGTGGCAACGCAAGCGTTCATCAAAATCGGCTTCGGGCGTGACGGGCTGGCGCTGATGAGCAGCGGTCACAGCGCCGCCGATACGCTGGCGCTGCTGCTGAAAGATGACCCGCGTGCCGCCGATCGGCAGGTGGGCGTGGTGGATGCGCGGGGCGGCGCGGCGGCGCATACCGGCGCGGCCTGCTACGACTGGGCGGGGCATATCGTGGGCGAGGGCTTTACCTGTCAAGGGAATGTGCTGGCGGGGGCGCAGGTGATCGAGGCGATGGCCGCCGCCTTCCGCAGCACGGGCGGGGCGCTGGAAACGCGCCTGTACGCGGCGCTGGCGGCGGGCGATCAAGCGGGCGGCGATCGGCGCGGACGGCAGGCGGCGGGAATCGTGGTCGTCAAATCGGGCGGCGGCTACGGCGGCGATACCGACCGTTACCTCGATCTGCGCGTGGATGACCACGCCGATCCGGTGGCGCACCTCGGCGGTTTGTTGAAGATGCACCATCTCTACTTCGGGCGACCCGACCCCGCCGATTTGCTGCCGATTGACGCGGTGCTGGCGCGGGAACTGCAAACGCTGTCGCAACGCTTGGGCTATACCCGCGCCGAAGCCACCGGCGTGTGGGATGCGGCCTCGATGCAGGCGTTCTGGGCGCTGGTCAGCAGCGAGAATTTAGAGGAACGCTGGTCGCCAGAGGCCACCCCGCAGCACATTGACCGGGTGGCGCTGACGTATCTGCGCGAACGCTACGGGTGAACGCCCCCTCCGGCGCTGTTCGCTTCTCGACGCTTTCCCAATCCCAACAGATGAGGCAGGTTCACCATGACTGCATTTCCGCTGCAAGAAACGCTCATTCAACCGGGATTTGCCCGCGCCGCTGCGTTCCAGCATTTTCCGGCGGCGGCCTTCCCGACGATTCACCCGATTCACTGGCTGCACTCGCACTTCGCGGTGGGCGGTTGGAGTCCGTTGCAACGCCTGAGTGGGATGCTCACGGCGCACATGACGCGCATCGCGCCACAGGCCGGCTTCACATGGCATCCCCATCGCGGCCTTGAGATTTACACATGGATGCTGGAAGGTCGCCTGTACCATGAGGACACGACGGGCGGCAAAGGCGAACTGCACCCCGGCGATCTTCAGCGCATGTTCTCCGGCGATTGGATCGAGCATCAAGAACTTAACCCCTATGACGAGCCAGCGCGGGTGATTCAAATCTGGTTTATTGCCGATCGGCAGCATCGCGGGCTGGAGCCGCACTACCAGCAGTTGAGCCGCGCCCAACTTCCCGTCCGCCAAGTGGGGGATGCGCGGGTGTACAGCCTGATCGGGGACGACTCGCCGATGCAGCAGCACATAACCGGACGGCTGACGGCGGGGACGCTGGCGGCGAACGGCAGCAGCACCCTCGAAGCGCCGCGCACGGGCGAGGAGTTGTTCTTGTACGTCACCGATGGCGCGGGAACGGTAACGTATGACGGCGAGCGCCTGCCTCTGGCGCAGTACGATGTGCTGCTGACCGCGCCGGATAGGGCGCAGGCGGTGCTGCGGGCGGGCGAACGCGGGCTGGATTACCTGAGTTTCTACCTGCCGCCGTTTCTGCCAGAGGCCCCGACTCCATAACGTCCCCCCTGCCCGCTTTTAAGGCTAGGCTTTTTGTTGGACAACCCTCATCCCTAGCCTTTCCGCTGCGCGTCATGGCGAAATGCGAAACATCCCCTCTCCATAACGGTACTCCGCGTGATGGTTGAGGGGATGTGGTCGGGGGAATTTACGCTTACGCGCCGCAGGCGTTCCCCCGACCAATTAGAGGGGTGAGGTTCTTCAAAAACCGACCCCTGAAACGGCGGCGAATCAAAAGGGGCATGGTCGTCCCATGCCCCTGTGTTGCGCGGAAAGGCACTGTGCTTAGCTACCCGGCGTGGCAGTCGGTTCCGGCGTGATCGCCTGCGGCACGGTGGGCGGCACGAAATCCGCCTGCGGTTGTGCCAGACTGTTGAAGTCAAACAGGAACGGACTGTTGGAGGGAACCAGCGCGATGTTCACGTTGTCGCTCAGGTTCTGCACGTACAGGTATTGGATCAGGCTGGGGTTGGCGGCGATCTGTTCGCTCACCAGCCGCAGGGCTTCGGCTTCGGCCTGTGCGCGTAGGATGATGGACTGCGATTCACCTTCGGCGCGTTGGATGGCGGCGTCACGTTCGCCGGCAGCCGAGGCGCGGAGCTGGTCGGCTTCGTTCTCACGCTGGCGCACCTGCAACTGGGCGCGTTGCGCGTCCTGATCGGCAATCTGCTTCTGCTCGATGGCCTGCCGGAACTGTTCCGAGAAGCTAATGTCGCGCACCAGCAAGTCGGTCAGCATCAAGCCTTCCTGTGAGAAGCGTTCGCTGATTTTATCCTGCATGGCGATTTCCATCTCAGTACGCAGCGTGCCGTAGATGTCCTCGGCACGATAGGCCGAAACCACATCACGCACGAACCCGCGCACGGTGGGGCGCACAAAGTTGTCCTGATAGCCGGTCTGCCAGCGGGTGTGGACGGTGTTCACTTTGGTGGGATCCACCGCGTAAATCACGCTGATATCCAGCGAGACTTCCTGACCATCCACAGTACGGGCGGCCACCGCGTCGTTCCCACGAACTGCGCCCTCGGTATCCTTGCCGGACATGGTATAGGTTTGCTGGGTAGTCGGGTACAGGTAATACTGCTGCACTACCGGAATCACGATCGAGGCACCCGCTTTACGCGCCGGTTCTTCCAGCGTACCGGTGAGGGTATTCACGACGACGGCCACCTGCGTCGGTTCCACGACCAGAATGCCCTGACTGATGACGCTGAACAACAGCCCCACCACGAGGCCAACGATGCCTAGCAGCACGCCGCCGCGCACCGGGCGCCCCTGCGATGCCGCGACCACTGCCAGCCCCGCGCCTGCCAGAAACAGCAGGAAGCCCACAATGGACAACGTTCCCAGAATCGAACTCACACTACTCATAATGGAAAGCCTCCTTAAAGAGACGATAGACCGTCACTAGAACTTGCGAAAAGCAATAGGAGTAAATATCAAAGGAAGTATATCCTTCATTCTGGATTTCCCCCATGCTTTCGTCACGCATACTGTCACTGTACACCCGCTTGTTTAAGACTGGATGAAGACGCACCCCCCACAAATCGGGGGAGTTTGCCTTGTGCTACAATCACCCACATGATGATTCCTAGCCTATATACGAGTTTCGGCTCGTGGACGGTGCAAACTTACACACTGGTCGTTGGGGCGGCGGCGGTGTTGGCGGCGGCGCTGGCGCTGTGGTCACGCCCTGCTGCCGAACGCAAGCGGTGGGCGGATGTGCTGCTCGGCGGGTTGGTCGGCGCGGTGGTGGGGGCGCGGCTGCTGCATGTGCTGCTCAACGCCGATTATTTCGTTGACCACAGGCAGGAGGCGCTGCAAATCGCGGCGGGCGGATTGGACTGGCACGGGGCGCTGTTCGGCGGGTTGATCGGGCTGGCGCTGCTGGCGCGGTTGCGTGCGCCCGCTGTGGGGTTGCGCCGTTTGCTGCCTGCGCTGGCATGGGCACTGCCGCTGCTCACGCTCGGCGGCTGGTATGGCTGCCTGTCGGCGGGTTGTGCCACCGGCTACGAAGTGGATACGCTGGCGCGTTATCCGGCATGGGTCGCGGTGGAATATGCCGATGTGTACGGGATTGTCGCGCCGCGCTTGTTCACGCCCGGTTTCGGGCTGGCGCTCGGCCTGATCGGGCTGGTGTGGGTCGCGCTGCTGCGTCGTCGCCCGCAGCGGTTCGCCCTCACGCTGGCGTTCATCAGCGCCGGCATGTTCGGCATCAGCATTTTTCGCGCCGACCGGATGCCGTTATGGTTCGGCCTGCGCGCCGATCAGGTGTTGGATATATTCACCATCACGGTCAGTCTGCTCTGGGTGGGATGGACGGCGATCAAACGAACGCGAAAGGAACACGCGAATGGCTTCTAACATCAGCATCAGCGCACTCTACACCTACCCCGTGAAAAGCTGCGGGGCGCTCCAGCATGAGCAAATGATACTGGACGAACGCGGCCCATTGTGGGATCGCCGCTGGATGGTGGTGGATGCCGACGGGATATTTGTCACCCAGCGCAGCCACCCGACGATGGCGATCATCCAACCGTCCTTAAGCGCCGACACCCTCACGCTGACCGCACCGGGGATGCCCGCGTTGACGGTGCCGCTGACCGCCGAACGGGACGAACCGCTGCCCGTCACCATCTGGCAGGACACCTGCGACGCATGGGATGAAGGCCGCGCTGCTGCCGAGTGGTTCAGTCACTTTCTGGAAGGCGACCTACGCTTGGTGCGGATGACCGACGGGTGGTTTCGCCCTGTGAATCCGAAATATGCGCCAGAAACCGCGCAGACCGGCTTTTCAGACGGGTTCCCGCTGCTGCTGGTTTCGGAAGAATCGCTGGCGGATTTGAACACGCATCTGCAAGCGCGGGAGGCGCAGCCTGTCCCCATGAGTCGCTTCCGCCCGAACGTGGTAGTGCGCGGCGCGTCCCCGTATGCCGAGGACGGCTGGCGCACGGTGCAAGTGGGCGCGGTGACGCTGGATGTGCTGAAGCCCTGCGCCCGCTGCGTCATCACCACCGTAGACCAGCACACCGGCAGCATCCCGGATAACAACGAACCACTGGGGACGTTAAGCACCTACCGTAAGCAAAACAGCAAAGTGATGTTCGCGCAGAACGCAGTACACCGCGCCGCCGGTACGCTGGCGCTAGGCGCTGTGGTCGAGGTTCTGGCATAATCAGGCGTGAGCAACGGAGGCGCAACCATGCCCGATACCGCCCTTCACCCTGCCCCCACGCTGGATGATTTGCATGCCCACCGCGCCGAAATTCTGGCACTGGCGGAACGCTACGGCGCGTACAACGTGCGGGTGTTCGGCAGCGTGGCACGCGGGGATGCCACGCCCGACAACGATGTGGATTTGCTGGTGAACTTGCCTTCACACTTCAGCTTGCTCGATCTATCCGAACTGGTGGGGGCGCTGCAAACGCTGCTCGGCTGTCCGGTGCAAATTGCCAGTGCCGCACACCTGCGGGATGAGCTACGCCCCTATATTCTGCGGGATGTCGTCAGCTTATGAGTAGCGAGTCTCGATAAACTTCCAGAGAGAGTCTTCCACCCCTTCGCCACTTGGGAGAAGGGGACGGGGGATGAGGGTCATATACCCTGCTGCAAAGAAAGAGTACACCATGCGTATCAAAGTCGGTCTTGCCCAGATGTATCCCAAGTTGGGCGATGTGCAGGCTAATCTCGACAAGCACCTGCACACCATTCAGCAAGCGGGCGAACAGGGCGTGGATTTGCTCGTGTTCCCGGAACTGTCGCTGACCGGCTATCAGGTGCAGGACTTGGTGCCGGAAGTGGCGATCCGCCCCACCCGCGACGATGCCACCTTCCGCACGCTGCTGGATGCCAGTCAGCAGATGGACATCATGTTCGGCTTCGTGCATGAGGACAAGCGCCAGCGGTTCTATACCGCCGCCGCCTATCTGTCCGGCGGGGAATGTTTGCACATCCACCACAAAATTTACCTGCCCACCTACGCCATGTTCGATGAAGGGCGCTACTTCGATCAGGGCGAACATGCCCGCGCTTTCGACACGCGCTTCGGCAGAATCGGGATGCTGATCTGCGAGGACTTCTGGCACATGTCGCCTGCCTATCTGCTGTGGCAGGACGGCGCGGACATCCTCATCTTCCACAGCGCCAGCCCCAGCCGGGGACTGGACAGCGGTGATCGGCTGGCGGGTTCGCGCTGGGTGGAACTGGTCAATCAAGCCTATGGCAGCATGTTCACCAACTACGTGATTCACTGCAACCGCGTGGGGTTTGAAGATGGCAAGAACTTCTGGGGCGGTTCATCCATCGTAGACCCGGACGGCGAATTTGTCGTACACGGGCATTACTTCGACGAAATGCTGCTGGTGCAGGAGATTGACCTGAACCAATTGCACCGCACACGGACGCGGCTGCCGCTGCTGCGCGACGAACGCCCGGAACTGGTACAGCGCGAACTGAACCGCATCCTCCACCGCGACGGGGCATGACGCATGGCTGAAACCGTCGCTCAGTATCTCGCCAAGAGCCGCGCCGGAATGCGCTACATGGCGCAGATGACCTTCTACAATCGAGGAGACTTCGCCCGCCTGCGTCAGTTCATCGCAGATAGCTACACCGCCGAAGCCTTGCAGGAGATTCCGCTGGAAGATCGTTTAGAGGAGCAGGAGGCGCTGTACAGCGCACTCGGCAAGCTGCGTGTGGAACAGGTGGTGGGCGCGGGCGATCATCAGATCATTGTGGTGGTACAGGCACAGCATACGGGCGGGTTCTTCTTTAACCAGATGGTCGTCACCGAAGATTACCCGCATGCTGTCATGCTGTTCGCCCACGCGCCGGTGGAAGGAGAAGCAGACGAACCGGCTCCTTAAATGGTGGAAGCCGCCAGATGCCGCCGCAGCGCCTTCATCAGGCTGTTGAGCGCCTCGACGTAGTTCGTGGTCGCGTCCACGCGCTGATGGGCGCTCAACCGCAGCGGGATGGCGTGACCGGCATCACCGCGTGCCAGCAGCGGGAAGATCGTGCGATTCAGATCATCCGATTTCGCCAGTTCGCAGCCCACCCACTTCGATTTAGCCGCGTCCGGCGACATGATCGCCACCACGCAGTCCGAATTCTCAATCGCACTCACGATCTCGTTTTCCCAACCCGGCGTTCCCGGTTCCAATTCGTACTGGTCAATCCACACTTTGAAGCCTTGCCGCGTCAGGTCACGGTGCAGGCGCAGGACGAACTCCTTGTCCCGCCGCGAGTAGCTCAGGAAAATGTGGTAGGACTGCGCGTCGGTATGCGGATCGGATTCAAAGTTCGTGCGCGGCTTTGCCTGCGGGTTCTTCAGCCATCTCATGATCTGCTCGATGGCATTTTCCAGCGCATCTTCTTTGGTGGCGCTCATGACCATGTGTTCAAACCGCATCATCAACGGTTTCAAAGTGTCTTTGTGGGAATGCGTTATCTGGAAACGCTCGTGGAAGGCCAGCAGAATCGGCTTGTGCATCTGCATGGCGTAGGCAATTTCCTGCCGGAACATGGCCTGATCCAGCGACCCCTCGCCAATCACGCACAGGAAGGTATCGGCCTGCTCGATGCCGATGACATACGACTCGGATGGCTTGCGCACGTTCATCGGTGACTTGAACACCTCGATCCCGCGCAATTGCATTTCAAATTCCAGACGATCAGTCATCCACTTGCTTGTCGGCACCGAAGCGATGTATAGACTTTTCGTTGTCATTTTGAACGCCCATCCTCTGCTGCCCCGTATTTTTACTGTCGGAAGAACCGTGTTCTTCCCCGATGTCGCGGCGAGGTTATCGCTGTGACCCGGTGGGTCGTAAAGCATCCCGAACCGGCAGCATGAAAGCCTGCTGGTGTACAACGTAAAGATGACCTTGTGGGTTTGGGATGTACGCAGCGTCAGATGGAGGAGGAGTGATTCTTACCCGCACAGCAATCGGGGCTGTCGCATCAAATGCGACAGAGAAAGCCTTTACGGGCATTGAAAGAAGAATGTGGTCCATCTCGCCTCCGGCGACGAAGCGTGTAAGTTGACCTGACTCAAAGTCTACAATAAATCATCGTCAAAAAGTGTAAAATTTATTACGTGTAACCAACCTGTAACCTTATATGAAATTCACAATTCGCAGATATGATAATTTACAAAATATTTATGAAGGTTAAGTGTCTTGCTACTGGTTTCAAATACTTCCGCAGTCTGGTTATAATCTGCCACACGATAGACTTTATGAAATAGGATACTGACTATGCCCCCACAAAAAATCATCATTGATACCGACCCCGGCATTGACGATTCGATGGCGATCTTTTTCGCCCTTTCCTCCCCTGAACTAGAAGTGATCGGCCTGACCACCGTGTTCGGCAACGTGCAGGTTGATCTGGCGACCACCAACGCGCTGCGCCTGCTGGAAATCGCCGGACGAACCGATATTCCGGTGGCGACGGGCGCTGCCAACTCGCTGGTGGGCGATTATGCCGACCCGCCGACCTTCATTCATGGCGACGATGGGCAAGGCAACGTGCATCTGCCGCCGCCCAAAGGTGCGCCCATCGGGCAATCCGCCGCGCAATTCATCGTGGAACAGATTATGAGTCAACCGGGCGAGGTCACGCTTGTGCCGATTGGCCCGCTGACCAATATCGCGCTGGCGCTGCGCCTAGAACCGCGCATTGTGAAGCACGTCAAACAGGTGGTGCTGATGGGCGGCAATGCGTTCGTTCCCGGCAATTCTACGCCGGCTGCCGAAGCCAACATCCACGACGACCCCGAAGCGGCAGATGTGGTGCTGGGCGCGGGTTGGCCGCTGACGATGGTCGGGTTGGATGTGACCACCAAAGCCTGCATGACCTACGACCAGTTGCAGGCCTATGCCCGTTCCAGCAGCCCGATGGCGCAGCACCTCGCCCGCATCACGCCCTTCTATCTGGACTTCAGCAAGAGCCGGAACGATGTGGGCGGCCTGCTGGTACACGACTCGACGGCGATTGCCTACCTGCTGCTGCCGGATGCCTTTACCACGAAGGCGTGGCCGGTGCGCGTGGAAACGCAGGGCATGAGCCGGGGCAAGACGTGGCCGGCTGTGCGCCCCAACCCACGATCACCCTACTGGCAAAATCGCGCCGCCATCAACGTGTGCGTAGATATCAATTCGGCGCGGACTGTCGCGCTGGAACTGGGGCGCGTCGCCACCTGATCGTTCATATCATTAACCCACGAAAGCCAAAACATGAGCGCCTTTAGCCAAGTGATTCAGACTGAAGCCGAACTGCGCGACATTCTGGGCTATGCCGGCCCCATCGCGCAGAACAAAGTCATCCCCGACATTGACGACATTTGCCGCGCCTTCATCGAGGAATCGCCGTTCGTGCTGTTCGGTTCCGCCAGCGCCAACGGGGATATGGATGTCTCGCCCAAAGGCGACCCCGCCGGATTCGTGCAGGTCATGGACAGCCACACGCTACTGATTCCCGATCGTCCCGGCAATCGGCGCGGCGATACCCTGTCGAACATCGTGCAAAACCCGAATGTCGGGCTGCTGTTCCTCGTGCCGGGGCGCAAGGAAACGCTGCGCGTCAACGGCACCGCGCAGATTGTGCGCGATGAGGCCGTGCGCGGGCGCTTCGTCATGCAGGGCAAGCTGCCCATTTTCGTGATCGCGGTGACGGTCAAAGAAGCGTTCTTCCACTGTACCAAGTGCGTCGTGCGTTCGGAATTGTGGTCAGCCGACCAGACGAACGATCATCTACTCTCGTTGGGTGCGGCCATCATCCAGCACGCCAAACTGGACATGAGCATTGAAGAAGCCGATGCCGAAATGCGCGAGGACGAAAAGAACGGGTTGTATTAGAGAGGTTCGCCTATGGACTGTCGTTTGACGCATGTGGGCGCGGCGACGCTCATCCTCGAAATTGGTTCGCTGCGACTGCTCACCGATCCGGTCTTTGACCCGGCGGGCGGGCGCTATTCGTTCGGGTGGGGGACGGGTTCGACCAAGTTGACAAATCCGGCTGTCCCGGCTGCGGCGGTGGGCGCGATTGATGCGGTGCTGCTCAGTCATGACCAGCACGAGGACAATCTGGACAAAGCAGGCCGCGCCCTGCTGCGAACCGCCAAGCGCACCCTGACCACCACCATCGGGGCGCGGCGCTTGGGCGGGAACGCCGAAGGGCTGCGCGTGTGGGAAAGCACCACGCTGGTGACGACGGACGGCATGACCGTCACCATTACCGCCACCCCCGCACGGCACGGCCCACCCGGTATTCACCTGTTCTCCGGCGCGACCATCGGCTTCCTGCTCCAGTGGGCGGGGCAGCAGCACGGGGCGCTGTACATCAGCGGGGATACCGTGTGGTACGACGGTGTGGCGGAGGTCGGGCGGCGCTTCAAAGTGGGGACGGCGATTCTGCATCTGGGCAAGGCCAGCTTCCCCATCACCGGCCCCGCGCAGTTCACCATGAAAGCGGCGGGCGGGGTGCAAGCGGCACAGGCGCTTCAGCCGCGCACCATCATCCCGATTCACACCGAAGGTTGGGCGCACTTCCGCGAACCGCAGGCACACATTCAACCGGCATTCGCGGCGGCGGGGCTGGCGGACAGGCTGCTCTGGTTGCAAGGGGGCGTGCCGCAGATGATCGAGGTATGAACATGCAACGGTTGGCGGGCAAAGTGGCGCTCATCACGGGCGGCAATTCAGGCATCGGGCGGGCGACGGCGGCGCTGTTCGCGGCGGAAGGGGCGCGAGTGCTGCTGGCAGCGCGGCGCGAGGCGGCGGGACTCGAAACAGTCACGGCGATACAAGCGGCGGGCGGTGTGGCGGCTTTCGTGCGTTGCGACGTGCGCGAGGTGGCGGACTGCGAACGGGCGGTAGCAGCAGCCGTCGAAACCTTCGGGCGGTTGGACATCGTGTTCAACAATGCCGGCATCGTCCCCTTCGGCACGGTGCTGGAAACCTCGTTAGCCGTGTGGAACGATGTGCTGGCGACCAACGTCAGCGGTACTTTTTACGTCAGCCGCGCCGCGCTGCCGGTATTGATCGCACAGGGCGGCGGGGTCATCATCAACTGCGCCTCCGATTGGGGCATGGTGGGCGGGCAGGGCGCGGCGGCTTACTGCGCGACCAAAGGGGCGGTGGTGCAGCTCACGCGGGCGATGGCGCTCGATCATGCGCGGCAGGGCGTGCGCGTCAACGCCGTCTGCCCCGGCGATACCTACGTCGAACGCTGGGACGCCAAGTTGCAACCGGGGCAATCCCGCGAGGCGTATCTGGCGGCGCTAGGCGAAGGCTTCCCGATGGAGCGCGTAGGCACGGCGGACGAGGTGGCGCGGGCGGTGCTGTTCCTCGCCAGCGACGACTCCAGCTACATGACCGGGCAAATGCTGGTGGTGGACGGCGGCAACACAGCGGGCGGCGCTTCCGCGCACTACTGACCGCCGGTGAAACCCTTCTTGCGTAGGATTTCGTCAATCCGCGCCCGATGCGCCGCTTCCCACTGGTCGAGGGTGAGTTCAGCGTCGCGGGCGGCACGCGCCTGCGCCGATGCCAGAATCGTGCCAATGGTCGGGACAGCTACCGCGACGATGCCTTCTTCATCCGCCACAATCATATCGCCCGGTGATACCTGCACCCCGCCGCAGCGCACGGTGCCGTTGAGTACATCCAACACATCTTTGCCACCGGGAAACGGCATGATCCCGCGTGCGAATACGGGAAACTGCCGTTCGCGGATTTCCGCCAGATCGCGGATCACGCCATCTATCACGAAAGCGATGATCCCGTTTTTCTGTGCAACCGCGCACACATTCCCCCCCGCAACGGCATAATCCACATCCCCCGCTTCAACCACAATGATTGATCCGGCAGGGGCGCGGTGAATGGCCGCATGTAGCATCAGATTATCGCCGGGGGCGCAGCGCACCGGATAGGCGGGGCCGGCCACACGCGGCATCCCCGACCACAGCGGACGAATGCCCGTATCCATCACCCGATCGCGCCCCAGCACATCAGCCAGCGTGGTCGGCGATAATCTTTGAAAATCAGCGTCGCGAGACATGCGTTCCTCCTCTATAGGTGCTATTCGTTTGTGTCCAGCAGCCAGCGCCAGATCACATCCATCGCGTCCACATCGGCGCGGTTGTAGGCACAGGCACGCGCCAGTGCGTCGGCGCTGCTCTCCAGCAACCATGCGCTGTAGTCGTACCACGCGCTGAACGCATCGGTGCCTTCCGGCCATGCGAACCCCAGATACGGCGCGACTTTCTTGATGCCTGTTCCGCGCACGGGCAGCGCCGCCGACTTGCGAAAGGTCTGGTTCAGATCGTGCAGGCGGTGGTGCAGCGCGGCAATCGCATCCTCCGGCGCGGTAGCTTTCAGCACGCCGCGCTCGAATCCGCCCCAGTGGAACACCTTGCCGGCCACCCGTTCGGCTTCGGAAGCCATCAGCCGCCAACCGGTATCGCTGTCGGGAATCATGCGGATGATCGCGCCGTCCGGCAGCGCCAGCCGTTCGCCTTCGTAGTAACGATCCACAATCGCGGCCTGCGTCGGTTCACCGGTCACCTGCCAACCGAAGCACCATGGCACGCCCACATCCCCCGTAATGCAGGTTTCGAGGTCGAACATCATCCCCGGCACGCGCAAATCGGCGGGCAGCGGTTGGCGGCGCACCGGACGGTTGTGAACCACAGCCTGCGCGTGGGCATGAAGATCGCCCGCCCGCACCCGTCCCACCCCTTTGAAGCGTTGCAGCGCGGCGGGTTCCAGCGCCAGCAGATCATCCAGCGTAAGGATGCCTTCGGCGCGGAAATGTTCCCATGTCAGGCGCGATAGACCGGGCAGCAGCGCAATATCGCGGCGGGTAGTGGCAGCGCTGCGGCAAGCCTCCAACCACAGGCAACCCGAACACACGTCGCCGAAAAAGATGGGCGGCGCGTCCGCGTCCAAGTGCAGCGCGGCGCGGGGCGTAGTGGCGCGGGCGCTCAGGTAAGCGCGGCGGGCGCAGCGCGTGAAGTCACGGGTGGACATGAGATGTTCTCCAGCGGGTGAATAAGCCGTACAGCGTGGCGCGGATGCGATTCAGCAGCGTGTCGGGGTCGCGCCACAGTTGCGCCGGACGCCAATCCGGGGCCAGCAGCAGCCACACCGCCAGCGGGAATACAAACGAGACGCGCTTCAAGTCCAAGCTGGCAAGGCCACTCATCACCGGAAAGATGAGCGAGATGATCCACAGCGCCACCTGTTTCCAGCCGCGCACCCGTCCTAGCGCGGGCAGCAGAATCGAAAAGTGGTAGGGCATCAGGTAAGGGGTGATGAACGTCCCCGCCGCGATCAGGCGGAACGGGTCGCGGTTGCTCAACAGCAGCAGCACGAGTCCTGGCAGGATGAACAGCGGCCCCGTCGTTTGCCAGCCCATCAACAGCGGGTGCGGCGGCGGCTGATCGGGGCGGTTATAGGCCGTCAAGATGTTCAGCGGCCACAACCCCCACAGGATGAGCGACAGCCCACCCCACGCCAGCCCCCACAGCAGATCGCGGCGCGTCCCTAACAGCGCCCACCCGCTGATGTGGAACTTGAGCAGGAGCAGCGGCACCCCGAACGGCAGCGCCGCCAGCCCTAGCAGCATCAGGCCGTCCACCGTCCCCAGCCACATCAGCATCCACACCAGCGGATTCAGCGCCACCAGCAGCACGCCCGCCAGCGCGGGGGCGCGTTGCTGCGGGAACTGCAACCGCGCCAGCCGGTAGGTGAACAGCGTCAGGCAGACGAGGGTGAGGCCGTTGACCAGCGCCAGCCCGCTGCGCGGCGGTTGCACCGTCAGCGGGCGCAGCACAAGCGGCAGCACCCAAGGGGGATAACTGGGGTTGGGCTGCGGGGTGTACAGCGGGTCAGGCGTTTCCGAAAAATAGGCCACCCAATCGTGACCGGCGAAGGCAATGCGCGACAGGGGCAACGCCAGCAGCAGGCCGCCAATCAGCATAACCAGCGTCAGCCGCCAGTCCGGGGTACGCCATGTTTGCGGCGCAGGGCGCGGGGTTTCGGTCATTCAGGCGCTCCCAAACGGCTTGTGGAATGCGGTCTATTTATCATACACGGGATTGTGAATGCAGGCGGAAAAACGCCTTTATATTTCCATAGTATTAATTTGATTAGATATTCATTGCACATATAATCAACCGTATCCGCAATGAGTTCGCAAGGGGGGAGCATGCAAAAAGTTTTATCGAAAAAGCTGTTGTGGTTGTGTTCGT
>Ga0172373_10000492_pt1 | contig 64650 bp, 59 predicted proteins | sample Lak10m_2_FD_114546 | JGI IMG/M metagenome (GOLD analysis project Ga0172373, IMG submission 114546) | Freshwater microbial communities from Kabuno Bay, South-Kivu, Congo - kab_092012_10m | ecosystem: Environmental > Aquatic > Freshwater > Lake | place: Democratic Republic of the Congo... | reverse complement strand
GATGGGAGACCCTCTCTCAGCCCATCGAGCCCATGCCCCTTGACCTCGCCGCCTGAAAAGCCGAACCTTCACATGCTCGGAGCGCGCCGCCAAGGAATTTCCACAGCATTCGCGACACGACCGGTAATCGTCTTAACGGATGGTAAATATTATCAAATACTAACAATTACTTAACATGAACCTTCACCATGAAGCGACTGTTTTTCGTGCTGTGTAAGAACGATCTCCCACAGCACAAATTCTTTATTATCAAGATGTGGAGAACCCGCTGTCTTCACCTTGACAACTGTGAACAAACCGCCCCCTGCTTGCACAGTCACCGCTTTTGTCCAACTTTCCAGCTTTCTTTCCCGATCTTATCCACAATGCTGTCCAGACCACTCATCCTCGCCTCAACTTCGGCATCGCGCCTGCAAATGCTGCAAGCCGCGGGGCTTACGATCACGGCCCATCCCGCTCGTATTGATGAGGAAAATATCCGTGTCGGTCTTGATGCCGAAAATGCCAGCCCGCGCGATATTGCCGATGCCTTGGCTGACATGAAGGCCGCAAAAATTTCTGCTCGTATGCCTGACCAACTCGTTCTTGGCTGCGATCAGGTGTTGGATTTCAAAGGTCAGGTCTTTGCCAAGCCAGAAACGCCAGAACAAGCGCGCAACCAGCTTCTCGCTTTGCGTGGCCAGACCCATGCCCTTCTCTCAGCTGCTGTGCTATATGAAAGCACCCAGCCGATATGGCGCCATGTGGGTAAGGCCCGCCTCAAGATGCGTGACTTCAGCAACAGCTACCTTGACGCATATCTTTCCCGAAACTGGCCCGCAATCAGCCAGTCCGTTGGCGGCTACATGCTTGAATCTGAAGGCGTGCGGCTATTTGACCAGATTGACGGCGATTACTTCACTATTCTTGGTCTGCCACTGCTTCCCCTCTTGTCCTACCTCTCTACCAGGGGCTTTATTCCATCATGACTGAATTGCCCAAAATCCCCTTGGCTGGCGTAATTGGCCACCCCATTGCCCACAGCCGCTCACCTGCGCTGCATGGCTTCTGGCTGCGCCGCTATGGCGTCAAAGGCCATTACATTCCCATGGATGTTGCGCCGGCTGATTTAGAAAGCACGCTTCGGCTATTGCCAAAGATCGGTTTTGTTGGCCTGAACGTTACCCTTCCCCATAAAGAGGCGGTGCTGAAAATTGCCGATGTCATCTCTGATCGGGCGGCCCTGATCGGGGCTGCTAACACATTGATTTTTCGAAAAGATGGCAAGATTCACGCGGACAACACGGATGGCTCTGGCTTTATTGCCAACCTGCGGCAAAATGCACCCGGCTGGAATCCTGCCGCTGGCCCTGCCGCGGTTTTGGGGGCTGGTGGTGCAGCCCGTGCTGTGATCGCAGCTTTGATTGAGGTTGGCGTTCCGGAAATTCGCATTGCAAATCGCAGCCGCGCCCGCGCTGACGCCCTGCGGGCCGATTTTGGCGCGAAGATTGCGGTTCATGAATGGGTCCATGCCGCAAACATGCTGGAAGGGGCCGCAACCGTAATCAACACGACGTCGCTTGGCATGGCTGGCAAGGCGGAATTTCAGGTGCCGCTTGATGGATTAGAACCTACCGCCGTTGTAAATGACCTGGTCTATAATCCCCTGAAAACCAGCTTTTTGGCCGAGGCAGAAGCCCGCGGTGCCAGAATTGTAGATGGGCTGGGTATGCTTTTGCATCAGGCCGCTCCGGGTTTTGAGCGCTGGTTTGGCCCAACACCTGCGGTGGATGAAGAAACCCGTCAGGCAGTATTGGCGTCATGAAAGCCTACCGCCTGGGTTTGACTGGCTCTATCGGCATGGGAAAATCGACCACCGCCGCAATGTTTGCGGCCGAAGGCTTGCCGGTCTGGGATGCAGATGCCGCAACCCACAGACTTTATGCCAAAGGCGGTGCGGCTTTTCATCCCATTGCCCAGATTTTCCCGGCGGCCGCCGGAGAAAACGGCATTGATCGCCGCGCTTTGAAAGACTGGATCGCAAAAGACAAAACCGCTCTGGCCCGGATTGAGATGATTGTGCATCCGCTTGTCGCGGCGGACCGAGACGCCTTCATCGCTGGGGTTTCGGCAGACATTGTTGTCTTGGATATCCCGCTTCTCTTTGAAAAGGGCACAGATGCGCAGATGGATGCGACTTTGCTTTGCACCGCACCTGCCGCGCTGCAAAGGGCGCGGGTTCTTGCCCGTGGAACCATGACGAACGCCCAGTTGGAGACTATTTTGGCCCGGCAAATGCCCGATACTGAAAAGCGCGCCCGCGCCACACATATCGTTGAAACCCTGTCACTTGACAGTACACGCGCTTATGTTCGCGCCCTTATCGACCACATCCGCGAGGTCAGAAATGCGTGAGATCGTTCTTGATACCGAAACCACAGGTTTTGAGCCCAGCGAAGGCCATCGCATCGTTGAAATTGGCGCGGTTGAGCTGGAAAACCACATGCCCACCGGGCGAACCTATCACCAATATATCAATCCAGAACGATCTATGCCCAAAGAGGCGTTTGATGTGCATGGGTTGGGGGACGATTTCCTGCGCGATAAGCCTGTTTTCAGGCATATCGGCCCTGCATTTCTGGAATTCATTGGCGAGGCAAAGCTTGTGATTCACAATGCGGCCTTCGACGTGAAGTTTCTGAACTTTGAACTGAAGCTGATCGGCCTTCCCACTATAGACTGGTCGCGCGCCATCGACACGCTGGCCATAGCACGCCAGAAATTTCCGGGCTCTCCTGCATCGCTCGATGCGCTTTGCCGGCGTTTTGGTGTTGATAATTCGGCGCGCGAAAAACATGGCGCCCTTCTCGACAGCGAAATTCTTGCCGAAGTTTATCTGGAACTTATCGGCGGTCGGCAGCCGGATTTTGGCCTTTCAAGCCAGCCTGCGAAATCAAACGTGGCCGCAAAAGTGGGGGCGGATGATTGGCGGCCAAGGCCACGCCCCGAACCACTTTCCCCAAGGATCACGGCAGAGGAAGCCAGCGCTCACACCGCCTTTGTCGAAAAGCTGGGCGAAGGCGCGCTTTGGAAAAAGCGCGCCTAACCAATCGCCAAAGTCAGTTTGGCATTGCCGTTGCGGGGGCTTGGGCCTGCGCGCGACGTGCCATTTCCTGACGGTAAAGCGCAAGGAAATCAACGGTGTCGATATTCAGCGGCGGGAAGCCCCCGTCGCGCGTTACATCCGAAATGATCCGCCGCACAAAGGGGAACAACAGGCGCGGGCATTCGATCAGCAGGAAGGGATGCAATTGTTCTTCCGGCACGCCCTCAACATGAAAGACGCCGCCGTAGTCCACTTCCAGCAGGAACAGGACATCGTCATTGGTCTTGTTCTTTGAGGTGACCTTGTATTTCGTCACGATCTCAAATTGATGATCGGCCTGCCGTTTGCGCGCATCAAGGCTGACGGCAACCTGAATGTCGGGCTGAACGTCGGTTGCGGAAATACCCTTTTGGGCCACCATGTTTTCAAAAGACATGTCGCGCACGAATTGCGCCAGAACGGACATCCGTACTTGCGGCGTCTCAGTGTTCTCGTCGGCCATTTCAACCCTCCTCATAACCCGGTTTCAGCCGTTCCTATCAGGTCGCCTCAGGGGCCTCAATCCTGCGTCCAGCGCGACGGCGGAGCTTGGCGCCCCTCACGCGGCGGAACCACCTCATATTCGGCATCAATGATGTTGGCGTCGTGGGCGTCAGCCGCCGTTTCGGTGGCCACAAATGTCATTCCAAACCGTTGACGCAATGCCCACACGACAGCCTTCTGCACCGGCGGCAGTAACAGCATTGCACCAAGGGCGCTGGTTAGAAAGCCCGGCATAATCAACAGCAGGGCGGCAACCATTGTCATGCCTTGCGCCGCAATTTGCATCATCAGTCCAGAACGTTGCGCTGGCCGCGCCATGCCATTTCGCAGGCCACCTTGCCGCAGGATCGAAAACCCAATCACGGCCGAGCTGAAAACAAAGCCCAAGGTCGGCCACAGGCCGATTGCGCCTCCGATGCTTACGAAAAGCCCGATCTCAATCAGCGGCAAGGCCAGAATAAGCGCAAAAGCCCACATGTCTTTATCCCTTTGGCGCGGCAAACTGGACTTGCCCGCCCCCAGCCCCTACATAAGACCCAAGCGTCCCCGGCACCAACCCCTGCCGGGCGCATTTTGTATTGAGGACACAATGAACTCATCGCTTTTGCAACTTCTGGTCCTCGCCGGGATTGCCGTTTTCTTGATTTTGAAGCTGCGCTCTGTGCTTGGCACCCGTGAGGGATTTGAAAAGCCGCCGGTTCCCGCAGCAGAACAGCGCCCCCGCAACAAACGCCCCTTTGAGGTGATTGAGGGCGGCCCGGATCGTGACATCATTGACCACGTTGCCGAAGGTTCAGATGCGGCGCGCGCTTTGGCTGCGATGAAACAGGCAGAGCCAAGCTTTTCAGTTTCAGAGTTTTTGAAAGGCGCGCGGGGCGCTTATGAAATGATTCTCATGGCCTTTGAGCGCGGCAATCTTGATCAGGTTCGTGCGTTTTTGGGCGATGAGGTTGAAAATAGCTTTGCCGAGGCCATCGCAACCCGCGCGCGCGAAGGTCTGACGGTTGAGGCAAATTTTGTTGGCCTTCGCGAGCTTTCGCTTGCCGAGGCAGAGTTTGATCCGGCCAGCAAAACCGGCGAAATCACTGTGCGCTTTACGGGTGAATTGACCTCTGTCGTCACGAATGCCGCGGGCGATGTGGTTGATGGCCACCCCACCACCGTGAAGCGTCAGCGTGATAGCTGGACCTTTGCGCGTCGAATGGGCGCGAAAGATCCGAACTGGCAACTCGTGGCCACCGGAGAGTGATGCGTGCGCTTGCCGTTCTTTGCCTTGCGGCATTTGGTATGATGGGGGCCAAGCCAGCCGCGGCCCAGATGTTGGATTTCCATGCGCTAACTGGCTGGGAAAACGACAACCACCGCGCTGCTTTGGTCAGTTTTCTTGCGACCTGCGACAAGCTGACAGATCCCGACTGGAAACCGATTTGCGCCTTTGCTCAACACGCCAATGTCTCTGATGCATCGGCCAAAGCCTTTTTTGAACTGTTCTTCAAACCGGTAATTATCGGCACGCCGCCAGCGCTGTTTACGGGGTATTATGAACCCGAACTTGCCGGTTCGCTGACGCAAAATGCGCGTTTCGCTTATCCGATCTATCGTAGGCCCGCTGATCTGGTTGATGGTCAGCCCTATTATGACCGCGCTGCGATTGAGATGGGCGTTTTGCGCGGGCGGGGTCTGGAACTGGTTTGGCTGGAAGACCCGGTAGAGGCCTATTTCCTGCATGTTCAGGGCTCGGGGCGCATTCGCTTGCCGGATGGCCAAGTGATGCGGCTGGGTTATGCTGGCAAGAATGGCCAGCCGTACCGCTCCGTCGGGCAGGAGATGATCCGCCGCGGCACGCACAAGCCCGATGAGGTTTCGGCGCAGGAAATCAGGGCTTTTGTAAAGCGAAGCGGTGGTGCCGGCGCCGCCTTGTTGAACCATAACCCCTCATATGTCTTTTTCCGAAAGCTTGATGATCTTCCGCCGGAGATGGGGCCGATTGGGGCGATGGGCCGGTCGATTACGCCGATGCGTTCGGTTGCGATTGACCCCGATTACACCCCGCTTGGCGCGCCGGTCTGGGTTGAGAAATCTGGCCAAGAGCCGATCAATGCGCTGATGGTGGCGCAAGATACCGGCGGTGCTATCAAGGGGCCGCAGCGCGCCGATATCTTTTTCGGCACGGGGGTTGCGGCTGGAAATGCAGCGGGAACGGTCCGCGATGGCGGGCGCATGATCGTGCTTTTGCCGATTGACCGCGCCTATGCCATGCTGCCTGAGGGTTGAGCCATGGCGCGCCGTCGTACGCTGCGCCCCGAGGAGGCGGAAATCTGGGCTGCGGTGGCGCGCACCGCAACGCCGCTGCACCCCGGTCGCCAGCTTTTCCTGAAAGAGGTGGAGGCATCGGCCAAAGCGATACCTGTTCATTCTGATGCGCCCGTGGCTCATGGCCATACCCATATGCGCCTGCCATTGTTCCATCTTGGCGAAAAGGCTCGCACCGATGGTGCGAAGATTGATCTGCAACCAACGCCGGGGCAGGTGCTTGCAGCCGCGCCCTTGCAGATGGATGCAAAAACCCATGGCAAGATGACCCGCGGCAAGCTTGCTCCCGAAGCGCGGATTGATCTGCACGGCATGACCCTGTCAGAAGCGCATCCCGAACTGATACGCTTTATTCTGAACGCACAAAGCGATGGGTTGCGTCTGGTGCTGGTCATTACCGGCAAGGGCAAGCATGGCCAGGATATTGGCCCCATTCCACAACGCATGGGCGTTTTGCGCCATCAGGTGCCGCATTGGCTGCGCCTGCCGCCACTGGGCCAGGCGGTTTTGCAAGTGTCAGAGGCGCATCTGCGCCATGGTGGTTCGGGTGCCTATTACGTCTATTTGCGGCGGCGTTAGTTACTGGTTCACACCCGCCGCAATTTCAGCCACCGGCGAAAGCACGATCTGTGTCGCGTTTTGCACCGTCAGAACCGCGCCGGAAATCAAACCGATGCGCCTTGCGCGGTCGGCCTCGAATGCGCCTTCGATCTGGGCAACCCCATCGACCAGTTTGATAAGGGCAGGGCTGTCGCCAAGTGTGAAATGCCCGACACCTTCGCTGAAATCGCTGACATCGACAAAGGTTACTTTAAGATCAGCAACGCGGGAAATGTCAGATAGAGAGCCAAGCCGTTCAGTTTGCCCCGTAAGCCGTGCGGAAAGCCCCAGCATTTTGTCGCGATCAGATCCCACGATCATGAAAGGTTGCGGCAGCTTGCCAATTGCATGGGCCTGCATCCGAAAAAGCTCTACATCAATATCCGGAGAAATCAGGATCACCCCGGCCAACCTGTCCAAAACGCGGTGATTGTTGCGAATGGCAATCTGGCGCAGGGTCTCCATCGCCAGATTTGACCCCATTGAATGCGCGACCAGCAGAACGCGCTTTGCCCCGGCCTTTGCCACTTCATCCAACAGGTCTTCCAGCCCATCGCGGGCAAAAAGCGAAGAATCCCGATCATAGACATAGCCAAGCGGTTTGGCGGCGGATGGCCAGGCATAATGCACCACCGCACCTGGCAATTGCAGATCATGTGAAAACTGCGCGATGCGGTAAAGGCCCTCAGAAAAGTTGTTGTTAAACCCATGAATGAAGATCACCGCTTCATTACCATTTGCCGCCAATTGCCGGCGCAAATCGGTCCTGAAATCCGCATTTTGCGGGTAAAGCACTTCGTTTGTGGTCAAAAAATGCCGTTTCGGGTTGGGCTTTTCCAGACGCGAGGGCCAATTGATCTGGCCCATGTCGCGTATGGGGGGAATTGAGATGTCATAGCGGGCAAAGTGCATTTCTTCCGATCTTTGCGACCCGAACTTGCCTGCCTCCAATTCGCGTGTGGTGCCAACAAAAATGGGCGTTACCTCGCCCACCATTGCGGCGGCTGGGTCAAGCGTGATCGCGCCCCGAGGGGAGCAGGCCGCAAGGGCAAAAAAGCCCAGAACAAGCAAGATACGCAAATTACGTCATCCCCTCAAAGCACATAGCGGGAAATGTCAGCCGATCGCGATAGCGCCCCAAGATGGGATTCGACAAAGCCTGCATCCACGACAACCTTTTCGCCTGAACGGTCCGGGGCGGTAAAGGACAGCTCTTCAAAGACCCGTTCCATCACCGTGTAAAGCCGCCGCGCACCAATGTTTTCCACGCTTCGATTTACGTCGGCGGCAATGCGGGCAAGCGCGGCGATGCCATCATCGGTAAATTGCACGTATACTTCTTCGGTCTCCATCAACGCGGCATATTGGCGGGTAAGTGCGTTGTCAGTTTCGGTCAGGATCCGAACGAAATCATCTTCGGTTAGCGGGGCCAGCTCTACCCGGATTGGCAGGCGGCCTTGCAATTCCGGCAACAGATCAGATGGTTTTGCAATGTGGAAAGCACCGCTGGCAATGAAAAGCACATGATCGGTTTTCACTGGTCCATATTTGGTTGAAACCGTGGTGCCTTCGATCAGCGGTAACAGATCGCGCTGCACCCCCTCGCGCGAGACATCGGCGCCACGGGCATCAGTTCGGGCGCAAATCTTGTCGATTTCATCCAGAAAAACGATGCCATTTTCCTGCACCGCTTCCAGCGCCGCGGCTTTTACGGCCTCGTCATCCAACAATTTGTCGGCTTCCTGCCCGATCAGCAGATCATAGCTGTCAGCCACCGTTACCTTCTTGCGCGTGGTGCGGCCGCCGAAAGCTTTGAACAGGTCATTCAGCCCCTGCATCTGGTTTTCCATGCCCGGCATCATGCCGAACATACCTTGCGGGGCCGCGCTGTCTTGCACCTCAATTTCGATCACGGTGCTGTCCAGTTCGCCCCGCTTCAGCTTGCCGCGGAACATCTCGCGGGTTTGTTCGCGCGCATCTTTGCCGGCAAGGGCTTCGATCACGCGATCTTCGGCGGCGCTGCGGGCGCGGGCTTTGACTTCCTCGCGCATACGGCTGCGGGTGTCGATCATCGCGGCATCAACCAGATCACGGATGATGCTTTCGACATCGCGGCCGACATAGCCCACTTCGGTAAATTTCGTCGCCTCAACCTTCAGGAAGGGGGCCTTGGCAAGCTTTGCAAGGCGGCGGGAAATCTCAGTTTTTCCAACCCCGGTTGGTCCAATCATAAGAATATTCTTGGGATAAACTTCGTCGCGCAGATCATCGGCAAGCTGTTTGCGCCGCCAGCGGTTACGCAGGGCAACGGCGACGGCGCGCTTGGCCTCGCGCTGCCCGATAATGTGACGATCCAGTTCCGAGACAATCTCGCGCGGGGTCAGGTTGGTCATTTGGTGATTGTCTCCACCGTCAGGTTGCCATTGGTGTAAACACAGATCTCGGCAGCAATGGCCATGGCCTTGCGGGCAATGTCTTCGGCGGGCAGGTCGGTTTGCATCAGCCCCCGCGCCGCTGCCAAGGCGAAGTTTCCGCCCGATCCGATGGCGGCAATGTCATGTTCGGGTTCCAGCACATCGCCTGCGCCCGTCAGCACGAAAAGATCAGCGCCATCGGTGACGATCAGCATGGCCTCAAGGTTGCGCAGGTATTTGTCCATGCGCCAATCCTTTGCCAATTCAACGCAGGCCCGCGCCAATTGTCCGGGCGCGGCCTCCAGCTTTTTCTCAAGCCGTTCCAGCAGGGTAAATGCATCTGCGGTTGACCCGGCAAAACCACAGACCACGTCATGACCACCCGGAGACAAACGGCGCACCTTGCGCGCGGTGCCTTTGATGACCGTATTGCCCAAAGATACTTGTCCGTCACCCGCAACCACAACCTGCCCGCCGCGCCGCACACCGATAATCGTTGTGCCGTGCCAGCCGGGAAATTTGTCTTCCGCCATGGGTCTCTCCATCATTTTGCCCAATATGAAAGCGCGGGGCGGAAAACAAAAGGGCGGACCCGAAGGCCCGCCCGATTTTGCTCCATGATCTGCCGATCAGATCGAAGATTGAATCCAGTTCGCCAGCGCGGCCTTGGGTGCGGCACCGATTTTGTTGGAAACCACCTGACCATCCTTGAACAAGAACAGCGCCGGAATGCCGCGCACCCCCAGAACAGCCGGGCTGTCGGGGTTTTCATCGACATTGACCTTCACGATTTTAACTTTGCCGGCGTATTCAGCAGCAAGTTCTTCCAGCGCCGGGCCGATCTGGCGGCAGGGGCCGCACCATTCGGCCCAGAAATCGACAACGACCGGGATAGCCGATTTGCGAACTTCGGCATCGAAAGTGGCATCGGTAACGGCGACAGTATTGGCACCCATGACGGGACTCCTGAAGGGGGAAAGATCAGTCAGGAAAGCTAGGGTTCCGGGGAGAGAACGTCAAGGGATAGCGGCGCGGTTGAGTGCCGCACTCATCATATCGGGATCAAGCGCCATCAGATCGGCTGTGCGCGTCCACAAGATGAACGCCTCAATCCGTCGGTTCGGGAAAATCTGTGTCAGCGCCGAAACATAGGCCCCCATCTGGCGCAAAATACCCTCAGGCACGTCTTTTGCCGTTTGCGGCACCAAGGCGTTCGATTTGAAATCGACCAGTTTCACACAGTCAGGCTTAATCAACAGCCTGTCGAATGTGCCATCAAGAATTTGTCCACCAAGGCGGGCAACAAAGGGTTGTTCGGCCAGACTTTCCGCCGAAAACACCCAATCCAGCGCCGGTTCTTTGATAAGACGCACCGCCTCGGGCAGCACTTGGGCGCAAATTGCCGGATCATCAATCAGTTCCGCCGCTGCGCGCGGCCATTCCTGCGGCGAAAGTTGCGGCAGGCGCTCCAGAAGAAGATGCAGCATCGTGCCGCGCAGGATTGCGGCCTCATCTCCCTGAGACGGGTCTTCACTGGCCAAAACCTTCGCCCCGCCAAGCTTTGATGGGGAAATCGCCTGTGCAGGGCGATCTTCGGCGGGGGCCGGGTTTAACGCCCAATCGGGCAATGCGGGGGCTGGGTTGTGGCTGGCCGTCTCGCCGGGTTTTTCGCCGGGCCAATTGCCGCTTTCCAATCGCAAAATTCCATCGGAACGAACGGTTGCACCGGCCGCCTGCATGGCGCGCTCTACTTGCCTATACCAACACCAATCTTCTACCGGCTTTGGTTTTGGCTTGTCGGTGCCGGTTTCGGTTTTGGCATCGCCCGCGGCCGCAACAATCAACCAGGTTTGCGGCCGGGTCAGTGCCACATAAAGAAGCCGCGCATTTTCGGCGTCGCGATTGGTTTTGCGGTCTGCGCGGGCATTGCGAATTTGTGCCGGCGCGATACTTTCTTCTACCTGCCATACCGGCAATCCACCGGGCAATTCATAAATCATGTCGTGGTCGCGTGGGGTGCGATCGGCGGTATCGGGCAAAATGACAATCGGGGCCTCAAGCCCTTTGGCGCCATGCACTGTCATCACCCTGATCTTGTCGCCCGCGCCATCCATCTGCCGTTTGATGATAACCTCATCGGTTTCCATCCAAATCAGGAAACCCGTCAGGCTGGGCACGTCAGATTGCTCGTAAGAAAGCGCCTGCGCCAAAAGCGCGTCAATGCCTTCCTCGGCCTCCTCACCCAATCGGGCAATCAGGCGTTGGCGGCCGGCGTGGCGGGTCAAAACGCGGTCAAGCAGGTCATAGGGGCGCAGGAAATCGGCCTGATCGCGCAGATCCTGCAACATCTGCAAACAGTCACTATCAGCCGCATTGTGACGCAAAGCTTCCCACAAATAGCCCGCACGCCCATGCGCCAAGCGGAAAAGCTCATCTTCGCTCCACCCGCAAAGGGGGGACCGCAAGACCACCGCTAACGACAAATCATCTTCTGGCGTGGCCAAGAAAGACAAAAGCGCCGCCAGATCTTTCACCGCAAGCTCACCGCCAAGCCGCAACCGATCTGCCCCGGCGATAGGCAGCTTTGCAGCTTTGCAGGCGCGGATGATCTCGGAAAAAAGATCTGACCGCCGTTGAACCAAGATCAGAAAATCACCGGCATGAACGGGGCGGATAACGCCCTTTTCCCCCGGAATCTGTGTGCCGCAATCAATCAGCCTTCGGATTTCCGATGCTATCTTGTTGGCCAAAACGGCGGTGTGATGGGTTTCACTGATAAGATCGACGGGATCATCCCAGTTTTCATCTTCCGCGGTCTTGATCGGCTCTATCAGCGGCCACACATCGACGCGGCCGGGCAGGTTTTGGTGAAAGGCCAGATGCTGCGTATCTCCACCAAGCGACACGGCAAACTCATCACAGAAGGTTTCATCCACTAATTTCAGGATGGCCGGCGCTGATCTGAAAGAATGCAGCAATTCTTGTTTCATCAGCTTTTTCTGAACGGCGGCAAATTTTGCTTCGAAAAACCGATGCTTTTCATCGAAAGCCGCGACATCGGCACCCTGAAAGGAATAAATCGACTGCTTTTTGTCACCCACAACGAACAGCGTGCGAACCCGATCCGGTCCGGCGCCTTCGCCCGAAGTGAACTCTTCCGCCAATAGTTCGATCACCTTCCATTGGTCGGGCGCTGTATCTTGGGATTCATCAACCAAGATGTGGTCGATACCGCCATCCAGCCGATAAAGCACCCATTGCGCCACGCTGCGATCGGTCAATAGTTGTTTGGCGCGCGTAATCAGGTCGTCGAAATCCAACCAACCGTGAGCAGCCTTGGCTTGTTCATAAAGCGGCAGAAAGATTGCCGCAAAACGATGCAAAAGCAGTGTCTTGCGCATTGCTGTCAGGGCGACATGCTTTTCGCGCGCCATTGCCACCCGGCCAAGGAAATCTTTCAGCTCATCGGCCAGCGGGCCCAGCGCCTTGGTTGCGCTGGCGGTTGGCTGGCTCTTGCGCAACGTGCCGGTTTTGGTCAGGCAGGCCGCGAAAAGCCTATTCAGTTGCTCGACCGGCGATGCGGCAAAATCAATGCCCGCCAAGCCATTAGCCAAGGTGATGTCTGTGGCACCGGCACGCAACAACGACGGAATACAGGCGTCAAACAGTGCCTTTTCACCGCCCTGCAAGCATTCTGCAAGAATGCTGTCGGCAGTTTCTGCTGCGCCAATGCCGAAACTGTGGCGGATGGATTTTTCGTCAACCGCCGCGCCAAATCCGTTTCGGGCGCTGGCCACTTGTTCCATAAAATCCGCGAAATCATCGCCCGAATAATTCGCAGCAATTTCGGCCATCATCTCTGGTGCGCGGGCCTCTGCCATTTCTTCGACGATGCGTGATCTAAGCAACTGCGATGCGCGGTCATCCATTTCGGAAAAATTGGGCGAGATTTTTGCCTCAAGCGGAAAGCGCCGCAAAAGGGTTGCGCAAAAACTGTGAATGGTCTGAATGCGCAGCCCGCCCGGCGTTTCCAGGGCGCGGGCAAAAAGGCGCCGGGCGCGGGCCAGATCCTCGGCATGAAACACCGGACCTTCACCAAGCTGCGCCAGATCATCGCGCAGCTTTTCATCACCAAGCATCGCCCATTCGCCCAGCCGTTTGAAAAGCCGGTTCTGCATTTCGGTTGCGGCGGCCTTGGTATAGGTCAGGCACAAGATGCGCTGCGGTTCGGTGCCGTTCAGCAGCAAACGCGCCACGCGGTCGATCAGAACCCGCGTTTTGCCAGAACCGGCATTGGCCAGAACCCAAGTCGAACTTGCCGGGTCTGCTGCCTGAACTTGCCTTTCACTGGCATCATTGCGTTGAAGGGGTCGGGTATTCATTCGCCTACATCCTTCGGCACGGCGCGATCCGTCATTTGCCATTCGCCATAGCGGGCAAGGTGGTCGTAATCGCCCTCAATCCGGTTTGCAAAAATGGCTCTGCGCGCGGTGTAGCCCGTTTCCCGCCGGGCATAGCTGTAGATCAGCTTGGTAAAGCGCGCCCACTCTTTTTCTAGATCAATATCGGAAACCTGTGTTTCAACCGTGCCTAATTTGCCGCCAAGGCCAATATAGGAAAAACCCGCAACATCGGCAGCGCCCAAGGTTTCAAACCCGCCGCGCTGGGCCATGATCGCTGTCAGCCGCAACTGTTTGTCAAAGCTTTCCTGTTGTTTGGTGCTGGGCGGGGTGCCCGTTTTGTAGTCAATAAGCTGAAGTCGCCCGTCTGGCAGGGCGTCGATACGGTCAGGCTTGCCCACAAGCGTAAAGCCCGGCGGATCCAGCCGTAAACTGCCCGGCGTCTCAAGCAGCACCGGGGTGCCACCCAAACGGCGATCTTCATCCAGAAAGAACTCTGCCGCGCGCTTTAGTCGTGCCAGCCAAAGGATGCGGGCAGCCGGAAAGGGCGTGCGCGCCGCCAAAGTTTCGGCGGCAATGTGCAAAAGCCGGTCGCGGGCCTCGTCGCGCGTTTCGGTGGGCGGACGTGAGCGCACAAACTGTTCCAGAATATCATGCAGGACGCTGCCGCGGTCGCGGGCATCGGGGGCGGCGCGCAGCGGATCAAGCGGGCGCAGGCGCAGAACGTGGCGGGCATAAATTGCAAACGGATCGCGGATCAGCCGGGAAATCTCGGTCAGCGAAAGCTGCACAGGGCGGGCCGAAACTGGCGGGCGCGGCGCAGGCCGTGTGGAAGGCTGAAAGCGCGGGTTATCGGTAATCGTGGCGCGGGGCAGATCCAATTCTTGCGCCAGTTGAACCCATACCCTTCCGCGTTCCTGCATCGCCAAAAGGGCCTTGTCGCCGTTTTGGTCACGAAGGCCGCTCATCAGGTTCATCAGGCGGTTCAGCCAGCGCGACGGAACGGTTTGCGCATCAGCATCGCGCACTGCGCGCGAAATGACGACGCGCGGTGCGCCAATCGCCTGCTGAAAATCATGGGCCGAAAGCCCGATTTGGCGCTCGGGCAAAAGCAGACCCGCATCCTTGCGCATTTTGCGGTTCAACCAGGGGTCCGGCTCGGGTGTTTTTGGCCAAATGCCATCGTTCAACCCGCCAAGCACCACCAGATCGGCGCCTTGAACCCTGGCCTCAAGTGTGCCCCAGATCGTGATGCGCGGGTGCGCTTGAACACTTTCGCGCACCTCGCCTGCCGCAATGATGCTTTCAAACAGGGTGCCATATTCTGAGGGGTGGAAACTACCGCCATGGCCAGCTTCGTCTTGCAGCGTTTGAAAGCTGGCAAGCGCACTTTCGCCCGCCGCCTTTTCCCAAAGCCCGCCGCTGCCATCAGTTGCCGTGCCGCGCGCCAGCGTTTCCGCCAGATCACGGTGCAGCGCTGCAAGTTCGGCTAATGGCGCGGTGCCAACTGGTTCAAGCCGGTCAATAACCGGGGCCAATGCCGCCGCCCATTCCTCGGCTTGTGGATCATTGCGCAGGCTGGCCCAAAGAACCAGATCGGCGCCCTTCGGAAAGGCTGGTCCGCGTCGCCGCATGGAAAGTTCAAGATCACGGGTAAGCCGCAGATGGGTGCCGCGATCGCCACCCGAAGCGGTCAGCGGATGTTTCAATAGCGCCAATAGCTGGTCTGAAGACAATTTTTGCCCAAGCAACCGCGCAATCTGGCGCAGAAAGCGGCCGGGCGGCGAAAGGGCCAGCGGCTTGCCCGCGGAATCGTCTGGCAAGATACCCCAGCGGTCAAGCGCCGCCGTAACCTGCCGTGTCAGATTACGGTCCGGGGAAATCAGCGATACGGTGCCACCGTCTTCCATGGCATGGCGCAAGACCAAGGCTATGGCTTGGGCTTCGATCCGGGTTGAGGGCGCCTCGATCAACGTCAGGTCTGCGGTGGCTTCGGTCAGGTCGGGCAACATTGGCCCATCGGTCAGCCATTGGTCCGTCACCGGAGCTGGGCGCAAGGCCAGCGAAACGAGTGCGTTGCGTTTGGGCGCAGGTGCCAATCCTGCAAGCCACTCCATCACATCCTCCGGGCCAAGGCTCAGCCGCTCCATCACCCGGCGAAAGCGGTATTGTGGGTGGTCTTCGGCCGTCAGCGCATCGTCCATCTGTGCCCAGACATGATGCGGCATGTCGAAATCATAGCCGGGCAGAACCAATGCCCCCTGCGGCAGGCTTGCGACAAGCTCCATCAGCCGCAAGGTGCTGCCGCGTGAGCCGGTAGAACCGGCAATCAGAACCGGGTGTTCAGGCGGGGCATCTGCCCAACGCTGGGCAAGCAGATTGACGGCCAGCGCCTGCCGCGCCTCAGCCTCGGGAGGGGAAGATTCATCGAAAAACTGCGCAACGATACCCAAAAATGCCTGTGTTCGCGCCCAATGCGCGGCATGGTTTGAAACATCCAGCCGGGCAAGCGCATCGGGATGCACCCCTTCAACATGCATTTCCGCCATAAGCCGCGCCAGACTGTCGGCCAGATCGTAAAGTGCGTGGCGTGGGGCAAGCCCCGGCTCAGCCTGAAGCAAGGCCGAGACAAGCTGGGCCAGTTCTAATCTTCGGCGCAAGGGGGGGACGGCGCGGGGCAGGGTAAGGCCGGGAAGATCGGCCACCTCTGTCACCAGCCGCAACGCCGGCAGTAACATTGCGCCGCGTTCGGCAAACAAATCTTTGACGCGACGGCGCATACGGGCGGTGTTCAGAAAAATTTCAACCTTGGCCAGCGCCTCGGGGGTTGCAGATGGCATCCGATCCAAAAGGCCGGAAACCAGTCCACGCGGAAAATCCGCACCGGGTGGCAGAGCAAAGAGGCGTGGCCCAGAACTGTCAAACATGCCCGGCTTCTTTCAGCATCGCCTCGGCAGTTTCAATACCTTCGGGGCGGCCAACATCACACCAGCCCCCTTGGTGAATAAGGCCAAAGGCCCGCCCTTCTTTGGTCATGTCATCCCAAAGAAGGTTCAACGAAAACACCTCGGATTCAACCATGGCCAACCGCTCAGTTCGCAGGATTTGGGCGCCAAGATAGACAGCGCCTTCCCGACCATTGGCGCGGCTTAGACGGCCCTTATCGTCCATCACAAAATCGCCGGTTCCCGTGTGGCCCAATGCCATTTTGGCCGGAAGCAACAGCAAAAGCGCGTCCATACGGGCATCATCCCAGGCGGTGACAAGCTGGGAAAGGGGGTTCAGGCCGGTCCAGACCGCATCGCTGTTCAGCGTCATCACAGGGTCACTGCCCAGATGGGGCAGGGCTGCGCGCAAGCCCCCCCCGGTTTCAAGGACTTTGTCCTTTTCATGCGACAAAATCACTGACCGCCCGGACAGATGCGTCGCCATCTGGTCGGCAAGATAATGTGTGTTCACCACGATGGGGCCCGTCCCGGCAGCGGTAGCCAAATCCAGAGCATGATCTACCAACGGTCGGCCTGCGACCGGGATCAAAGGCTTGGGGCGATTGGCTGTCAGCGCACCCATTCGTGTACCAAAACCGGCTGCAAAAATCATCAAAGGGAAGGGCATTGGGCACCTATGCGCGCAAGGTTCTCTGGGCTTGGTGGTGGCAGGTTTTCTTGGCACAAGGCTGCAAGCCGGGCATTGGCAGGATGGGCAAGATTGGCCTGCAATTGCCCCCAGACTCGCGGAATAAGTTGCAGATAGCCGGGCTTGCCCGACACCAGACATAGCCGTGCAAAAATCCCGATAATGCGCAGCGCTCTTTGCGCCCCCAGCACCGCATAGGCAGCGTGAAAGTTGCTATCTGTCCCTGTGTTATCCATGAAATGACGGATCATTGTCGCCTCGATTTCTGGCGAAACATCGCGCCGGGCATCTTGCAAAAGCGAGACGAGATCATAGCCGGGCTGGCCCAGTTGCGCCAATTGGAAATCCAAAACGCCCACACGGGCGACGCCCTGCCTTTTGGGCAGCCAAAGCAGATTTTCGGCGTGATAATCGCGCAAGATCATCACGCGCGGGCCGTTGGCATGGGTGGTCATCACATCTTGCAGCGCCATGCGAAAATCATCACGCTTACCCGTATCGCCGGTGATCGCCTTTCGATACCAGTCCAGCGCAAAGCAGGCGGCCTCGGCCCAGTCTTCTGCTGCCAAATTCGGCAGGTCGGACATTGCGGGGTGGCGCTGAAGCGTCAAAATTACATCCGTGGCGGCCTGATAAAGCGGGGCTTCCAGATTGGGATTGGCCGCGATCAATCGGGCAAATATGCCATCGCCCAGATCTTCCAACAGCAGAAAACCATGGGTAAGGTCTTGCGCCAAGCAGCGCGGGGCAGAAAGACCAAGCTGCAAAAGATGGTTTGCAACCCGTAAAAATGTCGCGGGATCATCGCCTTTGCCGGGGGGGGCATCCATCAAGATGGCGCTTTCGCGCGCCCGTGTCAGGCGGTCATAGCTGCGGTCAGAGGCATCGCCCGCAAGAAAGCGGCGCTGGGCATCGGCCCAGCCGGCCTGTGCCAAGAACCTGTCTGAAAGCGCCGTGCGGTTAACCATGGGCGATGAACTCTTTGGAAAGTGCGGGGGCCAGATCTGCGCGCCGCCCCAGTGAAATTGCGGCATCGCGACCGTTTGCGGCTAAGGTTAATTTCAGCCGAACAGCCCCCTGTGGCAGATGGCGCCCCAGCCGGTCGGGCCATTCGATCAGGCAGATTGCATCGTCAAATGCGGCCTCAAGCCCCAGTTCCAAAACTTCATCCGGATGGCCAAGGCGGTAAAGATCGGCGTGCCAGATTTCCACATCGGCCTGATAGGTTTGAACCAGCGTAAAGGTGGGCGAAGGCACATCTTCTTCGCGGCCCAAACGCGCGCGGATCAGGGCACGGGCGAAATGGCTTTTCCCTGCGCCGATTTGACCTTCCAGCAGCAGGCAATCACCGGGCTGCAATCTTGAGGCAAACCATGCGCCAAGGCGGGCTGTGGCGTCTTCATCTGCCAGATGCAGGTTAAGGGGGGGGGTAAGCTCGGTCATGTTGGCCCGAGTCTATCCCGCCCACCCGCAACCGCAAGCCTTCAGGCAGATTTCTGTCGTTCTGTTTCTGTCAGGATCGGGCGAGAATTGTCGCCGGTTTCGCGCAGACGGAATGCGGCCAGTGTCGCGCCACCTGCCAGCGGCGCAAATCGGCAGGCCAGATGTCGGCCATCTAAAAGCCGGGCCTCGGCCTTCCAGGGAATGCGGTTGCCAACGGTCGAAATAAACTCCTCGGCCTCTGACCACAGCGAGGAAGGGGCTGATTTAACTTTCCAATGCCCGGCAATCGCCCGGATATTATCGTTTTGCAGGCCATCTTCTGGATCGTGGGACCACATTGTCGAGTAGGCGAGGTTTGACATGACAAGCTGGCCTGAGGCGGAGAAAACTGCGACGGCCTCCTCCATTTCATCAATGACCGACTGGCCAAGCTCCAAGTCTGAACGATAGCGCCGGCTTCGCGACACCTCATTCGTGATGTCCTCGATCATCAAGGCCAGCGCGCCATTGGGATGCGGTCGGCCGACAACCTTGAAAGTCTGGCCATCCGGCAGGTTCCAGGTTTCTTCATACAGCCCAGATGCCGCTGCCTTTTCCAGTTCGACCAACTGCTTGCGCCAGTTTCTGTAGTCTTTCGGTTCAGGAATCATGTTGCGGTCGCGCAGGGCATCCAAAACCGAAAGCAGAGATGGGCGCATCGACAGAAAGTCCACGGGCAGACCTGTCAGATCAAGTAGCGCGGGGTTGAAAAGCTGCAATTGGCGCTGACGATCAAAAATTGCCAGACCGGTCGGAAGCTGTGCAAAGGTTTTGGTCAGCGTTTGCATGAAATCGCGCAGCGCCATTTCCGCATTCACGGCTGCATCAGCGGGTAGCGCAAAGACCAATCTTTCGTCACCGCTGGGCATACCAACAAGATCATACCAAGCGGGCTCCCCACCCGCCACGGTGACCGAGGCACGTTGACCACGTTCAGTTGTTTGGCTTGCCAGTTTTTCGAAAAGCCGCGGCAGGGGCCAACTCATTTCGCGCCCCGGCGGCAGCGAGGCCATGGCCTTCATCAGATAACCGCCATTTGCCCAGACGACATCCCCCCCATCGGTTTCACGCCAAATAAGCATTGGGGCTTGTGCCAGCACATCGCGCAAAAGCTCTACTTCCTGGGTCAAGGCGCTATGGGCCAAAGGGTCGGTCGTGATGGGTTTGCCATCTTGCACCGGGTCTGTCAGCGCGACCCTGAGCAAGCCACCGCGCAGTTCGGCGGTCATGATCAAGGTTCTGCCGCGTGACGAGCGCCCTTCAAGAATAATCTGTCCCTCGTCTGCCACGCGCTGAAACTGCTGTTCCACATCCGGGAAATAAAGGGTCAGATAGCCGATCAACCGCAGCCAATTGCTGCCCCGTCCCCGACTGGTTGCCAGAATTTGCCGCCCACCGGGCGTGGCATCAATCAGGGTTTCGCCATCGAATAAAAACACCGTGGCCGAAGCCGTATCGGCAGAATGGCCAATATCCGCAAAGATGGATGCCACCGTCCGCCGGGGCGCACCTTGCAATGCGCTTACCGCCAATAGACCACCAATTGCTGCCACAAAAGCAATTATCACCAACGCAAGGGCAAGAAGCCAGTCCACGAAACCCCCTTCGCCTTTTGGGAATTCTTTAATCACTATACAACTTAAAGACGATAAAGTTAAAGGGGGGTTAACGTTAATGGCGAATTTGCATCTTTAGGTGAGCTGGCGGTTTTCGCCAAGTATCCGGCCGCGTGCCGCAACGACCCGAGATAGGGGCCAGATCAGCTCGATGATAGCGCCAGACCGTTCGGGGCGTTCATCCGGAGCGAGGAACGGATCGACCGCATTGGCGAAAGACAATTCGGCCCCGGTTCTTTCCAGCAAGGTCTTGGCGATGAACAGGCCCAGTCCCATGCCTTCATATCCGGGGCGGTCTCGTTGTGGGTTTTCCTCGCGGCGCGTGCGCAGAAACGGGTCACCGATGCGGCCAAGAACTTGCGGCGGAAAGCCGTTTCCATCGTCGATGACGCGCAGTGTCAGGGCCGTATCTGACCAAGTGGCTTCTACCCAGACCTGGCTGCGGGCGAAATCAACCGCGTTTTGCACCAGATTGCGCAGCCCATGAATCATTTCTGGCCGTCGCAAGATTTCCGGTTCTGCCTTGTCTCCGCCCGATGTGGGCGCGACGGAAAAGCTAACCTGCTTACCGCGATCCAGGTGCGGTTCGGCGGCTTCGCGCAAGACGGCGCTGACGGGGGCTTGATGCATATGCAAATCATCCTTGCCCGCCTTGCCCATGGAACGAAGGATGTCGCGGCAGCGATCCGCCTGCTCGTGAATCAATTTGGCATCTTCGGCCAGACTGGGCTGGTCTTCCAGATCATCCATCATTTCGGCGCTGACCATCTTGATCGTCGCAAGCGGAGTGCCAAGTTCATGCGCGGCAGCGGCCACAACGCCGCCAAGGTCCGTCAGCTTTTGTTCGCGGGCAAGCGCCATCTGCGTGGCCAGCAGCGCATCGGACATAGAACGCTTTTCGTCAGCAACGCGGTGGGAGTAGATGCCTAGGAACACGATGCCGATCACCAGAGAAAGCCAAAAACCAAAGGCGAAAATGGGCGGTACTACCAGATCTGCTTCGTCCAACTGTAAAGGAATGCTGAAAAGCGCCAGAGCCGTCACGAAGGCAATTGCCAAACTACCCAAAAATACTGTTGCCCGAAGCGGAAGCGTGCTGGCCGAAACCGTCACCGGCGCAAGGATCAGCAATGCAAAGGGGTTCGCCAAACCGCCGGTCAGGAACAGAAGCGCCGAAAGTTGCGCCACGTCGAATAGCAGCGCCACGAGGGCCTCGACCACATTCAGCCGCTTATTCGCCGGATAAACGGTTACCAGCACCAGATTAGCAATGACAGCAGCCCCAATCGCCAAATAGCACAGCCCCAAGGGCAGGGTGATGCCATAGCCCTGCGTGGCGACGACAAGGGCGGCCAATTGCCCTGCAATCGCCATCCACCTGAGAAGTATCAGGGTTTGAAGTCGCAGCCAGTTGCTCCGCTCGGGGTGCAGATCGCCAAGGGGGTCATCAGAAATCATGATATTCGGTCTTGATGCTGTTGCCCCGATTGTTAAGGCTGTAAGAGGTTTCGTTCAATGCGAAGCTGATGACAGGGAGTATTGTGCCGTGACAAGGCTTTATGCGGGTGTGGCAGGTTTGGCGGTTGTGGCGCTGCTGGCCGGAAGCTGGTGGTATGTAAATTCGGATAAGTCCGAAGATATTTTTGCCGAATGCCGCGCGGGCGTTATGGGCGGTGGTGCCATCGGCGGGCCGCTTTCACTGGTGAATGGCGATGGCGTGCCGGTGACGGATGCGGAAATCTTTACCAAGCCCACACTTCTTTATTTCGGCTATACTTTCTGCCCCGATGTCTGCCCAATGGATAATGCCCGTAACGCCGAAGCCGTCGATATTCTGGATGAACGCGGCTACGATGTGCAGCCGGCCTTTATTTCGATTGATCCTGGCCGTGACACGCCAGAAGTGGTGCGCGATTTTGCTGCAAATCTGCATCCAAAGATGGTTGGGCTGACCGGAAGTGAAGAACAGGTCAATGCCGCCTCGCGCGCTTATAAGACCTATTTCAAGAAGCAAGAGGCGAGTGACGAATACTATCTCGTTGATCATTCGACCTTTACCTATCTGGTTTTGCCGAAAATCGGTTTTGTCAATTTTTTCAAACGCGATGATACGGCTGAGCAAATGGCGGCCCGTACGGCGTGTTTCGTCGATAAGAGCAAATTCTGAAGCGGTTGCGCAGACCTGACGTTTGACCAGAGCGCCATGAGGCCCTAGGAATGACGCCAGCCCAAATTCAAGGATCGCAAGATGGTAGACGACCTTTCAGCCGAACTTGGCGCCGACCGCAGCCTGCTTCTGGTCGATGACGACGAGGCTTTTGTAAAGCGTCTGGCCAAAGCCATGGAAAAACGCGGGTTTGTGCCGGAAACTGCGTCGAGTGTTGCGGCGGGCAGGGCGATAGCGGTTTCAAAGCCGCCCGCCTATGCCGTTGTTGACCTGCGGCTTGAAGATGGAAACGGCCTTGATGTGGTTGAAATCTTGCGAGAGCGGCGCCCGGATTGCCGTATCGTTGTGCTGACGGGTTATGGCGCGATTGCCACGGCCGTAGCTGCGGTGAAAGTTGGCGCAACGGATTATCTGTCGAAACCGGCAGATGCCAATGATATTACCAATGCGCTGCTGGCAAAGGGCGAAGCAATGCCCGCCCCGCCGGAAAACCCGATGTCCGCCGACCGCGTGCGTTGGGAACATATTCAGCGGGTTTATGAAATGTGCGACCGCAATGTTTCGGAAACTGCGCGCCGGCTTTCCATGCATCGCCGCACCTTGCAACGCATTCTGGCCAAGCGCAGCCCGAAATAACGTTCGATTCTTGCATTCTGCATAAAACGTGCCATAAGTTTCAATTGTGGCACGTTTGATAGGATTGCTTAAATGAATGTAAATATTGATGCGCTCTCGCTAAAAGACCTGAAGGAACTTCAATCACAGGTGGCAAAAGCAATCGCCTCGTTTGAAGATCGTCGGAAAAAGCAAGCTCTGGCACAGCTTGAGGAGCGGGCCCGGGAGATGGGCTTTTCGTTGTCTGAACTGACCGGAGGCGCCGCCAAGCCCCGGAAGCGCGCGCCTGCTACACCGAAATATGCAAATCCCAACGATGAATCAGATACTTGGTCCGGCCGCGGCCGCAAGCCACGTTGGTTCGATGCGGCCCTAAGGGCCGGAAAGACGCCGGAAGATTTGGCGATCTGAATCAAAGGGCGGCCAGCAATGCGCCATGGCGCGCGATGAAGGCCGCCCGAACTGTTTTGGGCGGCTCTAGCCGAATTGTAAGGCCGCGCATTACTCCGGCTTCTGGTTTGCCAAAAAGCTTGTTAGCCTCTGCTTCGGAAAACCCGGCAATCTGGATGGCTTCAGCCCATGCTGAAACCTTGTCAGCGGATTTGATCGCTCTTTTTATTGCGGCTGGCAATTGCGCTGGCAAACCAAAACGCAAGTGAATGGCACTGCTTAGCCGTGCATCCAGATCGCCATATTCCGCACCAATGGCGGCTTTGACCGGGCTTATCATATCGCCAATTACATATTCTGGCGCATCGTGCAAAAGCGCGGCCAATTGCCAGCGTGCGGCAATTCCAGGGTTTTGTCGCGAAAATATCTGTTCAACCAGAAGGGAATGTTCCGCCACAGAATAGGGCCAGTCACCTTTGGTTTGGCCATTCCAGCGCGCGACAAAGGCCAAACCATGGGCAATGTCTTCCACTTCTATGTCCATTGGCGTGGGGTCAAGCAGGTCCAGCCTGCGGCCCGATAACATGCGCTGCCACGCGCGGGGTTGCTTCATGATGCTGCCTCGGTTGTCGAAACACCCTGATAATGCTATCTGCCCCACAATCAAAGGATCAAGGAGAGCGCCGCGATGGCCGCCGATTACATTGTAAAAGACATCAATCTTGCGGAGTTTGGTCGCAAGGAACTGACCATTGCCGAAACCGAGATGCCCGGTCTGATGGCGTGCCGTGACGAGTTTGGCGCAGCGCAACCGCTGAAAGGCGCGCGGATTGCGGGCTCATTGCACATGACAATTCAGACCGCCGTGCTGATTGAAACACTGAAGGCACTGGGCGCTGATGTGCGCTGGGCTTCGTGCAACATCTTTTCGACGCAAGATCACGCCGCGGCGGCGATTGCTGCGGGCGGCACCCCGGTTTTCGCCATCAAGGGCGAAACGCTGGAGCAGTATTGGGAATACACCGACCGCATCTTCCAGTTTGGCGGTGAAGGCGGCACCTGCAACATGATCCTTGATGATGGTGGGGATGCGACGCTGTATATCCTGCTGGGTGCGCGGGTTGAAGCTGGCGAGAAAGACCTGATCGAGACGCCAACCTCGGAAGAAGAAATCTGCCTGTTCAACCAGATCAAGAAGCGCCTGAAGGCCAGCCCTGGCTGGTTCACCAAACAGCGCGACGCGATCAAGGGCGTGTCAGAAGAAACCACCACCGGCGTGCATCGCTTGTATGAGTTGCACAAGAAGGGTCAGCTTCCCTTCCCTGCGATCAACGTGAATGACTCTGTCACCAAGTCGAAGTTCGACAACAAATATGGCTGCAAGGAATCGCTGGTTGATGGCATTCGTCGCGCCACCGATACCATGATGGCCGGCAAGGTCGCCGTGGTTTGCGGCTATGGCGATGTGGGCAAAGGTTCGGCCGCCTCTTTGCGTGGTGCCGGTGCCCGCGTGAAGGTGACTGAGGTTGACCCGATTTGTGCGCTTCAGGCCGCGATGGATGGCTATGAAGTGACCCTTCTGGAAGACGAAGTTGCCAGCGCCGATATTTTCATCACCACCACTGGCAACAAGGATGTGATCCGCATCGAGCATATGCGCGCGATGAAGGACATGGCCATTGTCGGTAACATCGGCCATTTCGACAACGAAATTCAGGTCGCCAACCTTCGCAACCACAAATGGACCAACATCAAGGATCAGGTGGACATGATCGAGATGCCTTCGGGCGCGCGGATCATCCTGTTGTCCGAAGGCCGTTTGTTGAACCTTGGCAATGCAACCGGCCACCCGTCTTTTGTGATGTCGGCCAGCTTTACCAACCAGACCCTTGCGCAGATCGAACTGTGGACCAAGGGCAAGGATTATGCCCCCGGCGTTTACATCCTGCCCAAGGCACTGGACGAAAAAGTCGCCCGCCTGCATCTGAAAAAGATCGGCGTGAAGCTGACCGAACTGCGCCCTGAACAGGCCGATTACATCGGCGTCAGGGTGGATGGCCCGTTCAAGAGCGAACATTACCGCTATTAATCGCGCATTTCATAACGCTAACAAAAGGCCCCTTCATGGGGCCTTTTTGCTACGGGGAAATCTGCGGTGACATTTCCCTTTGTCAATCTTGACCCATGGCCTAGACTTTGCGGGCCTTAGCCCGGCGCTCCTCTCTGGTTAGCCGGGCCATCAACAGTGAGGATTTTTACCATGGGCAAGAGAGACGACCTGATCGCCAAATATGCAGACGATCTGAAGACCAAGTGCAACGTCACGCCGGACATGGCCCTTTTGACCAAGGTGACCATCGGCTGCGGTCCCTCCATTTACGACAATGACGCACAGACCATCGCTGCCAGCCAAGAGGCAGAGCTGGAAACGGTGAGGAAAAACTTTCTGATGAAAAAGCTGGGCCTGCCTGACAGCCCCAAGCTGATGGAAGGGATTAACGCCGCGATTGACACTTATGGCCGGTCAGAGCGCAACAAATATCGGGCCGTGGTTTACTATCTTCTGGTCAAGCATTTCGGCAAGGAAGCTGTCTATAAATAAGGCGGAAACGGCATTGAAGTTTCCATTATGGGCGGCCACAGTGCCGCCCGTATGAATTTGCGACAGGCTTCCCATGCTTTCCCAGCAACAAACGGCCAAGGCCGTTGACAGCACTGTAACCTCGGTCATCTTTGCCATTGCGCTGGGGCATTTTCTGAACGATCTGATGCAATCGCTCATTCCGGCGGGCTATCCGCTGCTGAAGGAAAATCTGGCGCTCAGCTATACGCAAATCGGTTTGGTGACGCTGGTTTTTCAGGGCACGGCCTCTATTTTGCAGCCCTTGGTCGGCCGCTATACCGACAAGCGGCCCATGCCCTATGCGCTGTCGGCGGGAATGGCGTCTACCGGGGTGGGGTTGGTTATGCTGGCCAATGCCAGCAGCTTTGGTCTTGTGCTGTTTTCGGTGGCGTTGATCGGGCTTGGCTCGTCAATCTTTCACCCCGAGGCATCGCGCATAGCGCGGCTTGCGGCCGGGATGCGCCCTGGCTTTGCCCAATCGGTTTTTCAGGTTGGCGGCAATGCGGGTTCGGCGCTGGGCCCGTTGGCGGCGGCTTTCATTGTGTTGAAGCGCGGGCAGGCCTCAATCGAGTGGTTTGCGGCGGTGGCGCTTTGTGGGATGGTGCTGCTGTATTTCATTGGCCGCTGGTATAAGGCGGCCGGGGCGGGCCGGGCGGCGCATCGCAAGGCCCGCGCGCTTATGGCGGCCCCGCCGCCAGACGTTGCCCGCCGCGGCATGGCGCTGTTGGTGCTGCTCATCTTTTCAAAATTCGTATATTCTGTTTCATTTTCAAGCTATTATACGTTCTATCTGATCGAACAGTTCTCTTTGACCAAGGCCGAAGCCAACCTGTGTCTGTTCATCTTTTTGGCAGCCGTTGCCGCCGGCACCATGATTGGCGGCCCAATCGGAGACCGTCTCGGTCGGCGGCGGGTGATCTTGTGGTCGATCTTGGGCATTCTGCCGTTCTCGCTGGTGCTGCCCTTCCTGCCCTTGGTGCCCACGGTCATCGTGGCGGCGATAGCGGGCATGGTGCTGGCTTCGGCTTTTCCGGCGATGGTGGTTTATGCACAGGATTTGATGCCGCAGAATACAGGCATGGTTGCGGGTCTGCTTTTCGGGTTGGCCTTTGGCATAGCCGCCATTGGCGCCGCCATTTTGGGGGTTTTGGCCGATCAGGTCGGTATTGCCGCCGTTTATCGTATTTGCGCCTTTTTGCCCGCATTGGGCCTTGCCGCCTTTCTTTTGCCTGACACCCGGCACTAGGCGGAATTCACATCAAACCTTAAACGCTTCGGCTTTGCATCGCGCGGTGATTCTGGCTAGGTTCATCGGGCAAGGGCATCATGTCCGGGACCTTATTCAGAACACGTGCGGTGCTAGGGGAGCGCGTGGGGTGGTGAAGGGTCCCGTAGGGGTGCGGGGCCCTTCATTTTTTGCGGCACTGTGGCGAACTCAGGGCACAACGCCCCCCATAGCGCAAATGATCCGCCATTCGTCCGGGGTTACAGGCTGCACCGAAAGGCGGCTGCTTTTCACTAAGACCATGTTTCCAAGACCGGGCTGAGTCTTGCAGGTATCAAGCTTTACCGGCCGGATAAACGGGCGCAATGCACGGATTGTCACGCAATCCCAACGCGGGTCTTCGGTGGTCGTGTCGGGCGCGCTTTCGCGCATGATCTCGACGATGCCGACAATTTCTTTGCCGATATTCGAATGGTAAAAGAAACCCAGATCGCCAATTTTCATCGCGCGCATGTTGTTGCGCGCCTGATAATTGCGTACGCCATGCCATTCTTCCCCCAGATCGCCCTTGGCAACCTGGTCATTCCAGCCCCATGTGTCGGGCTCGGATTTGAACAGCCAGTGGTTCATCCGACCACTTTTTTCCATTCTTCGATTCGCACTTTGGCAAAAAGCCCGGCCTTGGCATAGGGGTCGGCTGCCGCCCAAGCCTCGGCCTCGGCTTTTGAGTTGACCTCAAGAACCACAAGGCTTCCCGACATCTCGCCCTTGTCATTCAAAAACGGTCCGGCCATTTCCACTACACCTGAGCTGCGGATATGTTCCAGATGGGCATCGCGGTTGGCTTTGCGAACCTCAAGATGATCGGCCTTGTCGGTGCAGATAAGGGCAAATCGCATGGCTTATTCCTCTTTCAACGGGCGTGAAAGCAGCGCCTGAATTGCATCAGGCAGGGTGATTTTCTTGGCCACCAGCGCGGCAACCATCTGGGCGATAGGCATGTCGATCGCGTCAGTGCGGGCCATTTCGGCCACAGCGCGGGCGGTTGCCGCGCCTTCGACGGTGACTTTGGGATCAAATTCAAGTCCCTGTCCAATGGCGTGGCCAAAGCGAAAATTACGCGACTGGGACGATGTGCAGGTTAGCACCAGATCGCCCAAACCTGAAAGCCCGGCCAACGTCTCGGGCCTTGCCCCCTTTGCCAAAGCAAAACGTTGCATTTCGGCAAAACCCCGCGTCATCAGCGCGGCGCGGGCGCTATCGCCCAGCCCGGCCCCCATCACCACACCGGCAGCAATGGCCATAACGTTTTTCAAAGCTCCGCCAAGTTCGGCGCCAATGACATCGGCGCTGCGATAAAGGCGCAAGTTAGAGGTAGACAATTCCGCCTGAAGCGCCTCATCCGCGCCCGCAAGCGTTAAGGCCGTGGGCAGACCGCGCGCGATGTCTGCGGCAAAGCTGGGGCCGGTTAGCACCGCCACCCGTGCCGCAGGACAGTGTTTTGCAATTACCGCGCTCGGGCCTTGCAGCGTGGCCAGATCAACCCCTTTGCAACAGGCAATGAGGGATTTTCCGGCAAAATTGGTCGCGTGATTTTGCAAAAACCCTGAAAGAGCCTGCATCGGAATGGCCAGCAAGATCGTGCTGCAAGCCCGAAAAACGTCACTATCTGCCGTAACAGTGACAGATGCAGGCAAGGCGACGCCCGGAAGATAGCGCCGGTTTTCACGCGTGGCGATCAGATCGGCGGCGTCGCGCGCCCAAAGCGTGACATTGCGCCCATCCCGTCCCAAGGCAATGGCCAGCGCCGTTCCAAAGGCGCCTGCCCCTGCGATTGCGATCATGCCTTTGCCCCCTTTTTACCAGAACCAATCATTGGTGCGGCTGATGGGTCCAATGGCCAACGGGGCCGCGCCATCAGCGAAAAATCATCGCGCGCGCCTGTACGAAACCGCTCAATCCCGGCCCATGCAATCATGGCGGCATTATCGGTGCATAGGGCGAGGGGGGGCGCCAGAAAGGCAACGCCCATGGCATCACAAAGTCCGGTAAGGCGCGCCCGAATGGCAAGGTTGGCTGCAACGCCGCCCGCAACCGCCAAAACGGGCTTTTCGGGCGATAGCGCAAGATAATGTTCCAGCGCGCGCCGTGATTTTTCGGCCAATACATCGGCCACGGCTGCCTGAAACCCCGCACAAAGATCGCGGCGGTCTTGCACGGTGATACCGTGTTGTTGTGCAATCAAGGCATCGCGTGCGCGCAAAAGAGCGGTTTTCAGGCCGGAAAAAGACATGTCACACCCCGGCCGGTCCAAAAGGGGGCGCGGAAAGGCAAACCGGCGCGGGTCGCCATTGGCGGCCTCGGTTTGCACGGCAGGGCCGCCCGGCTGCGGCAGGCCCAAAAGCTTTGCCGTTTTGTCAAACGCTTCGCCCGGTGCGTCATCAATCGTGCCGCCAAGACGTTCAAAGCGGTCAGGCCCATGGGCGATCAAGAACTGGCAATGTCCGCCAGAGACCAAAAGCATCAGATAGGGAAAGGGGGTTTCATCTGTCAGTCGTGGCGTCAGCGCGTGCCCCGCAAGGTGGTTTACCCCGATCAACGGCAACCCGCTTGCCGCGGCAATCGCTTTGGCCAGCATGACGCCTGACAAAACCCCGCCGATCAACCCCGGCCCGGCTGTGACGGCAACCGCATCCAGTTGATCCAACCGCAACCCAGCTTTTTGCAGGGCGGTTTCAACGCAGATATCCAGTCGCTCGGCGTGGGCGCGCGCGGCGATTTCTGGCACGACCCCGCCAAAATTAGCGTGCAGCGCCACTTGCCCTTCGACAACCGAGGCAAGAATTTCTGGCGTTTGGCCCGGCACATGGCGAACCACGGCAGCGGCGGTATCGTCGCAGCTTGATTCAATGCCAAGAAGGGTCAATGCCTGCGTCATTACGGTCCAAAGTTGCCTTGGGGCTTAAGCGCAGGTAACACCTTGGTCATGGTCAGACAATCCCGCGCGCTCAGCGTTCTTGTGACACGCCCCGATCCGCAAGGCCAACGCTTTGCAGACCAGTTGCGCGCGCGTTTTGCAGCGATTCAGATTGTGCAAGCGCCGCTGATGCGGACCGTGTTTCTTGAAACATGCCCGCCTGACCTGCCTTTTCAGGCAATTCTTTTAACTTCGGAAACCGGGGCAAGGGCCGCAGGGCAATTGCGCGCCCGTGCTGTACACTTGCCGCGCTTGGCGCTTTGTGTGGGCAAACGCACCGCTGAAATGGCTGTAGCCGCAGGGTTTGAGGCGCTTTCGGCCGATGGAGATGCCGAGGCCTTGATGGCCTTGGTCAAGCGCCGGTTTTCCCATGGCCCTTTGTTGCATCTGCGCGGCCATGACAGCACGGGCGATATTGCTGAAACCCTGACAAAAGGCGGATTAGAGACGATTTCCAGCATCGCCTATGCGCAAGAATCCTGCGCCTTGACGGAAGCGGCAGCAACGCTCTTGTCTGGGCAAGAGCGCGTTCTTGTTCCGCTGTTTTCCCCTCGATCGGCGCAGCTATTGGCAGATGCGTTGCCCACGGGCGGCCATGCACCACTTTTGGTCGCGGCCCTAAGCCCGGCCGTGGCAAAGGCGGCCAAAGCCTTGCGGCCCGCCCAGATATTCGTTGCCGGCGCCCCCACCGGCGAAAGTATGCTTCACGCCGTCGCGGAGGTGCTTTCTTTGCCCTTCGATGCTTGAACCTTGGCCGGGCAAGGCATTAGCTTGGATCAAGTGCATGGGGTGATGCGGCGTTGAAAGGGAAGAAGATGACCAATTCCGAAAATCAGACCGGTTCATCGGATGATGTTCTGATCTTGTCCGCACCCGTGGCAAAGGCGGCTGAAGAAGAGGCCATCGCGCCGCAAACCCCGGCGGCCCCCCAAAAAAACCGCCGGGGCGGTGGTTTCTTGCTGCCCGTGTTGGGGGGGGCGTTCGCTGCCGCTGCGGGCTTTGGGCTTGCGCAATATGTGCCGAATGGCTGGCCCCTGGCCGGTGTGTCGTCGCTGGAGGCAAAGTTGACGGCGCAAACGGCAACGCTTGAACGCTTGCAGGCAGATCTTGCCGCGGCGCAGGCGCTGGCCCAAAATCCGCCTGCACCCGATCTTGCGCCGGTAATGGAAACCCTGACGGTTTTGAACAGCCGGCTGGCCGCATTGGAAACCGGCCCGGCCGAGCGCGCGGCTGACACAGAAGCCCTTGCTCAAGCCCTTGCAAAGCTTCAATCCGATGTGACAGCTCTTGCCGCTGCAAGCCCGATTGCGGCTGGTCAAACGACACCCCCCACCGCTGTCGCCGCACTGACAGCCGAGGCCGAAGCCCGCCTGCAAGCCGCTGAGGCCGAGGCCGCCCGGATCAAGGCTGATGCCGAGGCGGTGGCCAAAGCCGCTTCGACCCGCGCTGCGTTTGGCCGGTTGCAAGCGGCTGTCGATAGCGGGGCTGCCTTTGCCGATATCCTGCCCGAACTGGGGCTTGAGGTTCCCGAAACCCTCGCCGCCCATGCCGATACGGGCCTGCCTGGCCTTGCCAGCCTACAGGCCGCATTCCCCGAAGCTGCCCGCGCCGCCCTGGAAGCGGCATTGCGCGCCGACATGGGAGAAAGCTGGACCGAACGCGCTGCGAGTTTCCTGCGCAGCCAAACCGGCGCGCGCTCCTTGACCCCACGCGAAGGCGATGATCCAGACGCCGTTCTGTCGCGCGCCGAAGCGGCGCTTGGTGCGGGCGATCTGCCCACCGCCTTCAGTGAGCTTGATGTCTTGCCAGAGGTGGCGCAGGCCGCCATGGCCGATTGGCGGAGCAAGGCCGAGGCGCGTCAGGCGGCGCTGATGGCCTTGCAGTCTGTTGCGGAAAAGATTGGCGGATAAGGAATAGATGATGATTTGGTCACTTCTGAAAGTCTTGTTGTTCGTTTCCGCCATTGCTGGGCTGACCTTTGGCGCGGGGGTTTTGCTTGATACTGGCGGGGGGATCCGCATTTCCGCAGCCGGGCTGGAATTTACCCTCGGCCCGTTGCAGGCGGTGATTGCGGCGCTGGCTCTGGTTCTGGCCGTTTGGCTTTTGATGAAGATCATCGGCCTGATTGTTGCCACCTTGCGGTTTTTCAACGGTGATGAAACCGCGATCTCGCGCTATTTCGACCGAGACCGCCAGCGCAAAGGCTATCAGGCATTGTCAGATGGCTTCATGGCGCTGGCCTCGGGCGATGGGCGTTTGGCCTTGATGCGCGCTCAGCGGGCCGAGAAATATTTGGAACGCCCGGAACTGACGACGCTGTTGGTCGCGCAGGCTGCCGAAGCGGCCGGCGATAGCAGGCGCGCAACCGAGGCTTACAAACGCCTGTTGACCGAAGATACCACCAGATTTGTTGGCGTTCGTGGTCTGATGCACCAAAAACTGGCCGAAGGTGACAATGTAACTGCGCTGAAACTGGCGGAAAAGGCATTTGAGTTGAAGCCGAAACATGCTGAAACTCAGGATACTTTGCTACGGTTGCAATCCGAAAGTGCCGATTGGAAAGGCGCGCGCGCCACCCTTGGTGCAAAGATGAAGACCGGCAGTCTGCCCAAAGACGTTTACCGCCGCCGCGATGCGATTTTGGCCTTGCAAGAGGCGCGGGGCGTTATGGACGAGAACGCCAGCGTTGAGGCCCGCGAAGCCGCAATTGAGGCAAATCGAAAGTCTCCCGATTTGATTCCTGCTGCCGTGATGGCCGCCCGTGGCCTTGCCGCCAAGGGCGACCGCAAGGGTGCCGCGCGTGTGCTGAAAAAGGCATGGGAGGGCACCCCGCACCCCGATCTTGCTGCCGCATTTGCGGAAATAGAGCCCGATGAAAGCCCGGCCGCCCGGCTGAAGCGATTCAAACCTCTGATCTCGCAGCATCCCGATCATGACGAAACCCGTCTGATGCAGGCCGAAATGCTGATTGCGGCCGAAGATTTCCCCGCCGCCCGCCGTGTCTTGGGTGATCTGGTCGATCGTCACCCGACGCAGCGCGCGCTTGCTGTGATGGCGGCCATTGAGCGTGGCGAAGGCGCGGATGAAGCGGTTGTCCGTGGCTGGCTTTCCAAGGCCCTTGTCGCGCCACGCGGGCCGCAATGGTGCTGTGACAAATGTCAGGCGATTCATGCTGAATGGCACCCGATTTGCGATAATTGCGGCGGCTTTGATACGCTTTCCTGGCGTGAACCGCAGGAAAATACGGCACAAAGCGCCCGTGGGGCCGAATTGCTGCCCCTTATGGTGCAACCGCCGGCCAAGACAGAGCAAACGCCCGAAACCGCCGATGACGCGCCGGAAATCATTGATCTGGCTGCTGTGGCCCGAAGTGCAGATTAGGGCTACACAGCGCCGCGAAGCGGTGCTAATAGCCCGTCACCATTGGCCGGTGTAGCTCAGCTGGTAGAGCACGTCATTCGTAATGATGGGGTCGGGGGTTCGAGTCCCTTCACCGGCACCACTCACCTTTGAAAGGTGGGTATCAACAGCCCGAAATTGCAGGCGGTTTTGCCGCAATCTCTCTGTCTGTTCGTGATTAGAACGACATGCACCGTTTCCACAGTCAAAGCCGCGCTGAATGTGTGGGCAGGATGTTTGTTGAAAATGGCAAGTAATTCTTTCCGTTTCATGACACTTCTTTGCAGACGAAAACCTTGTGTGGAAGGATATTCATCCTGAAATCCTGATGACGGAGCCTGAAGATGACGCAACCAAACCTGAATCTTATCGGCGGCCATTGGCAAGAAGCGGCTGCGTTTTCCGAAAATCGTAACCCGGCTGACCCTTCGGATCTGATCGGGCTTTATGCCCGCGGCGGGGCCGAGGATGTATCCCGCGCGGTTGATGCGGCCCGGCTGGCGCAGCCAGGTTGGGCTAATGCTTCGCCGCAATTGCGCGCCGATGTCTTGCGGCGCGCGGGTGATCTTTTGCTGGCCCGCGCTGACGAGATGGGCCGCCTTTTGGCCCGCGAAGAAGGCAAGACATTTGCCGAAGCCAAGGGGGAAGCCCTGCGCGCCGCCCAGCTTTTTCACTTTTACGCCGGAGAGCCGCTGCGCGCGCAGGGCGAGAAACACCCTTCAATCCGCGATGGCGTTGTCATTGAGGTCACGCGCGAACCGCTTGGTGTTGTGGGGCTTATCACGCCTTGGAACTTTCCTATCGCCATTCCTGCGTGGAAAGCCGCCCCGGCTCTTGCTGCGGGCAATGCGGTGGTGCTGAAGCCAGCAGATCTGACACCTGGCTGTGCGCATCTTCTTGCACAGATATTGACCGAGGCGGGTTGCCCACCCGGTGTTTTCAATCTGGTCATGGGGCGCGGCAGCGAGATTGGGGCGGCCTTGGTGGCCCATCCGGATGTTTCGGCTATTTCCTTTACCGGGTCAGAGCGTGTCGGGCGCGGCATCGCCCGAGGGTGCGCCGAGGGGATGAAGAAGGTTCAGTTGGAGATGGGGGGCAAAAACCCGATGGTGGTGACGGCCAAGGCTGACATCGACCTTGCAGTTTCGGTCTGTCTGAACGGTGCCTTCTTTTCCACCGGCCAGCGCTGCACCGCGACGTCCCGGCTGATTGTTGAAACGCCGGTTCTTGCCGAATTCACGGAAAAACTTGCAAAGGCGATGGCCGCGCTCAGGCTTGGGGATCCGCTTGATCCGCAAACCCAGATCGGGCCCGTCGTTTCTGAGGCTCAGCTTGCGGGCAATCTCGACTATGTCCAGCTTGCTACAGCCGAGGGCTGCGAGGTGGTCGGTGGCCAAAGGCTGAACCGTCCGGGCAGCTTTCAGGCGCCTGCCCTTTTCCTTGGTGCACGCAACGAGATGCGCGTTGCGCGCGAGGAAATTTTTGGCCCTTGTGCCGCTGTTATCGAGGCGGGCAGTTTTGAAGAAGCAGTCGCCATCGCGAATGACACGGCCTATGGCCTGTCTTCTGGTATATGCACCGGCGCGCTCAAGGAGGCGACCGAATTCAAGCGCCGCTCAAAGGCGGGCATGGTCATGGTCAATTTGCCAACCGCAGGGGTAGATTGCCATGTGCCCTTTGGCGGGCGGGGAGCCTCATCGCTTGGCGGGCGCGAACAGGGGCGTATGGCCATGGATTTTTATACCACGGTCAAGACAGCCTATGAGTTTGCGGGCTAAGCTATGGATTTTGCCTTTCTTGGGCCGGCGGGCTGGCTGACGGGGGATGATGCCCTGCCCTATCAGCGAGATTGGCTAAACCGCTATGGGCAATTGCCCGTGGGCGTGGCGCGCCCGGCCAATACGGCAGAGGTGGCCAAGGTCGTGGCCCATGCGCACGCACTGGGGCTGGCAGTGGTGCCACAAGGCGGTAACACCGGGCTTTGCGGTGGTGCGGTGGCCGAAGGCCGGGCGGTGATCTTGTCGCTGAGCCGGATGACAGGAATGGGCGCGATAGATCTGGACGGCGGCACGGTTGAAGTTGAGGCCGGCTTGGTTCTGGCCGATTTACATGCGCGGCTTGAAGGCTCTGGTCTGGTTTTTCCGCTGCATTTGGGGGCCGAGGGGTCTGCACGTATCGGCGGGCTGATCGGCACCAATGCCGGGGGATCGCAAGCTTTTCGGCATGGAACAATGGCCGATCTGGTGCTTGGGCTAGAGGTGGTATTGGCCGATGGCACGGTGTGGAACGGGCTTCGCGCTGTGCAGAAGGATAATGCAGGTTACGCCCTGCGGCGGCTATTTGCCGGATCAGAGGGCACGCTGGGCATCATCACCCGTGCCACGCTGCGGCTAAGCCCGGCACCAAATCAAGAGGCGACCGCGCTTCTGGCCATACCAGATGCCGAGGCGCTTGTTGCCTTTGGGCGCCATCTGCGCGCCCATGCCGGTGAGTTTCTTGCCGCGATGGAGTTCTTCTCTGATCAAGGGCTGGATTGGACGCTTTGCCATCTTGGGCTGGACTGGCCTTTGCAAAGCCGTGCGCCTTGGTATCTTTTGGTCGAACTTTCCTCGACCTCATCGCGCATTGCTTTGGAGGAGATTTTCTCTGAAGCGCTTGAAGCAGGGATGCAGCAAGGTTGGGTGCTGGACGGCGCATTGGCGGCATCAAATGCGCAACGGGCGGCCTTTTGGCGGTTGCGCGAAGAACAGCCCGAAGGACAGCGTCGCGAAGGGCCCCAGATCAAGCATGACCTGTCGGTGCCAGTCGGGCGCATTCCCGATTTTCTGGCCCAAGCCGCGGCGCTTTGCACCGCGCATCGGTCCGGCATTCGGATTAACCCATTTGGTCATCTGGGCGATGGTAATATTCACTACAATATCTCCCCCCCTCCGGGTGCAGATTTTGATAGCGGGATTGCCGCGCTTAGTTTTGCGCTTTGTTCTTTGGCGCAAGAGATGGGCGGTTCGTTTGCTGCGGAACACGGATTGGGGCGGTCAAAGATCGGGCTGGCTGATGGTTTGCGCAGCCCGGTTGAGCGCGGCCTGATGGCAAAAATCAAGCGCGGGTTTGACCCAGAGGGTTTGCTGAACCCCGGTGTCGCCTTGGCCCTTGCGCCCAAAGACTGACAGGCAAAGATCGCATGTCGTGCCAGCCCATCAACGGGCTGGCACAGCATTGTGTTCAAAAGGCAATCATCAGCCGATAGGCATCAAGAATTGCCGCGTGAATGTTCCGGCCCGCCACCGCATCACCGATGCGGAAAAGCTGATAGGTGCCCGCCGGATTGGCCGCCAAGGTCTGCGGCTTGCCGGCGATCATGGCCTTTACATCAACCTCGCCCCGGTTCTTCGACGTTTCCTTCAGGGCGAAGTAAAGATCATCCATCGGTGCCGTGCCGTATTCGATCACGACCTGATCGGCTTCTTTCACTCGCTCTTGCCCGGCGAACTCGTCGATGAAAATGGCCGCAACCTTGTTCCCGCGCCGCTCCAAGCGGTCAATGCGCAGGTTCAACGTGATCTGTGCATCCGCCCGTTTCAACGCCCGCACATAGCCCGGATAAGCGGTTGAACCAATGTCAGGCGCAAGAATACGGTCCGGCGTGACCAGCTCCATTTCTTCGGCGCGTTCGGCCACATATTCGGCAATCGTCATCGCAGCATGGTTGCCGCTGTTGTCGATGACGATCACCTGCTTCGCCGTGGCGGTGCTGCCTGAAAGAATGTCCCAACTGGTCGTGGCCAATTCCTGCCCCGAGGTCAGAAGGCCAAGATCAGGCATCCCGCCGGTCGCGATCACGACGCAATCAGGCGTCTCGGCCTGAATATCACTGGCTTCGGCATAGGTGTTGAAACGAAACTCTACCCCGAGCCTTTCACATTCGGCCACGCGCCAATCAACAATACCCAAGATTTCGCGGCGGCGTTTCAGGGCTGCGGTCAGCAATATCTGGCCACCGGCTTTGGCGGCGGCCTCAAATACCACCACCTTATGACCACGCTCTGCCGCGACGCGCGCGGCCTCAAGCCCCCCTGGCCCAGCCCCAACCACCACCACCTTCTTACGCGTTGTCGCAGGGGCGATTTCATGCGGCAAAAGGGTTTCACGGCCGGTGGCGGCATTGTGGACGCAAACCGCTTGCCCGCCATAAATTGAATCAATGCAATATCCCATGCCAACACATGGCCGGATACGGTCTTCTTGCCCTGCCATAATCTTGCGGGTGATATGCGGGTCCGCGATATGGGCGCGGGTCATGGCAACCATGTCCAACTTGCCGCTTTCAATGGCGAAACGCGCTGTCGGAACATCTTGAATCCGCGCCGCGTGGAAGGTGGGCATTTGCACGTCGTTGCGGATTTCGCCCGCAAATTCCAGGTGGGGGGCCGATGGCGTGCCCATCGTGGGGATAACCCGCGAAAGGGCTTCATCGGTTGCCGCACGGCCCCGGATCACGCTGATATAATCAATCCCGCCGTCGGCTTTCAGGTTGCGGGCAATGGCCACGCCATCATCTTTCACCAACCCCTTTTGCCATTGTTCATCGCAGACCATGCGAACGCCCAAGATCATCTCGGCGCCAATTCGCGCCCGGATCGCGGCAATCACTTCACGCAAGAATCTCATGCGGTTTTCTACCGAGCCGCCATAAGCGTCATCGCGTTTGTTCGTGCCCGGCGAAAAGAATTGCGCGACCAGATGGGTGGCACATTCCAGCTCAATGCCATCAAGCCCGGCCGCCTGCACCTTTTCGGCGGCATCGGCATAAGCGTTCAGCACGCGGGTGAAATCCCAATCCTCCATCGCCTTGGGAAAACTGCGATGCGCCGGCTCAGGCACGGCCGAAGGTGCGATCAGCGGCAGCCATTCGGCCGTGCTCCACTTTCCGCGCGCGCCCATATGCGTCATTTGAATCATCACGGCCGCACCATGGGAATGCACGTCATCGGCCAGTTCAGAAAGCCAGCGGGTGCATTCGTCCTTGTGCAACTGGATGTTGCCAAAGGCCTGCGGGCTATCAAGATCAATCACCGAAGAACCGCCAATCATGGTCAAGGCCATCCCGCCTTTGGCCTTTTCGGTATGATAAAGACGGTAGCGATCTTTGGGCAGGCCATCTTCGGTATAGGCCGGCTCATGCGCCGTGGACATCATGCGATTTCGCAGGTTCAAATGCTTCAGCCGATAGGGTTGAAGCAACGGATCAAGTGACATTCCGTTGATTTCCTTGTATCAAGTGCGCGCGGGCTTTCGAAAGCCCTCCAAGTTTGCCCCGACGGTGATCGCTGGGTTGTTTTCCGTAAAGACCAAAAAAATTCATGGACCCATGAAGCCGCCCAGCCGCACCCTGCGCCAGACATTGCCTTCGCTTCACGGCATGTTGCTGTTTGAGGCGTCGGCCCGGCATCTGAATTTTTCCAAAGCGGCCGATGAAATGGCGATTACGCAATCGGCGGTCAGCCATGCGGTCAAGCAGTTGGAAGAAGCCTTGGGCCACCCGCTTTTTCTGCGTGAAAAGCGGGGATTGGCGTTGACCAGCCAAGGGCAGCGCCTGTTTGCCACGGTTTCGCACAGTTTTGCGTCAATTGCCGAGACCGTGAACGACATCAGCGCCGCCGATCAAAAGGATACGCTGGTTGTCGGCTGTTCGGCCATAATGGCGGCAGAATGGCTGTTGCCACGCTTGCAGGCGCTGCGGGATATTCATCCCGATATTAAGGTAGAAGTGCGCAGCTTTGATCGTGACCCAGAGCTGATGGCTAACGGGATCGACGTTCATTTCCGGCTTGGCGATGGGGCCTGGCCTGATTATGACGCCATCCGGCTTTGGCCCGAGCAGATTTTTGCGGTAGCCAGCCCTGACTATTTGCGTCACTGCCCGCCGCTTGCCTCGTTGTCTGATGTCTTGCAGCAGCGGCTCATTTTATACGTTGATCCGCTGCGTTTTCGCATTGGTTGGGCGGAATGGCTGCGTGATCTTGGGGCAGATCTGACCGGGCGGTTGCAGGTGACAATGCAGGTCAATGATTCCCTAATGGCCTTGCAAGCGGCTGAGGCAGGGGAAGGTTTGGCCTTGGGTTGGCCGCCAACCATAAATCGGGCCCTGGCGGCGGGACGATTGGAGCTGGCGCTGCCCGATAATGTGCGGACATCGCGGCATTTCTACCTGCTAACCCCAAAGGCCGCGCGCCAAAGACGTGTTGTCCGGCAGTTCTGCGATTGGCTGGTTGGGCAGGCTGGCCCCGAGATCGCGGGCTAAACAACCCCCGAACTCAAGGCGCAGCCCCCTTTCAGGCGATGGCGGGCGAGATTTGCGATTGGCGCAGAGCGACGAACGCATCAAGCTCTTCGCGAAGGGCCGGGTCCATTGCCGGGGCTGCATATTCTTCCAACAGTGATGCCGCCTTTTCACGACAGCGCTGATCCATCGACTTTTCGCCCACGGCCTTCCATTGTTCATAGCTGAGATAATCCAGCATTTCGGGCGCAATGAAGGCGTCCTTGAACCGTTTCAGCGTGAAGGCATCGCCCAGATAATGTCCGCCCGGCCCGATGCGGCCCACCGCCTCCAGAGCTTCGTCAAAATAGTCAAAGCTCACGCCGCGGGCATATTTGGCGATCAGCAGGTTCTGTTCGGCATCCGCGACGAATTTGCCCATGCAGCAGACCAGACCGGCCTCGTCCCAACCGCCGGAATGCAGCATGAGATTGGCGCCCGCCGTCGCCCCCGACATATAGGCGGTAGCGGATTCATAGCCGGATTGCGCGTCGAACAGCTTTGATGAGGCCTGTGAGGCGGTCGTGCGCCACGGCAGATTGTAGCGCCGCGCCAACTGGCCGATCACTGCGTTCATCAGCGTCACCTCGGGCATTCCCGACATCGGCGCCCCACTTTTCATGGAAACCGAGACGGAATATTGCCCATAAATCACTCTGGTTCCGGGCCGCACAAGCTGCGCATAGGCCAGCGCCGACAGCGCCTCGGCGTTCAGTTGTGCGACGGTGCCGGCAACATCGGCGGGCGTGTTTGCGGCGCCCAGCACAAAGGGGGACATAAGCACCATCTGCCCGGCCTCGGCAAAAACCCGCATCCCTTCCAGCATTGTCGAATCCCACACCAGCGGCGAATTGCCCGAAATATGGGCCGCCATCACGGCGTTTTCCGCCATGAACTTTTCGCCATGGACAATGCGCGCCATGGCCACACAATCCGCGGCGCGTTCTTGCCCGGTGGCAAGGCCAAAGAATGGCAAGTCGGTTTCGACAAGGCTTGAATGCACGATATGCAGGTGCCGCCATGGCACGGCAATGTCGGTTGGCTCGCAGGTAAAACCGCCCCCGATATGAAAGCCCGGCAGCATCTGGGTCAGCCGGTTGAAGTTGCGCAGGTCTTCCATGGTCGAAGCCCGCCGGACGCCGTTCAGATCGCGCACACAAGGCGCGCCCTGCATCACGCCGAAAGTCATTGTATCGGGGGCGATCTCGACCCGCTGTTCCGGCGTGCGGCCGCAAAGCGTAAAGCGTGTCGGTGCCAGGGCAATCAGGCCCATGACCTGATCTTCTTCTAGGCGCACGCGGTTACCCCGCACATCGGCCCCCGCTTCGCGCCATTGCCGCAGCGCGGTTTCATCGCGAAACTCGACGCCGATTTCCTTCAGGATGCGCATTGAAGCGGCGTGAATGCGGTCAAGCTGTGCTTCGGTTACGGCGGTTACCGGTTTCATGCCATAGCGGATGGTGGAAAGGCGCGGAGTGCGCTCTGCCTTGCGTGCGGCGGCGACAACGTTGCGGCCACCCCGACGACGGGCGATGTGAAGGGTGTCCTCGGTCATGGCGTTTTTCCTTTGTTTGAACGGGTCGCGCCGCGGCGCAAAATCGGCAGGAATGTCGCAATCGCGCATGTCATGCTCAAGGGCATTAATTCTTGGGGAATGTATAACAAAAAGGCATGACATCGCGGCCGCGGTTGTAGCGGCGGCCTGATTGTGCAACTGCTTTCTTCAGCCGATCAACACCCGGACAGGCCATGCATTTCCGACGCAAGATCTCGTCCCTGACTGCGCTGGTCGCCCTAGAGGCGGTGGTGCGTCATCGCAGCATTTCTGCCGCCGCGCGCGAACTTGCCGTAACGCAGGCTGCCGTAAGCCGCCACATTGCCGCGCTAGAGGCCGATTTTGGCCGACCATTGTTCATTCGTGCCCATCGCGCGGTGCAGCCAACGGCGGAATGTTTGGTATTGGGCCATGCGCTGGCCGATAATTTCCATGGCATCAGCGAGGCGATCGATTCCCTGCGCGCAACGTCGAAAGACATCGTGACGATCGGTGCGTCGGTTGCTTTTACGCAGCTTTGGTTAATGCCGCGCGTGTTGCGCTTTCGTCGGGAACATCCGGGTTGCGCGCTGCGGGTTATTTCGCGCGATGATCGCATTGACCTTGGTTCGGGCGAGGTCGATTTGCTCTTGCGCTACGGCGCTGGCCCTTTCCCGGATGGCGAGGTTCTGGCGACGGCACAGGATACGGTCTTTCCGGTTTGCGCGCCGGATTATGCGCGGCGTCATGACCTGACAAACTTTCCCGATTGCCACTTTGACCTGATTGAACAGGATGTTCCCGATCGGAGCTGGTATCGCTGGTCTGATTGGTTTGCTCAGGCCGGAAGCACCCCGCCGAATGCGGTGCCTTCGCTGCGTTTCACCTATCTGACCGAAGTTTTGGCCGCCGCCCGTGCGGGTGAAGGCATTGCGATGGGTTGGCGAATGCTGCTTGGTGACGCCTTGCAAAGCGGGGCGCTGATCAAGGTGGGCACGGTTGAGATTCAGCCTGCAATGGCGCATCATCTTGTTGCGGCCATGGGAAAAAAGACCAGTTGGCAGGTGGAGTTGGTCAAGCGTTGGCTGGCGCAAGAACTTTCATCAGGCTGATTTTCCTAAAGGCGTTTTCCCGAAATCTTTGGGTGCCGCCGCCAAGTCAGCGTTTCAATCACGTTGCTTTGGCGTCAGCAGCGTTTTCGGGCGGATGGCTTCGGCCGCTTTGAACAGGCTAAAGGTCTGATTGACGTAATTCACCACGCCGCCAATCTGTTCCAGATATTTTGTCAGCTCTGGCGTGCGTTCGGCTTCGATCACCTGCACGGGGCGATCCGGGCCTTCACCTTCGAATTGGGCGTAAAACAAGGGCTCGCCGCGTTTCAGGATGAGGTCTTTTTCCGGCTCATGCCACTCGAAGGCCCACATCAACGGGCGCGGCCAGATTGAAATAGGAAAACGCCCGCCAAAAATGGTGCCGGGCAATTGTTCCTTGCGATAATGCATAAATGCCGAAAGCTGGGTGATATAGACCAGTTCATCCGCGATGAAGCAGTAGGGCAGCAACATCTGCACCGTGGGCCGGTCAGGATAGCGCCATTCAGTTTCATTCACCAATGTCAGAACCTCGCCCAGCTTGTTGGCGCGAATGGGGCTTGTGGTTCCGGCGCGGTTGATAAGCACCGCCTTGCCCTTTTCATCGCGGCCAAAGCCGATGTGCATGTCGAAGGGGCATTTGATCATGAAATAGCGGCTTTCCAACTGGATCACGCCGGGGCAGCGGCCCGCGCTTTTGGAATGCGCTTTGTTGGTTTGGCGGAACGAAACACGTTCCGGCGGATCATACATCACCGCGCCTTTGTCACTGGTCAAAAACCAGCCAACGGTAATGGGCCCGGAATTCGGTTCACTTTCAGGACTTTCAACTGAAATGCTGAAATGCATGTAAATACCATATAGTTTTCACCACAAGGTTGCGCTGAACCCCTCGCCTGTCAATGGCACAAGGTGGCGGTTTGAGTTCAGATTTGTGATAAATTCTTCGGGGAATGGCCGTTTGTTGGCATGAGCCACTTTCAAAGGCCTGTCTTGGCCCGCTTGACATTGGGCCTTTTGTTGCCAAAACCGGGCCATATCCTGCCGGAGGTTTCCCAATGTCTGATGACCGTCTGATCGTTGCCCTGGATGTGCCCAATGTGGTGCAGGGGTTGGAGCTGGCGACACGTCTTGGTGACAGTGTCAGCTTTTACAAGATTGGGCTGGGGATGCTGACCGGTGGCGGCTTTGCGCTTGCCAATGAGTTGAAGCAAGAGCAGGGCAAGCGCGTGTTTCTGGACATGAAGCTGTTCGACATCGGCGCCACGATCGAGGCTGCGGTGCGCGGCATTGCGCAGTATGATCTTGATTTTCTGACCGTGCATGGCGACCCGCAGGTGGTGCGTGCCGCGCAGGAAGGCAAGGGCGGCAAAGACCTGAAAATTCTGGCCGTCACCGTGCTGACCAGCCTTGATCGGGCAGATCTGGATGCCAATCTTATCAAGCCCGGCGATATTCACGATATCACGCTGGAACGCGCTGCCCGCGCCTTTGAGGCCGGCGCAGATGGTGTGATCGCCAGCCCGCAAGAGGCCGCGATGATCCGGGCGCTGCCGCAGGCAAAGGGCCGGCTGATCGTTACGCCGGGGGTGCGCCCGGCCGGCGCGGCGGTGGGCGATCAAAAGCGGATCGCAACGCCAGCCCAAGCTATTTCCGATGGCGCCAATCATATCGTGGTTGGCCGTCCGATATGGCAAGCGGCGGACCCTGCCGCCGCCGCCCGTGCGATTGTGGCGGAACTGGCCGGGGTTTGACCCCGGCCTTGATCCTTTAGATGTCTTTCATCAGGCGCAGCGCGTCATAAATCGCCGCATGGGTGTTGCGGCTTTCCACAGCGTCACCGATGCGGAACAGCTTAAAGCCCGCGGGCCCGCCATTCACGGTTTGCGGCTTGCCCGCGATCAGCGCGTCATAATCCACCGCACCCAGATTTTCCGACTGCGGCTTCAGATCAAAGTAGATGTCATCCAAGGGCAGGGTGCCATGGTTGACGATGATCTGATCGAAGCTCCGCTCTTGCCCGATTTCCATGTAGTCGGAATCGATCACGGCGGTCAGTTCATTGCCCGATTTCTTCACGCCCGACAGACGGTAGGTCACCGTGAAAGTCACCTTCTTGTCCTGAATGGCGCGCATATAGGGCACAAGGTTCATCGCCATGACCTCCGGCGCAAAGGCGCGGTCCGGGGTCATCACTTCAACGGTCGAACCCGCTTCAGCGATCAGTTGCGCGGTTTGCAGCGCGGTGTGGTCGCCGGCATCATCAAACAGCAGCACGTTCTGGCCGGGCTTTACATCGCCTGAAAGAATGTCCCATGCGCTGACGGTCAGTTCGTTGCCAAAGGCCAGAATGTCCTTTTGTGGCAGGCCACCCGTGGCAACGATAACCACATCCGGCTTTTCCGCCAGCACATCGGCTGCTTCGGCAAAGGTGTTGAAGCGGAACTCTACGTCACGGGCGGCGCATTGCGCCATGCGCCAGTCGATGATGCCGATCATTTCCGACCGCCGCTTGGTCAGCGAGGTCAGCCGCACCTGCCCGCCGGGCTGGTCGGCAGCTTCGAACACCACAACCTGATGGCCGCGCTCAGCCGCGACACGGGCAGCTTCCAAACCGGCCGGGCCTGCGCCGATCACCACGACTTTCTTCGACTCAGCGGCCGGGGTGATGGTATGGGGCATGGTTTCTTCACGCCCCGTCGCCGGGTTGTGAATACAAAGCGCCATGCCGCCCTGATAGATGCGGTCAAGGCAATAGGTGGCACCAACGCAGGGGCGGATGTCGTCTTCGCGCTTTTCGCGGATTTTCGCCACGATATGCGGATCGGCCATATGCGCCCGCGTCATGCCGACCATGTCCAATTGGCCCGAGGCCACGGCATAGCGGGCCGTTGCCACATCGGGGATGCGCGCGGCGTGGAAGGTGGGCATCCCGACTTCGGCTTTCAGGCGGCCGGCCAGATCAAGGTGCGGGGCCGATTTCATGCCCTGAACCGGAATCATGTCGGTCATTGCCGGGTCCGTGTGGATGCGGCCGCGGTTGATGTTCATGTAATCAACCATGCCGCTGTCGCGCAGCAGCTTGCCCAGCGCGATACCGTCGTCAATCGTGGTGCCGCCGGCCTGTGCTTCTTCGCCGCCGAAGCGAACACCAAGGATGAACTTGTCACCCACCCGCTCGCGGCAGGCCGCAACGACTTCCATCAACAGGCGCGCACGGTTTTCCAGATTGCCGCCATAGGGCGCATCCATCTGGTTGGTCAGCGGCGAGATGAACTGGTCAAGCAGGTGGCCATGGGCCAGCAGTTCAATCCCATCCAGACCCGAGGCTTTCATACGCTCCGCGGCATCCGCGTAGTCGCGGATGATGCGGGCAATGTCCCAATCTTCCGCGCGCTTCGGAAAGGCGCGGTGCGCAGGCTCACGCTCGGTCCCCGAGGCGACCACGGGCAACCAATCGGCCTTGTCCCAGCGGGTGCGGCGGCCAAGGTGCGAAAGCTGGATCATCACCGCAGCGCCCGCTTCATGGCAGTCATCAGCCAGACGCTTCATCCATGGAACGACCTCGTCTTTCCAGACCAACAGGTTCGAGAATACCGGCGGGCTATCGCGCGATACGCTGGCAGAACCGGCGGTCATCACCATGGCAACACCGGCCTTGGCGCGCTCCAGATGATAAAGCCGATAGCGATCTTTCGGCATCCCATCCTCGCCATAGGCGGGTTCATGGCTGGTGGTCATGATGCGGTTGCGCAGCGTTACATGCTTGAGCTGGAAAGGCTGCAACAGCGGGTCGTTGGACATGATTGTTCTCCGAATGGTCGGACAGACACTATTGCTGGCGCTAAACAAGTCAACAAAAAAATCGACAGTAGTGTCGAGTTTCTGCCGGGTTGCAGCATTAGGCTGATTTGCCTAGGTTCAGAACATGGATAAACCAGTTACCCAAGAACGCGGTTGGCGCGGTTCGGCTGATCTTTGGCTAGATGCGGCCTATCAAATGCTGATCGACGGTGGAGTCGAATCAGTTAAAGTCATGCCTTTGGCCGAAAAGCTTGGCCTGTCACGCACCAGTTTCTATTGGCATTTCCCTGACCGAGAGGCGCTTTTGGCCGGGCTTATTGCCCGTTGGCAAAGCCATAACACCGCCAATCTGATCGCCCAAAGCGAAAAACCCGCTGCAACGATAACCGAGGCTGTGCTGAACCTGTTTGATTGCTGGATCCAGCAGGATTTGTTCGACAGCCGCCTTGAATTTGCCATTCGCACCTGGGCGTTGACCGATGCAACGCTGGCCAAGATACTTGCGCAAGCCGATCAAGAGCGTTTGGCGGCCATCAAGGCAATGTTTCTGCGTTTTGGCTATGCTAATGACGAATCCGACATTCGGGCGCATACGGTCTATCTGACCCAGATCGGTTATATCTCGATGCGGGTCGATGAATCGCTTGCGCCCCGCCTTGATCGTATTCCCCCCTACGCCCTGACCTTTACCGGTGCCGCGCCAACACCTGCCGAGGTGCAGGTATTCCGTAACCGCCATATGCAGCAGGCGCGGCGGATCAGGAAAACAAAAGCCTGACCGCCGCAGGGCGGCGTTCAGGCGTCGCGCTGGGCGATCCAATCATGCGCCGGGTCATTCCTGAACCGCCATTTGCGCAATGGTCCAGCCATGACATTCAGATAATACATTTCATATCCGTAAGGCGCGCCACAAGGATGATGGCCCTTCGGAACCAGAACCACATCATGATTTTGCACCGCCATGGTTTCATCCAAAGAACCATCCTCGGTATAAACCCGTTGCACACCAAAACCCTGTGCCGGGTTCAGCCGGTGATAATAGGTTTCCTCAAGATAGGTCATGTTCGGAAAATCATCTTCGTCATGGCGATGGCTGGGGTAGCTTGACCAATGCCCGGCCGGGGTGAAAACCTCAGTCACCAACAAACTATCTGCAACATCTCGGGCCTCCATGGCGATGTTGTTGACATAGCGGGTGTTCGTGCCTTTGCCGCGTGGTGCCAGCTCAATGCCCGTCGGCCCCAATCGCTGGGCCGGGTGGTTCCCTTTTCCCGGCGCCCGACAAACCGCAAGCGTGCACGGCGTGATTGCCACCGCCTCCCAAGCGTCACTATTCGGCACATAGAGACAATGTGGCGGCGTCTTTTCAAACACATCCATCCGCGCGCCCAAAATGCCCCAATCTTGCCCTGAGGTCGTGATTTGGGCCTTACCCTCAACGATCACCAGAATGGCCTCGTTGTCTCCGGTAACGTCTGACACCTGGTCGCCCGGCGCCAACCGATAAAGCGCAAAGCCCACATAGCCCCAGCCTGCGGTTTCGGGCGTGATGTCATGAACCTTTCCCCGCGACCCATTCGGTTTGCGTAACAAATTGACCATGGTTCATCCTCTGTGGAAAAATATCCCGGGGGTGCGGGGGCTGGCCCCCGCTCGGCTCAGATAAGGCCAGCCTCTCTGGCTTGCCGTTTCAGCGTTGCCAGGCCCAGCGTTTGGTAAAGAAGCGGATTGCGAATATTCGGGTCTTGCTCGGCCTCAATCACGATCCAGCCGTCATAGCTATGCTGGGCAAGGATTTTCAAAAGCGGTGCAAAATCCACCCCACCTTCCTGATCGCCCGGAACCGTAAAAGCCCCCCCGATGACGCCTTGCAGGAAAGACCAGCCTTCGGCCCGCACCTTTGCGGTGATTTCCGGGCGGATGTTCTTGGCGTGGAAGTGGCGCACACGGGTGGCGTGTTTGGCCAGCACCGCCACCGGATCGCCGCCACCAAAAGCACAGTGCCCGGCGTCAAACAGCAGGTGGGTATGCGGGCCGGTTGCCGCCATCAGCGCGTCAATCTCCTCGGGGCTTTCCACGATGGTGCCCATGTGGTGGTGGTAGACCAGCGTCACGCCCTGCCCGGCGAGATAGGCGGCAAAAGTCTCGAGCTTTTGCCGAAATCCCCCATCTCAGCAGCCGAAAGACGCGGGCGGTCATTCACCGGCGTTTTCGCGTCACCGTGTATGGCGTTTGAGGTTTCGCAGACGATCATCACCTTGCAGCCATTGTGCTTCAACTTGGCAAGGTGATGCTGGCAGGCCTTGATCTCATCTTCGACGGAGCGGGTCAGAAGTTCGGTCGAATACCAGCCGGAAATGAATTTCAGGCCATATTCGGCCAAAAGCGCCCGCAGCGCCTCGGGGTCGTCTGGCCAGCGGTGGCCGTTTTCGATTCCGTCAAAGCCAATCTGACGCCCTGCTTCATCCAGAATACGGGCGGTTGGAATATTGGCGCCAATGGTCTGGTCGTCGTCATTGGCCCAAGCGATGGGGTTGGTTCCGAATTGAATCATGATGCTTCTCTCAATTGACCAGCCATTGCCGCTTGGTCGCCTTTTCATAGTCCGCACGGGCTGCGTTTACTTCGTTGCGGTTGGAAACTTCAGGCACGGCTACGTCCCACCAAGTGCCGCCCGCCCCGGTGCCCGGCATCGGATCGGTGTCAATCACGATGACGGTGGGAATTTTTGCCGCTTTGGCGGTCTGCATTTCGGTCTCTAATTGGGCGATAGAGCCTGCTTTGACCGCATTCGCTCCCATGCTGCGCGCGTGGGCGACAAAGTCGATATTGGCAGGGTTGACGTGATAGCTGTCGTCCAAAAGGTTGTTGAAAGGCGCGCCGCCGGTGCCTTTTTGCAGCCGGTTGATGCAACCATAGCCGCGGTTGTCGGTTAGTATGACGGTAAAGGGAATCCCCATCATCACAGCCGTCGCCAATTCGCTGTTTGCCATCATATAGCTGCCGTCGCCCACCATGCAGACCACGTCTGCATCGGGCCGTGCCATCTTGATGCCCATGGCGCCGGCCACCTCATAGCCCATGCAGCTATAGCCGTATTCCATGTGGTAACCTCCCGCCGCGGCCCGCCACAACACATGCAGGGCGCCGGGCATCGTGCCTGCGGCGCACATGATGACCGAGTTCTTGCCCGTATTGCGTTGCACCGCGCCGATAACTTGCGCGTCGGTCGGCAGGGCCGCGCCATTCGGTGTGGACGTCAGCGCGCCGGTCGTCTGGAACCATTGGTCGCGCGCCGCAAAATCCGGGTCAGCGAAGCGATGGCTTCCCAAAGCCGCACTGATCTTTTCCAGCGCAACCTTGGCATCCGCAACCAGCGCCAGCGCGCCGCGCTTGGCGGCGTCATAGCCGTGGATGTTGATCGACAAAAGCTTGCGATTCGGCGCGGAAAATACGGTCCACGACCCGGTAGTGAAATCCTGAAACCGGGTGCCGACGCCGATCACCAGATCGGCCTCGGCCGCCAGTTTGTTGCCGCAACCAGTGCCGGTCACGCCGGGGGAACCGAAGTGCAATTCATCTTCCCAATCGACAGCACCTTTGCCCGCTTGGGTTTCGACCATCGGGATGTTGTGCTTGCGGGCAAACGCGGCCAGCGCTGCTTCTGCCCCTGAATAGACAACCCCGCCGCCAGTGATGATCAACGGCTTTTTCGCGGCCATAATTGCAGCCAAAGCCTCTGCCAACTCGTGCTGATCGGGTTCGGGGCGGCGGATGTGCCACACCTTGGGCGTGAAGAATTCCACAGGATAATCATAGGCCTCGGCCTGCGTGTCCTGACAAAAGGCCAGACAAACCGGGCCGCAATTGGCCGGATCGGTCATCACCCGCATCGCGCGGGGCAGGGCAGTCAGGATATGTTCGGGCCGCGAGATGCGGTCGAAATAGCGCACCACCGGGCGGAAACAATCATTGGCTGAAACCGTGGCGTCGTCGAAATCTTCGATCTGTTGCAACACGGGGTCAGGCGCGCGATTGGCAAAGATGTCGCCGGGAATGAACAGCACTGGCAGGCGGTTCACATGGGCCAGCGCGGCGGCGGTAACCATATTTGTTGCGCCGGGCCCGATAGAGGATGTCACCGCCATTGCGCGCCGCCGCTTATGGGTCTTGGCATAGGCAATCGCGGCATGGGCCATGGTTTGTTCGTTATGGCCCCGCCATGTGGGCAGCGTATCTTTGACACCATGCAGCGCCTCGCCCAGACCGGCCACGTTGCCATGTCCAAAGATCGCCCAAACTCCTTCGATAAAGCGGTCGCCTTCGGGCGTCATCTGAACCGAAAGCCATTTCACCATGGCCTGCGCGGCGGTCAAACGAAGGGTGGTCATGCGGAAAACTCCTGTGCGCTGGCGCGGGCTTGATCCCAGATTTGACATAGACGAGCGTATCTGTTGGCCATTTCAGTAACGGCCTGAGCATCTGTCAACTTGCCAGCAAACCAGCCCCGTGCCGCATCGCCAAAGATCGTCCGGCCAATGGCAAAGCCTTTGACCAGATCATACCGCGCCGCAAGTGTCAGCGAGGCGGCAAGGCTTTCTTCGCTTGCATCCAGCCCCAGCACCACAATGCCACGCACATGCGGATCGCGAGTGGTGATGGCGGTGCAGGCGGCCTGATAGGCGGCATCGGTGGCGAAGGGTTCCAGCTTCCACCAGTCGGGGTAAATGCCCAGATCGTAGATGCGGCTGATAACCCGTGCCGAGGTCTGGTCATCCACCGGGGCGACCTTGGAGGGAATAATCTCCAACAGCATTTCCAACCGATTGCGGCGGCAGGCATGGAACAGGCGCAGCAAGGTTTCTTCCTGTGCGGCCTTGGTTTCGGCGTCGTCGTCAGGGTGGTAAAAACACAGAACCTTGACCACATGCGCCAAGGGCCACTCAGACAAGCCGCCAAAATCCGGGCCAAGCTCGGGTTCAAGCGAAAGCGGGCGTGAACCGGGCCATTCTACGGGTCGGCCAATCCACAGGCCCGTGCCCGCGGCGGCATAAAGCGCATCGCGGCCAAGGCGGCCATCGCAGAGAATGCCATATCCGGGCCGACCATCCGACACTTGCAAGGCGGCCTTCAGGCAAAGTTCCTTGAAGGCTCCGATCTTGGCAGGGGTTGCTCCTTCCATTGCTTCAAGTTGCATACGGTGGTCAAAGGCGAAAACCCGCATGGTGGGCCAATCTTCGTGCCGGTTGGTTGCCCAATGCACCTGCTCCAAAGCGGCGTCCTTGCGCAGGGTCTTGGTCACAATCCCCCGGTTCAGAAAGAATTGCAGTTCCTCCCACGAAGGATAGGCCGGGGTGCAGCCATGGCGTGAAACCGCAAAGGCACCGCAGGCGTTGGCGTATTTCAGCGCGACAGGCCAAGTTTCGCCATCCAGCCAACCCTTCAGAAGCCCAGACATGAAGCCGTCGCCTGCGCCCAAAACGTTGAACACTTCAATCGGAAAGCCGGGGCCGGAGTAGCCATCATCAAGGCTGTCGGGAATTGCGCCGGTAAAGGCCGAAGCCCCCATTGGGCCGCGCTTGCACACCAGGGTGGCGCTGGACACAGCGCGAACAGCACGCAGGGCCGCGATGGTATCCGTGCTGCCGCCGGCGATGTGAAATTCTTCTTCGGTGCCGACAATCAGATCAAAGAGATGCAGGGTTGATTGCAATTTGGCTGTGACAGCGGCGCTTTCGATGAACCGACTTTCGCCATCACCATGGCCCGCCAACCCCCAAAGGTTCGGGCGATAGTCGATGTCCAAAGCGGTTTGCAGCCCGTGCTTGCGGGCAAGGTTCAGCGCCTTTGCCACGGCCGCTTCGGTGCGCGGGTTTGACAGATGGGTGCCCGTAGCAACCAAGGAACGGGCTTGCGCGATAAATCCCTCGTCGATGTCATCTTCGCACAGCGCCATATCGGCGCAGTTTTCGCGATAAAAGATCAGCGGGAATTGTGTTTCGTCGCGAATACCCAACAGAACCAGCGCCGTCAGCCGCTTTTTGTCGGTGATGACACCTTGCGTATTTACCCCTTCGCGCGCCAGTTCTTCGCGAATGAAGCGGCCCATATGTTCATCGCCCACGCGCGTGATGAGCGCGGATTTCAGCCCCAGCCGCGCCGTGCCCGCGGCCATGTTGCAAGGGCTGCCGCCAATGTATTTCTGGAATGATGCCATATCTTCCAGCCGCCCGCCGACTTGCGCGCCATATAGGTCAACCGAGGCGCGGCCGATGGTGATAACGTCGAGCGGTTTCATGGCGGTCTCCGCAGTATGGCACAGCATAATGGAATAAATATTCTACTTTGCGCGTCAACAAAAGAAGTAATTCTATCACGCGCCTTGAAAACTTAACGGGGGCAAACGCTGCGGATCAGCCCAGATTGAAACAAAAACCTCGGGTCCGGCGGGCCCGCACAGATGTTCGGGTGTCAGGCCAACAATGCGCACCCGAAAGGATGCCCCTTGCTGCAACCCTGGCGCCAGATAGCGGCTGATAGCCGGGCCAAGATGGCCAAGAACGGCGTTCTTTCGATGAGAGAAAAAGCCAAATCGCCGCCGCTTAATCCGCGCGATCAAAAGGACATCGCCGGTTTCCGTCAGCCATAGATTGACAGCATCCCCTATGCAGATGCCTGATCGCCCAATATGCAGTTGCAGCCCCAGAACGGGGGTCTTTGCCAATATCGGTTGCAAGCTTTCAGTCATGGGCGGCCCTTTATGCGAGGGGGCAATGACGCCCTGCGATCTGGCCCATGGCAACCGCCTGTTGCCCGGAGCGGCATGAAATCGCGCAGGCTTGGCTGCGGTTTTGGCAAGAATTCGCGGCTTTTTGCCAAATCGTGCCATCCCAGCAAATTGTCGGAAAAATCATTGGTCAGGCTTTGAGGCACCCATTGCAAATGGCCACTTGCCTTCCCAGATTACGCCTAAGGCCACCTTTGATGTGCTGAAATGCCGGGCATCACGGGGGCGCTTTATAAAAGGAGAATGGCCGATGAATTTGGAGAAATTCACGGAGCGGTCGCGCGGCTTTGTTCAGGCTGCCCAGACCATTGCAATGCGCGAAGACCATCAGCGCGTGCTTCCCGATCACTTGTTGAAAGCCCTGATGGATGATGATCAGGGTCTTGCCGCAAACCTGATCCGCAAGGCAGGGGGCGCGCCTGACCGTGTGATTGAGGCTATCAACGCCTCGATTGCCAAACTGCCCAAGGTGACGGGTGGCGATGGTAACAGCTATGTTGACCCCTCGCTGGTGCGCGTACTGGATGAGGCGGAGGCCGTGGCCAAGAAAGCGGGCGACAGCTTTGTTCCCGTGGAACGCCTGCTGACCGCTTTGGCACTGGTTAACACCCGGGCGCGCGGTGCGCTGACGGCAGGGGCCGTAAATGCCAATGGCCTGAATGCTGCGATCAATGAGGTGCGCAAAGGTCGCACGGCGGATAGTGCCTCGGCCGAAGACACCATGGAAGCCTTGAAGAAATACGCCCGCGACCTGACCGAGGCTGCGGCATCGGGCAAGATTGATCCGATCATCGGCCGCGATGAGGAAATTCGCCGCGCGATGCAGGTTCTATCGCGCCGCACCAAGAACAACCCGGTGCTGATCGGTGAGCCGGGCGTCGGCAAAACGGCAATTGCCGAAGGTCTGGCGCTGCGCATCGTCAATGGCGATGTGCCGGAATCCCTGCGCAACAAAAAGCTCATGGCGTTGGACATGGGTGCGTTGATCGCCGGGGCCAAATATCGCGGCGAATTTGAAGAACGCCTGAAGGCCGTGCTGAACGAGGTGACGGCAGCAGAAGGCGAGATCATCCTGTTTATCGACGAAATGCACACGCTGGTTGGCGCGGGCAAATCTGATGGCGCGATGGATGCGGCGAACCTTATCAAGCCCGCCTTGGCGCGGGGCGAGTTGCATTGCGTTGGCGCAACCACGCTGGATGAATATCGCAAATATGTTGAGAAAGACGCCGCCCTTGCCCGCCGGTTTCAGCCGGTGACGGTGTCTGAACCGACGGTGGAAGACACCATTTCCATTCTGCGCGGCATCAAAGAAAAGTACGAGTTGCACCACGGTGTGCGGATTGCCGATAGCGCCCTTGTCGCGGCGGCAACCCTTTCGCATCGCTATATCACCGATCGTTTCCTGCCCGATAAGGCCATTGATCTTGTGGACGAAGCCGCCAGCCGCCTGCGCATGGAGGTGGATTCCAAGCCCGAAGAACTCGACGCGCTGGACCGCCAGATCCTGCAAGGCCAGATCGAGGCCGAGGCTTTGAAGAAGGAAGACGACGCGGCGTCGGTTGACCGTCTGGAAAAGCTGGAAAAGGAACTGGCCGACCTGCAACAGAAATCGGCGGAGTTGACCGCGAAATGGCAGTCGGAGCGCGCTTCACTGGAAGCGGCTCGCGATTTGAAAGAGCAGCTTGATCGCGCGCGGGCAGAGCTTGAACAAGCCAAGCGCGAGGGTGATTTCGGCAAGGCGGGCGAATTGCAATATGGCCGCATCCCCGGTTTGGAGAAATCCTTGGCCGAGGCTGAAGCCCGTGAAGGCGAGGCTTTGGTGGCCGAGGCCGTGCGCCCCGAACAGATTGCCGAAGTGGTAGAGCGCTGGACCGGCATCCCCACCACAAAAATGCTGGAGGGGGAGCGCGAGAAGCTGCTTCGCATGGAGGAGGAGTTGGGCAAGCGCGTAATCGGTCAACACGCCGCCGTGGTTGCGGTGTCAAACGCCGTGCGCCGCGCACGGGCGGGGTTGAATGATGAAGGCCGCCCGCTGGGCAGCTTCCTGTTCCTTGGCCCAACCGGGGTTGGCAAAACCGAGCTGACCAAGGCCGTTGCCGCCTATCTGTTTGACGATGAAAACGCCATGGTCCGCATCGACATGTCGGAATTCATGGAGAAACATTCGGTCGCCCGGCTGATTGGTGCGCCCCCCGGCTATGTCGGCTATGATGAAGGCGGGGTGTTGACCGAAGCGGTGCGTCGGCGGCCCTATCAGGTTGTCTTGTTCGATGAGGTCGAAAAGGCCCATCCGGATGTGTTCAACGTGCTGTTGCAGGTGTTGGACGATGGCATCCTGACCGATGGTCAGGGCCGCACCGTAGACTTCAAGCAAACGCTGATTATCCTGACCTCAAACCTTGGTGCGCGGGCCTTGTCGGAACTGCCGGAAGGCGCAGACCCGGCAGCCGCCCGGCACGAGGTGGAAGACGCGGTGCGGGCCCATTTCCGCCCCGAATTCCTGAACCGTCTGGATGAACAGATCATCTTTGACCGTCTGAACCGGGCTGACATGGATGGCATTGTCACCATCCAGCTTGCGCGCCTGGAAAAACGGCTGGCGGCGCGCAAGGTTACGCTGGAACTTGACGCCGACGCTCGGTCTTGGCTGGCGGACGAAGGTTATGATCCGGTCTTTGGTGCGCGCCCGCTGAAGCGGGTGATCCAGCGCCACCTGCAAGACCCGCTGGCTGAGATGATTTTGGCGGGCGATGTGATGGATGGCACGGTCCTGAAAATCAGTGCCGGGCCAGAAGGGCTGTTGATTGGCGATCGGGTTTCTGCCTCACGCCGGGCAAGGCCCTCGGAAGCGGTTGTTCATTAAGAAAAGGGCCCCTTCACGGGGCCCTTTTTCTTGAAGCCAGCCAACGGCTCGCCTAGCTTTCTGGGCAAAGCGGGGGGGCCTTATGAATATCGTTGAAGCCAGCATTGCCGATTTGCGCCGGGCGATGGAGAAAGGCGCGCTGACTTCGGTTGCGCTTGTTGCCGCCTATCTTGACCGAATTGCAGCCTATGACCGCAGCGGCATCCATCTGAATGCGGTATCGGTGCTGAACCCGGAAATGTTTGACGAAGCGTGCGCTTCTGATCTGCGGCGTGCGCGGGGTGAAACCTTGGGCCCGCTGGATGGCATCCCCTATACCGCCAAAGACAGTTACAAGGTGCGCGGTCTGACCGTGGCCGCCGGTTCGCCGGCCTTTGCTGGTTTGGTGGCAAATGAAGATGCCTTTGCCATTCAACGGCTGCGGGCGGCAGGGGCGGTATTGATTGGGCTTACCAATATGCCGCCGATGGCCAATGGCGGGATGCAGCGCGGGGTCTATGGCCGGGCGGAAAGCCCATATTCGGCCGATTGGCTGACGGCGGCCTTTGCTTCGGGGTCTTCAAACGGGTCTGGCACGGCGACAGCGGCGAGTTTCGCAGCCTTTGGTCTGGGCGAAGAAACCTGGTCTTCAGGGCGGGCACCTGCCGCCAACAACGCGCTTTGTGCCTATACGCCTTCGCGCGGGATAATTTCGGTACGCGGGAACTGGCCTTTGGTGCCGACAATGGATGTGGTGGTGCCGCAGACGCGGAGCATGGCCGATCTGCTGGAGGTATTGGATGTCATCGTTGCGCAAGATCCCGAAACGCGCGGCGATTTTTGGCGCTGCCAGCCTTGGGTAGAGATCCCGAGGGTGGCCGATCATCGGCCCAAATCCTACGGGATGTTAGCACAGGATGCCTCGATAAAGGGCAGGCGCATTGGGATTCCGGCAATGTATATCAATGCCGATCCGGCGGCCGGAACAGCGGATGCGCCCGGCATCGGCGGGCCGACCGGGCGGCGTATCGAAACCCGTGCGTCAATTATGACGCTGTGGCGAGCCGCCCGCGCAGCGATGGAGGCGGCAGGGGCCGAAGTGGTGGAGGTCGATTTTCCGCTGATTACAAACTATGAAGGCGACCGCCCCGGCGCGCCCAAGATCATAACGCGCGGCCTTGTCAGCGCCGAATATCTGCATCGTGAAATCGTCGATCTTTCCGTATGGTCTTGGGATGATTTCCTGCAATCAAACGGTCAAGCGGGAATGAACACGCTTTCTGCCATAGATGGTTCGCAGATTTTCCCACGGCCAGACGGCGCTTTGCCTGACCGTTATACCGGCTTTGATGACGATATTGCCGATTATCCCGCGCAGGCCCGGGCCTGTCCGCCGGGGGATTTTCGCGACATTCCGCATTTGGCGCAGGGTTTGGCCGGGCTGGAAGCAACCCGCAAGATCGACCTTGAAGACTGGATGGCGTCACTGGGTCTTGATGCCGTTGTGTTTCCCACCGTTGCCGATGTTGGCGCGGCAGATGCCGATGTGAGCCGCGCTTCGGCTGATCTTGCGTGGCGCAATGGGGTTTGGGTGGCCAATGGCAATCTTGCGATCCGCCACATGGGCGTGCCCACCGTCACCGTGCCGATGGGAAGAATGGCTGACACCGCTATGCCCGCTGGGCTGACCTTTGCTGGGCGCGGCTATGATGATGTTGCGCTTTTGCGGATTGCCGCTGCGTTTGAGGCGCTGGGCCGGTTCCGTGATGCGCCGCCCCGCACGCCCGATCTGGGGCCGGTGACGGCGATGGCGGTGCCGGTTGATGGACAAGGCCCGGCCTTGCAGTTGAGCGTAGAGGCAGAGGGCGCCGATATGATCCGGCTGCAAATCGGCGTTGACCGCCCGATCTTGCAACTGACGATCAACGGCAAGCCGGTTTCAGGCATGACCCATGTCTTGCCGCGCAATACCCATGCCCACAGCGCATGGGAGCCGGTGCGTGGGCCTATGGTGATTGCCCGCTTTGCCGATGGTCAAGCTGCCTTTGCCGAAGTTTCTCAGCCCTGAGTGCCTGCGGGGCTGGCGTCCAGCCGCAATTCAGCGATGAAGTCATAGATGTCAGACCGGTAAAGCCCGCGGGTAAATTCAACCGGTCGCCCCGAGGCAAGATAACCCGTGCGGTCAATGCGCAACACGGCTTGGCCTGCCACCATGTTCAATAGCTGGGCTTCTGAGACTTTGAGATTTGCGGCGGAAACCCTTTGCACGGCATGGGTCGGCACATGGCCAAGGGCGCGCACATGGTCATAAAGCGAACCCGTTACCACCTCGGGGTTGGGCAAGATGTCGGGCGGCCATGATGAATATTCCAACGCCATCGGCACACCATCGGCGCTGCGCAACCGTTCAATCCGCGCGACCCGACCCGAGGTCATGATGCCAAGTGCCTGTTGTTCGTCAGGCATGGGCGGGTAAAGCCCGGCAGAAAGGATGCGGCTGGTCGGTATCTTTCCGCGTTGGCGCATGTAGTCAGTGAAAGACACCAGTGCCGATTGTGAGTTTTCTGTGCGGGTTTTGGGCAGGCGCACAAAAGTTCCGGCCCCGCGACGCTGTTCCAGCCGCCCATCTTCAACCAGTTGCGCCACGGCCTTGCGCACTGTAACCCGCGAAACCTGCGCCAGATCGGCCAGATCGCGTTCGGGTGGAATTTGCACGCCGGGGGGAAGGGTGCCGTCGGTTATGGACGCCACCAGATGCCGATAAAGCTGTTCGTAGCGCGGGCCATGGCCATCGCGATACCATTTTGCGGGATGAAACAGACTGTTGTCGGGGCGGGGCATTCAGGGGCCTTTTGCAATAGTTGCCCCTATTGGGCCGCAAATTGTCGCCACGACAAGCGTTTTCAACCCGCCTTTACCGTTGACGCAAGCGCGGTGGCCGATTTGGTCAGAAGCGCAACATCGCCGCCCACGCCCAGGAACGTAACGCCCATCGCCTGATAACGCGCGGCTGATTGCGAATCGAAGGTCAGGATACCGGCCGCTTTTCCGGCCGCCATGATTGCGTTCAGCGTGGCGTCGATGGTGGTTTGCACTTCGGGGGCGCTGGCATTGCCGGGGTATCCCATATCGGCGGCCAGATCGGCGGGGCCAATGAAAACCCCGTCAATGCCTTCAAGTTTCAGGATCTCCGGCAGGGCTGCCAACCCGGCGCGGCTTTCGATTTGCAAGATCAGGCAGGTTTGGTCGTTCGCCGTGGCAATATAATCGGTGATCCGGCCAAAGTCCGAAGCCCGCGCGACCGAGGCGCCAACGCCGCGGGTGCCGTGCGGCGGGTAAAGCATGGCCTTGACCATCTGCGCAGCATGATCCGCACTTTCGATCATCGGGATCAGCAGGGTTTGCACGCCAAGATCCAGAAGTTGTTTTACCAACCGCACTTCGCCTACCGGGGGCCGCACGACGATGTTGGTGCGGCTGCCAATTGCCTGCACTTGCGACAGAATCGTCGGGATGTCATTCGGCCCATGTTCGCCATCAATCAAAAGCCAATCGAAGCCCGCTCCGGCCAAGGCTTCGGCGGCGATGGGGCTGACAAGGTTCATCCAGATGCCGTGCTGAACGGTCTTGGCGGCAAGGGCGGCTTTCAGGGCGTTTTTCGGTGCGGGCATGATGGGCCTTCAGGCAAAAGTGCAGGTCAAATGGCCAAAGGGGCCGAAATCGGCGTCGATATGCGCGCCGGGTGGACATTCCATAGCACGGATGAAGCTGCCGGACAGAATGATTTGGCCCGGCTCGATGCGCTGGCCATAATGCGCTATGCGTCGGGCAAGCCAGACGATGCCGGTAACAGGATCATCCAGCACGCCCGCGCCAAGGCCGGTTTCCTCAACCACGCCATCGCGTTTCACAATGGCCCCGATCCAGCGCAGATCTTCATTGGGGCTGTGGCGGGATTGGCCGTAAACGATGCCTGCATTCGCGGCATTGTCGGAAATGGTGTCGATGATCGTGCGGGTTTTCCCGTTCTCAGTTCGCACGATTCGGGTATCCAGAATCTCCAGCGCGGGGGTGACATATTCGGTTGCCGCCAAAACCTGAGCGTGGGTGACATCACCTTCAAGCGGGGCTTTCATTACAAAAGCAATCTCGGCCTCGATCCGGGGGGCGATGAAGCGGCCCGCCGGAATGCTCGCGCCACTTGCAAAGGCCATGTCATCCAGCAGCACGCCCGAATCCGGGGTGGTAATGTTCAACTGTTGCTGCATGGCGCGTGAGGTCAGACCTATCTTCCAGCCGATCACCCGCCGCCCCTCGGCCAGCTTTCTGTCGATGAAAGCCCGCTGCACCGCATAGGCATCGTCCATTGTGGCATCGGGGAATTCGGCGGATAGAAGGGCGCGCTGAATACGGCTCTGTTCGGCCAGATAGAGACTGTTTCCAGCCGCCGTCACCTGATCTGGGGTCATGGCAACACCTCATCTGCGATGGTGTTGCGCAGGGCGCCAATGCCTTCGGCACTGACCTCGACCACATCACCGGGTTTCAGCCAGATCGGCGGATCAAACCGTGCGCCGGCGCCGGTTGGCGTGCCGCAAAGAATCACATCCCCCGGAACCAGTGTTGTGAAGGTGGAGATGTATTCGACGATCCGCCGGAACGGGAACAGCATTCGCCCGGTGCGGTCTTGCTGGCGCAGTTCGCCATTCACACGGGTTTCCAGCGCGATGTCGTCGAGTTGCGCGGCAGCGGTAAAGGGCACCAGCCAAGGGCCGATAGAGCCAGAGGCATCAAAGTTCTTGCCCTGCGTCACATTGAATTTCGCATGGCGCACCCAGTCGCGCAGCGTGCCTTCGTTGGCGATCGTCACGCCAGCGATGTGGTCATAGGCGGCGGCTTGCGAAATGCGGCGGCCGCCTTTGCCGATGACGATAACCACCTCGCCTTCGTAATCCAGTTGATGCGATTCCGGCGGGCGGATCAGCGGTTGGTCATGCCCTGTGAAACTGCGCGGAAAGCGGATGAACAAGGACATGTTCGGCGGGGCTTCCTGCCCGTCTTTGTATTCCGCGTTGCGGTCGGGATAGTTGACACCAACGCAGATGATCTTTTCCGGGTCAGTGACGGGAATAGTCAGCGTCACCTGATCCAAACTGAGTTTCGGCCCGGCCGCGATGGCCAGCGCCGCCAAGGCACCCGCCTCGATCGCGGCGCGCATGGTGGGGAAGTGCGCGGTCAGATCGGTGATCGTGTCGCCGTCCAAATGGCCCCAGCCCGCCTCGCGCCCGGTGTGATAAGAAACGAACCGGCTCATGGTGCGATGATCGGTTGCGCTTTCAGCACCGCCTCTTTCGGTTCAAGCGCTTCGAAAAGCGAGCCATGTTCAAACCAGCTTCGCGGCGCGGGCGCGCCCCAAAGGGTTTGGCGCTGCGGGTCTTTCAGATCCCATTTGATCGGCTCCAGGTCCGGGTCAACGGTTTGATAGTCGGAGCAGTAAATTTCAATCCGGTGGCCATCAGGATCAAGGATATACAGGAAGAAGGCGTTGGAAATGCCATGCCGCCCCGGCCCGCGCTCAATGTTCTTTACATAGCCGGTGGTGGCCATCAGATCCAACAGGTCGATGATGTTCAACGGCGTCGGCACCCAGAACGCCGTGTGATGCAGGCGCGGCCCAAGCCCGTTGGTAAAAGCCATGTCATGCACGCCGCCCTTGCGGTGCATCCACGCGGCCCAAAGACGGCCGGACTCTTCGTCCTCGGTATATTCTGTCACGCGAAAGCCCATCTCGTTCCAGAACGCGACCGAGGCATCCACATCGGGGGTGAAGGTGTTGAAATGGTCGATCCGCAGCGGTTTGACACCTTTATAAAGCGCGTATTTCTGGTGGATCGGTGGCAGGCGGTCCATCCGGGCATAAAATTCCAGTGGGACACCGAACAGATCTGATGTCAGCAGCGTGCGGCCTTGATGGGGCCGCTCAATCCACGAAGTCGGGCGGCCCTTTGCCTTGAACCACGCTTCGGCGCGGTCAAGGTCGGGCTCATCCCAAACCTTGAAGCCCAGCACATTAGCGGTGGGCTTTTCGCCCTGACGCAGCACGATGCAATGATGCCCGCGCTCCTCCATCGCGCGCAGGTAAAGCGCGCCGGGTTCTTCACCCGAAATTTGCAGCCCCAGCGTGTCTACATAAAAGGCACGGCTGGCGGCCAGATCTTTGACGGTGAATTCGACGTGGCTCAGACGAACGGTGTTGAAATCGGGATAAAGGTTCGGGCTTGGCACGGGCATGGTTTATTTCCCCAGTTTCGGGATGGAATGGGCTGTGGTGGCGAAGCAGACGTTTTTCGTCTCCATATAGAAGTCGAAAGACCAATCCCCGCCGTCGCGGCCGATGCCGCTTTCTTTTGATCCACCGAAGGGCGTCGGCAGGTGGCGGTTGTTTTCCGAATTGATCCAGACCATCCCGGCCTGAACCGATTCCGAAAAGCGGAAGGCACGGGTCACGTCTTGGGTCCAAAGATAAGCGGCAAGGCCATAGGGCACATCATTGGCCACGGCCAGTGCGTCAGCTTCGTCTTTGAAGGGAATGGCCGTAAGAACCGGGCCGAAGATTTCTTCCTGCGCAATCCGCATCCGGTTATGCGCCCCGGTGAACAGCGTGGGCTTTACATAGCAGCCCCCGCCTGGCCCTTCGGCCTTTTCGCCGCCCGCAGCCACGGTTGCCCCATCGGCGCGGCCGATGTCGAAATAGGACAGCACCTTCTTTTCATGCACGGGGTGGATCAGCGGCCCAACCTCGGTATCGGGATCAAGCGGGTGGCCAACCTTGATCGCCCGTGCCCGCGCCGCAACCTTGGCGGTGAATGCGTCGTAAATCCCCTCCTGAACCAAAAGACGGCTTGAGGAAGTGCAGCGTTCGCCGTTCAGCGAATAGATCATGAAGACCGCCGCATCGACAGCGCGGTCAAGATCGGCATCGTCGAACACGATAACCGGATTCTTCCCGCCCAGTTCGAAATGCACCCGCTTCAGGGTTTTTGCGCCCTGCGCCATGATCATGCTGCCCGTGCGGCTTTCACCAACAAAGCCGATCGCGCGGATAAGCGGATGTTCGGTCAGCGCACGGCCTGCTTCTTCGCCCAGGCCGTTCACAAGGTTCCATACCCCTTTCGGCAGACCGGCATCTTCCGCGATCTCGACCAAAAGCCGCGCCGACAGTGGCGAAAATTCAGCCGGCTTATGCACCACAGTGCAACCCGCCGCCAAAGCCGGGGCAATCTTCCAGGTGGATAGCATGAAAGGCGTGTTCCACGGCGTGATGATCCCCACCGGGCCCAGAGGCGCGCGCGAAGTCATGTTGACCTGCCCCGGTGCGTGCAGGGTGCGGCCATCGCGGGCCTCAGTGGCCTTGTCAGCAAAGAAGCGGAAATTCTCAGCCCCGCGAATGGCAGCCTTGGACATAAAGCGCAGCGCCTGACCGGTATCCATGCACTCCACCATGGCAATCTCATCGGCGCGGGCCTCAATGCCATCAGCGATGCGGTGCAAGATGCGGCGGCGTTCGGCACCGGGCATGGCGGCCCATTGGCCGAACGCCGCCTGTGCGGCCTTGGCGGCGGCGTCAATATCAGCCGCGTCGCCCCGCGCCACCTGTGCCAACGGCTTCAGGTCAACCGGCGAGATAATCTCAAACGTCTTGCCCGAGGCCGCCGGAACAGCCTGCCCGCCGATATGGTTCAGCACGCCATCTTTGGCAAAACGGGCGAGATAGCCCGTCGCGCGGGTGATATTGTCATCAAGCTTGGTCATTTGTTCCTCAGGCGCGGATGAATGGCGTTGGTTCTCCAGCTAAAGGCAGGCGAGATTTCCTGCACCTCTAGCGTAAGGGCGATATGCGGTTGGGCAAGCTGTGGTGCGAAATGCGCTTCAGCCGTGCGCATCAGGGCCTGCCCGATGGTTTTCTTGTCAGCCTCACTCCGGCCGGTGCCAATGCGCAGGATCATATCCGCAAAAGTGTTTTCCGGCAAAAGATCGGCAATGGCGAAATGCGGGCAGGCGCGCGCGCGCACCCGAACGGCCCCCAGCTCAAACAAGCCGGAATCCATCATGGCGCTATGCAAGGCCCGGCAAAGCGCCCCCATGTCGCTTTGGCCTTCCAGATTGGCAGAATACTCAATGGTCAGATGTGGCATCGACTCGGCCCTCCATAACTTAACATGTTAAGCGAAATCTCGAATCCGTCAAGCATTCAGTTTTTTCGCCCCCCGATTGCCGGGGGGATTCGCCGGCAAAACCGCCCTTTAGGTGTTTTGCACTGTGGCCGATGCTGCAAAGCGGCATGATTCCCGTGCGGGCCGCCCGAGTCGCGCCAAATCTGCGAAACTTTCTTGCGCAAACCACGGGTGAATTGTGCCTTAATGTGCGCCAACCCCAAGATTTCGTGAGAAAAACCGGAAAAACGAAAAAAATGTGACGGCTTTTGTTTTTTGCTCTTGCAGCTTCCGACGGCTCTCCGTAAACACCGCCTCACCGAAGCGAAACAGCGACGGTGACGGACGGAAGCGAAGACGAAAGTCGAAACGGAAGTTCGGAAAATCTGAAGATAAGGCCTTCGACGAAGCGCTAAGATTTAGCGCCCGTTGAAAATTTTGTCGGAAGATCGCTCTTTGACAATATAAAGTCTGAAGGGATATGTGGGCGGTTTGGGCGCATCGACGTTTGAACGTTTCACATATCGGCCTAGTAGGGTTCGCCCGATGATCTAGGTGAAAGCTTCACGGTT